>ONZW01000061.1_pt1 | contig 108381 bp, 128 predicted proteins | sample 1671071 | NCBI WGS metagenome assembly ONZW01 (sample SAMN06348119, study PRJEB24527) | human gut metagenome | biome: human gut; feature: ankylosing spondylitis patient; material: feces | host: Homo sapiens | place: China | collected 2015-10
GGACAAAAAAGAGTGACAAGTAGAATAAGTGAACGATATTTGTTATTATTTTAACGTCGTAAAAGTTAAAACAATGTCGAATATTAACAATTTAAAGAATTATAAATCATGAAACAGACAACAAAGAACATTCTGGGAGTAGGAGCAATCATTCTTCTTAGCTCAGGAGTTGCAGGATTGACAACTTACAAATTGTTGCAATCTAACGAATCTGCAAAAGAAACATCTTTTAATGAGATGTTCAAGCAGAATCCCAATGTCAAATTGGCTGCTTTTGACGCTGTGAACGCTCAACCTGTTGATTTGACACAGGCTGCCGAGAATTCACTTCATGCTGTCGTACATATAAGGTCTACTCAAGAAGCTAAAACAAGAACTGTTCAGCAAGCGCCGGACATTTTCGATTTCTTTTTTGGTGATGGACGCGGACAGCAACGTCAGGTACAGTCTCAACCTCGTGTAGGTTTTGGTTCGGGAGTAATCATCTCGAAGGATGGATATATCGTAACGAATAATCATGTGATTGAAGGTGCGGATGAAATCAGTGTGAAACTGAATGATAACCGTGAGTTTAAGGGACGCGTGATTGGTACTGACCCTAGCACCGACCTTGCGCTGGTGAAAATTGAGGGTGATGATTTCCCGACTATTCCGGTGGGAGATTCCGAAGCGTTGAAAGTAGGAGAGTGGGTATTGGCAGTAGGTAACCCGTTCAATTTGAACTCTACTGTAACTGCCGGCATCGTAAGTGCAAAAGCCCGTTCTCTGGGAGTATATAATGGTGGTATAGAATCATTCATCCAGACGGATGCTGCCATCAACCAGGGTAACAGTGGTGGTGCACTGGTAAATGCCAAAGGTGAATTGGTTGGTATCAATTCAGTGCTTTCTTCTCCGACAGGTGCTTATGCAGGATACGGTTTTGCTATCCCGACCAGCATTATGACGAAAGTAATTGCCGACTTGAAACAATATGGAACAGTACAACGTGCATTGCTCGGTATTCGTGGTGGCTCTATCGGTAGCAGTTTGATGGACGACCGTCAACCGATTGACAAATCCGGTAAGACATTGGCAGATAAAGCTAAAGAACTGGGTGTTGTAGAAGGAGTATGGGTTTCTGAAATCGTAGAGAATGGTTCTGCTGCCGGAGCTGATATCAAAGTCGATGACGTAATTATCGGTGTGGATAATAAGAAAGTATCCAATATGGCTGACTTGCAGGAAGCACTTGCTAAACATCGTCCGGGTGATAAGGTGAAAGTAAAACTGATGCGCGATAAGAAGGAAAAGACCGTTGAAGTAACGTTGAAGAACGAGCAAGGTACTACCAAGATCGTGAAGGATGCAGGCATGGAAATCCTGGGAGCTGCTTTCAAAGAGTTGCCGGATGACTTGAAGAAGCAATTGAATCTAGGTTACGGTCTGCAAGTGACAGGAGTTTCTTCCGGTAAGATGTCAGATGCAGGAGTTCGTAAAGGCTTCATTATCCTGAAAGCTAATGACCAGCCGATGCGCAAAGTCAGCGATCTGGAAGAAGTAATGAAAGCTGCTGTTAAGTCTCCGAACCAGGTATTATTCCTGACCGGTGTGTTCCCATCAGGTAAACGCGGATATTTCGCTGTCGATCTGACTCAAGAGTAATATATAAAAATAAGGTAAGAAGATTGCAGGATAAGCTAATGAAATAGAAAAAGGATGCCGCCAATCAACTTGTCGGCATCTCTTTTTGTTTTATTAGATGAAAAATATAGTGTAAAAGTTACTTAATTTTGTATGTTAACAAATTATTTGTCGTAACTTTGCACTCCAAATCTGTTTTTAAAGAATGAGACAACTAAAGATTACCAAAAGTATCACTAACAGAGAGAGCGCTTCTCTTGACAAGTATTTGCAGGAAATCGGTCGCGAGGACCTCATTACTGTAGAGGAGGAAGTAGAACTCGCTCAACGCATTCGTAAGGGTGACCGTGTGGCATTAGAGAAACTGACACGCGCCAATCTTCGTTTCGTCGTATCCGTAGCTAAGCAGTACCAGAACCAAGGCTTGAGTTTGCCCGACTTGATTAATGAAGGCAATTTAGGACTGATCAAAGCTGCCGAGAAGTTTGATGAAACACGTGGCTTCAAGTTTATCAGTTATGCTGTATGGTGGATTCGCCAATCTATTTTGCAGGCATTGGCAGAGCAGTCCCGTATCGTTCGCCTTCCGTTGAACCAGGTCGGTTCGTTGAATAAGATCAGCAAAGCCTTCTCTAAGTTTGAACAGGAAAACGAGCGTCGTCCGTCGCCCGAAGAGTTGGCAGGTGAACTGGATATTCCGGTCGACAAGATCTCCGATACGCTGAAAGTATCCGGCCGCCATATCTCGGTGGACGCTCCTTTCGTTGAAGGAGAAGACAACAGCCTGCTCGATGTGTTGGTGAACGATGATTCGCCCATGGCAGACCGTTCTCTGGTTAATGAGTCTCTTGCGAGGGAAATTGATAGAGCTCTTTCTACGTTAACCGATAGAGAAAAAGAAATCATTCAGATGTTTTTCGGTATCGGACAGCAAGAAATGACATTGGAAGAAATCGGCGATAAATTTGGCCTCACACGTGAGCGCGTTCGTCAGATTAAAGAAAAAGCAATTAGAAGACTTAGACAAAGTAATCGTAGTAAATTGCTCAAATCTTACTTGGGATAAGTAAGGAATATCAGTTTCTGAAAAGTATTGAATCCGTGTGATATACAGATGATAACCGCTTGCAGATGCGGTTCTGTATATTACACGGATTTTCATATTCAGCAAATTATGACTATATTTGGCGTGAGATGTTTTACAACTGTTTTACGAAAAAAGAACAGCATTGTGAAATTTCTAATTTTGTAAAACACACGATTATGGCAACAGTAAATCACACGATTCTAAAGCATCAAAAGAAGAGCGATAATACTTGGAATGTAAAGTTAAGGATTACGCAAAATAGACAATCCGCTTATCTCCCAACTAGGCATTATGTTTCGATGGAGATGATTAACAAGAAGACTTTTGAATTAAAAGAGAGGAATAATCCGATTTATGATTCTTTGGTAATAGAAGAGGCTAGAATAAGACAGGAATTCTCTCGTATGGAAAACCTTGACAGCTATAATGCAAAGCAGCTTGCTGAATATATTGACAATTTTCTAAAAGGTAAATCAAATACAAAAATAAACCTATTTGATTATGGGTATTCATTTGCGCAAAAGGCTATTGATGCGGGCCGTTCAATTGGTACAACCTACAAAATAACGATGAGTAAGTTTGAAAGTTTTGTAGGGGATAGGAATTTTAGCTTTACCGATCTTACCAGCAGCCACCTGAAGCAATTCGAGGCATGGCTTCGGTCAAACAAGACAAGAAATGGAGGTGTTATGACAGATACAGGTGTGTGTCTGTATTTAACCACACTTCATACTATTTTTCAAAACGGAAAGAAAGAGTTTAATGATGAGGAGCGAAATCTTATTCGAATTCCTAATTCTCCTTTTTCTGCATACACCATACCCAAAAACAATCCTACTACGAAAAAAGCTTTAAGCGTTGAACAGATTCGATCAATCATTGAATTTGAGACGAATGAAATAGCCCCTGTGATTGCAAGGGATGTTTTTGTTATGTCTTTCTTGATGATTGGAATGAATACAGTTGACATGTATTATCTTGGCAAACCTAATCTTGGTCGTTTTGATTATGAGCGTAGAAAGACCAAAGGACGCAGGGAAGATAAGGCATTCATATCAATTAAACATGAACCAGAGCTATTGCCTTATATTGAACGCTATAAAGATTTAGTAGGTGATAGGGCTTTCAATTTCTTTATGCGCTACAAAAGTCATATAGAATTCAATAGACTTATAAACTTTCATTTAAAAACGGTTGGGAAGGCGGTCGGGATTCCTGATCTAACATTTTATTCGGCTAGGCATTCTTGGGCTACAATAGCCCGGAATAATTGTGGAATATCAGTTGATGATGTCGCTTCTTGTTTAAATCATGTAAATTCGGAAAGAAAAGTTACGGATATTTATATCAAAAAGGACTGGTCTATTATTGATCGGGCTAATAGGAAGGTTCTTGATTTCGTATTTCACAAAGAGGAGGGTAAAGAGAAAGCCGGAGGTTAATCCGGCTTGTAGATGATCTACTATGCAATTGCTATTTTTTAAGGTAAAATTGAAATGTTAATAATATGATTAATTTTTATTTTTTACAGGACGTATATTAAGTCCCAAATATGCTTCGACTCCTTCATTGGTTCCTTTGCTTAAACCTATAATAGTATATGAAGCACTAAAAACATCACATATTTTCCCTGTTTCTGAATGTTTGCTCGTTGAACAATCCCCCGACCATACATAACAATAGTTAGTTGTATTTTCATGCTTACCATTATATTTTTTTCCACCAGCAGGAAGAAATATGCGGTTACCATTACTTCCTGTGACAAGAAATCCCCATGTTTTTTTATATGCCATGTATTTCCATTCGCAATTATCGGCTAATTCATCACATTCTTTCTCTGATGGCATCCTCCATCCATTTCCTATTTTTTTATTTGCCGCATCGTAATTAGTTCCTGAAATATTATAAAATTTAGTTCCACCAGGCCAATGAGGGTCAGTCTCAATACCAATGAGAACGTCTTTATATAAATAATTAGATAATTCGAAATTCTCTTTGGTTTCAGTCTCTCCCCACGCAAAAAAATCACCATATCTTTCTGGGGAACTCGCTCCTAGATTTGCTCCAGCCCACAAGACAGATAAACCAAGATCTACCATTCCTGTTTCCAATTCTAAATTTGTTGTATGAAAATTCAAATTTTCTCCTTTAAGTGTCTGTTTTTTATTAGTTTTATCAATATATTCAACAAAGAAATAGTAATCATAATCTGTTTCAGCAGATAAATGATCGATATATGCATTATATGTACAATTTGCTCCTTCACTAGCCGTCTCGTGTCTATAAATAGTGGCTGCTTCAATTATATTAAATCCCAATCTGTGAGAATCGAAATAGCCAATTTTATCATAATCAATTTTGCCTTCTAAAGATGCAACTGTTTCACCTGTATTTGCCTTTGCTTTTAAATCAGCCATATTAAAACTCTTGGTTGAGAAAGAAAGAACTTCTCCGTAGTAATATTTAGAACCATCATAAAAGAATGATACATAATAATATTGTTCTGTTGGAGCTAAATTCATAGCTATTACTGAAAATTCATTGCCTTTAATATTGCTTCCTTTTAAAACCCATCCGTTTTCTTTGGTTGGATTACTATTCTTTGATACGATGAAACCATAATTGGTTACTCCTAACCGATCTTCTTCAAGTGCTGTTGAATTTACATTCCCTGTTAGCGTTGCGCTTACAACTTTTATATCAGATGCATCTACTGTTACAGACACTTCCGGAATCTCTTTATTGTCGTCATTATCATCCGTGAATGTAGAATCTTTACTGCATCCCATAATCACTAGTGCAGCCATCATTAAAAATAAAATATTTTTCATTGTTTTACTTTAATTATTTGGTTTTATATTGTTGTTTTGATTTCCGAATCTCCAGTTGGAGTAGTTGGAGTTGGATTTTAAATAGTCGGTATTATTGACATCTATATAATTGTTAGTAATACTGAAATCATTTAATAACTGTAGATTTACCATACTTTCGGGGAGTTTTCCTGTAATGTTATTGTTTTCTAATCTTAATATCATAAGGTTTCGTGAATCTCCAATGCTCGCAGGGATTGTTCCACTAATTTTGTTGTCATTCGCATATATAAATTGCATAGTTTTTATTTTAAATATGTTTTCTGGAATAGAAGAAGATATTTCGTTGTTATCTATAGACATGTAGACTAGATCTCCTTCTATTGGGTTGCTATTCATACTAAATGATTCAAATTTATTGTGATTCAACTCTATAGAATGTAATCTAGGTAATTGGAAGAAGAACTCTGGAATAGCATCTGAAAAATTATTATGAGAGAGATCGACAATTTCCAATTCTTTACAATTCTTCAAAGATTCAGGTATGGTTCCTGAAAAGTTACAATTTTTAATTGCTATGTGTTGAAGTTTCGTGAGGTCGCCAATATTGCTAGGTAATTTTCCACTCATTCTTGTGCCTTCAAAACAAAGTTCTCTTAGGTTTTTAAGTGATGTTATACATGACGGTAGCTCTCCTTCTATATAAGCGTCGCCAGGAAGCCAAATACTGCTAACAAATGCATCGTTGATTGCTCTAATTCCATACCATTCACTTATTGGTTTGTCGCTGCACCAGTTTTCATTTTTTGTCCATTCATCGCCATTGAGAGCTTTGTAAAATTTTATAAGAGCAATTCTTTCTTCGTAGATAGGTTGAGTTATCTTTAGTGTGTCAGATATGGCATTCTCTTCATTATAAATAATGATGAGAGCTGATTTTACAACTTCATCATTGTTAGATAATGCATTGATCGTAAGTTCGTTTTCCGATAATGTGTAATATAACCATCTGTCGTTATCTTTTACTCCTTCTACTTTAATCTTGAATTTCCCTGTTGCATTTATAAACATGGTTTGATAAGGGCTGCTTGGATTGATTGTTAGTTCGTGTTTATCAAATGTAAGTATTTCGAAAGTATTTATTTCATCATCGTTTTTATCAGTGTTACATCCAATTATTAAAAGAATGACGATTACTAAGTGTAAAATATTTCTCATCATGTAGGTCGTTTGGTTTGTTTATTATTCTGTAAAAAAAAGGGATTATATGTATAGTTATGAGTTTCTTTTGTTGTTTATTGATCGAGTGTTGTCTAATATAAATATTATAGATTTATATTCTCCATAGATTTAACTTTGTTAGTTTAATATCTTTGCAAAGTCCTTCTAGTGTTGGATATATAAAACTATGGCTTATTCCTATTTTTCTTAAACTCATAAGAATATGTTTCTTATATGCTGCTTGAATTCTATACTTTGCATAAACATCAGATTCCTCTTCTGTCGGGTTTGCATATATTATGAATACGCTATTTTGGTTTTTATATCTTTCATTTGTTATAATAGGTTTAATTAAAAAATTGGATTCAATAGTATAAGGATTTCTATTGTCTGCAAAGATCATTCTTGAGGGAAAATATTGATATACACATCCGTCTTTATCATAGTTACTGCATACAGCAAAATATAAAGCTACTAATGGATTATAGCTCCAATCAAGTAATCTCGTGGGTAATCCATGGTGTTGGGCTAAAAATAGTAATTCAAACTCATTATTACACCTATCTACATGAAGAGTATGCATTCTTCTAAATTCAGACATCATGTCTTGCTCAAAATCTTTGGTCCTTTCTAAATCTTTTGGAAAAAGCCTACCAATAGAAGGTATGAGTTTATAATTAATATCGGAATGACCTCTAAAGAAATCAATATCAGGTTTTATATTTCTTTCATCTAATATAGATATGAAATCTCTTACCGAATTTATTGTAAAGTTTTCCATTGTGTTCTATCTCTAGTAATTTTTTATTTTGAGTGTTTTTATATAGAGAAGTTTTTCTAATGTTTACTATTAATTGAATATTACCTTCGTCTTGGTCTTTGTAACTCGATCACATTAAAAATCTGTTTTACTTCCGTAAGATCAATAACCCTATCTGAATACATATCATTCAAAGAATGTATTGTAATTGTATGGCTATCTACATTATGATCTATTATTCTTTTGACAAGTATTCCTTCTTGGTGAACGATGACGAAATCCCATTTTCTAATATGTAACCTGGACGTTACCCATAAATGAGATTGTATCTCCCGGCAAAGGAGACGATCGCCTTCCAGATAACTGTCTTCAGTTCCGTCATTCATGCTGTCACCTTTTACTTCAAAGGCGACATAATTTCCTTGGGCCTCATGATCTACTATAAAAGGTATAGTAGGTAAAGTTGCCATATATGTGGCATCTTCATAGCCACATAAATATCCTGCTTGTGCGTATTGGTTCACTAGGGGTACGTTTATAATGTAGTTTTGGTTTATTGGAATTGCTTCGTTTGTATTGCTATTTGCGATAATATCGCTATTATCTGTGTTGATAAAGTATTCAGAGACTTTATCCATACCAAATACTTCTATAATATTATTATATAACTCTTCTGTTAGAGGCTTTTTGCCACTTTCTATTTCTGACAAATAGGCTTGTTTGATACCGATTTTTTCACCAAAATCCTTTTGTCTAAGTTTCAGAGATTTTCTTAAACTTGCGATATTAATTTTATTCATAATGTTAAATATTGTCAATATAGCAATGTTTTATTGCGATATTTAGCGATATATTGCAAGAAGATAGTATATTTGCACTATCAAATTAATCTGATACAAAGAAACGAAGATTAAATGATATATCAAATAGTACATACATATTAAAATACACGATTATGAGCACGAACTTTAAAAATCAGATGAAAGAGGTAATGTCTCTTGCCTGGCAGATGGTGAAGAAGAACGGTTTTTCAATGAGCGAAGCATTAAAAACTGCATGGGCTAATTTGAAACTGAAATCTGAAATGAAGCAACGTATTGTGAAGTTCTACTATCAAAAAGTAGACGGTTCTGTACGTGAAGCATACGGCACACTTTGCGAGAAATTGATGCCTGCTATCACTGGTACTGATAAGAGAGCAAAGAATGATACCGTTCAGACTTACTATGATACAGAAGTTGGTGAGTTCAGATGCTATAAGAAAGCTAACTTATTATCAATCGCTTAATATCTACGACTATGACACGCTACGAATTAGAACAAGGTTTGAATGCCTTGTACAGAGATTTGGATAATGTTCAGAATATGGACGAAGCAACAGCCTGTAGAGTTTTCAACGTAGATTGTAAGGCTGACATCATCGAAGTGATACAAGATGAAATCGAGACTTACAAAGCAATCATGGGACCTGATGCAGGTGAGGATAATGAAATGGATTATGATGCCCTCTGTATAGTTCAAGGATTGAGCCGATACGCATAACTATTTACCCTACTGACGGATTGAACGGCAGCCGATAGCGAGAATCGGGTAGGGTGCTATTGATTAGCTCTTTGAAAGCAGGTGATCTGCAAATTGTGAAGCATGAGGCGGCTAAAACTATAACCCGTAAGCTCGTGAACATACAACGAAGTATTGAAAATAGGGAATATCACTTATGTGGTAGCCATGCTACAAATGGGTAGAAAGGTTTATAAAAATTATGATAGTCCGAAAAAAGCGTCTTTATCAGTAAGAAAACGGGGTAGGCGTCCGTACGCTATTAATAAGCTCATAGTTATGCGTGATGCAAGTAATCGAATTACTCTATGAGCACGAAAACATACTACTATGACGGAAATTTGGAAAGACATAAATGAATTTGAAAAAGAATATCAAGTATCCAATTTAGGAAGAGTTAGGTCTATAAATCGGAAATCTTTTGATGATTCTAAATATGCAAGCTTTAAGGGTAAAATTTTGAAAATGAGAAAAAATCGAAATGGGTATTTATATGTACTGTTAAGTAGAAATGGAAACAAATACCATAGATATATTCACAGACTAGTCGCTAATGCTTTTTTAGCTAACCCTTACAATAAAAAGGAAGTAGACCATATTAATTCGGATAAAGAGAATAATGAAATTATCAATTTAAGATGGGTTACTCATAAAGAAAATATGAATAATCATATTACAAAAACGAGATTGACAGAAGCAAATAAGAAAAAACAAAGGCATAATAGGAAATATATCCCAATAGTAAAATTTACTATTGATATGAAATCCTCTATAAAATATAATTGTATAAGTGATGCTTGTGATAACAATAATTACGATTATAGTACTATAAAAAAATGTTGTGATGGTCATAGGAGAACGGCTTATGGATTTATATGGAAGTATATATAGTTCAGGCGGCTACTACGCTAACAGGTCTATATAGCTCGTGTGGCGGTTAATCCCGTCCCGTGATGGTCTAATCGGATTAGTACACGGGCGCAAATTTTAAATTATACGATTATGTCACATTATTATTCAAAAGTAGATGCTGATAGCTTGCTATCACTTGTAAATGCATCTGATTGTGTGGAGTATTTCGGTACATCTAGTTTGGTTTCTGAAATGGATGAAACGGAAGTTTTAAATCAAATAAGTGAAGATACTATAATTAGCTATCTCGAAGATAAGGGCTTTAAAGTAGAAAAGGAGGATTGAATATGAAACTAATCCAGTTTGTTTTATCCATACTTTTAGCTATATGCGCTATTGGTATGCTATATGGGGCAATAACTACATATAGCCCAATGAAATCTATGTCTGTTACCATAATAGGTATTATATGTATCGGTTGCTTTTTTTTCGTTAGAATAGCTTATGGCGAATTAGTTGGCCGATCTTGATATTAAGAAGGTAAGATATGTATTAAAACTTGCAAATCTTTGAAAGATATTCAAGGTTTGTGTAAATCAATAAAAGATATGAGTAAAAAAGCAAAAGAATTGGGAAATGAACCTGTGTTTCCCGCAGATGCAAATCCGCATTTAAACTATATAACCAAGCGCGAATACTTTGCAGGGTTAGCTATGCAAGCGATGATAGCTTCGGAGACGGAAAGCTATAATTATGGTCACTTTACAAACCTTGCAGAATTTGCGGTAAAACGGGCCGATGCGCTTCTGAATGAGTTAGCGAAGGATAAATAATTAAAATCAGTTAAGTAATTCTCAAATCTAAATAATAGAAAGGAATAAAAAGGTGAATGCCGCTGCACTCACCTTAGAAAAGCGGCAATTTTCAAGCGATAAATCAAATGCTCGCGCATGCATTATAAAGATAAGAATTTAAAAGAAAGAACTATATAAACTATTGTTTTATCGTGTTTTATTTTGTGTTTGTGTTGTACAGGTGTACGGTCTGCGAAGATAGTATGCCTTTTTTAATTGGATGATTAGCTTATCGGTTAGAGCTTCATGTTGCGCAACCAATTATCACGATTGAGAGAGGTTCGATTCCTCTATCATCCACTATTTACTAATCAATAATTTAATTATTATGGCAAAGGAATTAGAAGAAAGAAAGCAAATCAAGAAGAAGCTAAAAAAGAAAGAGGATTATGTACGCTATGATTTTAGTGATATGTTACTCGTTCAGCTTCGCAGATGTACAGCGGACCTTAACCGCTTAGCAAGAATTGACCGGATAATCGAAAAAGAACAGTCCTTATACTCGGTAATATCAAACAGGGAAGCCGGATATATTGACGTGGTCCGGAATTACTAATACTCAACTTACACGATTATGGAACGAGTATTAACGGAGCTTACCCCTGAATGCGAGATTACAGCACGAATGTACGCACAAGGGTATGAAAAAAAGGAAATAGCCTCAATGAAGTGCAGGGCAATTAGCACAATAAATAATCAACTGCAAATGGCTTTTACCATCCTTCATGTGAGAAACGGCAGGGAACTGGCTACAATGCTTTACGAACGAATAGCCGGTACGAAGTTCACGATGGATTTTTCACCGATTGGTCGGGCGGTGGTTGCCTGCTGTTTGCTATGTGTGTTCTCTCTATCACTTTACCACGAACAGGGTGATATGAGAAGATCTAGAAGATCAAGAGTTGAACAAATTGAAAGAATAAGGAGGTTAGAAACATGATATACGCAATTCAAAGTGAGGTATTGGATCGTCTTATAGATGGAGTCTCTAAAATTGGAGAAAAGAAAAAAAGCATAGAACTTGGCGAAGAACCGAAATACATCTCCCTAAGAGAAGCTGGACGAAAGTACGGAGAAGTAGTGGTCAAAGAATGGATTAAGGCTGGTGTAGTGAAAAGAAACAAAGACTATGGAAAGGGTAATAATTCAAAATGCCGTCTATCTGTACTTGAGCTTGAAGCGGCAGCCTTAAAGTGTAATGTGACAAAGAATCTCTCTCCTTTGGCAAATGCTGAAGTCAGAGAGATTATTAGTGAATATAAATAATTTATTAACCCTTTTAATAATAACGATTATGAGCTTGATTAAGAAAGCAAACGAATTAGTAATACCTACGACAATCAAGATGATGTTGTACGGTCAAGCAGGTATGGGTAAAACAACAGTCGCCCTCAGTGCGCCAAAGCCCTTATTGTTGGACTTCGACAACGGTGTAAAGCGTGTAAATATGGCACATTTAGATGGTATTGACACAGTTCAGATAACTTCTTGGAATGATGTACAACAAGTGTTGCAAGAAGATTTATCCGGCTATCAGACAATTGTTATAGATACCATCGGTAAAATGATGGACTTTATTATTACTTATAAATGTGGTACACGTCAGCCAAGTATTAGAGATTGGGGAGGTATCAACGCTGAATTTTCTTGGATGACAAGAACTCTCTCTTCGCTCAATAAAAATGTGATTTTTGTCGCTCACCGTGATACTCGCAAAGAGGGTGATGATACAGTATTTATCCCTGCTTTGCGTGAAAAGTCTTACAATTCAATTGTTACTGAGCTTGATTTGCTTGGCTATCTTGAGATGAAAAGTGAGAATGGGCGCCAAAGACGTACTATTACTTTCGATCCGACAAGTAGAAATGATGGTAAGAATACTTGTAACCTTCCCTCTGTTATGGAAGTACCTACCATCATAGATGCGAGCGGTAAACCAATAGCAAAGAATGATTACATAGCTTCACGGGTTATTAATCCTTATCTTACTATGTTGGCAGCAAAGAAAGCTGAAACCGAGAAGTACGAAAAGGTAATTGAAGAGATCAAAGAGCAGATAGAGCTTATTACTGATGCTGAATCCGCAAACAACTTTATTGCCCAGATTGACAGCTTCGATCACGTAGGTAGTTCTAAGGCTATGGCAGCTCAACTCATAAACAGTAAGGCAAAGGCTCTTAATCTGAAACTTAACGCTGATAAGAAGTATGAACCAGCAGCCTAAGTATCGTTTCTATGCCACTGTCCTTGATTCTTTTTTGGGGTATTTGAATAGTGATATTGTTTGGGAAAAGTACTGGGGATGGAGTGAAAATCCTCCCCATACCCCTGAAGAATTTCACGAGTTGCAGTTTCATGAACTGATAGACCGGATCAACCGCAAGCCGTTCGATAGCGAAGCAGCAGACAAAGGCACTTGCTTTAATGAACTGGTAGATGCTCTCATAGAGAACCGGAAACCTAAAGACATAGAGGTAGAACGTGTAACAGACGATAATAGCAATATGTGGTATCGTGCTATCTATAACAACCGCACATTTACTTTCCCTGTATCGCTATGTACTGAGTTTGCCAACTACTTCAAAGGTGCATTGACTCAACAAAGAGTAGAAGCAATCCTACCTACTGCATTCGGTAACGTATTGGTTTATGGTCTGATTGACGAACTGATGCCTACCACCGTCCACGACATAAAGACTACAGGTAGTTACAGTGTTGGAAAGTTCAAAAATCACTTTCAGCACCTTGTTTACCCCTACGCTTTAATGCAAAACGGTAACGACATACGAACATTTGAGTACAATATTGTAGAGTTCAATAAAGTCGGTTACCCAGTAGGCAGTTATACTGAAACCTATGTGTTTAATCCAGAACGTGATATACCGATTCTCACTAATCATTGTGAAGAGTTTATCCGGTTTCTGGAAGAAAACAGAGAGTTAATCACCGATCAGAAAATCTTTGGGTTAGATGTTGTTCAATCTTAAAAACGAATACGACATACCAAAATTCAAGGAGTATGTAAATAAGCTATTTTCCGAGCGTGCGGTAGTCGAGGTGAAGAAGAAGCTACCTAATCGTACACTGGCTCAGAATAGCTATTTACACTTACTTTTAGGGTATTTCGGTAGTGAATACGGTTGCAGCCTTGATGAAGCCAAAGTAGACTTCTACAAGAGGACTTGCAACCGTGATTTATTTGAACGAAAGACAGTCAATAAGGTTGGAAAGGAAGTAACCTACCTGCGTAGTTCTGCTGAACTATCAACAGGTGAAATGACACTCTCTATTGACCGCTTTAGAAATTGGAGTATATCAGTCGCAAGCATATACCTACCTGCTGCCAATGAGCAACAGATGTTGATATACGCCCAGCAAGAAATAGAACGTAATAAAGAATTTATTTAATTATGAACATTACAAAAGCATTAGCGGAAGAAGTTGCTACAAAGATGGTGCTTCCGATTACAGAGAAGATAAACGCTCTTATAAAAGAAAGAGTTAGTATTGCTGATGAAGCTATTAGCAAGTCGATTCCAAAGGAAATAGCCGATTGCTATAGCAGGTATAAAAAGTATTTTCAAACAGCTCATTGCGTTACCCTACATGATGGCTCCCATGAAGTAAGGATTGATGATACTTCTTATTTCCCTGCTCCTACAAATTGGTATCCTCATGTCAGTTCAGATGCTTCTACTATTGAGCAGATAGAAAAGCTAAGAATGAAGATAGAGAAAGCGAAGAACGAAAAAGACAAGATGTTTAATTCGGTTGTGTCTGCGCTTCTGTCTCTCCGAACCTTCAAGCGGGTTAAAGAGAACTTCCCGGATGCATACGAGTTCATGGCAGAGTATGAAGAAGAAGGAAAAACGGCTTTAGCTCTGCCAATAGATGATATCTTATCCACAATTAAGAAGTACAAGTAATATGATAGAAACAAGAAAAACCGAGGAACGGTATGTAACATCCGACCCTCGCAAGATGCTCAATATGTATCTTGCAAAACGTGTCCTGAAAACATGGATAGAAGATTTTGTAGATGAAGACACCGGAGAGACAGTTAGTATAGAACGTAACGAAATTCTTTTTGAGCGCGGCGATTTAATCGACCAAGACCGATTGGCGCAGATTCGTTTTAGCATGGAAGCTGACGGTATTATAGAAGTCGAAGTAAGTAACCAAAAGCGTATCGCTCAAGAACAGCCAAGCACCTACCTTCATCCGTATATTGCCCAAGCAGAAATCAAAGATAAAAAGCATAAGTTTCTATTCTATGCAAGTACGCTTGATTCTGCCTTACTTATCCTCAAAGACTACATAGAACTTAATTACTCATTCGGCTTTACCATTGTGATGGTGAAAGAGTTTGATTCTTGCATTATTCTTACCGACACATTGAAAGAACGCAAACTTGATACTTTGCCACTCGATTGGGAAGAAAGCGAATTGAGCGTAGAAGGTGACAATGAAGAAGATGAAAAGCCGGATGAAAAGAAGTTCTACCAGATTGAATCAAGAATCGTTTTTGGAAATGGCGGCAGAGAGTCAACTTATACGTTTGTAGTCCACACCTTCAACGTTGATAGAGCTATGATGCTGATTACAGACTACTTGAAAAAAGAGCAAGATAAAAGAGAGGAAGAAGCAAGAATAGCCGGACGCGAATATGACAAAGAGGAAATTCACGCTATGGTTGAATCTGCTAAACCTATCCCTGTCGGTCGATTCATTCCTCAAGAGTTTTCAATGGCTTACGTTGAGACGAAATAACTTTGTTAACCTGTCCGTCCGGTCTGTGAAGATATGATGGGCAAACAAGGGAATGTAGCTCAGTGGATAGAGCGCCGTGTGTGGTGGAAGGTTGAGAGTTCGATTCTCTCAAGTTGATTCTTAGCTTAATGGGAGAGCACCACAAGCGGAGGTCGGTGGTTCAAATCCATCCATTTCCACAAAACTATGTTGGAAAGAGAACATGAAAGTATTCAGTTGCAAATGGATATTTCTGTAATGCGCATGCAGATAGTGTGCCCGATGGAATAATGTGAGCCACACATCAATGGCACGGGTATAAATAATAGTTGTGCCCCGGAGAATACGCTTCGGGGCTTTTAATTAAAAAGATTATGGCAATAGATAAAATCAAAACAGTAGGTCAGCTTAGAAAGGTTATTGAAAATCTTTCTGACGATTACGAAATAGAAATGAGAATCAGGCGCAAATTATCGGATGATGAAATAAAAGAGTTGTATAACAAGTATGGTCGAATATATCCTTATCCATACGAAACTCAATATCCAGAACTAGAATTTGACGATATAGGTGTGTCTGACAAAGTATTATGCTTGGGAGTTGAATTAAAAGACAAATGATATGCCATACTACATAAAAAGAACTAAGGCTAAGAAGAAAGACAAGCCTTTACCGTTGTTTGATAAAGCTGGGATAACAGTAAAGAAGAAGCCGGATTTGAAAGCTAAACTCGACAAGGAGTTTTCCCTTTTCATCCGGCTTCGTGATTGTATGCCAAACGGGTATTTCCGCTGTATCAGTTGCGGGCAAATAAAACCGCTTGAACAGGCGGATAACGGTCATTATTTCAGCCGCACGCATTTGGCAACACGGTTCGATGAAGATAATTGCCATGCTGAATGCCGTCACTGTAACCGCTTCAAAGCGGACCATTTGGAGGGCTATCGGGTAAATCTGATAGCCAAAATCGGGCAACAGAGATTTGACTTACTGAAAATGAAAGCTGCTGGTACTTTTAAGATGACCGATTTTGAGTACGAACAACTAATCAAGTATTACAAAGCACTTAATAAGAAACTTAGAAAGGAGAAAGGAATATGAGTTTTGTCTTGCGTGATTATCAACAGAAAGCCTCTGATGCCGCAGCAACCTTCTTTCAAGACACAAAGAAGAAAACCAACGCTATCATGGTGTTGCCTACCGGAAGTGGTAAGTCCCTCATAATAGCTGATATTGCGTCACGGATTGACGGGCACACCTTAGTGTTTCAGCCCAGCAAAGAAATTTTAGAGCAAAATTTCAAAAAGCTATGCTCATATGGTATTCTTGATTGTTCTATTTATTCAGCCTCTTTCAACTCGAAAGAGATTTCAAGGATAACGTTCGCCACCATCGGATCAGTTAAAGGACATCCCGAACTATTCGGTCATTTTAAGAACGTGATAATAGATGAATGCCACTTGGTTAATCCTAAAGAGGGAATGTATAAGGACTTTCTATCTATCTTAAACTGTAAGGTTCTGGGATTAACTGCCACTCCTTACAGATTGAGTTCTTCTCAGGATTTCGGCTCTATGCTAAAGTTCATCACCCGAACCAAACCTGCAATATTCAAAGAGGTAATTTATTACGTTCAGGTGTCTACTCTTTTGGATATGGGATACTTGGCGAAATTAAACTACTATCCGATGAATCCCATCGGCTGGAATGAACTCAATTTGAAAACTAATACTACCGGTGCCGACTACACTGATAAGTCAGTTCAACGAGAATACGAACGAATTGACTTCTATGGATACCTGGTTCACATCGTCCAAAGGTTGATGAATCCAATACAGGGAGGGAAACGGAAAGGCATCTTAGTCTTTACACGGTTCTTAAAGGAAGCTGAGCGGTTAACGATGTCAATACCTGGTTGTGCTATTGTTTCCGGTGATACTCCAAAGTCCACCCGTGAAATGATACTTAGGCAGTTTAAAGCCGGAGAAATACCGGTAGTTGCCAACGTCGGGGTACTAACTACAGGTTTCGACTATCCTGAGCTTGATACTATTGTCATGGCACGTCCTACAATGTCGCTTGCAATGTATTATCAGATAGTAGGCCGGGCAATACGTCCACACCCGTCAAAAGAAACTGGGTGGTTTGTCGATTTATGTGGCAATATCAAGCGATTCGGTGAGGTGTCTGATTTACGGCTTGTTGACGGTGGTAACGGCAAATGGGCAGTTTTTTCTAAAGGCAGACAATTAACTAACATAAGGTTTTAATTATGGCAAAGAAATCACCACCTCCGAAAATCATACGGTTCCCGGATTGTACAAAGTGTGTTCACGGTATTCCTCATGATTCCTACAACTATCTTTGTCCGGCTACTAAGACCTATGTACCTCAACCTAATTGTAATGTAAGAAAAGTAATGTGCATCTATTATAAAGCGAAATGAACAGCTACCAATTAATCTCCAAACTAAAGAGAATGAAAGTTTTCAATAATAATTCATATATTTGGGAAACTTAAAATTTAAAATTATGACATACAAAGAACAGATCAAGCATCCGAAGTGGCAAAAAAGACGTCTTGAGATAATGCAAAAAGACGATTTTACTTGCCAAATATGTGGAGATAAAGACACTATGCTTAATGTGCATCACTTGCATTATCATAAGAATAGAGATATCTGGGATTATGAAGATTGGGAATTAATGACCCTTTGCGAGGATTGCCATTCTAGAGAACACTCGACGATTGAAAATATTCTTGAGCGAATAGAATATATTAAAAGTCGTGGAATTACGATGTTTGAAGTTTATTCTCTTTTGGAAAATATAGATGTGTTATTGTCATCTGGAGATGATGAAGCAATACTAAGAATTACAGGGAATGAAAATTGTATTATTAGAGAGAATGAATTTAAACTTCTGACAGAAAGGAGAGTTAAGTTGAAATCAATTCAAAAGCAGAATGACTCTTTGTAAAATAGTGAAATATGGCAAGACCTGTTAAACAAGGTATTGACTATTTTTCATTTGATGTTGACTTTTTCTCAGATGTAAAGATTCGGAAGATATCTCGTGCGTGCGGTTCCCAATCTACTTCCATCCTTATTTGCCTGCTGTGTAATATCTATAAAGATAAAGGGTATTATATTATGTGGGACGAAGATTTACCTTTTGTTATCGCTGACACAGTTGGGGTTTCCGAGGGTTCGGTAAAGGAAGTTATATTAAAAGCATTGCAGGTTGGTTTTTTCGACCAAGAGTTATATGAGAAGCATAAAATACTAACATCAAATGGAATACAAAGTCGGTTTAAGGCGGCTGTATATAAACGGGAAGAAATAGAATACATAGTAGAATATTTAGTTTCGGATGTCAAAAACTCAATTTCTGATGTCAGAAACGAAGTTAATGACACCGGAAGTACACAAAGTAAAGTAAAAGTAAAGAGAAAGAATAATACTACCCCCTCACCCCCTTTAAAAGGGGGAGGTAGGAGGAAGAAGAGCGAGCCTAAGGAAATAAATTCTAAGGCTCGCTCTCTTTTTGAAAATTATGTTAAAACTGTGTTCTTCACTGATTACTACTGGACTGCCAAAGATGCTGGAGCAATGACTAAGTTGCTCCAAAAGATAACATTCTCACGGACACAGAAAAAGATGCCCGTTGATGATGACTCTATGTTGTACGCTCTTGAAAAATTCCTATCCTCAGTCAAAGAAGGGTGGATATTCGAGAATTTCAGCGTAACTAATCTAAATTCAAAATATAATGAAATTGTAGCTCAAGCAAGAAATGGAAACAATCAACAAAATCGGGGAACTGATTCCAGCGATATCCCTAAGTCAGCAGGAATCAAATCAATCTCCTTCGACTAGGTTTCACATTAAAGGAAATCCTATTGACTGGAAGGAATCTGAAACTGATAGATTCTGGAAGATCAAACTCATAGAATCCATGCAGGAGGCAGAACCCTTGTTTGTGGTTGATGATAGAAACAAGGTCCTGTTATCCGAACTATACAAATGGGTTTGGGGTAAACACGGTTTATTCGATCCAAACAAGGGGTTATTATTCTGGGGACCTATTGGAGTAGGAAAATCTGCATTACTAAAGGGGCTTCAACGTTACTACGGAAAGATAAATCAATATTGTTACGGAGCTGATAATGTAATGGGGTTCAAACTTACCAGTGCGGCAGAGATAGCTTTACTATATGCCGAAAAAGGTATGAGTGGTATGGCTCAATATACTGATCGAAATTGCATGTGTCATTTAGCAATTGACGAACTAGGACGTGAGCCAATGGATGCAAAACACTATGGTACCGGAATCAATGTAGTACAGATTATCCTCCAACTTCGCTATGAAGTTAGGCGTGAGTTTATAACACTTGCTACAACTAATCTCAATCCAGATATAGAGTTCGAAAGCAAATATGGTGATTACATCGCTGACCGCGTGAAAGAGATGTTCAATGTAATTGAAATTAAAGGAAAATCAAGAAGATAAACTATCCAATGAAACTTCAAGGCTATTCATTAATCTGTAACGGTATTCATTATGACGGTCGTCACTTAAAGTCTATGTGTAAGGGATGCCAATTGTATTCAAAAAAAAAGCAGCCATTGAGAAAGTCATGGCGCATAAGTGGAATTGAAAAATGTATTATAAATCATGCTAATAGGAACAACAAATCTTAATACTACTCTCAACCTGACGTATGTACTGGTTGATGTAGTTGAAACGCTTCTATATGATTTGAGAAGCGAAATGGGAAAACAAGGCTACGAACTACGTTACGATGCAAAACGTAACTTCAATACAGCGATAGCAGCGATCCGGAAATTAAAACAGGACGTAGATAAAACTCAATTCTCCACACAGGAGAATTTTGGCAATGACTCTGATTGTCTTCTTGCCTTCATCCGATTGTTAGTAGATCGGTGCGGAGATGATGACAAGAAAATCTTTGAATTCTACAATTACATCAAGTGTTTTCCATCACAGCTCGGTCTGGAGCTGTCGGATGAAAAGAGCGTGTTTGCGCATGTCTTTGATAATACCCCAAAATAGTTATGATAGATAAAATCTATAATGAAGACTGTCTTGAAGGAATGAAACGTATTCCTGATAAAAGCATTGATGCTATAATATGCGATCTACCGTATGGAACCACACAATGTAGTTGGGATGTGATAATACCTTTCGAACCTCTATGGGAGCAATATAAACGTATCATTAAAGACAATGGGGCTATTGTATTGTTTGGTGCAGAACCTTTTTCCAGCTATTTAAGGCTAAGTAATATTGAGTGGTATAAATATGACTGGGTATGGGATAAAGTGAAAGGGGTTGGCTTTCTTAATGCCAAAAAACAACCAATGCGGAATCATGAACTTATAAGTGTATTTTATAAAAAACAATGTACTTATAATCCTCAAAAGACATTCTCCCATGAAAGAAAGAAAACTTTCAGATCAAAAAAATGTCAGACGGAAGTGTATGGGACAATGAATCAAGATTACTACTATGATTCAACAGAAAGGTATCCGCGTAGTATACAAGTCTTTAAGACAGATACACAGAACTCTTCACTTCATCCCAACCAAAAGCCGTTGAAACTTTTGGAGTACTTGGTTCTAACTTACACCAATGATGGTGAAACCGTCCTGGATAATTGTATTGGAAGTGGTACCACTGCGGTAGCCTGTATAAATACTAATAGACATTTTATTGGCTTTGAGAATTTAGGAAAGCATTACAATACAGCCTGTGAACGTGTATCAAACGTTATGCGAGAACCAAAATTAGCATTATAAACAATTTAGAAATGAGACGAGTGAAGGTTAAATGCATAGACACCCCTTGCGCATATGACATAACAATAGGGCGTGAATACTGGGGAGATGAGTCAGTTGACGGATATTGGATTAGAAACGATAAAGAAGTTCTAACATGGTATCCAATGCGATTATTTACATTAATAATGAGAGTAGACTAATTGATATAATCAAATCAGATATGAAACAGACATTAGAAGAAGCAGCTAAACAAGAGCTTATATCAAGTTATGCGGTTGTTGGAGATAGAGGCGGTTTCACAGAGTTACTTTACAATTATAATGCAATGCTAAATATGTTTCGAAAAGGTGCTGAATGGAAGGCAAAGCAATCTCCGTGGATAAGTGTGCAAGAAACTCCGCCAATGGACATACCGCTACTATTGAGATACGGAAACGGTGGAATGTATGACTTAGAAGTTGCTGAATATTCCGGAATTCATTATTACAATATACAAGGTCAGATATTGGATGCAGAGATAACACATTGGATGCCAATACCAAAGTTTAACGAATAACAATAAAGGAATGAATTTTAAATCATTAGTAACTCAATTAGCAAATCGCATCAATCAGCCGCATGTGATTGAAATATATATGCGTAAAGTTTTTGCATCTGGTGTTGAGTGGCAGAAAAAGCAATCCCCTTGGATAAGTGTAAAGGAACGGTTACCGGAGGTAGATACAGGTGTGTTCTTCACTGTAGAATGTAAAGATCTCCATAAAGGATACTTTGTTGGGGTATATTATGGAAATGGGCATTGGGAATCCGAACATCGAATATTCTTACCTGATTCATCTTTGGGGTATATTACCCATTGGATGCCAATACCGAAGTTTAATGAATAACTAAGTAGATATGAGTGAAAACAATAAACCGTGTCCTCAATTCCCATATTGGGGCGCAAGCTATCCAGACGCATGTTGTGTCGATGGTAAATTACAGGATTTAGATTACTGTGATGAGAATGGTAATCTTTATGATAAGGGAGAGGATGTTCCTTGTCCGTTTTGTAGAACAGAAGAATTTATTGAGTATGACCCGTTTAGTTGGGTAGATCATTTTTGTGAGGAAATGGAAGAGAATGGCGATGTCATTACCGATTCTATGGAGCAGTGTGCTAAACAAAAGGCAAGGCAGGCTTATTTGGATTGGATTGAGAAAGTTAGAGAAGTATATGGCTAATAACAATACAAAAATGAGTGAAACGAAAATCATATTAGATGCCTGTTGCGGTAGCCGGATGTTTTGGTTCGACAAGAATAATCCTTTGACCTTGTTCGCTGACATTAGAGATGAAGAGCATACTCTTTGTGATGGTCGAAGTCTGAAAGTTCATCCGGATATTGTATCTGACTTTACCGATATGCCATTCTTGGATGAATCCTTTAAGCTGGTAGTCTTTGACCCTCCCCATCTTCTAAAGGCTGGCAAAAATAGTTGGTTGGTCAAGAAGTACGGTAAACTTCCCGAAGATTGGCCAAGGGTGATAAAAAAAGGAATTGATGAATGCTTTCGAGTACTTGAAGATTACGGCGTTCTCATTTTCAAATGGAATGAAGACCAGATAACGGTTAGAGAAGTGTTGAAAGCCATCGGACGGCAGCCGTTGTTCGGTCACACCACCGGAAGACATGGCAAGACTATGTGGATGTGCTTTATGAAACTACCAATTAACGTATAACGGTGCAAATATAGCTAATCTACTTTTCAATTCATATTGAATATTAGTTTCAATTCTTCAATCGTTAGAATGTGATTTTTATCCCTATGAATCATACTGTGACAATTGGGACATACAGGAACTAGATCAGTTTTCGGATCAACAATTTGTTCACCTGTCTGGGAGAGTGGATTAACATGATGTACATGAATAAAACCACGTCCAATTTCACCATATCTTTCAAGGAAATTGAATCCACATATAGAGCATGAATAACCATGAATGTCTAAGGCTTGTTGGCGTAACTTTGGATTTCTTTCATATTTGGTTGAATAAATCTTTTTCGTTTTGCCTTCAGTAATGGTAGTTGTGAATTCTGTTTCAACGTTATCTATGTTGTAATTGATATTGGATAATGACAATATTTTATCATATACCTCTTTGGTTATGATACGTACAGCATCTCTCCAATAATTGCTTTTACGTGAATCTGGAATTTCTTCTAAATATTGTCCGTTATGATCCTTTATAAAAATAGGTATGTCGAATGCTTGGTAGTTTATTATTTCAGAGTAATAGTCATTTTTAGTTGATTCAGGGTCGATATATTGATTGCCTATTTCTCCTATACCGAAATAATACGGTTTTACAGTAGGACGAAACTTTCCATATTTTTTCTCCTGTAAACGACCTTTGTAGTAGATGATTTTAGTACCAGGCTTTAACAGTTTTAGATAGCGTTTAGGATGATGATACAATTCTCCTGTTTTGTCTTTCCATGCAGATCGATCATTTTGTGTGATAATAGCGTACATTTTATTGGATTTTATTTTAGTCCTACAAATATAAAAATATAATTTAAATATATGACTTTAGAAAAGAAAATACAGCAATCAATCGATTTCCTCCGTAGTATGGAACGTGACGATCCGATGTGTTTAGGCTTTTCCGGTGGCAAAGATAGCGTTGTAATTCTCGACCTTGCAGAACGTTCCGGCATAAAGTATAATGCTTCTTACGCAAATACAACGGTTGATCCACCTGGCACAATCAGTTTTATAAAGAAGAATTATTCACAGGTTCGGATACTTCAACCGAAGCAATCTTTTTTTCAGTTGATAGAAACTAAAGGTTTGCCCGGCAGAATGAGGCGTTTTTGCTGTGAAAAGTTGAAGGAACAATACGGTATCGGTCAGCGTACAATCGAGGGAATGAGGGCAGAAGAAAGCCAATCGAGGGCATTATATGAACCAGAACAATGCGATGCGCGTAAGTGGATGAAAGGAGCGAAACACATTCTACCGATTCTAAACTGGTCGGAAAGTGACGTTTGGAACTACATTCTTAAATATGGTCTTCCGTATTCCAAGTACTACGATGCACCCTATAATCTTTCCCGTCATGGTTGTGTTGGTTGTCCCCTTGCAGGATGCAAGCAGATGCAGACGGAGTTTAAGATGTTTCCTGGTTATGCAAAGCGTATGATTGTCGCCATTGAACGATACATGAACAATAAACCTAATAATGCGCTTGCAAGAAATTTCAGTGATCCGTATGAAGCTTTTTACTTCTACATCAATGAGATGCCGATGCAAGACGTTAGACGGTTGAAAAAAGGACTCTTTCACTTTAACGCGAAAGAGGTTATACAGAAAGAGATTTTAAATAGAATAGAGTAAAACAAAATATAGATATGAATTATATGTTGCGCATCATTATTATATATTCACCATCATTAACCTCACCTACAGTATGCCAGTTGTGCTTGATATATAAAGCCAATGCTGGACTGTTTTCAGAGTGTACACCCAAAATAATTTCCTTTATTCCTGCTCTTGATGCGGCTTCATATAAGCTATTCAGCAGTAATGACGCTATACCTTTTCTTCTGTGTTTTGGAGAAACAGAGATTGTCAATTCTGGGGATACACAATTAGCTAAGTGCACGGGATTAGGGAAAATACGAAGCCACGCACTTCCGATTGACTCTCCTCCTGACTCAGCAATAACCCCTATTTCACCTGCTTCTGGCCATGATTTTATGTACATTTCAGTATCAGGATGATTGGGCAGTTCTTCTATACTAATAGCATTTAAAGAAGCCTTTGCTGCTTCCAATAACATAAGAGTCATAAAGGGTCTGTCACTAGCTTCCGCTTCACGGATAGTACATGGGATGATGGGATTCATAAAGAGTCTTGTTTAAAATTTGAGCAAAGATATAATAATATTACAGAACGAAGAAACAGACTAATTTTATTAATAACAAATCAGATATGAAAGTGTTGGCTATATTTTTTAGAGAAGAAATATCATCCATGTTAAATAGGATAATAGAATCCTGTAATAAATGTGGTGATAGTACCACCGGAATAAAGGGTGCTGCCGAACATCTGAAAATGGAGTTAGAGAAATATACTGAACGGTATTAAAATAAAAAGAAATGAAAGCAATAACAATAAAACAACCGTGGGCCTCCTTGATAGTCCACGGTATTAAAAACATCGAAAACCGTACTTGGCCGTGCCCTAAGAAGTACTTAGGACAAAGGGTACTGATTCATTCAAGTGTTTGTTATGAGAAGAAATTTAAGATAAACTTAACCAATGAACAGATGAAACAAGCTTTCTCTTTGATTTCGGAGAAAAGTATTTCCGGTCAATGGAAGTTTGGCACAATCATTGGCAGCGTTGAGATAGTGGATTGTGTACAGAATCATTCTTCTATCTGGGCTGAAAAAGAGGTTTATAACTGGGTGTTAGCTAATCCTATTATCTACAATGAACCTATCGAAAATGTAAAAGGGAAACTATCTTTCTGGGACTATCCCGGTATCAAAGAAGTAAGTATTGAGTGTCCGGAATGTGGTAGTATAGAGATAGCAGTTGAAGATTATACAACAGCCCCTTTTCCAACTTATTTGCATAGGTGTAATAAGTGTGAACACGTAATTATGGAAAGTGAATGGAATATAACTAATAAAGTATGAAACAATTTAAAGGCACACCCGGTCCTTGGGTTTTTGATGATTTAGCAATGAAAATCAAAGGTTCAGGAGATGTAGAAGGAATGACAGTAATTGCAAACGTTAGTCCGAGAATGGACTACTCAAGAGGAATGACAACCCAATGCAGAAATGCTGTACTAATTTCTAAGGCTCCCGAAATGTTACATCTACTTAATAGTATGATGTTATCCATGAAAGCTCATCCAGATTACATGAGTGGCGAGAATCAAGAGTTTATCGATTATGTGAAAATGGCGGAAGACATGATCGACAAAGCAATAATTTAATTCTTAACTAGATTAAAGGAGAATAAGTTATGTATGTAGCAAGAGACAGAGACGGTGATTTATATCTTTATAAAAAGCAACCCGTGAAGTATTCGGAAAGTTGGCAATTATCTAGTGACAATCCTCATGATTTCTATAAAATAGACTCTTCTTTATTCCCCGAAGTAAAATGGGAAGACGAAGAGCCGACAGAAGTGGAATTAGTAAAGACGGAAAAAAGATAAATATGAGTGAATATATGAAACCTAATGGAGTCCAGATTTATATATCGTGGGACGAATACTCTGCTATTTGTGGAGCGATAGGAGGATATGAAGGTAACTGTGAAAGTGCGGATGAAGATTATATAGCTAGTTGTCAGAAAGACTTAAAAGCCCTGCGTAATGTAGTCCGTAAGTTCAAGAAAGCAAAGTCTAAAAAAGACAAGTGATAATCTTCAAAACAGAACAGAAAGGAGCTAATATGCGTGAAGATATAATGTACATGATAACCTACCCAGATGGTACACTTGTGATGAATACTCAAAAATATTACCGAAGAGATTGCGTTAGGTGCTGGCTGGACGGAACTAATTTGACATGGAAACAGGTGTATAAGAAAGGCTTTCGCTGTAAAAAAGTGAAAGTAACATTTGAAATAATTGATTAATAACAATTTATAAACGAATAAATTATGACATGAATATAAGAAGGCTGTTTAAAGCTAAATATTACTGGTATCAAGTAAAGTATAGGTACTCCAATAAAAATGGAATAACTCTTTTTGATTGGTATTCAATGATAGGGCTTAAAAATAAGAGTGATATTTTGAATACACGAAATCTTAAGAAAATGAAGCCGCCATTACATAAAAATACATCTGTTTGTAAAAGGCTATTATGTAATGGGTGTTTTAATGTAGAAATACATTGCTATTTGGGTCGATTTAGAAATAATGATTAACGAATAACAAATACAGTGATGAACAAAGATCAAGTATGCAGCGAGTGTAAGCTATTTATCAATGAAGATTCATTCGGTGATGGCTGGTGTGAATTTCATCAAAAGGAAACATTCTGTGAGAACGAAGCCTGTGATGATGGAATAGAGATAAGCGGGGATTCTTCCCTAGATAAGGACGACAATGATAACCCTTTAAAATGATACGGCCAAAGCATTACAATTATCACAACCGGTCCCGACCCGCCATGCGAGAAAGGACTATATTAATCACTTCCGTCAAGAGAAGCCACTTGAAGGAATATTCTTCACTGACTTCATCCGGGAAGTACTTGAAAAGAGATCCAGGCGCAAGTCTGAACATTATGCCGCAGTCTACGATGCTATAATCAAACACATCGAAGGCTTTTCTGAAGAATTTGATTGTGACATATTCACCAATTCGGTAACAGCAGAATTCTTTGACGATTTTATTGTCTACCTGGAAGATCAAGGATTGATGCATAATACTATTGTCGGATATATTCAGAAAATGCAATCTCTTGTCCGTAGAGCGTCTCAATACAATTATGCAGTAGATATAACCTATGATGAAACTGATTTGAAGTGTGAGCCTACAAATGCGGTATTCCTTTCAATGAATGAGATCACTAGGATATATTACTATAAGTTTGAGAAGCAGGATAAGCGGAAAGCAAAGGAAAGAATCAGGGATATGTTTATACTCGGTTGCCTTACTGCCTTGCGTTACTCTGACTATTCGAGACTGACAAGCCAGAACCTGATAAACGGTTATATAGTGATCCGGACAAAAAAAACGAATGTAGATGTCAAGGTCCCGGCGCATGATTATGTGAAGGAAATCTATGCCAAGTATGGTGGTTTCATCCCAAGAGGGTTGTGTATTCAATACGTCAACAAGTATCTGAAAGTTATAATGAAGGAAATCGGTTTGAATGATCTGGTGACTTACTCTTATACTAAAGGTGGTAGACTTATTACTGTTACCCGTGAAAAGTGGGAGCTAATATCCAGTCACACAGCCCGAAGAAGTGCGGCGACAAATATGTATCTCACCGGCCGGATGAAAACGCTAGAGATTATGAAGCTTACGGGACATCGGACGGAGCAGAACTTCTTCCGGTACATCCGGTTAATTGGTGATGATACAGCCCGGTCCATTTCGGGAGATATGTTTTTTAGAAAATGATAAATCAAATAATAAATTCAAATGGATAAACTAGATCAGAACCTCTATGCTGAATCTATGAAAAAGGCATTACGAGTAGATTTTATTTCAAATAGTGAGGAACTTAGATTGTATGCAACTTCTATCTATAATGCCTCAATATGGAGTAGGGGAGTAGATAAGAGAAATAAAGCCATTCTTAAAAGGAATAGGTTTTTAAAATAGAAAAGGGAAAACCTACGCTCGCACGACCAAACAGCAGATTTTCCCTCTTACACGATTATGATGCAAATATACTATTTACTTTTTAATTAATCGTGTTATGGAATTGGATTTTAATAAAATAATTCGTCTTAAAAAGATTCGCATTGAGAAGTCTGAATTATCAGAGGAAGAAAACGTTTTGACCTCACCGATTTTGAAAGACAAAAGCCTTATCTCTGAAACTTATAAGATATTCATTGGGTTGTTGAATGAGAGGGGATGCCCAGCAGATATTGATAGTGTTACCCAACGGAAGAAATTCATATTCATTATTCTGTATCTATTTTCTCCCAGTTCACTTGCTGGTGGGAAGATGACTGCAGGGTTGCGTGAGGAGATGTCAAGAGTATTGGGTATTCAGTCTAAGAGCACAATTTCCGACAATTGCGCTGATGTCGTATTTCTGTACCAGAATTACGATGACTTCTGTGGAGATATAGAGTATCTTTACACCGAAATCGTAAATCGGTTAAAATTCAAAGGGCTAATCAATTGAAGGTGCTACCATAGCACGAAAAAGAAAGCCGGGGTTTATGGCTCCGGCTTTATTGAAAATTTTGGTAAGAAAATAGCTATTAGTCTATCAACATAACTATGGATTTTGCTAAGCTCCTCTATGTACTGTGGTGTATCAAACGGACCACATCCTTCCTCATAATATTCACGTAACCCTTCAATTTTTTCATAATGTTCAAAGATTAGTTTTACGTTTTCATCGTGCTTATATCTTACATCATAATTTTTTAAGTAATCATATAATGATTGGATTGATGATTCGCAAGAACCATAATCATCGTTGTCCCGATGTATTCTAAAATCATTTTCCATTTCTCTTTTGCAAGTAACAAGCTTCCTTAATAATTCCTTATCTATGCTGTTACACAATTCATTGATATACTTATATGATTCAAATTCTTTTTGCAGTTCAATTTTGTGTTTTTCCAATGATTTATTATAGTTATCTTTTACAGATTCGATTTTTTTAGTAATTTCTGCAATATCTTCTTTTGTAGCCAAATCTTCTCCTTTCTTTTTGGCGTAAGACTGAAAACACAATAAGATAACACTCCAAACGGCATTCCCTATGAAGAACAGTATTCCAATTATTAAATAGTCCATATTATTCTCCTTTCTCTAATTTAATTTTTTTTCCACAATGAGGACAAGTAATAGTGTTTTCTTCCTCTCCTTTCACTTCTTCGGGTGATGCGAAAAGTTGCCACATGGGAACATCTAAGGCTTCTGCAACTTTTTCAAGCGTTGGATAAGATGGACTTTTCAATATTGCATATAAGTTTTGCCTTGTAGTGTTCATCTTTTCTGCAAAAGAAGTCATGTTATACCCTTTTTCTTTAATAAGTAGTTCTATTCTATTCATACATATATTTTTTCTTTTTGCAAAGATACGTTTATTAGGAAAGTGTCAAATATATCATTTACTAAATAAAGTTAAAAGAAAGAATTTATTTTCTTATTTTGTTTATTGTGTCAAATATATTATTTACGTTTGCATCATCAGAAACGAAGTAATAACAATTAAAAGATATACGATTATGAAAACAAAAATGAGTGATAAAGAAAAAGGCAGTTTGATAACTCAAATCATGGTTGAAATGAAATCTGCCGCTATATTGCAAAACAAACCTTTTGATGAAGGTATATTCTTTAACCTCATATTTATGAACGATAAAGAGTTATTGAAAGTTTCAAAACTTTGCGGCATTAAATAATATAACATCAACCGGCAAGGCTTTCGCCCTGCATAATTATAGAAGAATATGAAATTCAGCGATTTATCTATTGAAACCCAACAACGTTTAAATTGCGAACGATTAAATTTACGTAATCGTTCTATTAACAGCGCATACGAAGTTTTATTCTATAACCAATCTGGTACTCGTTATTTTTATGCAAGACGCCATCAAGATTCGTGGTATGATGAAAAAGGTAACTATATGCCGTTTGGTGGTGGTTCTGAATGGACAGTACGATATGGATGTATCGGTTTCGCCCGTAAGAAACAAGTGATTGGTTACGATTACGAGTTGGTTGAAGGCAAAACCTACTCTAAATCTTCGAATGGCACAGTTGTCCCATCTTCTGTGAAAACCAAGAAAGAAGTGTTAGATATCGCAAAAGCTATTGGATTATTTGATTTTTAACCGGTAGCCTTCGGGCTACCACATACACACGATTATGACAACATCAGTAATTAAACAAAGAATAATAGAAAAGTTTATCATGTCAGAGTTTATGCAAGGTAACTTAGACACAGAAGAACAGGTTAGCTGTATGCTTCTTTTGATTCAGAAGAAACTGGATATGTCAGTAGAAGAAGCCAGCAAGTTTTTGAGAAATGCAATTGGTATTAACGCTTAAATATACGATTATGACAAAACAAGAACTTGAAAACAATATGACCAAGGTAGCAGGTGTACCGGTTGAAATCACAATCAGAGGCAAAAAATCTTTCACCTTTTCTTTTGAAGGTAAAAATGAAACAGTAGCAAAGAAGATCCAAGAATATTTTGCCCCTGTAACCTTAGAATACGATTATGATGAAGAATGTGATCTCACTTGTTTATATATGAACCTTTAACAACTCGATTATGAAAACAGGCATTATACGAATTGAGATACTTGCACCTAGATTTAGAGGGTGTTTACCTGATATAGCCAATCACTCTTTTGCTACAGATGAACAGAATAAAGACAAAGTATTCACAGAAGAAGAATTTCACCGTGTTTTTTAAAATTATCCATATTCATTTGTAGATGGTGGTTATTTGCATGAATTCAAATCAAATGGTTATAATTGTTACACAAAATACATATTTATAGGACAAACAAATTAAGAACTTATGAACTCAATAAACAAAAACGGTTGTAGCGTCTGCTAACCAGGTAAAGAGAACTACTGCACTTTCTCAATAAAACTAAAAGGTAAAGTAAGGCGAATGTACCAGTATGACTACCGTACTGAAAGTGGTGATCTGTTTGCTACAGTAGCCCCAACGCTGAAACAATACAGAGAAGAACGTGATATTGGGCTTAGTTCACGACAATAAACCGATTGTCGTGTATAACGATTGAAGATATTTCGTTATCTTTGGTTGTGATAGTATCTTTGAGGTACTATCGCGGGTTAGAGAAAAAGACATCTCGCTACTTTGACTTGGTAGAGATAGGTGGGGCGTTACCACCACCCGCAACTGATTAAATTAGAAATGAGAATGAATAAAAATGAAATATTGGCTATTGAAAAAGGTTACTATGTAGATGATTCCGGTTGCGCATACTCTCCAAAGGGAAAGCGTGTTGGCACATTAGGAAATCGTCCGTATTATTATATAGGCATAAAGGTGAATAAAACCAAGGTTATTAAGGTCTATGTTCACCGATTGCAAGCATATCAAAAATATGGTAATGATATTTACAAACATGATATCGAAGTAAGACATTTGAATGGTAATTCTTTGGATAACTCAAAAAACAATATAGCCATTGGTACGGCATCAGACAATGCAATAGACAAGAGTCCTGATACGAGGCGCAGGGTTAGTATGATAGCTTCTAGAGCTACTTCGGATAAGATAAAAAGAATTAGTGATGAAGTAGTATTAGAGATTCGTGAAGACAGGGCGAATGGTATGTCATACATTGATCTAATGACAAAATATAATATTAGCAGTAAAGGTACTTTGAGTTATATTGTAAACAGAAGAATAATAGCAATGTAGAATATAACGCTTGGTTCTATTTATTATAATAACTACGATTATTAACTTTTAAAATTGACACGATTATGAACGTATTGACGCTTTCGATTAAGCAAAAGTATTTTGATGAGATTTTAGCAGGTAAGAAAAATCACGAGTACCGTGAGATAAGACCTACCAATGCAAAAAAGTATATCACCTACTTATGTAGTGGTAAAGAATACAAGGCTGATGAAGAATTGCCTGAAGAGGGCGAAATAGAACTGAAGCCTATCAAGTACGATGCTATTAAACTTCTTACAGGCGAATACAAAGGCAAACGTCCGTATATCATCATTGAAGTTAAGAACGCAGAAGCATCAATCCTCACAGACGAAAATGGTGACGATATTGTTTATGAGTATCAGGGCGAAGAATATTTAGCTGCCCAAATGGACTATACTTTAGGAAAGGTGTTAGAGAAACATATAGATTGATTGTTTAATTTAAAAATTATTGCTGAGTCGCAAGAAGAGTAAACAGAGTAGCCGGACCGCGCAGAAACATGAATGGCGCAGGGGCTGGCGGTAGATTAGTAGCCAATCGTAGAGGGACGGCAAGTGCCACCCAGTTAGGTTCACGTAGACAGCGTTACAGTGACCTCCGTGTTTCATTTGGATTATCAGGTGGTTAGCTATGAATAAGGTAGAGCAAGCGAACCGATATATAGACCTCATTCGAGTAAAATCGAATGAGGCTATAAATTCATAAAAAGGTATTGGTATGGAAGAAATATGGAAACCAGCATTTGGATTGGTTGATATGTATGAAGTTAGTTCATTAGGGCGTGTCCGTTCACTTGATAGATTTATCTATGAAAAAAGCGGAAAGAAAAAATGGATTAAAGGTAAGACTCTTAGTCCTTCTACGGATGCAGGTGGGTATAAATTCTTTCATGCTACTATTGATGGTAAGAAAACTTACTTCAAAGTTCATCGCTTAGTATATCAGTCGTTTATTGGTATTATCCCTATTGGCATGGAAATAGACCATATGGATAGAGATAAAGCTAATAACTTTTTGCCTAATCTAAGAGTTGTGACAAGAAGGGATAACTGCAATAATAGAAATTCTACGAAAGAGTGCATAGGGGTTAGATTCTGTAAGAAAAACTATATCATAGGAATTTTCTATAATGATCGACAGTATTATTTAGGTACTGAAGCGAGCGAAGAGCAAGCGCAGTCTGTGTACCATGAAGCTAAAAAGGCAATAGAAAATGGCACTTTTGAATCTTTCTATGAAACAAGAAAATTTCGGAAAATTAAGGATTTACCAAAACACATATTTTATCGGCAAAGAAATAATACATACGCCGCAAGTGTGAAGGGGAAATATATTGCAGAATCTAAGGATTTGGAATATGTAAAGTCTAAACTTCAAGAATTTTTGTGTTCAAATGAATAAGGTATTGGAGACATATAAGCATATTGAGGTTGTTGCAGAACACTCTAAATCCTGCATATTATTTTTATCACTCGGTAAAGATTCGCTTGTTCTGCTTGATTTAATCTATCCAAAGTTTGATCGTATCGTATGTGTCTTTATGTACTTTGTTAAGGACTTGGAGCACATTAACCGGTGGATTGGCTGGACTAAAGCCAAATATCCAAAGATTGAGTTCGTGCAAGTACCTCACTGGAACCTTACTTACATTCTTCGTGGCGGGTTGTATTGTGTCCCTAATCCAAAAGTAAAGTTGCTGAAACTTGCGGATATAGTACAAGCTATGCAGTTAAAGTATGGTGCTTATTACACATTCTTGGGAATGAAAAAAGCCGATGGCATGAATAGACGTTTGATGCTGAAAGGGTATGAAGCTAACGGATACGAGAATAACGGCTTATGTTATCCTTTGGCCGACTGGACGCAAATGGATATTCTTGCATACATGAGACAACACGGATTGCCAGAACCGGTTAGGTATTCTTTAAAGGCTAGCTCGGGAGTGGGGTTTAATCTTGATTGTATGCTTTGGTTAAAAGAGAACTATCCGCAGGATTTACAACGAATTTATCGGGTATTTCCAATGAGTGAAAGAATTTTATTTGAGTATAATAATAAAAAACAAATAGCCGAGTCAGAAATAGAAGAAGAGGAAGAATGAAAAGTGCTGCTGATATAGGCGTACAAACAAATCGTTTGAGTAATGCTGCAGCCGGTAATCCAGGAAGGCAGGCAAGAATTAACAGTATCGGTGGTGCCATGTATCGTAATTTAAGCCGTTTAAATTATGCTGGGAATCGGAGTAATTACCAACGATATTCAAGATCTGCTCGTCAAGGACGCAGTGGTGGATTAGGTTTAAGTAATGGATAACATGGAACTATCAAAATACATAAAGAGCGAATCGGTAGAACTTAACCGTTCTGCCATTCACTTTGCTGACTATAATCCAAGGAAACTATCCGATGAATCACGCAAGACATTGAAACGTGGTATTAAGAAATTCGGTTTGGTCGGTGGAATTGTAGTCAACAAACGTACAGGTCTTACCGTAGTCAGCGGACATCAGCGTTTATCGGTCATGGATGAATTGCAGAAGTTCCCCGATAACGACTACAAAATCCGTGTCGATGTCATAAACGTGGATGAAAAGCAGGAGAAGGAATTAAATATTCTGATGAATAACCCGAACGCGCAAGGTACATGGGATTTCGATGCACTTGCACAAATTGTTCCTGATATTGACTGGAAAGACGCTGGTCTGACTGATGCTGACTTAAATATGATTGGCGTTGACTACCTATTGCAGACAGAAGAGGAAAACTCTATTGCAGATGCTCTGTCTGATATGATGTTGCCTGTTACCGAACTGAAAGAAGCAGATAAAGCCGCTAAGCAATTAGAACGTGCCGAGAAGGTTGCCCACATGAAAGAAGTCAAGCAGCAGGTAAAGGAGAATGCACAGAAGCAAGCCGAGAATATGGATGCCTATGTAATGCTCTCTTTCGATACCTACGAGGCTAAAGCCGCATTCTGTAAACGGTTCGGTTATGAGCCGGATATGAAGTTTATCAAGGGAGAAGTCTTTGATGAGCAAATTGAAAGAATAGATTAGTAACTTAAAATTAGGAGGATTGCTAAGTTAGAAAAAGAAAGACGGAAAAACAACTCGAAAATCAATACGAAAGATTGAGAAACAGTGAGCACATGCTTGGAAGAAATGCTTTAAGGAATGAGTTAAGAGTACGAAACGCTTTTATCAATACAAGAAGCAGGATGGAAAAAACAACCGCGAGCAGAGGTTTAAGTAACGGATAAGATTATGAGTAATAGTGAATCTCAAAAAACAAAAGGTCGTGGAGGAAGAAAGCCTAAGTTTGATTATACAGACAAGGACTTTCTTTCTCTCATAGAATCGTATGCAAAAAAGGGGTTCACAGACAAGGAAATCGCTTTTGCTGTAGGATTGGCTCCACAGACATTTTGCGAGAAGAAAAGTCAGTACTCTGAATTAAGTGAAGTATTAACGCGCGGGCGGGCTACCATAACTGCAACAGTCCGGGCAAAGTTCCTAGCTATGGCTTTAGGTGGTGTCAAGACAAAAAGCACCACTATCAGAAAGATTAAGGACAGGGACGGTAATCTAACAGGTGAAGAAGAAGTTCAAGTTGTAGAAGGTGAGCTGGCTCCCAGTTTACAGGCGCAGTCTGTTTGGTTGTATCATTATGATGAAGATTGGAGGAAGGTTGAACGTAAGCAGGATGAAGAAGCTGATATTCCTACCGACATAAACCGCGGCATCAGTATTGATTCCTGGATTAAAGATAAGCTGAAATGATAGAACCCCAGATAATATATTATCCGTTGTATGAGGATAAGGATAAATTCATAATCCTTATCACCGGTGGGCGTGGATCGGGTAAGAGCTTCAATGCTTCCACTTTCGTTGAACGGCTTACTTTTGAAATGACGGAAGTCGAGAAGATAGTACATCAAATCCTCTATACCCGTTACACAATGGTTTCCGCCGGTATGTCTATCATCCCGGAAATGATGGAAAAGATAGACCTTGACGGAACGACCAAGTATTTCAAGACTACCAAGACGGATATAGTCAACAGAATGACTAAGAGCCGTATCATGTTCCGGGGTATTAAAACATCTTCGGGTAATCAGACGGCAAAGCTGAAATCCATTCAGGGTATCACTACTTTCGTCTGTGATGAAGCGGAAGAATGGACCAATGAAGAAGAATTCGACAAAATTATGCTCTCCATCCGTAAGAAGGGCATTCAGAACCGGATCATCATTATAATGAATCCTTGCGACTCCAATCACTTCATCTACAAAAAATACATTGAGAACACTCACAAACTGGTAGAGATTGATGGTGTGCAGGTTCAAATTTCCACTCATCCGAATGTGCTTCATATTCATACGACTTATCTTGATAACTTGGAGAATCTTTCTCCTGAGTTCTTGAAAGAGGTCGAGGACATGAAGGTGAACAACCCCGAAAAATACGCTCATGTGGTTATCGGTCGGTGGGCTGACGTGGCAGAAGGTGCAGTGTTCAAGAAGTGGGGTATTGTTGATGAATTTCCTCCTTATGCTAAAAAAGTGGCTCTTGGACTTGACTTTGGTTTTACACATGACCCATCAGCTTGTGTTAAGTGTGGAATTGTCAATAATGATTTGTATATTGATGAAGTATTCTATAAAACAGGAATGCTTGTGTCTGACCTGATAAGGGAATTGAAAAAAGAGAATCTTCATGTTTATGCTGATAGTGCCGACCCCAGATTGATACAAGAAATAGCTAATGGAGGAGTTATAATATATCCAGTACAGAAAGGAGCTGGTTCAATAGTTGCAGGCATAGAACGGATAAAAGACTTTGATAATGTCTTTCTAACCAAACGTTCTTATAACTTGCAACAGGAAAAACGCAATTACATATGGGCGAAAGATAAAGACGGGAACTTTGTCAACGAACCTGAAGATCACGATAACCATGGAGAAGATGCTACCCGCTATTATGTTAATGGGCATATCTTCGGGCAGATAATAAAACCCAAAAACGTCAGTAAATCAGATTTAGGAATCTACTAAAATAATGATATGAATAACTACCTACAACAAATAATGACTTACTTCCGCAATCTGGCTTTGAATTCGGCAGGTGTAGAGCGGAACTTATATCAACTGATCCAGGATGGGGATATTGAAGCGGCTATTGATATGATGCAGAACCGGGATGATGAAGTGAATTCTGCCATTAAAGAGTATAATCCTCAAACACATGAGGTAATGTCAAGGTCAAATAAATACCGGAAGAATGATGATCCTTATATTTCGGAGAAGCTTCCGCGAACTAGACAGAGATATATTAATGAGGTGGAACTATTCTTCCTCTTGGGAAATCCCATTAAATGGAAGAAAGAAAACGGCTCTGATGATGCATTTGCTCTGTTTACGGACTTCATTAAAACGACTCGTTTCAACTCTACTATGAGACAGTCAAAGAGACTTGCCGGTGCTGAAACAGAATCGGCTAAAATTTATCACCTGTATAGGGATGATAGGACAGGGGAGCGGCAAGTAAGAAGTATGGTGCTGGCCCGTTCCAATGGCTATAAACTCCGTCCTTTGTTTGACCAGTATGGGAACATGACTGCCTTCGCTTATGGGTACAAACTAAAAGAAAACGGTAAAACTGTTCAGCACTGGGATATTCAGACACCAGATATGCTTTTCTTTTGTCGGAAAGGAAATATTGGGTATGAGGTAGAATCTTATCCGAACCCTACAGGAAAGATTAATGTACTGTATTATAGTCAACCCAAAGCATGGGATGGAGCGGAACCAAGATTAAAGCGTGAAGAGATTTTGGATTCAAAGGTAGGAGATACCAACAATTACTTTGCAGATCCCATAGCAGTGGCTTCCGCTGATGTTATTCAAATGATGGCGGACCCTAATAAGCCTGGTAAACTAATCCAATGTCAGGGAGCAAATTCAAAGTTCGAGTATGTCAATCCTCCGCAATCATCTGAAACCAGAGAGGCAGAGAAGCAAGATTTGAATGATTCCATCCTGTTTGATACCTTCACTCCTGATTTCTCTTTCGATAAGATTAAAGGCATGGGCACTCTCTCTGGGGATGCAATCAAGAATGCCATGATCTTGGGATATATTAAGAGGGATAACCGGAAAGAAATGTATGAAGAACTTATAGATAGAGAAAAGAATCTAATTATAAGTATCTTGAAGTATCTCCATTTGGATAAAACAGCAGGATTGGACAAGCTGGAAATCTCCTTTGAATTCTCTGAACCGTTTACTGAAGATAAGCAAAGAACATGGAATGCTATCGGTAAATTATATACTGATGGAATAGCATCACTTGAACAGGTTGTTCAGATGCTGGCGCTGACTGACGCTCCAGAAGAAGAAGTTGAAAGAATAAGGAGTGAAAAAGGAAATGAGAAAGGAGATATCTTAAAAAATGATCTTATTTTGAATGCGTAGTCTAAAAAAATAGGAGGTATAAATTTCGTATATGAAAAGATAGAGCATAAAGTGGTAACTCTATTTCGAATTACCACTATTTTTTATAGCGAAAATTATAAATATCAGAATATAATTTTGGATTATAGAATTATGTTCGTATCTTTGTCATATAATAATTGAGTAACCAATGAGAATCTTTACAGAACAAGCGTTAAAAGAATATGCAGAGGAGCATCCTGATTCAAAGGTAGCTTTACAAGAATGGGCTACTATCGTTAAAAGAAGTGAGTGGACTTGTTATGCTGATGTCAAGAAAACATTTAATAGTGTAGATAATGTAGGTAACCAGCACTATGTGTTCAATATTAAAGGCAATAACTATCGTTTGGTAGTAGTCATTAAGTTTACTGTTAAGTTTGTGTATGTTCGCTTTATTGGTACTCATAAAGAATATGATAAAATAGATTGCGCTAATATTTAGGATTATGACAAAAATAGAAAATCAAGCCCAGTATGAATGGGCAGTAAAAAGAGTAGAGGAGCTTCTTCCATTAGTGAAAGACGATACTCCTTTGGACGATCCGAATACTATAGAATTGGAGCTTCTTTCTAATTTAGTTGCTGATTATTCAGAAGAACATTTCGCCTTGGGAGAGCCAACGCTTGTAGATGTTCTTAAACTTCGTATGTACGAAATGGGACTGAATCAAAAATCACTTGCACAGTTGGTTGGTGTTAGTCCTTCCCGTCTTAGTGATTATATTTCCGGTAAATGTGAACCGACTTTGAAGGTTGCACGTGAGATAAGCCGAAAATTGAATATTGATGCTAATATAGTGTTGGGAGTATAGAACATATTCTTAGAAATGAGTGTCGGTTGTGACATTATGCGGTCGGCGCTCATAGACCTTTCAAACAACAGTTTGAGAAAACTTAGAAAGATTTATAATCTTTAGTAAAGGAGTTGTCTGCAATAAATTTGATTTAACAAGGGAATCAAAATAGAATAATAAGATGATATCAACTTGGAAGAAGATTACTGATGCACATATAGCAAATATTTCTCAATTATTAGCAAATCTTAGAATAGTTGCTCATGACTATGATAAAACCAAAAGACATATTTCTGATATTGGGTTTAATATTTTTCGCTTGACCTCTGATATTTATTATCGTGAAAACTATCATTCAGATGTTATCAAGGCATTTCTTGATCCCACGGAAAAACATAACGAAAAATCGTTGTTCTTACAATTATTCATAGAAATGCTTAATTTGGCTGGGAAAACAATTAAAAAAGACGACTTTAAAGATGCGAAAGTAGTCAGAGAAGAAGGTAAAATCGATATTTTGATAAAATCAGAAACTACTAAAAGAGCCATTATCATTGAGAATAAAATAAATAATGCTGGAGATATGGTTCGCCAACTACCTCGTTATTATGATCTGGTCTCATCTAATTTTACAATAGATGCCATCGTTTATTTACCTTTAGATAAATCTAAACGGCCTGATGAAAGTAGTTGGACAAAACAGGATAAAATAAATGTGCACCAACATTTAGTAATCATACCTGCTTATTCATTGGATAATGGTATAAACCTCGTGGATAGCTGGATTAAACCAGCAATATTACAGGCGCAAAATATGAATTGCATAGCTATTTTACGTCAGTATGCAGATTTAATAACATATTTAAATTCAAATATAATGGATACAATAATTTTAGAGAAGTTTTATAATTCTTTGATGGATGGAGAGAATCTTAAGACTGCCAAGTCAATCAGAAATATGATGAATGATTTGCCCGAATATATGGCGATTAGGCTAGAGGATAGATATAAAGAAAATCACTCTCCTTTTGCAAAGGTTTGGCGATATAAGGGTACTGATATGGTTTTTGAGGGATATACTATTGGGACTTTATATTTTAAAATGGATATTTGGTGCAATGAGGAAGGGTATTATGTTCATTTTTGGGAGCCCAATGAACAATGTGACATTTTGGAATATTTTGAGACTTCCAAATCATTAGTTGGATTTGAATATTATAATAATAATCGGTTTGATATAATCAAACACTTTGATTTTAACAACGAAAATGGCTTATTGGCGTTTATTGATTCATTTTTAGTAGAATTATCACAAAGAGAAAATTCATAATTTGTAAATGTCTGATGTAATAAAATGGTCTGGTTATTATTAATTGCCTCGAATAGGCATAATTCATTTTTATAATATTTTAGGCGTGATCTTGTTACTTCACGCCTTTTTTATGCTATTTCTCCACAATCTCTTTTTAGTGAACTTCACACTATCTGATAATATCTTTTCTATTCATTTCTTCCAACTTCACCCCATTCACGACAATTAGTTCATTGTCGTGAATCGTGCCTCTAAATATTTACCAATAACCTTTTTTGTAGGTATTTTTACCTTCACAATTTGAAAATAAAAATCATACAGTATGAAAGAAAAGATTTTCCAAAAGCTAAAACAAGAATTTTCTCATCTTGGATTAGGAGATGTTATTCTGCAGGCACATGCCGAAAGCCTTTCGGCTATCGGTCTTGTTACTGACGAAAATATCGACACTGTTATTTCTGCACAAAAGGGATTCCTTGAGAACCTTCAGAAGACGAGTGACAAGCGTGTTACTGATGCTGTTTCCAAAGCTAAAGCTGATGCTAAAAAAGAGCTTGAGACGGAAGAAGCAAGGAAGAAGGCCGAGGAAGAAACTAAAAAGCTGGAAGAACAAGCTAAACGGGAGAAAGAAAAGGATATGCCGGAATGGTACAAGGCAGAGAAAGCAGCCACTGAAAAAACAATCCAAGAGTTACTTAATACGAATAAGACTCTTCTGGAGGGTTTGGACAGTATCAGGAAAGAGAATGATACTTTTAAAGCTGAAAAGACAGTTGCCGAACGGAGCAATCTGATCGTATCCAAAGCCAAAGAATTGGGCATACCACAGTGGCGAATTGAAGAAGGCTTCTCTATTGCATCCGATGCAAATGAGGAAGCAATCACTTCTCACCTTACTACGGTAGCGAACAATGTTAAGGCGCAATTACTACCAGGCAATAAAACATCATTCCCTCTGTCAGATAATAAGCCAGATAAGGGAGAAGTAGATGCAATTGCCAGATCATTAGTCGGTTAATAAAAAAACAACAAGATGACAAAAGCTAATTTAAACAATGAAAGAGAGCAGATAATCTTCGGTGATGATTCAATCGTCATTCAGAAGTACATTTCCGGCATTAAAGGTGGCCGGACGCTCGATGTTACCGGTTTTTCGGAAAAGGTAATTAAAGCCGGTCATATTATTATCCGAAAGGATAGTGATGGGACGTATAAACCTATGCCCGTGACAAATGATGCTTATGCAGCATTACCGGAGGGGCACAGTTACGCAGGAGTACTGTACCGTAGTATTCGTACTGCAAAACCGTTTGCGTCAATCATGACGTGGGGAGAAGTAAACGATGTGGCAAAGTCCTATGATATGGCTTCCGTTCTGGATGCATTCAAGGCAGCTTGCCCTCATATTGATTTCATTAAAGACGAGGAGGCATAATAAATGGAAAAATCACTTTACTTAGAGTATACTCAAAGATTCTTCCCTCAATTGGTAATTTCCATTATCGAGAGATTGAACGAAAAGAGAGCTAACCAGCTTCCTTACATGTATAAGACGTTGCTTACACCTGATTTTTCAGCCGATGGACGCTGGTCAAGTATCTTGGCGGAGTATAACAGAGTGGCTGCAGATGTGGTTTCTTTAGATTCCGAACTTCCGTTGAAGACTCGTGACTCTATCGAAACTGCTTCCGGGGAGATTCCAAAGCTTGGTATGAAACTTTATCTGACAGAAAAGCAGATGAAGGATATTGATGCTATGATCGCTCAGAATATGCCAATCAATCAGATTGTAAATAAGATATTCAATGATCTCCCTCGTTGTCTTGAAGGAGTTTGGGAGCGCATTGAAGACATGTTTCTTTCTGAATTGTCAACCGGTATTGGTTTAAGCGAACGCAATAATGGAACCGGTGTCCGTATTGATGTTGGTTATTATACTGCCAATAAATTTGGAGTGTCTGTTCTGTGGGATAATCCTGATACTTCAAAACCTTTGGATGATATGCAAAAGGTATTTGATAAGGCTTTGGAAGACCAGAATACGATCACTGACCTTTGGCTGGATGATATCGCATTGAAAGGATTTTATCAAAGTAAACAGGTACGCGGTCAGTATGCTTTCGATAATAAAGTCACAGCTCAGGAGGGTATTGGCGTTCCAACTTTGGACTTTGAAAAAGCTGCTCAGGTCGCAAAAACTAAGTGGGACGTGACGCTTCATCGTGTTGCTCGTAAGATAAAGACTGAACTTAATGGTGTTAAGAAGTCTCACTCTCCTTGGCAACAGGGTATGGTGGTATTCACTTGCGATGAAAAGCTTGGTTCTTTGGTATGGACTAATACTGCCGAAACAACTCGCCGTGTTGCTGGTGTTGAATATCAGGTGGCAAATGAATTCATTCTGCTGTCTAAGTACTCAAAGAATGATCCATTAAGGGAATTCACTTCTTCTCAGGCTATGGTTGTTCCTATCATCAATAATGTTGATAGAATCTATACGTTGGACTCTAAAACTGTACAGGCATGAAAGTAAAAGTAATAACTGTTTTTCGTGATACGTTTACTCACCAGCTCTATAATCTGGGTGAAGTTATCGAGATCGAAAATGAAGTACGTGTGCAGGATTTGGAGGAACGCAAACTTGTAGAGTGTATTGAAAAAAAGAAGGAGATAACAATCTCTCTTTTTGATAAAGAGTTTGAGAAAAAGGTATTGGTTGATATTTTGAAGTCTCTCGGTGAGAAAGCATCAATGAACATGAAGGAGGAAACTCTTATTGCAAATATTACTGCTTTGGATGAAGAGAAGACGGCCGAGCTTAAAGAAGCCCTTGATATTATGTAAAAGGCTAGGGTAGTGTTTCTACCCTTCCACTGTTTAATTTTATAAATAAGTAAAGAAATGAAGAATTTTATTTTTGCCATGTGTGGCTTTTTGATGATGTCTTTGTTCTCCTTGAACGTCCAGGCATCGAGTGTTAGTGAACCTTCCAAGTGTGAAAGTGTAACCCCATCGTTTGATGTCGGTCTGCCGGACATTAAGTGTGTCACCTTTGAAGCCGCTCCGGTGAACTGCTTTGTACTGACCGCACCGCAACCCGTATTTATGATTGCGGATAGTCCGGCTATGCAAAGTGCCATGAATGTAGCTATGCAGGGAAAACAAATTATAGTCCCTAAATGTCCGTTCCGGTATATTTATAAGTCGAAGTATTGTACGCAATATAGTTACATAGCATATAGCAAACTGATTACACCATACTAAGATGACAACACTTGACTACATAAAGCAGAGATTCTCCTACATCGGTGAAATATCCGATGCGGGAGCTTCTGATTTCGCTGTTGATTTTGTAATAAAGACAGAAGCAGAAATGACAGATGAAATGAAGAAAACGATTTCGGTCTTAATCGATGGATTTATTGAGAAAAATATTCTTCATCCTACATCAATGAGTGAAGGTGGGGTTTCCATATCTTATGGGGCTGATGCTATCAAAAATTATGGTCTTTTGATGCTTAAGAAATATGGAATAACCTTGAATGATGAAATTTCTGCTTTGGTAGGCTTTAGTGTGATTAAGGATGTATCTAATCTTTGGTAATTATGATTCCACAGTTCAGACCTCACATATTACAGTATCAAGTAACCATCGGAGAGTATGAGGATGAAATAGGTGATTATCATCCTGGTGATTCTCACTTTGAGGGTGATATTCCTTGTCGATTCGAACCGAATGGTAAAGCCAATACTATTGCTTTCGAAGATGGTAAAACATACGTGTATCAGTATGTGGTTTATCTGAACCAGAATTGTAGGGAGTTCGAGTATGGTGATATCATCCGTCTTTTGAGAGATGGGGTTGTAGTTGAAGAGAAACAGGTGCAAGGGTTTCATAGAGGGCAACTAAATGCAAGATTATGGGTGTAAAGATGACAACACCAATGGCAGGGATTGATGCTCTGTTTGCTTCCGAAGCAGTAAAGAATGATAAACTTGTTATTCAGGCATTATCCAATCTTGGGGATATGTGCATAGCTGAAGCTAGAGACAGGGCAGAAGAAGACAGTTGGTTCAACCAGACCGGAAATCTGCGAAGTTCTATTGGTTATATCGTTGTCGTCCATGGTCAGGTAGTCAAGAAAACAGGGTTTGAAACTGTATTAAATGGCTTTGAAGGTTCGAAGATTGGCGAAGAACTAGCGGAAGAACTTGCAGGAAAGTATTCAAATGGATATGCCTTAATCGTTGTTGCCGGGATGAACTATGCTGAATATGTAGAAGCTAAAGATGGTAAATCTGTTCTTGCATCTGCTGAACTATTGGCTCATTCTGAATTTTATAATGTGATGGAGAAACTTAAAAGCCAATCAGTAAGATGAAATCAGATATTGAAATAAAGGATGATATTTACCAAATAATCAAAGGCTCTACACTTGAGAAGGCTGTTACTGGAAAGTTGAAAAAAACTAGACGTCCAGCTAATTCCAATAAAGAGGACATTGTAATTTCCATACTTGAAAACGGTAGCGGTCAAGTTCAGGAGGCTTTTGTGAATGTGAATATCTATGTTTCTGATGACGTAAGAGATGGACAGGCCGAAGAGAATTCGTCCCGGCTTCGTCAATTATGTAAATTGGCTACTGAACTTCTTGAAGTGCAACGTGGAGAAGATTACCGCTTTACGCTCGATAAACAAAGGGTAATGGAAGTGAACGGTAAAAACGAACACTTCATCAATAACAAATTATTGTATAAACAAGTAAATGAATAAAGATTATGGCACAATTATCATGGGGTAAACCCTCAATTGAATTTGGCAAGTGTGGGGCTGATGGTGCTGCACCTACCACATGGACCAAACTTCCTTATGATCCGGTGGAGAACTCTACCAAGTTGACACCAACCAAAGGTGAAAAGAAGGAAGCCAAAGTAGAAGGCGGTGAGAATGAAGCCGTGAAGTATGCAAAGAATACCTATGTGTTCGAGTTCGAGGTTCGTGCGGCTCTTGGTCGCTCTAAACCTATCGAAGATGTAGACGGAGTAGTAGCGGAGGAATACGCTTTCCGTCTGACACCGGAGAACCCAGAATGCGAAGGCTTCCTGATTGAACGTTCTACAGTATCAGTTGAAGATACATTCGACACCGCTGAAGGTAAGAAATGGAAGTACACTGCTGATGTCCTGAAACCTAAAACAGGCAATCAGGTTAAACCTTACACTGCGCAACAGTTGCCAGTGGCTCCTAGCTCTCTTGTATTTGAGAAAGAGGCTGATACTACAGGGAAGGCTATCATCGTAACCACTACAGGAGCTGTTGCTGCTGTATCAAGTGAATCATGGGCGACTGTTGCTGTTGCTTCAAAGACCGTAACAGTTAAAACCTCTGCTAATACAGGTGCTCTTAGAGCTGCGAATATTAGTATCATGGCTGATGGAAAGACTTCCGTTGTCACCGTATATCAAGCAGGAGTATAAAGAAAAGCGGGATGTAACACACCTCATCCCGCATCTGCGGCTTTCGTATAACGGTAGTACATAAGTCTCCCTGACTTGAAGTCTTGGTTCGAATCCAGGAAACCATTCTAATAAAACTCTACATCATGGAAGATAAAGAAATACTTGAAATGGGTATTGCTGATACAATCATTGAAAAGCCAATAGGTTTTATTGTTGATGAACAGCATTTCTACATATATCCTGTTACATTAGGAAAGACATATATTCTAGCTAGGCTGTTGAGAAGTCTGGAGACTAATGAAAAAGGGTTGGTCAGTAATCCATATATGGAAGCATTACGTTTGTGTACCGGGAAGAAAGATGTTGTCTGCCGCATTTTAGCCTATTATACATTCAATAGAAAAGAAGAACTGTTTGATAATGTCCAGATAGATGATCGGGTGAATTTGTTTGTAGATAAACTGGATTTGGAAGAACTAGTTACACTGTTTACTCTTGTTCTCTCAAGTGATAATACAGAAGAGTATATCAAATACTTCGGAATAGATAAAGAGCGCCAGGAGCGCACAAGAATCGCCTCAGTAAAGAAAGATAATAGTAGTATAACCTTTGGTGGAAGGAGTATCTATGGAACAATGATTGATTTTGCTTGTCAACGTTACGGGTGGACAATGAATCATCTTCTATGGGAGATCAGTTATGCCAATCTTAAAATGCTTATGGCAGATGCTATAACTACCATCTACCTAAGTGAAGAAGAACGAAAACTGCTTGGAAAGAGTGTAGGAGAGGTGATAAATGGGGATGATCCGATAAACAGGGAATTGGTAAGGGAGATGATTAGAGAGTAAATTAAAAGCCGGAATGACTCCAGCTTTGCTGATATTTATTGCTTTTATATCTCTTTGATTTTATTAATCTGGTTTTAATATGTTGAATATATTTTGGTTGGATATTGTATTAAGAAGATAAAAAATGCTTTATAATTGTTTTATAACAATGTTCATTCCATTTTTTTTAATCTATTCATAGGGTAGTAAAGTTTGAGTAGAAAAAGGCAAATACATGGAATGAGAGATAAAATGATGGAAAGAAAAATCCATCCCGATACATTATAATGATCTTCTGCGGTAAAGAAATAATGTATCCATACATTTATCATATTTTGTAATTTTTGATGTGCTGTCTGAGGATTATCTGACATATAGGTATATTCATCATATTCATTATTAAAATGGATATTTTGGGCATGTAATTTAATGGTTTTGTAAGAAACAAGTAAGGTAGAGTCTATTGTTTTAATATGATTGTCTTGGACATTTTTATTATCATATTTTAAAAGTATAAGTGCTTTTTCAAGTTTTACCATTTCGTTTATTTCATGTTTGATTTTGTCGGAAAATTTACATGGACTTTCGTTGATTAAACTTAAATAAGATTTGGTTAATCTGATGTCATTTTGTACTATGTCGATTAGATTTTTATTATAGAACAAAGAATGAGTACATGTTGGAATTAAAAGTATTGCCCATATTATATAAAAGCTAATGCTGGAGATGATTAATTTGAGGCTGTATTTAGAATGTTGCTTTCTAAAAATGCCTTTTAATAAGTTTACTTCTCCTATAATCATCATTATAAAGAATGACGCAGTAATAAACAGATTAATTACAAATGGGAAAGTAGGTATGAGCATGGTAATAGACTTTGCTGATAACCAACAACAATATGCAAATGACAGTAATAAAATAATAGGTATAGTTACTGTTCCTGCAAAAAGAATGGTATTATTTGAAGAATCTTCAGATAGAGATACAACATTATTTTTGTTTCTGTTGTTGGCCTCTATTATGTACCTATCGATATCATTACTGATTATAGTTTGTAGCTCTTTTTTGTCGTTATATTCACAATAATACTGATGAAGTGAATTCATGCGTGCTTTTAGTTGTTCAATATCCGGATTGGAGATATTATCGGCTTTTCGACAATATACATGAATTTGTGGGCGGTTGTTTTCTTTAAAGCTATTATATGCTATATCAAATTCATCCATAGTGATCCCACCTACATAATCATCAAATATAAAAATTATGCCATCTGCTTCGTTGCGAATAAAATTATTATAATCAGCTTGTCTTCCTATGTTGTCTTTCGTGAGAGATGTTTGGAAATCTTCGAAGGTTTTAACAATGCAAGGCTTTTCCCATTTATTTTGCATTTTCCCAAAAATTACACGACAAAGATCGCGCTCATCTTGCAATGCTTTAGAACCTGCTATAAACCATTTTATTGTGTCGTTCATATCTTTACAAGTATTCATGTTTTGGTGATATCACCAAAAATCTATATTTTTCTTCCTTCATCTTAAACTTCTTCCCACAGTTGTGGCAGATAATTTTTGTATATGTCTTTAGTCACAAACTGATGTTGCTAAGAAAAAAGTGAGCTATTATTATAAATCATCAATGAATAACAACTTTTATACATAAGAAATCCTATTCTCCAAAGAATAATTGAATGGGGATTTCTTATATTTTATATAGGAAAGATTAATTGCAACTGTTGAATAGGTCTAAAGGCTGCTTTTCTTTATCTGCGTCTTTTATCCATATATTAACTAATTCAGGGATTCGTTCTATAACTTCTTTACCAAACAAAGCTTCTGTTAATAATCCCATATGCATTGAATCTATAATTCTACATAAGTATGATTTCCCTTTTTCCCACCAAGTAAAATAATCATCTGTTATTAGATAGTGCGCAGTGTATATTCCTAGACTTTCTTTAACTTCCCTCAATTCCCAACCGTCAAGTTGAGTTTCATAAACTCCATCGGCAACTCGACTTCCAAAAGTCGTTGTATAATAATATTCTTTTATTTCCCAAATAGCTTTTGGATTTATAATTGATGGGTATGCACCATCAACTCTTCTAGATAAAGTTCTGACAGGTTTTTTTCCATTAGTATAAGAAGTTAATGCACGTGGGTCATAATCACATATTGTAAAGCCTGACTTTTTAAGTGTTGATTCAATTAGCATATTAACGATGCATGTGAGAAAAGCATAGTCTTTTTTATTCCCTTTTTGTTTGTTCATTGGTAAAGGGCAAGTTGGTGCTAATTCTTGAAAGAGCTTTTCAAAAATACTTTTTGCCTCATTTTGTTTCATCAAATTAGATTTAATAGTCTGTAGCATTTCATCTCTATATTCTAAGTATTCTATTATTTCAGTCCCTAGATCAGTCCATTTATCATTTATGATTAATGAAGAATACTCAAGTTTTTCACTTTTGAATGCTTTTTTGACTTGAACAATTGTAGGAATTACACTTCTGGGATTAGGGTTTGACTTCGTTTTCTTGTAAACATAACCTAATTTCTGATTCAGTAACTTTATGTTTGACCAGAAATCCAGAGACTTATTTAAATATTTGTCGTTTGCTTTCATTTATATATTTTTTAATTTATCACTGTATTGTGAGATAAAGTTGACAAAATCGCAGTTTAATGCAGTACATATCTTATAGAGCTCAACTATATCAACTCTTCTTTCTCCATTTTCTATTTTACTGATGTATGATTGTGGCATACCAATCCTGCTTGCAAGTTCAGTTTGTGTTAGCCCACTCTCCATTCTTAAACTGTAGAGTAGTTCCAACAAGAGATAATATTCTTTTGTGTGAGTAACTTTTTTCATATTACAAAGTTATTTGTCTTTTCTTTATATCCCATTTTGGGATATTTGGTCATAAATGATTAGCTTTGCATTAAAATTTGAACACAGTTGATATGATACAATGCACTCCTCCTAAAACTCAGCTTTTAAAATGGGTTGGAAACAAACAGAAATTTGCAGTTGAAATAGTTAAGCATTTCCCTCATTCATATAACTTTTTTTATGAACCGTTTTTAGGTAGTGGTGCAATCCTTGCTACTGTTGCACCATCTAATGGGATGGGCTCTGATATTTTTACTCCCTTAATGGACATTTGGAATAAATTGTCCCTTGATCCTGAAGGACTTGTTGAATGGTATAAAGAAAGAAGAAACCTTATGGAACAAATAGGTAAAGCAGAAGCTTATAATGTTATAAGAGCTTCTTATAATGCCAATCCCAATGGAGCAGATTTTTTATATCTTTCTAGAGCTTGTTATGGAGGAGTTATCAGATTCCGAAAGTCTGATGGTTTTATGTCAACCCCCTGTGGTGTACACACTCCGATATCGATTGGAAGCTTTGAAAAGAGAGTAAAAGAATGGAATAGCAGACTAAAGAATGTCAGGTTTGAAAAATTGGACTACAAAGATGTCTTTTCTATGGCTCAAAGGAATGATTTCATTTATTGTGATCCTCCATATTCACATAGTCAAAGTATATTGTATGGTGCTCAAAGTTTTCAGTTGGAAGAATTGTTTAATGAAATTGATAAAGCTAAGGCTAGAGGAGTGAAAGTGGCTTTGAGTATTGATGGGAAGAAAAAATCGGGTCAGTATGTCTGTGATCTTCCAATCCCTCCTAATTTATTCGAGAAAGAAATGTATATAAATTGTGGAGGATCAATGCTAAAACGTTTTCAACTTGAGGGAGAAAATCTTGAGAACGAGAATGTTTTGGATAGACTATTGCTGACATATTAATATGACGTAAAAAGCGTTGTGATTTGCTTTCAAATTAGCACCAAAAACTGCGAAATATATGGGCAATGTTAGAGAGTAAAGAAAAAGCCGGATTCTTCCGGCTTATCTATTTAAACTTTAGAAGAAACAAAGATGCTGTTTCGTTTAGTGCTGCTAAATATGACTTTTCCCAATCATAGGAAATCTGAAGAGGTAAATTTTCCTCTGATTCAAGTAATTTTGCTGCACTCGAAGAAAGATCTTTTAATTTATCTAATATTTCATTCCCTCCGTACCGTGATTGGTATATGTGTAGGAAATCATATATATTTTTGGCAGCATAAATCAGATTTCTATCATCATATTCAGGATCGATGTCTGATTTGATTGCTTCTGCTATAAGTTGTGTAAGTGACATGTCAATGGTATTACATAAATTAATTATGTATTTAGTCTTTTCGAACTCCTTTTGAAGTTCTATTTTATGTCGTTCGAGTGATTCGTTATAACTCGCTTTTACAGACTCTATTTCTTTAGTAATCCCTGCTATATCTTCTTTTGTAGCTAGGTTCTTTCCTTTTTCGGATTCATAAGATTTCTGTTTGGCAATGTATCGCCAAAACAGGAACTGCGTTAAGCCGATTGCACAAGTGCAAATAGTAATTAGGGCATTTGTATCTATCCAGTTCATAATATTAGTTGTTTTATTGAACGCTCGCACTGGTCGCAAATTGGGTGCGGGCGTTTGGTGAATAAAATTGGTTAATGTTATATTGAAGGCAGTAGACTTTCTGATAATTTTCTTAGCTCATATATTAAATTTGAAATATTTTTGGAACATTCTTGCGCTGTTTGCACTACTGTATTTAATACATTATTATATCTTTCTTTGTCTTCTTCGTATTCTATTAATAAAAGAGTTCTTTGTCTTCCCCAATATACACTGTGACTTCCTTCTATAGTACGGATATAGTTATAATAGGGAGTATATACACATATCAGACTTACTAATCTATGAATTTTTATTAATTCCTTTTTATATGCATTGTCATGTTCTGTTACACTTAATTTTTTAGTTGTATCTATACAACTTGAGGTTAGGGAAATTGAATATTCAAAATAACTTAATAGCTCAATTATTTCAATAATTGCGTTAATTCTAATTTGATTTTGTTCGTATTGCCTTTTTTCTTTTTTAAAAGAGATGTCTCTTTGAAATGTTTCTTTTTCTCTTTTTCGTTGTGCTTTATTGTTTATATTATTACCAATAAGAGTTATTATGGAACCAAGTATGACGCCAATAGGTGTACTAATAGCTAAGATTATCGATGTATTCATTGTTTTTTACTTTTTAGATATTATTGTTTCGTTAACTGTATAGTATGTTAGGCGAATTAGAAGGTTAATTTGCCTTTGTCAGCTCATTGATTTTAAAAGTCTGAATATTCATGTTGTAAGGATCACCTACAAAACAAAATGCATATTCTCCCTTTTTATTAGTAACAATTAATATTCCATACTGTTGAAACATAGTTTCATCTATATGTCTAACTCTATCACCTTCTACTATAGTCCAATAAGAACACGGAGGGTATTGTGGAGATGCTATTTCTTTTTTCTTCTTATAAAAAAGCGACTTGCACCATTCAACTATTAACTTTACACCTTCCCGGAATGGAGGAATAAAACTTATTATTACAACCACTAGAACAATAGTGACTATTATCCAGTTATCCAAAAGAGCATTGACGATTGTGTCGTATTTAGTAGTGTTTTCCATAATATTATAATTTTATAAATTCTCCGCTAACTTCTTAATATCCGCAAACATACTTACAAAAAACAAATAAGACAAAGAATGTAAGAAGAAACTTCACAAATGAATGAAAAAAAAATAAGCCGGAGGTTATTCCGGCTTTTGTTATTCAGTTCTTAATTCTTTAAGTATATCAGGTTGCTGCTGTAAACAATAGTGTTGTTTGTAAATGTCTTCAATATTCTCTTTAAAAGTTTTTTGATACGTATTTAATTTAATTGTGTAGTTGAATTTATCTCCAAATCTTGTAAAGGAAAAAATTGCAGGATAATAAAATAAATAATCTTTTTGAATATTTTGATTACAATAATATAGATCAGGATTAGCTCTGATTAAATACTTTGAATCAAAGTAATTACATAATTCTTTTATCCAAATATACTTGTTTTGAAAATCTTTACCTTCGTATTCTTTGATTTTTTTTATCGATAAATTATATATATCCGAAATATCTGGATTTAAAAAGAAAGGATTGATAAACCATAAATTATTATAGTCTTGAATAAAATAGTGAGATAGTGTGTGGTAGTTTACATTACTGTCTGATAATATTGCATTTAATGCAATCTCGTCAATTACTATTCTTGGATAAATAGCTTTTTTGCTTTCAATTGTTGCTGCTTGTACTAAACCTTCACTCACAATAAGATAGTTTGTAGGAGATATATCTGAAAAATGCTTCCCATATCCTATACCTCCTCTGAAAAAGAATCCATATGAATTCAGCCATGATGTTATATTAGAAAGTCTAAAAAGAAGGTCATTAAAATCTTTCCCATAAATAATAACCGAATCAGAGAATATTGCGAATTCTACATCTGACTGTTTTGAATTTAAAAGTGGCTCTTGCTTTCTCATCTCAAGTAGCATTGTATCTGTTGATTTTAAGAAGCTCATACATTTTTGATAAAATAGCTTTGCTTCTTCATAGTCTTCTGCTATTTTGTTTTTAAATCCAAGAATATCTATAAAAGCGCAAAATTTAGAATCTTCCATATTCTATTCCTCCATTTTAAACTTAGTACCACACTTGGGACAGGTGATTGTATTATTGTCTTCTTCTCCTTTGACTTCATCCGGTGATGCAAAGAGCTGCCACATCGGAACGTTTAGAGCTGTAGCAATTTTTTCAAGGGTTGGATATGAGGGCTTTCCATTCACTATTTGGGCAAGCCCAACTCTTGACATACCTAACAAATCAGCGAACTCTTGTTGAGTATATCCTTTTTCTTTGATGAGTTCTTTTATTCTATGTTCCATAATCGTGTATTTAAATATGGTGCAAATATACATTATAAAGACATGTGTATAGTAAACGCTTTACTAATTAATGTTAATGGATAGTATATTCTTTACTTGTTTTATTGTTTATGTAGATTATATACTTTACATTTGTCGCATCAAAGTAAACGAAATACTAAATATATAAAGATATGAAACGCTACAACTTATCCCAAATCATGAAAGACGCTCATAGATTCTACAATAGTAAATCAAGAATGGGTAGAACCTTTGGCGAATGTTTGAAACTCGCCTGGTGTTGGGCAAAAGACGCTATCAAGTTTGCAGAAGAAAGAGAAGCGAAAATACAGGCTATGTTAGATAATCAGAAACTGGCAGAGCGAACTATAAGCAATGTTGCTAGTAATCTTACTTGGTCTGACTGCTATAATTCAAATAGCAAAGGTTATATGGGTAGTCAGTATTGTGGTGATTAAAGTCAAAGTAATATAGAAATGAATAAAGTATAAACATATAAATAAAAGAATAATGAAAGCAACAATAGTAATGACCAAAGAAGCTCAAAAGAGAGGTGAATATCAAGAGACGTCTTTAGATACATATAAGAAGAATGTGGATTTTCTTATTATCTCATGTGGCTACAGAAGTGCGATTAGCTTTAATAAGCCTGTTGAACTGAAAGAAAGCCGCTCTATCAGCCGTGCGAACTGTGGCGGTTATGTCTATTATGTAACTGATAAGGCACTGGATAAACTGAAGAAAGAGTATTCTTGGTCTTGTGATTTCTAAATGAATAAATAACTCAAAATACAAAAGTTATGGCAACAATAGAACTAAGAGAAATCGATAAAAGAAGAGCTGTGAATCTCAATCGCAAAAACGGTTACGGTTTGGATAATGTACAGATGATGCGCTTAATCAATGCTCATCAGAATGGTGATGCTTATAAACGTGCTTTAGTAGAGTTTCGTTTGACTGATATAAACTTTCATCGTGAAGTTAAATTGCTTATCAATGGCAAGTATGATGAACTGAAAGAACAGGTAAAACAGTGGTAATTTTAAAAAGAAACAACTATGACACTAATAGCTGAAAATCAAGAAGTAAAGATATACCTGCACAATACGGTAGGTGGACGGATTAACGTATATCAGTTCAGAAATGGTGAATTGACTTTTGGTGCTGAAAAAACATCAATACTGAATAAATTTGAGAAAACTCATGTATATAAAACAATTTGTAGAATACTAACACATAAATAAATATGAAAACAGAAGATTTTTTAGCCCAATTATTGGGCATGACTGAAACAAAGGTTTCTAATCATAATATGCCCCCTATCGGCTTTGTACACTATAACAAGCTAGATAGAATTGAAAAGCCTGTTCAGCAGCAAATAAACTCTCTTTTGGTTGAACCTGCTACGGTTGCATTATTTGATGCTCTAAGGGAATGGTTCGAATTTGAAGCTACCAATTATACTTGTGGCGGCTTTGGTTGTCAGAATGATTACTTACTTAAAAGTAAGATCGAAGTTGTCAGAAAGCTGTATCCTAAAAAGAAGTAGTTTTCGAGCTACCCAAAACTGATACACGATTATATAATAAAGGCAGTCTTAGCACGACTTTTGAAGGCTGCCTTTTACTTTACGACAACGCTTTCATTGTCGTGTATGAGGTGAGAGAAAATTCTTCTTTCGTTTGGATATGAAATAAATTTGCGGAAAAGAAAATAAAGATGTTCTTCGTGGTGGTTGAGCATGATAAGATATTAAAGGCGTTAGATTTAGTCCGTAAACCATCACATTAGACGGATTATTTCTTTCGCCTTTCTCTTTTATATGATTCTAAGCGTAGATAAGTATTCAAGAGGGTTCAGCAAGTCGGTAAGGCGTGAAAGGGTTCGAATCCCTGCTTGCTACAAATTCAGTCAAAAAAAATCTTCAATAGTGGAATTGACTGAACCGCTATTGAAGATAGTTATTAACATTAATACTATATAGAAGTATGAATGTATCTAATTACAGTAGCAAAGGTAGTGAAAAATTTCCTGCCTGCAATGGTGTGGTTACATCAAATGTGAATCACACAAGTGAAATCAAAGCGTACAATCATCCGTTATTCGGAAATGTACGCATGTTTGTGGACAATGGCAAGCCGTGGTTCTGTGCCACTGATATTGCATCCTCATTGGGATATGTCAAACCGCAGGATGCAATCGCAAAGCATTGTAAATCAGCCGGGGTAGCGTTTCGCGGAGTAGGGGTACAAACTGGATTAAAAGGTGATGGTACTCCGGCAATGCAAACCGTTAACATTAAGTTCATTAGCGAAGGTAATATTTACCGTCTAATTGCGAAAAGCCAATTACCCAAAGCCGAAGAATTTGAAAGTTGGATATTTGATGATCTTGTACCTACTGTTATTAATACTGGCAGTTATTCTCTCCAGGTTCCCCAATCTTTCAGTGAAGCTCTCATGCTTGCAGCGCAACAGCAAATGAGAATAGAAGAGCAGCAAAAACAACTTGTACAGAAGGATGAAGTTATAGCAGATAAGGACGCTCAAATAGTTGAGCTTGAAAAAGAGTCTGAGTACACGAGGGTGATCCTTCAGAGTAAGTCTACTGTATTGGTGACTCAGATAGCACAAGACTATGGAATGACTGCAAGGAGATTTAATGCCTTACTCCGTGATTTGGGAATACAACACAAGGTTCGTAATCAATGGATATTATATGGGAAATATATTAATAATGGCTATGTGCACAGTGCCACTCATAACTTCACCCATACGAATGGAAATCCAGATGTGAGTCTTAACACAGAATGGACGCAGAAAGGGCGTTTATTCTTGTATGAAGAACTTAAGAAGAATGATGTGTTACCATTGATCGAACAGTAAAAGATGGATGAAATCAATGTAAATGACATTCCGGATGCAGTATTACTGAAATATTGCATCCGTGACTACAAGCGTGAGAAGCAATTAAGAGAGCAATATGAAGTTGATCTAGTGAGTTTGAAACGTTCTCTTAATGTTATGACAGATATGTGTGAAATGGTAACACAACCAACTACTAAAATGATATCTGAGTGGGCAGACAAGAAAATAGCTGTTTATAAATCCTCAAATGTAAGTTTGAATAAGGCAATGGCTGAACTTAAAGCAGAAAACGCTAACTTAGCGTCTATAAACAGGGAGTTAATGAAAAGAATAGAATTATTAGAAAAAATGATAAACTGAAGTATGGCAAAAGAATATTTTTATGATTTGTTTTCTCGTATAAAGGATGGCAGCCGTCTTGCTGACTTGTTTAATCAAGTTATGCATAAACTGGATATTGTTAGAATAGTGTCTGCTCCATCTACATTTGAAATGGTGAACAAAGACGAACAATGTGTCGAGTTATTCTATGAAAGTTGTCTTTGGGAACTGTATTTTCATGGAGTTGTTGATAAACTGAATCGTTGGGTGAAAGTTCTTAATGAATATGAATCAGAATTTGGTTCGAACTGGAAGTACTATGCTTCTTCAAAACGTCTTGAATCAATTAAAGAATATGGCGGAGATGATAAAGATTATGATACCGAAGGTAATATTCGGACTCTGAACTTGTCAAATGAAGATTTGGAGTGTTATTCGATTCTTACAGACTTGGTACAGGATGACTGGAGAGATATTGTACAAGAAACCAAAGCAGAGCATCTTTCTGGATTATGTGCTTCATTACAGACGCAAGCTAAAATCTCTATAACAGATGTTTTAAAGAATATATCAGGGCAGGAAATTCCGATGTATAAAGAAGATGAAGATGGTAATATGTTTAAAATGACTTTTGTGGATCGGGCACTATCAAAGGCATCTGATGGATCACGAGCTGATGATCTTTCTACTATGGTTTTATTCGTTTGTCATAGCATTCAGTTTCTCATAGAAAAGGTCAGGAAACTAGAGAAGTTCTGCGACAATAAAGAACAGCTTATTTCAGTACGTAATGATGTTGAATGCTTACTGAATCTTGATTTCAGAAAAATGGATTATTATAAACAGTTGTATTTATAAAACATATAAAATGCGCACCTCGTTAAGTCGGGGTGCGCATTATTCTTTCTCAAGCACGGTGTTCTATGTTGAAACAGATGTTGTTAAGCGTAAAAAGGTGAGCGAATCACATCGCTAATTTAGTGAAAAAGAACTCTTATCGTAAAAACCTGTTTCTAAGCCGTAAGGTACATCATCCCCTCTTATCTGTAGTTGATCTCCGCCAGTTCCGTAGTCGGTTGTTTTATCATATCCCCAATGAACCATAGCTATATAAAGAGTATAATATTTATTTGTACTTGACAGGTTTTCGGTGAGTTTTAGATCATTATCATTAACGGAATATTTCACAGATCTTCTACTCGTAAATTTTCCATTTTTATATTCATGGAAGCCCATTGTACCATTAGAGAAAACTAAGTAATATGTTGAATATCCTTTTACCATCACATACGTAGCAGTTCCGGACTCCAGCTCACTTGAGGTTATTGTCTTTTCATAAAATTCATCTTTTTCCTCATCTTTTCCGCAGCTTAACATAATAAGTGCAGTAATCATTAAAAATAAAATCTTTTTCATGTTTAGTGTTTTAATTTATTATTTCACAAAACTACTCAAAAACTTAATACCTCCAATTTATTTCACGACAATCTTTCCGTTGTCGTATATCAAATTCTCAAAGACATCTATTTCACCCTAAATCCCTCTACCTTTAGATTTATTTTTTCACAGTGCAGATTGCGGTAATTCAGACTTTCAAATATTCTTTGAACAATAGTTTTAAGGATACTTTTATCAAATCTTTCACAATAGACTTTTAGTGAAGTATTACAGATTGAAAGATATTCTATAAGACTTTTGAAAGGCTAATTTTGAAGATGAAAATAGGAAATAACGAACAATCGGCTTATTGTTGTGAATCCGAAAGGAAGAAATTCTTTAGTCAGTTGGTTGTGTGGTAATTTTGAGTAGAAATTTTTTTAATAATAAATATATGGCTGGACTTCATTTTGATGCAACGCTCGAAAACTCTGGTTTCATTCAGAAATTGGAAGAAATCAAGAAAGGTATAAAAGAAACTTCAAGACTTATTGAGGAAGAAGGAAAGCGCATTGACTCCATAAATCAGAGGTTTGAATCTTTTGATGAAGAGGTGCTAAAAATGTGTGGTAACCTCAATAAGTATTTTGATGGTCTTTTGAGTAAAGTGGAGTCAATGGCTTCTATGCTTCAAGTCGGGAAGGTTGAACTAAGTGCTCCAACTATCAAATCTGATGGTACTTCTACTCAACAATTGGAGGAATTACGATCTCGTAATGCTGAACTTACAGCAGAATTAGAGAAGCAGAGAGTAGAGATTAAGCAGCAACAGGAAGAGTGGAATAAACTAGCTACTGCCATCAAATCAAACAATGTAAGTGCAGTAGAACAATATAAGCAGGCTACAGCATCTTCAACCAATGCCGTTAAAGATGCCAAATCTGAATTGAAAGGATTGTCTAAAGAATTGGATGATAATCTTAAATACTATGATAAACTTGCGGTTCAGGCTGCAGCGTATAAAGAAGAACTTGTAAAATTACAAGATGCTCAAGCGAAAGGAATTGCCAGAGTGGTGACTGGAGCTAATGGCACTTCTATGCCTGTAAATGATGAAATTGATAGATTAAAAAACAGTTTAAATGAAGTAAGAGAGAATCAGAAAGGTGTTTCACAGGAAATCACAGCACAGAGGCAGCGCCAGGTAGAATTAAATACTGTAATTGAACAAGGTAATGAGAAGCATGCCCGTACTCGAACACTTCTTTTAGACGCTCGTGAACAGTTAATCCAGATGCGTGCTGCTGGTTTGCAAAACACCTCCCAATACCAACAAATAAGTGATGAATTAGGGCGAATGGGCAAACAAGTAGCTTTGGTTAATAGTGAAATGGCTTATTTGTCAAACCCTGATAAAAATATTGCAACTTTGAAAGCAGGGTTAGAAGGCGTTGCAGGTTCAGCAAGCTTAGTTGTTGGTATTATGGGACTTTTCAATCAAAAAAGTGAAGAAATGCAGCAAATTCAGACCAAAGTACAATCTCTACTTGGTGTTATTGTTGGATTAGAAAATACTTATAATACGGTAAAAAAAACGGGCATATTGATGCGTGCTGCAGAATCTATGCAGGCAAAAGCTCGTATTGCTTCTATGGCATTAGAGACAAAAGCAAAGACTACCAATATTGCATTAACGTGGTCTGAAGTCGCAGCGCAAAAGGCTTTAAATATTGTTGCTAAAGCTAATCCGTATGTTTTATTGGCTACAGCTATTCTGACTGTTGTTGGAGGTGTTTGGTTGCTTGTTGAAGCAAATAGAGACGCAAGGAAGGAAATAGCAGAGTTTAATAAATCTGTTGCTGAAAGTGCTGCAACTCCAATAGCTAAAGTTGAAGAATTATCAATGAAGTGGAATAGACTTGGTAATAATTTAGATGCAAAAAAGAAATTTGTAGATGACAACAAAAAAGCTTTTAATGAGTTAGGACTTGCAATCCTTGATGTGGTAGATGCGGAGAATCTTCTGAATAGCAATAAAGATTCCTTTATCAGTGCGATGATTGAGAAGGCTAAGGCAGCGCAATATATAAAACAGCAGGAAAAAAATATCGCAAAATTAATACTGGCAGAACAAAATATAGAATCAAAAAAGAATGCTAAATATGAAGATTCGTACTACTCCAATGGTGAATCCATCTCTGCGGAATCTAAAAGAAAGGCAGCAGTTGCTTCAGCAGAGAAACAATACGATGAGATCGCAAAGAAGATAAAAGAAGGATATACACTGGCTGCAAATGCAGAAGAGGAAGGTGGGAAAAAACTAAAAAATGCAAGAATTAAGAGTGCTGATGATGCGGAGAATTTAGTAGATGATTATACCTATAAAATGATGACAGGAATGGATAGGGGAAAAGGGAATTTTGAATCATTTGCCGCATCAATCTCCAATGGGTATAAATCTTTACTAGATACAATGAAGAATGAAACTATGACATTCTCTGAAAAAATAGGAAATTTCTTTGGCTCTCTTTTTAGTCTTGAAGGAAATGATAATAGTGTATCAACAATCGGAGAACGTGTAACACAACTTCGAACAGACTACTTCAATGCCCAAAATAAATTGAAAGATTTAAGGAAGCCCAGTTCAAAAGCAAATCAAAAAGAGATTGATATCGCCCAAAAGGAAGCTGATAAGATCGCGAATATATATAAGAATTTAACAGGCAAATCAATAGATGATAAATCAGCCCAAAATAAAGCAGAAAAGCTCCGTGAGCAGCAAGAAAAATATGCTACTTTGATGAATAAGCAAGCTTTAGAACAGAAACGCTCTGCTGAAGACCTTCAAACCCAGACCGATCAAGCCCGTATTAATGCAATGCGTGAAGGCAATGCCAGAACAATTGCCCAAATGAAGTTTAATCATCAGAAAGAGATGCGGCAGCTAGAACGGCAACAGGAAGATGTTTTACGTAAGAAATTAGAGAATACTAAATCTGCTTTTGAAGCTAATCCGTCAAATAAGGGAAAATCTTTTAGCAAGGTCTACGAAGAAGCAGTAAACACTCAAAAAACTGGTGATGAAATGGTTTCTTTGTTTGGTGGGGGAAATGTAGACCTTCTCGCTCGTCCAATGATAGATGCTGCAAAGCTAGTTGAGAAAGGATGGAAAGATGCAGGAGACGGTATTGCTACTGTGTTTAGTTCCGCTTATGAGGTTGAACAAGACGGAAAGAATGTTTCAATACAAGTGACTCCTATATTACCAGATGGAACAGTAATGAGTCAGAATGAGCTTGAATCATATATAGATATTCAACTTAATGGAGCCAAAGATGTACTTGAAGCTGATAATAAAGGGATAGTCATACATGTTGATACAGATGTTAGTCCAGAGAAAGCAGAAGCATTCGGACAGAAACTACATGAATATCAGGAAAAATATTATGATGGAGTTTCGGGACTTTCAAAGAAAGGGCTTAATCTTGGGGATTTTTCTCTTTCTAAGTCTCAAAAGGATTCTTATTCTCAACAAAAGGGATATCTTAATATTCAACATAAAAATGAGACTAAAGAGTATTACGATAATATTCTAAAAGAGTATCAGGACTACACCGACAAGCGTCTTGCCATCGAAACAAAATTCAATAAAGACATTAAACTACTTGATGAACAAAGAGAAATAGCTGCTAAGAATGGCGATACCCAGCAGGTAGAACAGATAGATCGCGCCAAAGCTCAAGCTACAAAAAACAAGGGGATGGAGATTATGAACCTGGATTATAATAAGCTGAAAGAATCTCCTGAATATGTCCGTGCGTTCGAGAATCTGAAAGAAACATCTTCTGAAACATTGAATTCCCTTCTCACACAATTAGAGAATGCAAAACAGACAGCAGCACAAGTCTTGTCTCCCGACCAGCTACGGGAATATACAAGCACCATTCAGTCAATTATGGATAAATTGGATAGTCGTAACCCTTTTCAATCGCTGTCTGATAAGAAGAAAGAACTGGCAGAAGCAGAAGAAGAGCTTGCTAATGCACAAATAGAGCTCGAAAATGCAAAGCAGACTGCCGAAGCAGTCAAAGGTGGTGCTAAGATTGAAAATGGCGTCAAGTCCTCTAAATTCAATGAAAAGACCGGTAAGATTGAATCTACAAAAGCTTATTTATCCGAAGCACAGGCCCTGGATCAAGTAAAGAAGAAAACTGAAAACTATAATGCGGCTAAAGACAAAGTAGTAAAGAAGGATAATCAAGTAAAGAAGTCGGAAAAAGAAGTCAGAGCACAGATTTCGGAGCTAGCGGATACCATAGACGAGCTGGGTAAATCGATTGGTGGTCCGGCTGGTGAGATTATTTCCCTCATTAGCAGTATTGGCTCATTTACAATGACCGCAATGGCAGGAGTTGAAGCTGCTGCCGATACCTCTGCTAATGCAATAAGTACAGTTGAAAAGGCATCTGTTATTCTAGCTATCATTGGTGCAGCCGTTCAGATAGCCATGAAAATCTTCGATATGTTCGGTAAGGACGATACGACCGAGAAATACGAGAAAGCGAAAGAAGCGTATGAATCCTATATCAATATCCTTGATCGAGTAATTGAGAAGCAACTTGAACTTGCGGAAACTCTTACGGGAGACACGGCAAATGCCGTATATGAAGCAGCCATCGCCAATATAAAGAAACAAAGTGAGAATGCAAAAGTACTGGGCAAACAATATTTGAACTCCGGTGCTTCTGGAAAGTCCCACTCAAAGGGTTATGATGAAGTAGATGATATGTCCGGTGAAGGATGGAAACAAGCTGCGGAAACATTAGGCATGTCTGAAAAGGAATTTAAAAAGAAAATGGGTGGTCGTATGACTGGGCTATTTGATTTGACTGATGAACAACTTTTAAAGTTGCAATCGGATGCCGGTATCTTCTGGTCCCAACTTGATTCTGATACGCAAAAATATGCCGATCAAATTGCAAATGGTGTAGGAAAGGTTGCAGAAGTGTTAGAGCAACAAATAGCTGATACAACACTCATTGATTATGATTCTCTTCGTTCAGACTTTCAGGACTTACTTTCTGATATGGATGCTGATTCCGCAGATTTTGCAGATAACTTCGAGGAATACATGCGAAATGCTATTCTCAACTCCATGCTTAAAGATGAATATATGGACCGATTAACAGCGTGGAGGGAGAAGCTATATAATGCAATGGACGATGGGGTAACCGAAGATGAATATAATGCTTTAAAGGCAGAAGGTCAACAGATAGCTGATGAAATGAAAGCGAGACGTGATGCGATGTCCGATATATATAAATGGGATAAAGATGATGATAAACGTGAAGCGTCAAAGAAAGGTATCGCCACCGCTTCACAGGATTCAGTTGACGAGAACAACGGTCGCATGGCCGTCATGCAGGAGCACACCTATAGTATTAATGAGAACGTCAACCGTATGGCTACCGGTATAGATACCATCGTCAGCCACACTGTCAATCTCTCATGTCTGGCAAGCATAGACAAGACCATGCAGTCTCTTTTGACAATGAGAAATGAAGCTGTCGGCCATCTGTCTAACATAGATAACTATACTTCCAATCTTGTGGAAATGAAGCAATATATGAACTCCATGAAACAGGATATAAATACCATGCTCATTAAGGGCTTAAAATTAAGTAAATAATGAAAGGACAACTCTACATAGACAATAAAGACGTATTCACCGAATTAGGTGTAGCTACCCTGCAAGGCAATTACGGAGAGTTGGTGGCTTTTCCGTCTTCCAAGACACCGGATAGCAACGACTGGACAGAAGAAGATGGTAAGGAGTTTGACTTGTCCTCTATCACCCTTGACAGCCGGGAGTTCTCCCTTGAGTTCGGCTTTTTCTCCGAGTGGAAGTTCAATGACTTTGTTGCCCTATTATCCGATAGTAGTTATCATGACTTCAACTTTCCACACCTTGGAAGAACGTTCAGACTGCGGCTTTCCTCACAGAACAGTTTCGAGATATACAGTAGTACCCAGCGTTCGAAGTTCACTTTTGCCAACGACTTCCCCCGTCCGGATGATTATGTATATCTGGAGCCGGTCAACACCATTCCCTTGCCGGAAGGCTATGAACTGGACGGTGTGGATTTATCCGCCTATGGCGTGCTTATCCTCAAAGGAACGAATACGGAGATACTGAAGACACCTGCCGTCAAGAAAAACCTATTGCAGAACTTCAAAAGGCAAGATGGCGCAATCTACGACGGTGAATATGTGAAGTTCCAGACAAAGGACGTGAACCTCAAATGCTTGATGCGTGCACCGGATTTTGAGACGTTTTGGCGTAACCGTGACGCCCTTTTGCATGACCTCACCAAGCTATCTACAAAGACCGATGACGAAGGCTACGAGTATTCCGATGCGGAGCGTATATTTTATTGTGATGAATGGTCTGAAAGCTATCCTTGTTACTACAAGAGTTGCAAGACGGATGATTTCAATCCTCTTGGGGGGATATGGTGGGAGTTTACGCTTACTCTCGTATTCACTTGCTTCCGGTTGGAAGAAACCGATTACCTTCTTGCCAGTGAAGCGGGAGAATTCATTATAACGGAGGACGGAGAATTTTATATTGATTTAAATTGATTTGCTATGCCATTAAAAAAGAAAAGAATATCAGAAATGGAAGAAGCCAACGACATGAAGGGTTTCTTTACCATCGGCTACCGGATAGTAAACGGTGTCAAAACTAGCCTTAAATTCGGGCTAGAGAAGATTCAGACGGCATTAGATAATATGCTCAAAGCTACGAGCGATGCCAAAACCGCTACTACCGATATGCGGCAATTAGAAGCTACTGTTGAAGGTAATGAATCAGCCCGTGAAACTGCTGAATCCCGTCGTAATGCTTCCGAGCAGTCGAGGCAAACGGCTGAAACCGGACGTTCTCGTGAAGAACAGGCACGGGAAGCTGCTGAATCCGTTCGTATCACTAATGAAAATGCACGTAAGACAGCCGAAACAGGTCGTTCTTCTGCTGAAACTGTACGGGATAATGCAGAAAAGAAACGTGTAACTGACGAAGGTACACGAGAATCTAACGAGCAAGCTAGAAAGAATGCTGAAACAACGAGAGGTAATGCAGAATCCGAACGTGTGATCGCAGAAACGGCTCGCAAGTCTGCCGAAAGTACGCGATCATCCGAGGAAGGCAAAAGAAAGACAGCCGAAACCGCACGTGCCACGGCTGAATCAGGTCGTTCCTCTGCTGAAACAAAAAGAGTACAGAATGAAGATGCACGTAAGACAGAAGAGGCCGCCCGTATTATAGCGGAAGGCAAGCGGGTAACTGCTGAAACTGGACGCGTTGATACAGAAGCTAAACGTGTTTCGGAAGAACAAACACGTAAAAATAATGAAGATGCCCGCAAATCTGCCGAATCTGGCCGTTCCTCTGCTGAATCGGAACGTGTAAAGGAAGAAGATAAACGAAAAACCGCTGAAACAGGTCGTTCTACCGCTGAATCCGAACGTACTACTGCGGAAAATAAAAGAAAAGCGGATGAAATCATAAGAGGCAATAATGAAACCGCCCGTGTCTCTGCTGAATCTACCCGTAATCAATCTGAAACGGCTCGTATTAATGCCGAGAATGCACGCAAGACCGCCGAGGATGTTCGCGTATCTGCCGAGACTAAACGGGCAACAGCCGAAACCGCACGTGCCACGGCTGAATCAGGTCGTTCCTCTGCTGAAACAATCAGAGTTCAGAATGAAGATGAGCGTAAATCTACCGAAGCAGCACGTAAAGTTGATGAGACCAACCGGGCTAAGGCGGAAGTGGAACGTGTTAAAGCGGAAGAAGCTCGTAAAGCTGAATATGGCGGCATTGTAGATGAGATGAACCAAGCCACGGAAGATGCAACCGCACAACTAGGACTTGTAAAGACGGCTACTGATAATGCAAATGCTGCAGCACAGGCCGCAAATCAAAAAGCAACTTTAGCAGGTGAGAAAGCCGCTCTTGCCGATGCTGCTGCCGGTAGTGTCAACGAATCGAAAGAAGCTGCTTTACAAGCTGCGGCAGGTGCCAATGCCGCTAAAACTGCATCGGAAACCCAAACCGCTTTGGCTAAAAAAGCAACAGATGATGCTAATACGGCCAAGGATGCATCTGTAATACAAACGGGTTTAGCGAAGAAGGCTACCGATGATGCGAACGCCGCTGCGATAGCTGCGAATAATGCAGTATCCGGCGTTGACGCTAAAGTACAAGCAGCTATCGACAAACTGGTAGCCGGTGCTCCGGACGCTCTTGATACATTGATTGAGTTAGCGAACGCCCTGAACAACGATCCGAATTTTGCTGCCACTATGACAACAGAGCTTGGAAAGAAACTTAATGTTTCCGATATTGTTAATAATCTGACAAGTGGAGGAACTGGTAAAGCTCTTTCTGCAGAGCAGGGAAAAGCTTTGAAAGCTGCTCTGGACTCACATAATCATGATGCAGTATATGAGAAGATTATTACCAAGCTTACCGCTTTTAATAAGAATTTCGGAAGCTCTGCCGGGACCGTGTGCGAGGGAAATGATTCGCGTTTGAGTAATGCACGGCCTCCATTAGCACATGCGCATAAGGTATCTGAAATCAGTGATTTCCCTACCTCTATGCCTGCAAGCGATGTACCAGCATGGGCGAAGGCTGCTAGTAAACCTAGTTACACGGCAAGCGAAGTAGGTGCCTCTCCATCAGGTCACAATCATACCGGTACATACGAACCTGCATTCAATAAAAACTCTGCTTTTAATAAGAATTTTGGTAGTGCAGAAGGGACAGTATGCCAGGGAAACGATGCTCGGCTAAGTGATGCCCGTACACCGAAAGCGCATACGCATAAGGTATCTGAAATCAGTGATTTCCCCACCTCTATGCCTGCAAGCGATGTGCCGTCATGGGCGAAGGCTGCTAGTAAACCTAGTTACACAGCGAGCGAGGTTGGCGCTTCTCCTTCTAATCACAACCATGCCGGAGTATATCAACCTGCAGGTAGTTATGCGGCGTCATCGCACGGTCATAATGCGTCTGATATAACTCCTGATAGTACTCATCGCTTTGTTACCGATACGGAAAAAGAGACTTGGAATAGTAAGGCTGCAGGAAACCATAACCATGATTCTACGTATCAACCAAAGGGGGATTATGCACCTGCTTCACATAAGCATTCGGCATCTGACATCACGGATGATATCACACATAGATTTGTAACGGATTCTGAAAAGACAAATTGGAATGGTAAGGCGGCAGGAAATCACAACCACGATTCGGTATATCAAGCAAAGGGTAATTATGCGGCAGCGACACATAAACATGTAGCGTCAGAAATAAATGAAGATGAGACACACAGGTTTTTTACTGATACTGAACGTGGAAAATTGGGCGGTATAGCAGCAGGAGCAAATAACTACACTCATCCGGATACACACCCCGCATCAATGATTGAAGAAAGCACGTCAAGAAAATTCATGACTAATGCAGAGAAAACTTTACTAAGTTCTCTCGGAACTAATGCAGTTTTATTGTCTAGTCAGAATTTGGAACAAAATGGGTATGTCAAGTATAGTAATGGACTATTAATACAATGGGGAAAAAAAACTTCAGGTGGAAGTTATCAGGGAACTATTTATTTCCCTGTTTCATTCTACAACTCCTATTATTCATTATGTATAGGCCCTGCAAAAGGAAATGTAGTAGACAATTCGAGTTGGATTGCAAATTATACAGCCAACAAAGTAGGTAGTTTTAATTATATAAATACTTATTCTATGGGTAGTTCAAATAACACATCTTCTGCAGAATTTAGTTGGTTTGCGATCGGGCGCTGGAAATAATTAAAAATAAGATATATGAAGTATTGGAAAAATGGATTCTACGACGAATACCAGAAAGATTCGGTAGAGATTACAGAAGAGTATTATAATCAGTTACTAGCTGGTCAATCAGCCGGATTGCTTATAGTGGAAAGCAAGAAAGGTTATCCGATCTTAGCTGTACATGAACCTTCAATCGAGGAAATTATAGCACAAAAGCTCAATGAATTACGATTGTACGATTCATCTGCAGAAGTGAATCGGTTCTGCATAGATAATACGCATGGGTGGTGGGATAAAGCTACTCGCGTAGGCCTTATGAACTCTATTGCAATCGAAAGGGCATCCGGACGATCTGAAACAAATATCTGGCTGGGTGATACTCTGTTTGTTTTGCCTGTCGAAAAGGCTATTGATATGTTACAACAGCTAGAATTGTACGCCCTTGCGTGTTTTGACACAACACAAAGGCATACAAAGACTATTCAACAGCTAGCGACAAAAGACGAAATAGAAACATACGACTTCCGTACAAGTTATCCCGGAAAGCTAAGTTTTTCCGGATAACCGATCGTATAATCGTAGTTTTCGATTTCCTCAATAGTCTGCAATGCTCTAACTGCTGCAATGTGCGATTGTGTTACATTGTAGCAGTTTAGTGCATACAATTCAAGGGTATTCAACATATCTAGCGCATCTGGTATCGGGATGACATATTTCACCGCATCATACCATAAGACCGTTTCTGTTTTACCCGCTTCTTTTTCAATTGAAATAGAGTTAAATAATCCAACACGTGTATTTTTATCTAACCACATGCTTTTACCTAGTAATTTAAAAGAATTGACATTTATCGATTTATCAAATGATTGTATTTCAAATACTTTCATTTTTCGTACTTCTTCAATGTCGTACTCATATTCTACCAAAATAGGGTGTCTATTTTTGCTTTCAGCTATTATCAGGCCGGTAGATTGACCAGCCAACAACTCCTGATAATACTCTTCTGTAATTTCTACCGAACCTTCCACTGGCTCGTCGTAGAATCCTTGTTTCCAATACTTCATGATATTTGTTTTTAAATTATTTCCAGCGACCGATCGCAAACCAGTCCCATGATTCTTGTGATAATCCAGTAGTACCCCCACTTGCATAATTTCTATTCAAATAAAATCTACTAACTGTTTTATTTATTGCCAAAGGAGATGATGAATATACAGCGGAGTCACTACTAGGCTTATATACAGTTGCAAATATTTTATATTCAGTATTATAAAAAGATGTAGGCATAGTCACACTATACGAAGCTGTAGATGAACCTCCAACTCTGCCCCATTGTACAAGTAATCCATTATTAAATTTTGCATAACCGTTCAAGGATAGGTTTACGCTTATTGCGTTCGATAGATCAGCTAAAGCATACGTAGTCCCGAGAGAACTTTGCCAAATTATGGTCACTAAAAGTAGTACCAAATTTCTACTAAATCTACTCATATCCAATTTGATGTTACTAATATTTACTTCCATTTTCCTATTGCTATCCAATAAAAGTTCCATGTTCCATATCCATAACTATAACTATCATAATACCTATTACACGCTTTAAAGTTAGAACTTGCTTTAGATATTAATAGTGGAGAAACCAAACTGTTAGCTATACTTTTTCCCCCAGGATCACTTGACAAAATTATGCTGTAATTTGTATCTGAAAAAGAGAGTAAAAAATAGGTGATTCTTTCACCTTGTACCCCTGTTACATTAACTCCCCATTGTATAAGCAGTCCGTCTTCATATTTACGATAGCCGTTTTGTCCTAAATTTTGCGCATTAATTTGCGCAGATTTTGTTCCGAGAGAACTTTGCGCAAATATCACAGCCAAAAGAAGTACTATTTTGATACCAAATCTATTCATTATCAAATCAGTGTTATAATATTTTCTATTTCCAACGACCAATTGCTATCCAAAAGAATTTCCAAACACTGGGCAATACAGTATTGCCATTTGTATATGTTACACCACCTTTGAAATAAGCAGTAGTTTTAGTGTTGACATAAGGGCACAAAACTACGGACTCAGCAATATTTCCATATTCTGCGCACATTGACATTGAATAACTGGTGTCTTTAAAAGCCGTAGGAAAATAAAAATTAGTAGCGGATGAATACCCACCGCTATATCCCCATTGAATTATTAGCCCATCAGGTAACTTATAGTACCCGTTTTGGGACAGGCTTTTTGTCGTAACATTGGAAAAATCTTTCAATGCTGCATTTGTCCCGAGAGAACTTTGGTTAATATAGCAAGTGTATCTCTCCTCTTCTAATATTACTCATTAAAAATCATTGTATCATATTTTATTTCACGACAACGCCTTCAATGTCGTATTTAATGTATCACATTATTATTGATTCGTTTATCTGTTCCTTACTTTTACGCCTATTATTCTAATATATTTCTATTTGACATTTATATTTTAGGATATAATTCTAAAGGTAATATGATTTTATATAGTGACGATAAGGAAATAAAAATCGAAGTAAAGGATGAAAGTTACTCTTATGAAGCTGTCATGGGAGAAGATACACTTACTTTGTATTTTTCCTATCCCGGATATCTTGAAATTCCGGTCGGTTCTTGGTGTGATTTCTACGGGAAACGATACTTCTTAAAAAAGGATTCAAATTTAAAGAAGAATGGTGAACGTAACTTCGAGTACACGTTGATTCTCGAAACCGGTAGAGCAGATGCAGCGATGTGGAAAGTACGGCATACTGTTGATAATAGCATCAAATTCTCATATACAGCAAAAGCACATGAGCATCTCCGCTTACTAGTTGAAAATCTGAATCGTCGTGGTACCGGTTGGAAAGTCGGTGATTGCATCGAAGGAACAGAGAAAGTAATCAATTACAGTCATACCTATATCCTTGACGCTCTCAATCAGTTGGCAGAGTTGTACGAGACAGAATGGCAGATCACTGAAGAAACTGTAGATGGAAAGCAGATAAAAACAGTTCATCTACGTAAAGTTGAATACAACAAGGATAATCCTTTGAAGTTGTCTTACGGGAAAGGCCATGGGTTCAAAGTTGGCGTAGGTCGGGAATCTGGCGACATTCCTCCTGAAATAATCCTCGTGGAGACCACGGACCGCAATATTGACTATTCAACATACGGAGCTAAGAATTTATTGCTTCCTAAGTCTAAAACTCTAGTTTACGAAGGCCGTACATATAAGACAGACGCAGACGGAACTTGTGTTATGCGTGTAGATAAAGAGCTTACTACCGCTAAGGAAGATAGCTTGGATTGTACTGAAATCTATCCCTCGCGTGTCGGTACCGTCAGTGTCGTTTTTGAAGTCAATAAGGAGAATAATTTCTATGATTTTGTAGACGAAGATATCCCAAAAGAGTTGAATTTTGAAGATTGTCTCATAGCAGGTGAAAACATGACTGTTATCTTCCAAACCGGTATGCTCACCGGGAAAGAGTTCGAGGTGAAGTATATTCATGAGGAAAAGGATAAGAAAGCGGGACGTCGCTTTGAAATTGTTCCGCAGGAAATCGACGGCATTACTATGCCTGAACCGGAAGTCTGGCGACCTAAAGCTGGTGATACATACGCAGTGTTCGGAATTCAGTTACCGAATGCTTATATCTGCAACGATACAACGCAGACCGGTGCCAGCTGGGAAGTATTCAAAGAAGCTGCCAAATACCTGTACGAGCATGAAGATAGGAAGTTCACATTTACCGGCACGCTCGATGGAATTTGGGCTAAAAAACGCTGGTTGCAGATTGGTGGTAAAATTAAACTAGGCGGTTACGTAGACTTTTCCGACACACAATTTCATCCAGAAGGTTCCCTTATCCGGATGATCGGAATCAAACGTTTTGTGAATAATCCGTATTCTCCCGAAATTGAACTTTCTAACGAACCGGTAAGCACATCTGTTTCAAGTGATCTGAATAAGATTGAGACAAACGAGGTAACGGTCGATAGTAAATACAAAGATGCTTTGCAGTTTACTAAGAGACGGTTCCGGGACGCAAAGGAAACGATGTCGATGCTGGAAGATGCATTGTTGAATTTCTCTGGATCTGTCAATCCGATAACTGTTTCAACTATGCAACTGCTTGTAGGTGATGAAAGTTTGCAGTTCCGGTTTGTGAACTCAAAAACAAATCCGGCACAAGTATCTCACAATATTACTTATAATGCCAGCACAAGAATACTGAATGCTCCAGCAGGAATCATCCAGCATTTGACACTCGGTATTAATACTCTTTCTTCTTCTCACAAGGCAAATGAATATAAATACTGGGATTTAGTTGAATACAATTCTCCAGCACTCATTGACCCTGCAAAGAAGTTTTATCTATATGCTAAATGTAGCAATGAGAATCAAACTGGTACGTTTCTTCTAAACGAAACAGCTATTAAGATGGAGGGCATAGCAGGATATTATCACTTCCTAGTCGGTGTCCTCAACAGCGAGTATGAAGGTGATCGCAGTTTTGTTGAACTGTATGGATTTACGGAGATTCTGCCGGGACGGATAACTACTGAACAGATAATTTCCCCGGATGGGGAGACGTATTTCAATTTGGTAAAAGGTGAAATAGGCGGAAATATTCAAATTAAAACCGGATCGTCCGGATTGGAAAATCTGTCTGAATGGGAAGCAGCTCACAAAGAAATTGAAGATGCTGGTAAAGCAGCAGAACAGGCCAATAATGCAGTAGAAGGGCTTCATGGTTATGTAGATGGAGTATTTGCCGATGGTATTATTACGGAGGCCGAAGCGAAAGCTATTGAAAAGTATATCAATACGATTAATAATGCAAAGGCGGCGATTGAAGCTACCTATAACAAGCTATACACTAATGTGTATTTATCCGGGTCTGCCAAAACGGGTTTATTAAATGCTAAAGTTACCCTTATGGGGTGTATTTCAGACCTGATAAATGCAATTAATACAGCTATTGACGATGGACTTACAACACCGGAAGAGAAACAAAACGTTGATGCCAATTTTGCCTATTTCAATAGTGCCTATGCTGACTTTAATACAGCCGTAGAATCTGCAAATAGAGCTATTCAGGATAAGTTAAAGGAGTTCTCGGATGCTGCTATGAAAGAAGCATTGCAAGCCTTACAAGACGCAGAAGATGCCGGCAAAGCAGCGGAACAGGCAAACAGCGCAGTTAGTGGTTTGCACGACTATGTGGACGGAGCATTTGCTGACGGCATTATCACAGAAGCAGAGGCTTTAGCCATTGAGAAGTATCTAAATACAGTCAAAAATACAAGGGCAGCCGTCGAAGCTACCTATAACAAACTGTACGCAAATTCATACCTAGAAGGTGAAGCGAAAACAGGTTTGCTGAATGCCAAAATATCCCTATTTGGCGCTATTGACAATCTTATTGCTGCAATTAATGTAGCTATCAATGACGGGCAGACAACCGTTGAGGAGAAGAGGAATGTAGATGATAAGTTTGCCCTGTTTAATTCTTCCTTGGCTAGTTTCAATACAGCGGTTGAAGTTGCGAATAAAGCTATTCAGGATAAATTGAAAGACTATTCAGATCAGTGCTTCGCTGAATTGAAAGTTCTCAATACTCAAATCTCCGCACAGGTGACGCGGGTCGATAGCTTAACGCAGAGGATAGATACTGCTGGATGGATTACCACGGCCGATGGAAATAAAATTTATGCTTCTAAAGAGCTGGAAAATGGCAATACGCTTATATCTTATATCAACCAGGCGGCAGGTGAAACGACTATTCACTCTTCAAAGATTAACCTAGAAGGTGCTGTTACAATCACCGCACTACATAGTGACCTGCAGACAGTGATTAACTCCAAGATTGACAGGGACGGATTAGGTAAGTTGGCATTTGAGGATGCGGTTGAATATGCGAAATTAGGCACTACCATTGTGGTAGGCGGTTACCTAAATACTGAATTGATAAAAGTCCGTAGAATTGATGCAGATTCCGGTTTCATAGGTGGTTTTACCATCGAGGGTGGTCGTCTTGTGTGGACACGTTCTGATTATTTCGGAGGGACATCAAGAAGTTTAAAGCTTGGTTCAGGAACTGCAAAGGAAGGTGTTATTAATGTGACTTTTAATGCTGCAACTGATGGTAAATTTGGAGTTTGTGCAGTAGGAGCAACAGCTGGAGGAAGTGCGGCCATCTATGGTTCTTCTAAATCAAATCCTACATATCCGAGCAATTACATTTATGCTGGATATTTTGATGGGAATGTAGAAGTATTAGGTGATGTTTCTGCAAACGGATTTTACCCAAGGGATGGTAATGGTAATTCATTATCTGTATTGTCCGATGTATGGATTACTAATCTGGACTCTCCAGGAAAGATCTACAAGCAAAAAATACGTATAATAAAAGGTATGGTAGTAGAAATGACAAATACATAAAATTGTAATGAAAGTAAATTTAAACAGAAACTTGCTTGACTTTAGAGGTCGGGAGTTTATTGAATTAGTGAATGGGAAAGAAAGTAAGAAATCTGTCCGTGATTTGGTTGCAGAGGCATTATTTGCAGCTGGTTCTAATCCACAGAAGAATATGGAAACTTCCAAGAAGTTACGAGCATATAAAATGCTACAACAGATTATTAGCAATCGTGGAGTACTTGATATTGAGACAGAAGATGCTGCTCTTTTAAAAGAGATTTGTGGAGAATATCTCACTGCAGGTACATACGGACAAATTTATGATTTAATAGAAGGAGGAAACAAAGAATGAACATTACAGCAACTAACAGCACCGCTTCAACTAAGGTTACGGATGCTATCATGGTTAAATACAGAATGTCAACTCGTGGTACAGAAGCGGTAAAAGATATTACTGCCGAGATTGTCAAGGATGAAACGGTAGCCGGATTCTTCAATGCATCACGAAATGGAGTAACCGGCTTCTCGCTGCATGAGGATCATGGGCTAACCTCTGGCGAAGTGAAACAAGTGTTTCAGACAGCTATCGATGATTGTAGCGAAGTCTTTAAATAAAGTATTAATATTTTAGATAAATGATTATGGATTATTTCAAAAACTTACTTATTGGATTGATTACCGGTATAGCTGCTTATCTTAATCCCATCTCTGGAGAGATCAAAAGCCTTATTGCAGTATTTGCTCTTAATTTCATCTGTGGGCTGCTTACTGCGCTACTTATCAATCATGAAAGCTTTTCTTTCAAAAAAGCTTGGAGATGTATTGTAGAAGCAACTATTTTCTTTGCCTTGGTTAGTTGCATCTACTTTATTGGTGAACACAAAGGTAATCCGGAAGGTGCGCTACAATGCGTCTCATTTATTACGTACAGCGTATTCTATTTTTACGGGGTAAATATTCTAAGGAATATCAAAGAGATTTTACCTAACTCTAGCAATGGCTATAAGGTAGTAGCTTTCTTGCACTATGTACTAAGTGTCGAGTTTATAAAGAATATCCCTTATCTAACGAACTACTTACAAAAAGGAGGTGCAAAATGAAGACTATTGATACAATTATTATCCACTGCTCGGCCACACGTGCCGGGCAGGACTTACGTGCAAAGGACATTGACCGGATGCACAAACAAAGAGGCTTTAGTCAGATCGGTTATAACTTCGTCATTGACCTTGACGGAATGGTTGAGAATGGGCGGCCGTTAAGCATCGACGGAGCGCATTGTAATACCAAAGGATTTTCAGAGTTTTCGTATAATAAGCATAGTGTTGGCATCTGTTATATCGGAGGCTTGGACGCATCTGGAAAGCCTGCTGATACACGTACTCCGGCTCAAAAAGCTAGTTTGCGTGAGCTGGTAGCAAAGTTATGTAAGGAGTATGATATTGTCGAGGTTCTCGGACATCGTGATACATCTCCAGACCTGGACGGAAGTGGAGAAGTAGAACCAGCAGAATATATCAAGGCTTGTCCCTGCTTTGATGTCAGGAGTGAATTTTCTAATTTCTTGCGTAATACAGTGATCTGGCCATGAAAGTGCTACCATGGATTTTGATTGTGTTGTTAGCCTTGGCGGTTCTGTTTTTATGGAACCGCCAACAAGAACTGTCGGGACTACCACATCCGGATACAACCGAATACGTCGAAACTATTCCTTTCTATTACCCTGTACCTAGGGATAGTGTAATCAAGAGATATAAAACAGTTAAGTTGCCAATAAAGAAAGATTCTTGCGAGGTTAAACAAGATACCTGTATCCTTGATTCGGCAGAGGCCGTTATTCCTATTACCCAGAAGATATACGAAGATAACCTATACCGGGCATGGGTGTCTGGCTATGATGCAAAGTTGGATAGTATTGAAATTTATAGTCGGACACGGGAAATTAGAAAACCAGTACTGTTTCCAGCAAAGCGCAAAAGATGGGGATTAGGGTTGCAGGCTGGGTATAGCTATCCTAACGGTCTTTATGTTGGGGTTGGGGTGAGTTATAATTTGTGGCAGTGGTAATACAATAGTAAATGTTTAATGAAAAAATACTATATAACTATTCATACTCAATTTTAGTTACATGTTTCAATTATATGTTTGAGTAGTTACTTGAATGTACTTTTATCCCCAGATGTTAATTGTTGTTATAATTTTCCATGAATATTGAGAATATATGTCGGAATAGTGTAATATTTGTACGGTATAATTTAAAATCAAAATATTATGGGAAGTACTGGATCTGGAAATTTTAGTGATTATAAAGAATATAATAAGGCTGAAAAAGGAATAACTGGTGGATTTGATAAAATAGATCAATGTTCTATTGCTTTTTCTGATTTTCTTGAAGATGTAGAAACATGTGAATATTATTTAAAATATGGCGTATTACCTCCAGAATATACAGTCGTTTTTGTTGTTTTTGATAAACGTATGGTAGCAAAAGATGAGGAGGGATTAATTATAGGTTATCTTCCAACAAAATATAATTATCTCCGAGCTTGTATTGCAGACAATTATACTTATGAGGGAATTGTTAACGCTGTACTCACATCTCCTATAAAAACAGTTTCTATAGCAATAACTCCATTAAAAAAATGAGTAAAATATGTTTAATAGGCGACATCCTTGTAGACGTTACTCTCAAAACAGAGTTTAATCCACTAAAAATGCGTTTAGGAGGAATAGTACATGCTGCTCGTGCTCTTTGGGCCATGGGCGTAGAATATGATGTAGCCTTTTTCTCTCCATCATATCTTGACGTTCATATAAGAAAGTATCTCCAAAAAGTGGGATGTTATCAAATTTTCAAATTGGGTGATGTGAAAAATTTGCCATACACTATTCTTATAGGGGAGGCCAAAGAAATAGGTGACCAACAGTATGACTTTCTATTAGGAGATAATAATGCAGATATTGATTATGATAAGAATAGTCTTATTAGACTTTCTGGGTATTCACAAATTCTTGTAATTTCAGGAAATTATGATTTATCTCTTTTAATTCCTTATATTAGTGATAGTTGTAAAATATACAGTGATATAGCTAATAATGTAAAATCTTATGAGGACTTGAAATTAGAACGAAAGTTTGATACATTATTTCTTTCAACATCTTCAGACTTATTTAAACAGTATTATTCTTCTTTTGACGATTTTATAGGGCATCTATCTGCATATGCAAATAGGATTGTGTTAAAGGAAAATCGCGGGGGAAGTCGTGCATTTGATTGCTTAAAACAAGAAAAGTATAGCATACCTTCCCAAACTAAATCAATAACTCACTCAGTAGGTGTTGGTGATGTTTATGATGCGGTTGTAATGTCCTTGAGTGATGAACCTTTTGAAGATGCTCTATATCGTTCATCATGGATAGCATCCGATTATGCATCAACGACTTTTACTGAAAATTTTAAGCAAAATGTTCTGCGAACTTTATCAATTTCTATCGCTGATTTAAAATTGTTGGGAGGATGCTTGGTACCATGGGAGGAACGAATTGATTGTAATATATATATAGCCGCTCCAGATTTTGATTTTGTTGATAGAGGTCCTATCGATATTCTATGTAATAGTCTAGAATATCATAATTTTAAACCTCGGCGTCCCATAGTGGAGAACGGTCAAATGAGTAACGGTGCAAAGAAAGAAGAAAGAATCCAATTGTTCAGTAAAGATATGAGCCTTCTTGATGAATGTAATATTCTTATTGCTGTAATCATATACGATGATCCTGGTACTTATATTGAAATAGGTTTAGCTGCTCAACGTCAACTACCAGTAATCGTTTATGACCCTTATCAACGTGCAAACAATTGTATGCTTACTGAATTACCTACTCTTGTAAGCCATGATCTTGATGTCGTGATATCTGAGGTCTTTAATCAATATTCTAAACAATTAGACTATGGAAATTAAAAAAGGTATAATATTAGTATCTGGTGGAATGGATTCTACCACATTAATGTATTTATTTGTACATCAAAAGGTGGAATTTATTCCGCTTTTTATTGATTATGGACAACATTGTGCAAAAAAAGAGTATGCAACTCTTTTGTCTGTAATACCTGATTCATATCGCGATAAAATAGAGGTTATAAATGTATCATCAATATATAAACACTCGAAATCTCGCTTTATTATTCCTGCTAATTTGTGGGAGGATAATATAAAAGCAGAAGATTTATATATTCCTTATCGTAATGTATTACTTCTTACAATTGCAGCATCTTATGCGCAGACGATCGGAGAGTCTTATGTTTATTCTGCATTTATTAATAGTAATCATGCTAAAGAAATAGATTGCTCTTCTGCGTTTTTTGATAAATTGGAAGGCTTACTTTCAGAGTATGGATCGGTTAAGATAAAGATGCCATTTCGTGATATGTCAAAGTACGAGGTTGCAAGATTGGGGATAGAGCTTCAAGCCCCAATAGGTAAGACTTTTTCCTGTCAGGCATCTCCTGATATTCCTTGTGGAGCTTGTCCTAATTGTGTGGATAGGTTAAACGCTTTGAAACAGATAGAAAAAGAAATATTGAGTTATGAGTAGTGGTATGGCTTTCAATGCACAGAAACTTGCTGAATATATATTGACAGGTTCTGAATTTGAGGTTTGCGACCCAAGCCCATGTCCTTATAATAATCACATAGGGGCGTTATTTACCGACATTATTTTACAGGCTGGTGTAAATTATGGTACGGTCGTACACCCACGTGTAATCTTTGTTTTGGAGAATTATCCACAGGCGTATACTGTATCTCGTTTCTATGTAACCCTACGTAAACATGGTATAGAAAATGTTTTGTGTTGGAACCATCCTGTCAAATTACAACGAATGTATGATTTGCTTGATTTTTGTCTTAATAATGGTATTCAAACTGCCCATGATTTAAAATGTTTTTTACATGACATTAACCATATTGCATCTTTCAAAAAAATCAAAGGGATAGGTGATAAGACTTTTGATTATTTATTGAAATTAATGAATGTTGATACGGTAGCTGTGGATCGTCATATTTTTTCATTTGTCAAAGAGGCTGGCATTGATAACAATAATTATCAGGAAGTAAAAGCTATTGTTGAGTATGCGGCAGATTTTCTGGGTATATCACGCCGCTGTATAGATTATAGTATTTGGTCATATATGTCATCAAAAATGCTAAATAAGCAATTGTATTTTGAGTTTTAGATTAATATTCATTTGAAACTATTGAAAGGGAAAGCTTAATGAGGGCTACCTCATTTATGCTCTTTGTTAAATGCTAGAGCCGTTAGCCTTTATTTTCTCTAATAATTGGCAGAATAGTATTCAAATAAAAAATAATAGTATATTTGTATACAGACGTGGATGTCTGTTGTATCATCTCTCTACGGAAAAGTTGCTAGTTTTCGAGAACGGGAGACAATACGTTATATACTCCAAAAAGAATGAGCCTCGACTAAGTGTAGTCGGGGCTTTTATATGTTGTCTAACATTTGATTGCCTTAATAATATTGGTTTATTTGTTTCTATTTTTGTGAGATGATTAATAACATAATTGATTATGGAAGATTTTAATCCTTTAAATGAGAAGCATATTCAGATATCAAACGCTGGGCTTTGCCTACTTACTCCCTGGCTGAACCGCCTATTTGATATGCTCGACTATCTGAATGAGGAAAAGACGTTTGTAAACACGGAAGCTCAGATACATGCTGTATTCTTGCTGCAATACTTCGTGTATGGAGACGATCGGGAATATTTGGAGACAGAGCTATCTTTCAATCGATTGCTGGTCGGACTCCCTTGGCATGTTCCGCTTCCGAAGCAGATGCCTTTTAGCCGGAGAGAGACGGATGTTGTCGACTCATTGTTGATGGCTGTGAAAAACCAGTGGCCGCAGATGAAAGACAAGTCATCGGTCAAGGGATTCATGGAGAGCTTCGTTGCCCGTAGTGGTACGCTGGAGCAACAGGAGGAACAGTGGTTGTTGGTGGTAGATGCAAAGGCATATGACATGCTGCTGGATACTGTACCGTGGAGTTTCAGGCGGATACAGTTGCCATGGATGGAAAAAAGGATAAGCGTTGCCTGGCGTAATGGGTAAACATCTGTCTTTTAGTTTTTTTATCGAAATGCATATTAATAAGGTGATTAATCTTGACATTTTTAAATATAGGATTTGATGCTTATTAATAACTGTAATAGTTAAAGGGATTTGTAGAAGGGGCGGCTGAATAAGTTGCCCTTTTTGTGTATGCTTTCAACATCATAATGTCTACCTACATTTCGATATAATTTTTTATACTGCTCAGGGGGGAGAGTCAGTTTATCGCTGTTTTTCCTCTGTTTTATTCACTAAAGAAACGTTGGGAATTAGGCTTGTAGGCTGGGTACGGTTATCCAGGTGGTTGGTACGTTGGGGCGGGAGTTAGCTATAACTTATTTATGTGGTAAAAAGTAACTTATTAGACTGTCTTTTTTATTAATATTTATCATTGAACAATTATCGGTTTATCTTTTTGTAATAAGGTGTTTTTGTATATAGAGGTGTATATACCTTGTTCCTTTATTATAAAAAATATCATAATAATCACATTTTATCGACTTTTAATCCTTGTTTTCACCAGTTTGTTTGTGATTCATGAAAAAGCAATTTGAGTACATGAAGAATAATAAATAAATTTGCCGTTTTCTAAACGTTATTTAATTTTTATATGAAACGATTTTTCTTTTATTTATTATGCCTATTTTTTATAGGTTGCAGTAAAGACAATGGAGATGAAGAAAATGGCAATTTGCCAGAAGATAAGCCTGTAAAGGAATATCCTCTTGTAAACATTGATTGGGATAAAACTACAGTTGTAAGTCAAGATGATGAGTCCGGAGATATTAGATTGACATTTGAGGGCGAGGCTCCTTCTTTTCAGGAAGGTCATTCTCTTATAGTTTTGGATAACTCTACTTCCGGTTATATCAGGCGTGTGATGCAGACAGAGACAGAAGGTAACAACATTACGCTGAAAACAGTGGAAGCGGATATGACGGAGTTGTTCAGTGATGAAGAGTTATCTTTTTCATTAGTCCCATCCTCTATGACTACGAATGTAAGGACCATAAACAACAGTAGAGCGATTATTGATGATAACAATGTAATATATCCAACTAAAATCGTTTTATCTAGTGAGGATGGTAATGATTTAACAATTTATGATGTAGATTCTGATAATGATATAACAAGAGCTAAGGATAACTTTTTGGAAGATATTTTAGTAATGGATCATTCAGGAGAAATCATAACAGCTAGTGAAAACGGAAATCTGTCTCTTTATTGGGAAAAAAATCGGCTAGAAACTGCTTTAAAAGGACAGGTACGTTTAAAGTTTGGTAAGAAAGTAAATGAGAAAGAGATTACCCCAAATTTTAAAATACCTGTTAGCGAATTGGAAGAATTCAGTTTTACTGTTGATGCGCAAGCAAAATGGGAATTAATATTAGGTGCTTTAATAAAAGGGAAGTTTGAGGAAAATGATAAAGGGATGCTAAAACAGAATGCGTTTCAGAAACTTCGCTTTATGTTTGTGGCACCACCTGCTGGGATTCCTGTTTATCTCTCTCTTGATATTGATCTTTTATATGAATATTTAGTAAAAGGTGAAGCACAGTTGAAAGCAACAGGAGGAGTTACTTTTGGTGGTGATTTCCATACAGGAGTACAGTATATGAAAGGTAAAGGATGGAGTCCAATAGCCGATGCTAATTTTACTAATACTCCGAAATCTATAGAGATACAATCGTTTGCTAATCTGGATTTCCAAGCTTCTGTTTACCCTAGAATAAGTCTCAAATTATATAATTTAGCTGGACCATTTTTATCAGTCAAACCATATTTTAGGGATGAAGTAAGGGCTGCTTTCTATAACGAAATAGGTTCGGTGAATAAAGACTATTATGCGTTGACAGAAAAAGCATATGCAGGTATTGACTTACAGGCTGGTATTTTATTAGGGTTTGTAGGATTAGGAACAGAAATATCTCTTGATCCTCTAACTCTTTGTGAAGGTCAGATTTATAATATGCCTAATAAACTAACCCTTCAGTCACCTGTAGAAGGCACATCCATAAAAGTAAAAGAGTCGGTTGATGTAACCTTTAACCTCACACGGACTATACTAGGACAAGAAGTTCCAAGTCCGATGGGTATGGTCGTAAAATTTGAGGCTAAGGATGGTAAACTGAATCATACCTATGGAATCACTGACATATTGGGAAATGTAAAAGTTCAATGGACTCCGCTAAAGGGTGGTGCAATATTGAAAGCGAAAGTTTTTGATGAAAACATGAATGTTATAAGTGAGGCAACGTGTGGACCGGCAAATGATATTTATGGAACATGGGAGATCACCTATGATTCTATTTATAACCAAAGTTTAGATGGTGGAAAACCTTGGATACGTGTAAAAAAATACCCAGGTGAATCTATTACTTTAAATGAAGATTTTAGCGGAGTTTGGATGATTCCTGATGATGATAATGACATTTTTTCATATATATATAATGAAGATTATCTGATTTTCAAATATGCTGCATATGATGAAGAAGATAAATATAATATAGAGAAATTTGTAGGGGATTCTTTGGTCTTGGTTCTTAAAGAAAATAATGATGATTATTTTTATCAGAAAATAATCTTAAAAAGGAAAGAAGCAGAAGATGGACAAATATGAGTTATCAGAAGAATATAAATTCATATTTTTACAATTACTCGAATGTTTGCAGTATTAAAAATAGGAGAGGTAGCTATCTAGCTACCTCTTTGTTTTGTAATCCTTTTAATCAACAGCACACAAATCAACAAATTTTCAAGAAGGGTTACATAAGATAGTACTAATATATAATTGAAAAGTTCGGTAGGGAAAATAAAAAAAGTGAGAACTTTTCTTTTAAGTCAAGTATAGCTATAATTGATGAGCACTTGTATTATCTTGTTTGCTGTGATAGATGGAAACAAGTTTTAGTACCTTTGGAATCTATTATTTCTGGAAATATTTTTTATTTATCAAAATCATGATTATATTTGGATTGGTAATTTTGTTCTAAAACTAATTAGATTTTGATTTATGATAAGAATGAAAAGAAAAGTAAAAGATTGGCTCGTTTGGGGAGCTGTTATCTCCACATTAGTCATAATACTTATTTTAGCTTTCTATTTTATTCAGACCCAAGGTAAGTTTGCGGATAAACAGACCAACTGGGGTGAGTTTGGAAGTTTATTAGGGGCGATTACTGGATTAATAGCATTTGTCGGAGTTCTTTTTACGCTAAGACAGAATAAACAACAATTCATGAATAGCGAAGAGAGATCTGTCTTTTTTGAATTGCTTAAGATTTTCACTACATATCGGGATACCTTGCGAGTGAAAAAAGTCGATTGGATATATGATAAAGAACAACATCAATGGAAAATAAGTCCATGCGATGAGCTTTGTACGCCTGAAAATACTTATCGACAGATTTATTTTGAGTTATACCAAACATTTTATTTAGAAATAAAAAGAACAATTCCTAAAAACTTCACCAAGGAGGATTTAGCAAAAAAAATCATTCCTGAAAAAATGACTGAAATTGAGTGGCTGATGACATGGAGTCATGTGACACAGGCAATCAAAAATATCTATTTGGAGGACGATTGGACGACAGGGAGAAGCGCAAGTGTAATTACAATCCCAATACATTTGAATGTTTATGATTATATCTGCCTCAATACAATAAAACTGTATATTGAGCAAGGTAATCTCAAACCCATAGCTGAAGCCTGTACAAAAGCCGCCAATCATTGCTTTGCTCTATACAAAAATCAACTTGGCGCATATTTCAGGAACACTTATTACATCTTGGAAATGGCTTCTGAGTTCAATTCTCCCCAAAATTATTCGAAGATATTCCGGGCGCAACTGTCAAAACATGAACTTGTACTCCTGTTTTTCAATTCATTCAGTTCACTATCAACTCCCAAGACACGAGAATTATACCTGAATGCCGACCTATTTAATAACCTTGAGTTAAAAGATGTGCGATTGAAAGAGGGTGCAAATGACGAGTCTGTATCCCGAATGGAATATATACAGTTTCCACCTACCTTATTTCAAACAGTGGATAAAAATGAATATGTATCCTATGACTTTCTAAAAAAACTATACGATTCGTATAGTAAATAACTATGATGTAAAAATATCACGAAATGAAACAGCCATAAACAAATAGGTAGAAATCATGTGGAGTTTAAAAGGCAGTCAATAGGCTACCTTTCTTATGCTCTCTGCAGAATACTCGGATCGTTTGGAGCTTTCTTTATAAAGTCATTCTCAATTTGATAAGCATCCATTTTGTCAGTATTAAAAGGCTGTAGTAATGATTCAATATCTTCCTTTGTCAGAGATGGACTTAGCCATTTTTCTTCGTCCTCTTTAGATAAGATAGTTGGCATCCGGTGTTTAGTGTTGTGAATTACGCGATCAATTGCAATTTTTGCTTGTGATCATTTTATAAATATCCATAGTTTTCAGACTTTTTATTTTAATGTTATTATATTATAAAACAATTTTCTATATTTGCATCCATAATTGATAAATGGAATTTATGCTTAATTGGTGATAAGATTTTCTCTAAAATTGATGTTTGTTTTACTTATGTTTTACGACGTTGTAGCTTTGTTTTATAATAGGTTTATATATAGAAAGTTATGCGCTTCAAATCTCACTTGGGATAAGTAAGGAATATCAGTTTCTGAAAGAAAAAAGAATTTGAGTCGCATAAGTCGCACTTTTCATATAGAAGAATGTACTTATGCGACTTTTTACATAAGCCCCATTCTATAATTCAATCTTATACTATGCGAGTTTTATGAAAAAGTCAGTTTTAATATCATTGGTTCTTATTGTTTTGGGAGCAGGGATGGTGGCGTATGCAAAATGTGCGGCATCCTCTTCTGATTCGGTGCCTGTTAAAGTAGAGCAGCGTTTGCGGGAAAAAGCACAGGCAGGAAAGGCTTATTGTGATAAGAACGGATATAATACGAATTATTGCTTTCTGGTAGATTTCAGTATTCATTCTGGTAAAAGGCGTTTCTTTGTATGGGATTTCAAAGGAGATTCCGTGAAGTATGCCAGTCTCTGTGCTCATGGATATGGGAAAAATAGCACTGTGTCCAAGCCTGTATTCAGCAATGTGGAAGGTAGTTATTGCTCTTCTTTGGGGAAATACAAGGTGGGTATCCGGTCGTATAGCAAGTGGGGAATCAATATTCATTATAAATTACATGGATTGGAAGCGACGAATGATAATGCTTTCAAGCGGTATATCGTGTTGCATTCTTATACTCCGTTGCCGGAAACAGAGGTGTATCCTTTGCATCTTCCGTTAGGAATCAGTCAAGGGTGTCCTGTAATATCCGATGAAGTGATGAGGAAAGTTGACGGGTTGCTCAAAGCGGAAAAGAAACCAGTCCTGCTATGGGTCTATGACTAAGAAATGCTATTTATTTGAGATAAATAGAGGTAATCTCCTCTTTTTTGTTACCTTTGCAAGGTTAAAAATTATATGATATGAAATACGTAAAAATACTATTTGCAATTGCACTTGTGTTTACCATGTGCTCTGCTTTTTCCTTGAAAAAAGACCACTCTAAACCGGTTTATGCTTTTGGAATTTCTGCCTCATTTACGGATACAGTAGTCTATTTCACGGACATTCAGATATTAGATAGTGCGAAGGTTAGCAAGGAAGGCTTCTTGTCTCACCGTGAGTTGTATAGTTATCAGTTGAAGAATTATCTGGAGGATAACCAGTTGCAACAGAATAGTACATGTATGATTTACTTCTCGGAAAACAAGAAGAAATTAGAAAAAGAAGCAACGAAGATTCTGAATAAATACAAGAAAAATAATAGAATGACGGTGTCGCGGATTGATTCTGATAAATTCCACTTTACGAAACCGGAAGAATAATAAGCAATAGTTAAATTGTTAATATAATAAGAGATGCAGCTTTGCATCTCTTATTTTTTTATCTTTGCCTCGTAATAAACTTGAAATCTAATGAAAAAGATAAAAATATTCTCCTTGTTTGTGTGTTTGGCTATGCTGGTAATCGCTTGTCATAATGACGATGATGAAAGAGGAGTCCAGATGCGTACAGTTCTTGTTTATATAGCAGGTGACAATTCTCTTCGCAGCTTTGCTACAGAGGATTTGGCGGAAATGACAGAGGGAATGCAGTCTGTAGATGATAACTCTTATAACCTACTCGTATACATTGATACCGGATCAAGTCCTAAACTAATTCGATTGAAGAAGGATAAAAAGAAGAATGTCGTACAGGAGGTAATCGCTACGTATGAAGGACGAAACTCTGTAGATGTCTCTAAGATGAAGGAGGTTATCAACACGGCATTTTCTGAATATCCGGCACAGAGTTATGGGTTGGTTTTGTGGTCTCATGGAGAAGGATGGTTGGCAAAATCGCAGAATAAAACCCGTTGGTGGGGACAGGATGGTGGTTCAAATTACATGGATATTTCCGAGTTAAAAGATGTTCTGCGTAATGCGCCTCATTTGAGTTTTCTTCTTTTCGATGCATGCTTTATGCAATCTGTTGAGGTGGTCAATGAATTGAAGGAACATGCGGATTACATAATAGGCTCTCCGACAGAGATACCCGCACCGGGTGCTCCATATCAGAAAGTAGTTCCGGCTATGTTTGCCAATAATGCATCGGCTACGGACATAGCAAAGGCATATTTTGAATTTTATGCAGATGAAAATCTTTATACTGGCAAATTGCCATATAATTGGGGCTTAGGTGATCCCTGGACGGCAGGAGTCTCTGTTTCTGTAGTGAACACTTCCATGTTGGAACAACTGGCTAAAAGCAGTAGTGAGATTATTCCGAAATATATTAAGGGCAGACAAGCGATAGCCACATCGGGCATACTCTGTTATGATTGTCGGTCCAGTAAGTATTATTATGATTTTGATGGATTAATACGTTCTTTAGGTAGTGAGACTAGCGAATATGAGGCTTGGAAAGCTGCTTATGATGCTGCTGTGGTTTATTGGAAGACTACTCCTAATAATTACTCCAGTTATGGCGGTAGTTTCTCGATGAATGGCTCTGCAGGACTTTCTACTTATATATTTCGTCAGTCGTATGAAGAGGAGATAAATCCTTTTTATCGTCAGTCGATACAATGGTACTCCGCTGCCGGATGGGATGAGACAGGCTGGTGATAATTACCATTTCAATATTCTTTAGAAGATAGGATTCTAACTTTTTGTGAAGATAGTGTGAAGAATAAGCAATCCTTATATAAGTGGTTATATGAGACGTATGAGAACGATTTGTTTTCATACGGCATTGCTTTTGGCATTAGTAAAGAACTTTTAGAAGATGCCATTCACGATGTTTTTTTGCATTTATATGAGCGTGAGCACAAACTTTGGGAAAGTCAGAATATGAAGTTCTATCTGTTGAACTGTTTGAAGAACCGGATTCGGACCATTAAGAAAAAAGAAATGAATACCGAATTTCTGGAAGAAGGTTCTGATAACTATAGTTTCCTTATTGAAGTGAACGGCTTTGAACTCATAGATGAAGAAAAAGAAAGAGCCGCTATGCAAAAACAGCTGAAAAAGATGCTGGATAGCCTTACAGACCGGCAACGGGAGGCTGTATATCTTCGTTATACCCAAGGACTTAGCTATGAGGAAATCGGGAAATTGATGGGAATACAACCTAAAGCAGCACAGAAATTAGTGTATCGGGCTATCGAACAAATGCGTAAAATTCAGCCTCAAATTATTTATTTTTTCCTTTTCGGTTATTTTCTTTAATTTTCGTGGGGGTATTTTTGTTCTTTGCGTGTTTTTAAAGTGAAACCGTAAAAAGAACGAGTATGCATTCAGATCGAATACCCGAATCGACAAAACAATGGCTACAAAATGAAGACTTCATATTGTGGTGTCTGGCTCCTACCCAGGAATCGGAAGAATGGTGGGTTAATTATCAAAAAGAGCATCCCGAAGATCAAGCATCCCTACAGGAGGCCCGCAAAATCATGTTATCTGCCCGGCTGAATCCGGTTCAGCGCTTACCCGAAGAATCAGAAAGATTGTGGGCACGTATAGAGACAAGCATGGAGCGTCGTGATAAGAGACATCGTTTTATCTTATTTACCCGTTATGCTGCCGCCTGTGTACTAATATTAGGTATTGTTTCTTTCTGGTTGATTCATTCTTTTCAGACGTCCGGAACTGCTGATGATCTGCTTGTCAATGTGAAAGCAGATACTCTGTATCAGAAAGTAATGCTGATAAGAGATGATGCGGAAGCGATTCAGATAGAGAATAATGCCGTCATTACTTATGATAGCAATATTACTATTCAATCCGATGGTAAGGAAACAGAGATAATCAAAGAGGGAGCGGCTCAACCCGGAAAACAAAATACACTGATAGTTCCTTATGGTAGCCATTCATCCATTGTATTGGCAGATGGATCGAAAGTATGGATTAATTCCGGAAGTAAATTACGTTTCCCTTCCTCTTTTGGTCCGGGCGAACGCAGGATAAAAGTAGAAGGAGAGATTTATATAGAAGTTGCCAAAGATACTTCCCGGCCTTTTTATGTAGAGACCCCCCAACTGACAGTTAATGTATTGGGAACAAAGTTTAATGTGTCTGCCTATGCTGATGATGCATTGCAATCCGTGGTGTTGGTAGAAGGAAAAGTAAATGTAAAAGCAAACTCCAATGAAGATTTTGTCCTTTTGCCTAATCAGCGTTTTAAGTTGAGTGATGGGATATCCGGCATCGACGAAGTTAATGCTTACGATTATATTTCATGGAAAGATGGCGTACTTCAGTTCCGGGGTGAGACAATGAAAGATATTATCCAACGGCTAAGTCGCTACTATAATGTATCTATCACATGTACGCCGGAAGTTGCGCAAAAGTGTACAATGGGAAAACTTATCTTATTTGATGATATAGAACAAGTCATGAAAACCTTCTCGTTGCTGTACGATGTCCAGTGTACAATTGAAGCGGGAAGTATAAAAATCGAGTAATAACCCTAAAAATTTAATGCCTATGAATAAACCACAGAAATGAAGCCTTTGTAAAAAAGAAGTTCGGAAGAGAGGCAACTCTTCCGAACCCGTGAGATTTAAATTTTTCAATTACTTATGAAAAACCTAAAAATTGATACGCAAAAATATGGAAAATTCCTATTACAATCATGCAAATAGGGCATATTTTCTTTGTAAATCATATCTGTTTGTGAAATTTTTTGTTATTTTTCTATTTATAGCGAATGTAACTCTCGCTAATGGAAATGGAACGAGCGAACTCTATGATATAAAGAAAGGGACTCTACTGGAATATTTTAAAGATATAGAGAAAGAAACAGGCTACGTTTTCATCTATTCGAAAGATATCCGGCCTAGTTTAAATCAAGTTGTCAGTGTAGATCTATCCAGGAAGAAGACAATCACAGAAAAATTGTCAGCCTTGTTTGAAAAGACAAATCTGGTATATGAAATAAATGGAAAACAGATTGTTGTAAAGAGAAAAACGGCAGTGAAAAAGAATCTTTCTTCACAGCCACAGGAGCCTCGGAGAATAACCGGTACTATTACCGATACAAAAGGAGAACCGATTATCGGTGCCAATATCAAGGAAGTCGGTACATTTAACGGCATAATTTCCGATATAAATGGGCGCTTTGCCTTATCTGTAAATCCGAATGCAGTTTTGGAAATCAGTTATATCGGTTATGTCACGACGACAGTACCTGTAAAAGACAATAAAGTGCTTTCTATTGAAATAGAAGAAGCCGAGCAAAGTCTGGAGGAAGTCGTTGTTGTCGGCTACGGAAAGCAGAAGAAAGAAAGTGTGACAGCATCTATCGCTTCTATTTCGAGGAAAGAACTGGTACAGACACAACAATCCAATATTAGTAACATGCTGGTAGGACGAATGCCGGGATTGATTGCTTTTCAAAGAAGTGGTGCTCCCGGCGAAGACGCTTCCAGTCTGTTAATCAGAGGTGTCAGTACATTTACAGACAACACGGCTCCTTTAATAATGATCGATGGCATCGAACGAACTAATTTTGACGGCATAGATCCGAATGAAGTTGAATCATTGAATATACTTAAAGATGCTTCGGCAACAGCGATCTATGGAGTAAAGGGAGCTAACGGCGTAGTATTAATTACTACCCGTAAAGGGGAAAGAGGGCGTCCCCGGTTGAGCTATTCGGGTAATTTTGCTTTGCAGCAATCTACCCAGCTCCCCAGTTATCTGAATAGTGCGGATTATGCAACTTTATACAATGAAGCTTTAGAAAATGACTCCCGGGTTTCGGGTTCTACCTACCAACCGAAATTCACGGATAAAGATATTGAATTGTACAGAAATGGCTTTGATCCGATTTTGCATCCGAACACTAACTGGATAGACGATTTTCTTAGAAAGTTTTCTACCCGCACTCAACATAACATCAACCTTTCGGGTGGTACAGAACGTGTGAAATACTTTATATCGGGAAGTTATTTCGATCAGACCGGTATCTATAAACATACCAAGATAGATTCGGATCATGATGTAAATCCCCGTAACACCCGTTATAACTTCAGAACTAATTTCGATTTTCAGATAACGCGGGACTTTTCGGCAACTGTTCAAATGGCCGCCCAGATAGGCAGAGTGATTACTCCGGGCTCCGGTAACAGTGGAATCTGGCAAGCTATTTCTTTTGCCAATCCCTTGAGCTCTCCGGGATTGGTGGACAATAAAATTGTCCGCATACAGGATGGATTGGGAAGCGTCAATCCCTGGCAAACCTTATTAAGCAACGGTTATCAGAAAGATAATAGAAATAACATCAATACAACATTACGTCTGAATTATGATTTATCATCTTTGCTGACCAAAGGTTTGTCCGTACACGGGAGTATCGCGTATGATAGCTATTATTACAGCCGTAAGAAATATTCGAAAACCTTTCCTTATTATCTTGCGCGCCGTGATGCGGAAGATCCGGATTACATCTATCTGATCCCCCAATCAGAAGAGAGTATCTGGTCTGTAAGTACCGGATGGGATAAGAACCGGAAAGTATATATGGAGTTTGGAATTGATTATAATAGAACTTTCGGGCTTCATAAAACGACAGCACTTATTCTGTATAATCAGAGTAAATATTATTCCCCCTCCCTTCAATATTATGTACCTAATGCTTATCAGGGATTGGTAGGACGATTGACCTATGAATATGCCTCCCGTTATTTGGCAGAATTCAATATGGGATACAACGGAACCGAGAATTTTGCCAAAGGCAAACGGTTCGGATTTTTTCCTGCTGTTTCATTAGGTTGGGTCATCAGTGAAGAAAAGTTTTTTCCGAAAAACAATATCGTTAAATATCTAAAGGTGAGAGGGTCCTACGGAGAGGTAGGAAACGATCAGATAGGTGGTGATCGATTTTTGTATCTGCCGTCTTCTTATGGAGCAGCGAGCGATTCGGGTGTGAACAAGTATAATTTCGGTTTGGCTTCCAATCCGTATACTTCACTGATGATTGTTGAAAATAAAATCGGTAATCCTGATTTGACTTGGGAAAAGGCGAAAAAGATGAATGTCGGTGTAGATATTAATCTGTTCAATAATTGTCTGACTGCTTCATTTGATATATTCAAAGAAAAACGGAATAACATATTAGCCAACAGATCAACATCCCCCATGATTATAGGTGCTAATCTTCCTGCATATAATTTTGGAGAAATGGAAAATCGCGGTTGGGAAATGGACCTTAATTTTAGACATCATATACAAGATTTCCATTATTGGGCACGCTTCAATTATTCATTTGCGAGGAATGAAATCATCTACATGGATGAAGTGCAGAAGAGATATGATTATCAGATGACTACCGGAAGAAGAAAGAATCAGTTTTTCGGACTGATTTTTGACGGATACTATAACTCGTGGGAAGAAATCAATGCATTAGACCGTCCTAAAAGTTCATGGAGCGGGAATCAGTTGCAACCGGGAGACGTCAAGTATATAGACGTCAACCAGGATGGAGTGATTGATGATTACGACATGGTCCCGATAGGATACACCCCCGTACCGGAGATTATTTACGGTTTCTCATTCGGAGCGCAATATAAAGGATTTGATTTCTCCATCTTATTTCAGGGAGCCGACAATGTATCCATTAAATATTTCGGACGGTCGATGTGGCCTTTCGCGAAAGGAGAAGAGAGTGCGAAATCTCTGATAAAAGAACGTTGGACACAGGAACGGTATGAGGCAGGAGAAAAGATCACCTTTCCCCGTTTGTCTCTGAATCCCAACGGAGAAACCGATCACAACTATCGTCCTTCTACTCTTTGGATACGGGATGCCAGTTATTTGCGATTGAAAAACCTCGAAGTAGGATATACATTTACCGGAGGTTTTGTCAAACGGCTTAACCTGAATAGTGTAAGATTATATTTCAACGGTTCCAATTTATTCACGTGGACAGATGTGGTAGATCTGGACCCGGAAGCACCTTCGAGAAGTGGAAATGTTGAAATCAATACATATCCGTTGCAGAAAGTATATAATATTGGTCTTAATATAAATTTTTGATAATCATGAAAAGAATAACATATATATGTGCAATACTTCTGTCGTCTGTATTGATGTTTTCGTGTAGTGACTATCTGGAAGCTCCGCCCTCTGTCGATTTGGATGAAGACGGTGTCTTTGCCGACAGGACTTTGACAGAACAATACATAACAGGCATCTATGCAGAAGGTATGCCGCTGGGGTTCTCGATGGGAAGTAGCGGGATCGACCGTAAACTGTGTGCAACCTCAACCCTGGCAGGAGCGTGTGATGAAGCCGAACAAGGTGCAAACTGGGGGAAGGGCAATGCCTCGTGGAACGTGGACAATCATAACAACAGCAGCATAGACTGGGATGAAGACCCCCGTCACAACACCCGTTGGCAGACATTACGAAAATGCAATATCGTGCTTGAACGTATTGACGAAGTGCCCGATGATCCGGGAGACGTTGATTTTAAGAAACGTTCCAGAGGCGAAGCCTATTTTATGCGGGCTTTGGTCTTCTGGGAAGGAGTATATAGATATGGTGGACTGCCTATAATATACCGTAGAATAAATCCGTCGGAAGATGGTAAACTACCCCGTAATACATTTTCCGATTGTGTAGACTCCATTCTTGTCGATTGTGACCGGGCTGCCTCCATATTACCGGATTATTATACGAATTCGATATTGGTGGGACGGGCAAACAGGATAGCCGCCTTAGCTCTCAAATCCAGAGTACTCCTGTATGCGGCGAGTCCTTTGTTCAATACCGACGATCCGTACCTTCCTTTAAGTGGAAATAATGACCTGATAGGATATGGAAACTATAGTAAAGAACGCTGGAATGAAGCTGCTAAAGCAGCCAAGGCAGCCATTACCGCTGTTGAATCTTCTGGCTATTATGACTTGTACGATGAGGGAACACCTGAAACAAATTACGAACATGTGTGGACTGCTCCCGATAACAAAGAAATAATTCTGGCCAACAAGAAATACCGGAATTTCACAACAAGCAGTCATCCCATAACAAGCAATATACCGGCATGGGCGGGAAGTAGTTGGAGCGACGGCGGTCTTTTTACAACCTTCAATTTCGTGCGTTTCTATGAGAAAAAAGACGGGAACCAACAAACATGGAATATGGATGGTGGCGATGATCTGCTTGAAAAGTACGACGAACTGGACCCTCGTTTTGCGCAAACCATTGCAGCACATGGAGCTAACTGGAATACAGAGATTGGAATTCTTAATTTTCTGCCCGGTGGAGCTCACAATGTAGCCAATGATAAAACGAAACACCTGGTTCGCAAATGGGTACCTCGCGTACTAAGAGCAACGGCTCCGCGCAACTCCACTAATATGGACTGGATTGTCTTCCGGGTAGCCGAACTCTATCTGAATTATGCAGAAGCTTTGAATGAATATTATGAAACTCCCCCGAAAGAAGCATTCGATGCAGTCCTGAAAGTTCGTGAACGCTCCGGAATGCCGGGCTTTCCTTCCACTTTGAATAAAGAGCAGTTCAGGGAGAAACTGCGAAGAGAACGAGCCGTGGAACTGGCTTATGAAGATCATCGTTTCTGGGATATACGACGTTGGCTGATAGCCGATGATGAAGGTGTTATGAAAGGTGCCATGTATGGATTGCAGCTCTCCGCTGTTACAGGAGCACCGGGTAAAGTACATTACAAACCTTATGTCTTTGAAAACAGATTATGGAGTGACCGTTCTTATTTACATCCTATCAAGCAGACCGAAATAGATAAAGGGTATATGCTTCAGAATCCGGGATGGTAAATATGTTCAATTAACTAAAAATAAAAGGTATGACAATAATAAACAGTATATACAAAGGGAAGCGTTATGCTATACTTTTGACTACTATTCTCACTTTTTATGCTCCCGTTTTGTTTGCTCAACACATAGCCGACTCTGCACTTGTAGAAGTCGCCAATGGGCAACAACCGGAATGGAGGCGAACAAGTGCCATTTCTTCCATACGTGGGGAAGATTTGATGAAAACTACTTCCGCAAGCTTGGGAAATAGTCTGCAAGGACAGCTTCCCGGACTAACATTGTTGCAACAAAGCGGAGAGCCCGGCTATGATTTCTCTATCGCGAATCTCTACCTCCGGGGACGTACTTCCTATGCAAGCGGACAAAAAATGCTGGTATATGTCGACGGTTTCGAAGCCCCGATTGAAAGTCTGTCCACTGCGGAAATCGAGTCTGTAACATTATTGAAAGACGCTTCGGCTCTGGCTTTATATGGTATGCGTGGTGCAAATGGTGTTTTATTGGTGACAACCAAGAAAGGATGCGTTTCCGCTCCGCAAGTCAGTATCCGTTTACAAACGGGAATACAACAACCGTTGGGCGTTCCCGATCCTATCAATGCGTATGATTATACCACCTTATACAATCAGGCGCGTGTGAATGACGGATTGCCTCGTTTATACACTCCAGAGGAATTGAATGCCTATCAGAACAACACCGATCCTTACTTTTACCCCAATGTAAACTGGAAAAAGGCCATTTTGAATAATACAGCTCCTTTGAGTATGGCTGATTTAAGTTTTAAAGGAGGAGGAGATGTGGTGCAATACTATGTAATGATGAATCTTTTGCAGAACATCGGTTTCTACAAAGACACCGATAAAAAACGCCGGGAAAACTCGAATGCCTATTATGCGAGCTTTAATTTCAGGTCTAATTTGAATATCCAGATAAGCAAACACCTGTCTACCGGACTCAATTTTAGCGGGAGTGTAGGTAATCGCTCTATTCCCGGAGGCAGCAGTTCTGCCAACGGACTTTTGGGAGCGATATGGAGAACAGCTCCGAATGCATTTCCGGTGTACAACCCCGACGGATCGTATGGAGGAAATGCCGCTTTTACCAACCCGGTCGGTAATATCGTCAGCAGAGGGCTTTATAAAGAAAACAGCCGGACTTTCCAACTGATTTTTATGCCTAAATACGACCTGGAGAAACTGACAAAGGGATTAAGTGTCAGTGCCGGTATTGCCTACAACAACTATATGGCGGATTCATCTATAAAGAATCAGAATTATGCCCGTTATTCTCTTTCCAAAGGAGCAGGGGGAGAGGTGCTATATACACCCTACGGCGCTGATTCTCCTTTGGAATCCGATGAAGGATTCCGTACTGACTGGAGCCGTCTGAACTTTAAGGCACAGTTGGATTATGATCGCGTTTTCAAGCAACATCAACTCACTGCCAGCATCTTTTTCCTGTCTGATTTATATCAGAAATATGGAAGTCGTGATGACATTAAATACTTGAATTATGCAGGGCGGGTAACTTACTCTTATAATCAAAAATACATAGGAGAATTTGCAGCTTCATATACAGGTTGTGATGATTATGCTCCTGGAAAAAGATATGGATTCTTTCCCGCTTTCTCCGCCGGATGGATACTGTCGAAAGAAAACTTCATGAAAAATATCAACTGGGTTGAATATTTGAAACTAAGAGCATCTATCGGACTGGTTGGAAACAATCAGAATGAGAACGGACGTTATCTGTTCGACCAGACTTATAGCAGTAACGGCTCCTATTTTTTAGGTACAGGGTCGTCATCAACAGGCGGGTTTCGGGCAGATATGATTGCCAATCCCGATATTAGTTGGGAGAAGGAACGTGTATTCAATATCGGATTGGATGCAGTTTTACTGAAAGGGCTGTCGGTAGAATTCGATTATTTCCATAAAGAAAGATATGATATCCTGTCACAGCCGTATTCCACTATTCCCGGATTTGTTGGAGCCTCTTATGGCGACATATTGCCTTATATGAATGTAGGTAAAGTAAAGAATCAAGGTTTCGAGGGTACGATCAGGTACGAAAGCAGTCTTAAAAATAACTTCAACTATTACGTTGAAACATCGGCGTGGTATGCAAAGAATGAAATTGTCGATATGGCGGAAGAAGTGAAACTCTACGATTATCAATATCGTAAAGGACGTTCCGTGAATACTCCTTTTGTACTTGTTGCTGACGGACTGTATCAGGAGAGTGATTTCGATTCGAATGGAAGTCTGAAGTCACATTTACCGGTACCGCAGTTTGGAGAAGTAAACCCCGGTGATATAAAATATATCGATAAAAATGGTGATGGAGTAGTCGATTCCAATGACTCCTATCCTGTGGGATATTCTAATATTCCGGAGTGGAATTATGCTTTGAAAATAGGCTTTGAATGGAAAGGGATAGACGTTGAGGCTTTATTTCATGGCGTTGCCAATAGAGACATCTATTTGAGCGGGCCGTTGGCTTATTCCTTTACCGACAATGGCTCTGCTTCAAAACTGGCTCTCGACAGCTGGACACCGGAGAATCCCAATGCTTCTTATCCCCGTTTGTCTACCCGGACATTTGAAAACAATTACCGGATATCTACATATTGGAAAAGAAACGGAAACTACTTCAGAATGAAGAATATCCGGATTGGATATACCTTCCCCCAGTCAATAGCAAGAGCGATAAAATTGTCCAGATTGTATGTGTATGCTAATGCGAGCAATCTTTTCACCGTGAGTCATCTTGACGGATTGGCCGACCCGGAAAGCAGTTCTTTGATTACATATCCGTTGACACGTTCCTACAACCTGGGAATAAAAATTGATTTTTAATAGGTAAGAACAAAAATATAATAATTATGAAATACCCAATAGGTTTATCTATCATATTGAATGCTCTTGCTGCTATCAGCATATTGTCCGGATGCAGTGATTATCTGGACAGAGAGTATGATTCGTTTATCGACAACGAGATGACCTTTACTTCCTATGAACGTACAAGCAAATTTCTAGTCAATGCTTATCGGTATCTGCCTGATGGTTTCAACCGTATCGGTTCCGAAGCTATGTTGGATGCCGCTACCGATGATGCCGAACATGCTAATGCCTCCTGCAACATCCAGCACTTCAACACCGGAGCCTGGAATTCAAGGTCCAATCCGGATGATTTGTGGAATAAGTATTACGCAGGAATTCGCATAGCGAATGAATTTATAGAAAATGTAGACAGAGTGAATCTGGATAAATACAGACTCGATCCGGATAATCAGAATGAATATCAGAACCGTCTGAATGACTTGAAAACATGGAAATATGAGGCCCGTTTTTTAAGAGCGTTTTTCCATTTCGAGCTGGTGAAACGTTTCGGACCTGTACCTGTGATTACTTCTACACTATCCGTCAATGCGGATTATTCGGAGACTCCACGCCCGTCTATGGACGATTGCATCTCATTCATCTCCAGCGAATGTGATAAGGTAGCCGAAGTGCTCGATTTAACTCCGGGACGAGGAATCGATTCGGATTTGGGACGTGCAACGAAGGGAGCCGCATTGGCTTTGAAAAGCAGAGTTTTATTGTATGCGGCCAGTCCCTTGTATCTGGACTGGCAGAATTTTTCGGAAAGCGATCTTCCTTCCGATATGGAGAAATGGAAAGCTGCGGCACAGGCTGCGAAAGACGTAATTGATCTGGACATATATTCGTTGTATGGCAGTTATGCCACTTTATTCAAGAATAACTTTCAGAATTCCGAGTTTATTCTGATGCGTCGTTATGGAAACAATTCCGACTTTGAAAAATACAACTTTCCTGTCAGTTATGGTGGGGTAGGCGGCATCAATCCTTCGTTGAATCTGGTAGACTCTTATGAAATGAAAGATGGCAGCTATTTTAGTTGGGAGAATGAGGAAAATGCCGTTCGTCCGCAATTCTACCGGGATGACAGGTTGAATGCTACCATTCTGCTGAATGATTCCGTTTGGAAAAGCACGGCGGTAGAGAATTGGGACGGTGGAAAAGACGGTCTGGGCGTTACCAATGCAACCAAAACCGGATTCTATCTGAAAAAATACCTCAATGAAGATGTGAATATCCAAACCGGCGGAGGAAGTCAGGGACATATCTGGCCGTTGTTTCGTTTAGCGGAGATTTACCTGAATTATGCGGAAGCCTTGAACGAATACGATCCCGAAAATGCGGATATAGCAGAATACGTCAATCGAGTGCGCAGCCGTGCCGGACAACCGAATCTGCCTTCCGGATTGACGCAGGACGAAATGCGTGAGCGTATCCGGCGTGAACGTCGTGTCGAACTGGCATTTGAGGAGCATCGTTCGTGGGATGTAAGACGGTGGAAGATTGCGCAAGAAACACTCGGAGGAGATTTGCTAGGTCTTGAAATCACCCGTAAGAATCAGGCTCGAAGAGCTGTTACCCGGAATTCCGTAATACCGGCTAACGAAGTTCCGGAAGGATGGCATTATTACGATGGAGACGAATTCAATGATTTGGTCATAAACAACTCATATTGGGGACAGTATGGAAGCGACACTCCGGTAGGAAACTCCCAGTATGGACAACCCACCGGAAATATCCAGACTTATCGTAAAAAACAGATTACGATTGAGAAAGGGAGTGGCGGATTGAGCTTTGCCCGGATAGCAGCCACCAAGGACGACAATCCACCGGCTCCGACATTAAGCACTGCCAGTACGAGAGAAGGATGGTGGTCGGGAGCTTTGTCCAGCCGGGATACCGACAAATATGGTTATCAGGGGAAATATTACCCTCTGCATTCCCGCATTGAGATTCGTGCAAAAATACCTTATATATATGGTATATGGATGGGACCGTGGTGTCGTCATTATGCAGGAGCCAGTGTTGCGGAACTTGACATCGAAGAGTTTTTCGTCAAGGAATTTGAGAATACGGCTTCACCCCGCCGGCTTAGCCAGGCTTTACATTTGCATGATAATAAAACAGGCAATCTGGGAATCAACGTGAATGGGTACGGACGACATACAGTGCTTGATTTTGATCCGGGAGCAGACTTCCATACGTATGGCGTTCAGGTAGATCCGGACCCGGTTTCTCCGGATAAGCATGCTATCATCAGCTACCTGTTGGATGGTAAAGTAACCAATACATTCAAGACGATTGACTATGATGACAGATATAATACATTTATAACCAAAGCAATAGCGGAGGGAAGAGAAAAGCGAACCTGGGACATTGCGATAACCGGACAAATCGGAGGAAAGAATGAAAATGGTATCGGCTATCCCGAAGACAGGAATGCCAATTTGAGAAACGTTTCGATGGATGTAGATTGGGTACGTGTATTTACCCGGGATGAAACAGAACCAGAGATTCCTGAAAAGCCGGAATATCCCGTCGAGAAGTTTGATTATTCCCGTGCTGTGGTAGAAAAGAGAGTGTTTGATTCTAAAATGTATTGGTATCCCATACCTGAAAGTGAGATTCTGCAGTTGAAGAACTGGAAACAGAATCCGGGTTGGTAAATCATTAAAAAGAAATATCATGTTGAAAATAAAGATTCTAATAATCATATTTTGCTGTATCGGGGTGGTGAAAGCCCAAACCGTTATTCCTCCTTCATCAGAAACCCCTCCCGGATGGATTTATTACGATGGAGACGAGTTTAACGGAGATGTGATTGACTCCCGGTATTGGGGAATATATGGTTCCCCAAAAGTGGGGCGACCCACCTATAATCAGGAAAATAAAGCCATGCTTCAGACATATCGTCCGGAGCAGGTCTTTATCGAAACCCTTCCTACAGGAGAGAAGATTTGTCGAATTCGCTCATTCAAAAGTAAAGATGCGCCCAGTCCCGTTCATCCCAGTGTGAAGAGTAAGACCGGATGGTGGTCGGGAGCGCTGTCCAGCAGAGATTCCGATACGGAGAAATATTATCCTCTTTTCTGCCGCATAGAGATCAAAGCCAAAGTCCCATATCTATATGGGCTTTGGAATGCACTTTGGTTGAGGCATTATAAAGGAGCTGGAGTAGCCGAAATAGATATACTGGAGTTTTTTACCAAAGCTTTCGGGGAAAATCCTTATCCGGCCAAAGCGAATCAAACCTTGCATTTGTTCAATTCGGAAACGCAAAAGTTGGGAATCAATCTACCCAAAGGTCAGATACGATATACTGAAATCGGAGACGATAAGCCGGGAGATAATTTCCATGTATATGCGGTTCAGATAGATCCCGATCCTGTTGATAACAATCATGCCATCATTACGTTTCTGATAGATAATAAAGTCAATTACCAGATACATACCCGTACACAGTTGGGGGATGCATATACTGATTTTATCACTAAGGCTCGTAAAGAGGATCGGCTGGACAGAGTTTGGGATATTGCTATCACCGGGCAGGTAGGAGCATTTGACAAGTTGGATGTCGGCTATCCTGCGGAGGAATTGCAGCAATTTGATTTCGATATTGATTGGATAAGAGTTTATGTTCGCGATCCGCATACCCGGATCGTCGGAAATAGTAAACTACCTCATACTCCGGAAGCGGATTCATTTGTTAAAGATTTGCTCTCACGGATGACTGTGGAAGAGAAGATCGGCCAGTTATCCCAATACGTAGGCCGTACCCTTTTAACCGGTCCTGAATCAGAATATTTGAGCGATTCATTGATAGCACGCGGACTTGTAGGTTCTGTTTTGAATATATCCGGTGCAAAGACATTGCGTGATTTGCAGGAAAAGAATATGCGTCATTCCCGGATAAAGATACCGATTCTTTTTGGGATGGACGTGATTCATGGATATAAGACAATCTTTCCGACTCCTTTGGCGGAATCGTGTAGTTGGGATTTAGCAGCGATCGAACGAGCTGCCAAGATTGCTGCGATTGAATCCTCGGCAGCCGGACTACATTGGACGTTCGCTCCTATGGTCGACATCGCAAGAGACGCCCGTTGGGGCAGGGTAGTGGAAGGAGCAGGAGAAGACACCTACCTGGGAAGTGAAATAGCCAAAGCAAGAGTGAATGGTTTTCAGTGGAATCTTTGGGAGAATAATTCAGTATTGGCATGTGCAAAGCATTGGGTAGCTTACGGACTTCCCCAGGCGGGAAGAGATTATGCTCCGGTGGATATGTCGGAACGGACTTTGTTTGATACTTATCTACCTCCTTTTAAGGCTTGCATTGATGCGGGAGTACTTACTTTTATGAGTGCTTTCAATGATATAAATGGTATTCCTGCGTCCGCACATCCGTTCCTGCTCAAAGACTTATTGAGAGGGCAATGGAATTTCAATGGTTTTGTGGTAAGCGATTGGGAAGCAGTGAAGCAGCTGGTGGCGCAGGGAGTGGCGGAAGACGATAAAGACGCTACCCGTCTGGCTTTCAATTCCGGCATCGACATGGATATGACAGATGGGCTCTATAATAAATACATGAAAGAACTGATAGAAGCCGGTAAAATCAGTATGGAAGATGTCGACAATTCCGTCAGTCGGATTCTGCATATCAAATATGCTTTGGGACTGTTTGTTGATCCATATAAATTCTGTAATGAAGAATACGAATCGCAGACAATCATGAAAAAAGAATTTCTGGATGCAGCACTGGACATGGCTCATAAATCGGCTGTCCTGCTGAAGAATGACAATCATACATTACCGCTGGCAAAAAATGTCCGTTCCATTGCCGTGGTAGGTCCGCTGGCCGATAATCAGACCGAACTGCTGGGCTCGTGGAGAGCAAGAGGGGAAGATCGCCATGTGACGACTGTATTGCAGGGCATAAAGAACAAAATCGGCGGTAACAAAACGAAAGTTGGATATGCCCGTGGTTGCGATTTTGACGGAGAAGATAAGTCAGGATTCAAAGAAGCAGTGAAATTGGCTTCCAAAAGTGATATGGTGATTGCCGTTGTCGGTGAAAAAGCTTTGATGAGTGGCGAATCGAGAAGCCGTGCCCAACTGGATTTGCCGGGTGTGCAGGAAGAATTGATAAAAGAACTGGTTGCCACAGGGAAACCCGTTGTCGTCGTATTGATGAATGGGCGTCCGCTGTCTATCGAATGGGTGGACAAGAACGTATCGGCCATTCTCGAAACCTGGTTTTTAGGTACTTCTGCAGGAACCGCTATTGCTGATATACTGTTCGGTGATTATAATCCTTCCGGAAGATTGACCATTTCTTTTCCACGGGTAGAGGGACAAGTACCGATTTACTATAACTATAAGAAATCCGGACGTCCGGGAGATATGCTCCATTCCTCAACCACCCGGCATATCGATGTTCCGAATGCTCCGCTCTATCCTTTTGGTTACGGTTTGAGTTATACCACATTCAGTTATTCAGCTCCGCAGAGCACCCAAAAAGAATATACGCGACAGGAGACCATCTCCGTTTCGGTGACAGTAACCAATACCGGAGACAGAGATGGCGAAGAGACTGTGCAACTGTATGTGAATGATAAAGTTGCTTCTGTTGTGCGTCCGGTAAAGGAGTTGAAGGCATTCAAGAAAATATTCCTGAAAGCGGGGGAGTCAAAGACCGTTCAGTTTGACATTTCTCCTTTAGCTTTAGGCTTTTATGATGCTGCCATGAACTATGTGGTAGAACCCGGTGAATTTGAAATTATGACCGGCTGCAACAGTAATGATTTACAAACCATATCGGTCAAACTAATAAATTAGAAGGAGGAACCGTTCTATGAGAAATTGGATAATTGTATTTTTTGTCATCTTTGCCGCTCGGCTTTCTGCACATGACGGTGACAGTATAAAGATCACACACGGTCCTTACCTGTGTGATATGAGTACCGACGGCGTGACAGTGGTATGGACTACAAACAAACCTGCTCTTTCGTGGGTGGAAGTGGCGCCTGCCGGTGAAGATCATTTCTATGGGAAGGAACGTCCGCGATATTACGATACGGAGTCCGGACGTAAGCGGGCCAATGATACAATCCACCGTGTACGCATCAAACATTTGGAACCCGGCAGGGAATACAGATACCGGATTTTTTCGAGAGAAGTTGTCTCCTGGCCTTCGAGTGACTGGGTAACTTATGGATTGATTGCTGCTTCAAATGTATACAAGCAAGAACCTTTCAGATTCAGAACTTTCGACGACCGGAAGAAAGAAATTTCCTTTCTGGTATTAAATGATATTCACGGGCGGAGTGACTATATGAAGTCTCTGTGTCGGGAAGTAGATTTCAAATCTCTTGATTTCGTTTTGCTTAATGGAGATATGTCGTCATGGGTAGAGGGGCAGGAGCAGATATGTAAAGATTATATTGATGCTTGTGTCGAATTGTTTGCGTCCGAAGTGCCTATTGTTTTCAATCGGGGAAACCATGAAACACGTGGAGTTTATTCCGATGCGTTGATAAAGTATTTTCCTACGTCTACCGGAACTTTTTATTATCGTTTCAACATAGGTAAGGTTTGTTTTCTTGTTCTTGATTCCGGTGAAGATAAGCCGGATTCGGATTTGGAGTATGCCGGTATTGCCGACTATGACAATTACCGAGAAGAAGAAACCCTATGGTTGCGGAGTGTGGTGGAAGAAAACGATTTTAAGCAATCATCCCTTCGGATCGCATTCCTGCACATCCCGCCGACGATAGGCAACTGGCATGGAAACTATCATTTGCAGCAAACCTTGTTGCCCGTTTTAAATACGGCTGGAATTGATCTGATGTTATCCGGACACACTCATAAATATTATTTCCGTGAATCAGAACCCGATAAAGCCAACTTTCCCATCCTTGTCAATGATAATAACAGCTATCTGCTTTGTAAGATAAAAGATGGAAAAATGGTGATTGATGTGGTAGGAGCGAATGGAAAAGACAAGAAGCAACATCAGTTTGATGTAAAATTTTAGTCAAATACCATTAGATTCCAATAGTATAGTTATTTATAATTTAATGTAATCATGAAGATGAAAACTATAATAAAATTATTATTTGTATTTTCGTTGCCATTTATTTTCTGTCGTTGTGCCGACGACGGGATACACTATGAACGGGAAATCAATGTTCCCGAAGGTATCTATCTGACGGGGAGTGCGTCCCAATTCTCGGTAGAGGCAATCAATGGTAAAATGAATGTGATAAAAGAGGGCACTTTGGTCGCATTGAACACATGGCTGACATCCAGCGGAGATTTTTATATCTCTTTAGTCGGACCGGATGGGCAACCCGTTTATTATGGGCAGGGAGCGCTTTTGCAAAACGACAACAGTGAGGTGCCAACTTATTCTTTGGCTCCTGGAACCGGCGGTTTCAGAGTAATGGAAGATGGATTGTATCAGCTAATTGTGAATCCTTTATTGAAACAGGTTAATATTGTTCCATTCAATTTCCGTTTGACGAGTAAATTCGAACTGACAGAAGACGGTGAAAACGAACTCTTTCTTCAAAAACCGTCTTACGACCATATTAACCATGTGGCTACCTGGGTGTCCAGTGGCGAGTTAGAAGTGATATTACCGGCAGAGTTTTCGTTTAATTATACCGATAATACGTCTTTTGATGTGAAGGAAACAGATACGGAGAAATATACATTCTCTTCTATGTACACCGGAACGGGAGGAAGTATAAAAATGAATGTTTTAACTGAAGAATATGCCGAACTAACCAACCAGTCGCAAGTGCAGCTCAATCTTAAAAACAAAGGTGAGTATAAAGTAACGCTTCAATATGAAGTCTTGACAGGAAAATTCTTTGCGAAGATGACGGGCAATGAGATCATAGAACCCGAACCGGAGGGGTATCCAGAGAAACTATATATGATTGGAGATGAATTTGGAAACTGGAATTGGAATTCGACAAATGTGGTAGAGATGGCCCCTGTGGGACAGCTTGGCAATGGTGCATTCTGGACTATCAAGTATTTCAATGCTGGTCAGGGAATTAAATGGGCATCGGAAAAATCTGATGCGGAAAGTTTTGCCTCTTTGGGTACAAATGTCAATTATGTTGTAGGCAGTAACGGAAGAGCGACGGTAGAAACAAGCGGCCTGTATTTGGTATATGTAGATATGAACCGTAATCTTATAACTTTTGAGAAACCTGCCGTTTATGGAATAGGTGAGTGTTTTGACGGACAGGAAGTATCGTTCGATCTTTCCGGGCAGAATTTCTCTGCTGTCACTACAACATAAGGCAATCTTCAGATGTATGCAACTTCCGACTATAACAATAGAGACTGGAACACTATGGAATTCAACATCTATAATGGACAAATCTATTATCGTGGTGTAGGTGCTACACTGGAACCGGTTCCTGTTGCTTCTAATATACCAATAGAACTTGATTTCTCTCAAGATAAAGGTAAAATAGCTGTGACTTTTGCCTCTCCAAGTGATGTCCCCTCAACAGCGAAGGCTATTTATATGGTTGGCGATGAATTTGGAAACATGAATTGGGGCTCGGATGGGGTTATCTCATTAGATAAGGTTTGGAACAGTGCCGACCGATGGATACATATTAATTATTTCAATGCCGGAACTAAACTTCGTTTCTCTACATCCAAGATATTTGGTGATGGAGAGTTTACCGGACTGACTAATAATGTGGGCTTCGAAATCTCTGACGAAGGACTGGTGGTTATCCCCCAAAGTGGTACTTATATCATTTTCGTTGATTTAGGTTCGAAGACCATCTCCATCCAAAAGCCTGTAATCTATGGGTATGGAACGGCAGCCGGAGGAAACAACGAAAAGATCTTGCCTTTTACGGAAAGTAGCGACGGGAAAACATTCTCTGTTACTTTACCTAATGGAGGACGTTTCAGAATACATCCTTATATTCCTGCTTTTGATAATCTTAATCCTTCATTTGGTGCTTGGAAACGCGAATATGCTGTTAATCCGGAGACTCTTGAAATCTATTTGCGTAAAGAGGGCATGGATGAACCGAACAAAGATTATGTATGGGCTGCCAACACTATAATAACTCTTGATTTCAGGGCAGCGAAAGGAACGATAGTAGTTCCTTAGCCCGGTCTGCTCCAAGAAAAATTGTAGCTGATTATATTTTTATATCACTTTTACCCTCACACCCTCACACCTTCGTTCAATCCCTTTATTCATCGTGGTTGCAAGGTGTGAGGGAACGTGTGGCAGTAGGGTGAGGGTAAAAAGTTACCCTCACCCTATTTAATTTTAGTTTTACTTTTAATTTGTTGATTTATAGTGAAATACACTTCTGCTTGGATGTAAATAACTAATCTCATATCTCACTATTTTGATCCTTTTTCTATCATATAAATGCCGAAAGTGTGTCATTAGTATCTGCTTTTGAAGTACCGTCTCTTATTCTATATTCTTTCATCAATTATAGGTTAATACCTAATGATCTTTCTGTAAACTCTTAATGCTTCTTATGGGCTCACTATAGTAGATAGACTTGTTTACAGTAGTGAGCTTGTTTGTCTACATTTGATAGCTTATTTGTTCACATTGGTGAGCCCTTACTAATCACTAAGCGAGAATGCATACTATTCTCGAACATTTCCGTTCTGCACTCTGTAATCTGAAAAAAGGAGGTATTGACCTAAGTTTAAATAAATGGGTTGAGCTGGTAAGTCTTCGTACAACAGATTTTTCCCTTACAGGCATCTTCTTGCTTTTTCCTTTTTCGCCTTTACACGCCCGCGTGTGATATAATAATGTGTATCCCTCTTATTGTTTCCGCGCACAATTTCCCTATACATAAAAAATATGTTCTCCAACATCGTTATGCGTCAGCACTTTAGCAAATGTATTCA
>ONZW01000062.1_pt1 | contig 107762 bp, 96 predicted proteins | sample 1671071 | NCBI WGS metagenome assembly ONZW01 (sample SAMN06348119, study PRJEB24527) | human gut metagenome | biome: human gut; feature: ankylosing spondylitis patient; material: feces | host: Homo sapiens | place: China | collected 2015-10
GCTTGATTTTGAGAACATTTCCGATAGTGGCTATTAATGTGACAAATCGTAACACCAAATTTAAAACATTTCAATAGCTTATGCTGACCAGAATCACGTACCAAATCTTTACGTGCGTTCGACTTGAATTTATACTAAAATAAGAGAATAAATAAGAATCAGGAGCAATAAGAAATGAACCAGAAAGATTTTAAAAACAAAAGTGAGATGCAGATATTCCTGTCATATTTTAGACCACACAGGAAGCTGTTTTTGCTGGATATGGTATGTGCTCTGGCAATAGCAGTAATAGATCTGGCATTTCCGTTTATTTCTAGGTGGTGTATGTACAAGCTGCTGCCGGATAATGCGTGGAGGACATTCTGGACGGTAATGGTCGTTGTGTTCTGTGCGTATATCCTGCGGTCAGTTTTTACCTATATTATTACTTACTGGGGACATAGCTGGAAAAGATGTTGTGGAAGTTTATTATAACCCGCCATATACCAATGGAGGAATTGAGAAATCAACGGCAAATCTTATTGGATATGAGAAAACAAATGAATTGAAACCAGGTGAATCACAGACGGTAACAATTTCTTTTACAGCTGAGGACATGGCTTCTTATGATTACCTGGAAAATGGATGCTACGTGCTGGAAGCAGGAGATTATGAGATCAGTATCAACAGCGATTCTCATAATGTGATCGATTCTGTTACTTATACAGTAGATGAAGATATTGTTTATGATGAGGCAAATCCACGTTCGACAGACTTGACTGCTGCTGTAAATCAATTCGGTTATGCAGACGGACATCTTACCTATTTATCACGTAAAGATGGCTTCAAGAGTTATGATGAAACAACAGCTGCACCTGCGAGCACGTCTATGCCGGAGGATTTAAAAGAGGGATTTATTGTAACTTCCAACTATGAAATGCCGGAAATTCCAGATGCCGAAATGCCTGTGACTGGTGCGGATAATGGAATGAAACTGACGGAGCTTCGCGGTGCAGATTAAGATGATGAGCGTTGGGAAACACTTCTGGATCAGCTTATAATTGATGAGATGCAGAATATGATCGCCCATGCCGGATTCCAGACTGCAGAAGCAAAAAGCGTTGAAAAAGTTGCTACTGTTGACTGCGATGGACCATCCGCTGTGAGCAATAACTTTACAGGTGCAGGTTCTGTAGGATTCCCGTCAAATGTTATGATCGCCTGCACATGGAATAAGGATTTAGCTCATACATACGGATATGATATGGGAAAAATGGCTACAGAACTTGGTTGCTCTGGATGGTATGCACCATCTATGAACCTTCATAGAAGTGCATTTGGTGGGCGTACATATGAGTACCCGTCAGAGGACCCAATCATTGCAGGAACTATGTCTGCACAGGTTGTAAATGGTGCTGCTGAGAATGGTGTTTATGCATATATGAAACATTTTGCAATGAACGAGCAGGAGACAAACCGTTGGATTATGATCTGCACTTGGTCAAATGAACAGGCAATGCGTGAACTGTATTTGAAACCATTCGAAATCTGTGTAAAAAACAGCAATATTACAGCTACAATGTCTTCCTTTAACTACATTGGAAATGTGTGGGCTGGCGGAAATTACGAACTGCAGACAACGCTTCTCCGTGATGAATGGGGATTCAAAGGCTTTGTAGAAACCGACTATTTTGCTGGTGCATTTAACATGAATGCAGATCAGGTAATCGCAACTGGCGGTTCCTGCTGTTTGTCTACATTTGATGTAGGAACAAACTTTGTTACAGATACATCTGACCCATCCACAGTTCAGTATATGAGAACTGCCTGCAAGAACATTATGTATACTGTTGTGAACAGTAATGCATATGCTGGTGAAACATCTTTAACACTGGCATTGTGGATGAAAATCATGGTTGGTGTGGACGTGGCAGTAGCTGTTATCCTGATTCTTCTGGAAGTAGTTCTGGTGAAGAAATATAAGAAGAGAAAAAGTGTGTTAATTGTTGTTGAGTAATAGATAGTGATGAATTCATGAAGATGCAATGCTGTCTACATTCAACGGAGAAGAGAACAATGTAGCCAATCCGGAGCATCCAACATCTGTACTTCAGATGAGGAATGCCTGCAAAAATGTCATGTATACAGTTGTAAGCAGCTGGGCTTATGATGGAGAACACGAAGAAACAGGTATGGAAAACTGGAAAAAAGCAGGAATTGGTATCGACATTGTAATAGCACTTTTCATGGCAGGAATGGAAGTACTGGTAATCAGAGGATATAAGAAAAGAAAGAATGCTGAATAAAGATGAAAGTGGGATGGAAAACAGTTATGAAACAGCAAAAATTGGTTGAAAAGATGACAATAGAAGAAAAGGCAGCAATCCTCAGTGGAAAAACTGTCTGGCAGACCAGAGAAATTGACAGGCTTTCCATCCCGTCCATCTTTCTTTCAGATGGACCGCATGGAATCAGAAAACAGGCAGGAGCAGGAGATCATCTGGGATTGAATGCATCCTTAAATGCGACATGTTTTCCCACAGCAGCGACGATTGCAAACAGCTGGAATCAGGATCTGGGGGAAGAGATTGGACAGGCTCTTGGAGAGGAAGCAGCAAGTATGGATGTAAATATCCTGCTTGGTCCGGGATTAAATATTAAAAGAAGCCCATTATGTGGAAGAAATTTTGAATATTTTTCAGAAGATCCATATCTTTCCGGGAAGATGGCAGCGTCATATATTCGTGGAATACAGAGTAAAGGCGTTTATGCCTGCCCGAAGCATCTGGCGGTTAACAGTCAGGAACTTCGGAGAATGGCAATGGACGCAGTTGTTGACGAACGGACATTAAGAGAAATTTATCTGACCGGTTTTGAGATAGCTGTTAAAGAAGGACACGCAAAAGCAATCATGAGCAGTTACAACCAGATTAATGGGATTTATGCTAATGAGGACAAACATCTTTTGACAGACATCTTGCGCAAAGATTGGGGATTTGATGGAATTGTAATAACAGACTGGGGCGGAAGCAATGACCATGTGAAAGGTGTTGCTGCCGGCTCAAATCTGGAGATGCCGTCCTGTGGGTACGATTCTGCAAGAGAAGTGATTGCTGCTGTCCGAAATGGAAAGCTGAAGGAAGCGGATTTGGATGAAAGAGTTGGAGAACTGGTGGATGCAGTGATGGAACTGACATCAGGGAAGAAGCTTTCAGATAAAAACTTTGACAGAAACGCACATCATCAACTGGCAAGGAAAGCAGCAGCAGAAAGCATGATTCTTCTGAAAAATGAAAAACAGATTCTTCCGCTGGATACAAAAAAATCCATCGCTGTTATTGGAGATTTTGCTTTTTCACCCAGATATCAGGGGGCAGGATCTTCTATGGTCAATCCAACAAAAGTAGAAGATATGTCAGCGATTTTGCAACAATATGATCTGAATATTTTGGGGATGACAAGAGGCTATCAGAGAAATGGAGATGTAGATGAGAATGATAGAAAGTTTGCATTAAATTTGTCTATGAACGCGGATATTGTGATTTTCTGCTTTGGTCTTGATGAGATCAGTGAATCAGAAGGACTGGACAGAACCCATATGCGTATTCCGCAGAATCAGATAGATCTTCTGCAGGATATCAGTAAAGTGAATGAAAATATTATTGGAATACTGAGTGCAGGATCTGCGATAGAAATGCCATGGCACACCTGCTGCAAAGCGATTTTGCATGGCTATCTGAATGGACAGGCAGGCGCTTCTGCAACATTGGATATTCTGACCGGAAAAGTGAATCCATCAGGAAGACTGGCAGAAACATATCCCATTTCTTATGAACAGACACCGGCATTCCGATATTATCCAAGTAATGAGAAAACATCGGAATACCGCGAGAGTGTTTATGTGGGATATCGCTATTATGATACTTCAAAAGTCCGGGTGCAATATCCATTTGGCTTTGGGCTTTCTTATACGGAATTTACATATTCTGATCTTATCATAGAAGAGGATGGAATCAAAGTTTCGGTTACCAATACAGGTGACAGAGACGGAGCTGAGGTTGTTCAGATGTATGTAGGACTTCCTAATGCAATCGTATTCCGACCGGAAAAAGAACTGAAAGGTTTTGCAAAAGTTTATCTAAAGGCAGGAGAAAGCAGACAGCTCAGGATTCCCTTTGATGATAAGACATTCCGTTATTGGAATATAAAAACGGGACAGTGGGAAATAGAAACAGGAACTTATCAGATTATGGTAGGAGCCAGTGTTGCAGATATTCGTTTAACAGGTATGACTGAGAGAACAGGAAATAGTAAAGGGTATCCGTATAATCCGGCAAAAATGCCTTACTATTATACAGGAATCGTGCAGAAAATATCAGATGAGGAATTTCGTGAACTTCTTGGCCATGAGATACCGAACGGAAGATGGAGTGGAAATCTGGGAATCAATGATGCAATTTGTCAGATGTATTATGCAAAAAGTCGACTTGCAAGGCTGATATATAGATATCTCACAAAAATGAAAAAGAAGAGTGAGGCACAGGGAAAGCCGGATCTGAATATTCTTTTTATTTACAATATGCCGTTTCGGGGGATTGCCAAGATGACCGGCGGGGCAGTCAGTATGGAAATGGTATATGGAATTGTCGATGCTGTGAATGGCCACTTTATGCTTGGAGTAAAAAAAGTAGTTGGCGGATATTTCAGAAACAGAAGAAATAATAAGAAATATGAAAAATTATTAAAAGGAGCCGGAGGGAAGTGCAGATGAATCATATAAAAAATATATGGAAATGTTTTGAAGAGAAACATGCTACTTTTGCAAAATGGCTTTATCAGATATTCTATTTTGTTATATTCAGTATGGGCGTGACAGTATTCCAGTATCTTGTATTTACATTTTTACCAGGGATTTTGGGAATTGGTCTGGCTGGTACAGAATTTATGTGGCCAAAGGTTTCCATGAATCTGTTTGGAGTAAAATTTACATGGAGTTTGCTGGGGTATAATGTATTGCGTGATGCAACGGGGAATATACTGATCGGTGGTGGACTTGGCTATTTTATCAGTTATGAATTGGGGTCATTTCTTGCACAGTGTATCAATTTTCCACTTCAGAGAAATATTACTTTTAAAAGCCATGGAAATCCTGTATATCAGGCAATCTGGTATTTTGTTGCATGGGTGGTAATTTCACTGATTTGTAATGGATTTAATAATCTGTGGATGCCAGTTGCATCTGCATATGTGGCACCGGCAGTCTATAACATGCTTGTGACAATTATTACAGGTGGAGTTTCCATGGTGATTTTTTTCTTTGTGTTTAAAATTATTTTCCCGGAGGGGAAGGCTGAATCTTTCTGATAAACTGCGGAGCAGTTATTCGGTTATGAGCAAGTAGCAAAGCGGATTGTGAATATCCGCTTGACTAAGGCATTTACCTGAAATAGGTGAGTGCTTTTTTGTTTTCAAGTATTCTATAAGAGGCTGTATTTATGCCCTTCATCTTTTGAATATGTGTAAGGACATTTTTGAGCCGGCATAAAAATGATTTTTACAATAATTAGAAATAGAAATGAGGCGAGAGAAGAATTTGAAAAATTCATTTCGAAAAGTGTGGAAATATTAGCAGGAGATGAGATGAAAATGAATATTCACAAAGATAAGATGCTATGGTATAATACAAAGTACTGTATTAGGACTTCTGATGAGAGAAGCTGAAATATGGGAAAAGATTTAAAAGGCAAAGAGCTTGGATTGTGAATATCCACTTGATTGTCATTTGATATGTTGGTCAATCAAAGATTTAGCTATTGGACTGGGATAAAATCAAAGGATTTATAGGAGGAAATATAAAAAATGAAATTAGGAATCGTCGGATTACCCAATGTTGGAAAAAGTACATTATTTAATTCATTGACAAAGGCAGGCGCAGAATCTGCAAATTATCCGTTCTGTACCATTGACCCTAATGTAGGTGTTGTTACAGTGCCGGATGAGAGACTGAAGCTTCTCGGAGACTTTTATCATTCTAAGAAAGTGACACCTGCTGTAATTGAATTCGTAGATATTGCAGGACTTGTAAAGGGAGCATCCAAAGGAGAAGGCCTTGGAAACCAGTTCCTTGCAAATATCCGTGAGGTAGATGCAATCGTTCATGTAGTCCGCTGCTTTGAAGATTCCAATGTTATCCATGTAGATGGAAGTATTGATCCTATCCGTGATATTGAAACTATTAATCTGGAGCTGATCTTCTCAGACCTTGAGATCCTTGAGAGAAGAATTGCAAAAGTTACAAAAACAGCACGCATGGACAAAGAGGCTGCCAAGGAGCTTGATTTCCTTCAGAAGGTAAAAACACATCTGGAAGATGGCAAGATGGCAATTACTATGGAAATGGAAAATGAAGATGAAGAAGCCTGGATGTCTACTTATAATCTGCTTACCTGGAAGCCTGTGATCTATGCAGCAAACGTAGCAGAAGGAGATCTGGCTGATGACGGTGAAAGCAACAGCCATGTACAGGCAGTGCGCAAATATGCGGCAGAGCAGAACAGTGAGATTTTCGTTATCTGTGCAGAAATCGAAGAAGAGATCTCTGAACTGGATGATGATGAGAAGAAAATGTTCCTGGAGGATCTGGGACTGACAGAATCAGGACTTGAGAAACTTGTAAAAGCAAGCTATCATCTCCTTGGACTGATGAGTTTCCTTACTTCAGGTGAGGATGAGACAAGAGCATGGACGATTAAAATCGGAACAAAGGCTCCGCAGGCAGCAGGTAAGATCCATACAGATTTTGAGCGAGGATTTATTAAAGCTGAGGTTGTAAATTATCAGGATCTTCTGGACTGTGGTTCCTATGCAGGTGCCAGAGAGAAAGGTCTTGTAAGAATGGAAGGTAAAGAATACGTTGTACAGGATGGAGATGTGATCTTATTCCGATTCAATGTATGATGAACAGGTGATTTATGGAAATGTCGATACGTTTTCCGGGACCCGGCCTGGTCTTTGATTATGTGCCGCGCTCATTTCAGATATTTGGAATGGAATTTACCATATATGGAGTACTGATTGCTGTGGGTGCTCTTCTTGGAATGGGACTTGTGACACTTGAAGCGAAACGAAATGGGGAAGATCAGAACAGGTATCTCGATATGATACTTATTTCCCTGATGGTTTCAGTGGCAGGTTCCAGATTATTTTATGTGGCTTTTTCATGGGGATTTTATAAAGAAAATCTGAATGCCATACTGGACTTTCGAAATGGTGGTTACGCTTTATATGGTGGTCTGCTCTTTGGATTTCTTGCGGCAGCGGTATTTTGCAGGATTACCAAAACGTCATTCTGGCAGAGTGCCGATATTGCGTGTCCCGGAATACTTCTGGGACAGGCTATAGGGCGCTGGGGTAACTTTTTTAACAGAGAGTCTTTCGGAGAATATACAGATCTGCCATGGGCAATGCAGATACCGGTTTCAGCTGTGCGGTCAGGAGAAGTTTCGGGAGCAATGAGAGATAATCTGCTGACTATAAATGGGATTTCATATATTCAGGTTCAGCCGATTTTTCTTTATGAAAGTCTGTGGTGTCTGCTGCTATTTCTGCTGTTGATGGCCATGCGCCGAAAAAAGAAATATGAAGGCGAATTGTTTATGATCTATCTGGCAGGTTATGGTCTGGGAAGGTTTTTCTTTGAATGGTTCAGAACAGATAAGCTTTATATTCCGGGGACAAAAGTGGGGATTTCGCTGGTAATTTCCGCTATATTATTTGCTGTTTTTATGCCTGTAGTGATCGTACGCAGAGTGATGGCACAGAAAAGAGATACTATACGCCGGCAGAGGAAAAAAAGATTTCTGGATGAGTCAGTGAAAGAAAAACAGATGTTTCCTGAGACTTCTGAAATGAAACCGGAACCGGAAATCCGGCCGGAGATGGATGAACAGGTAAAGCCAGATGTGGGAACTTCTCCCACAAATTCAAAAGAAGAACAGTAAAAAAACATATATCTGAAAGATAAGTGGGTTGAAAGTGGAAATTCAACCCACTTTTTATGTATAAAAGCCCATTTTTCTCGTAAAAATAAGGTTGTTTCATAAATGTTAACAGAGTTCTAAATTTTAAAAATCTTTTTCTCCCCCTTGTTTTTTCAGCCTAAATAGTTTAGAATAAGCACATAAGTGGTAGAAAGTGGTGAATAGTGGTGGTGAGTGGGGAATAACGGCAGAGTCCATTACCACCTGAGAAATCTGAAGGGGAGATTCAGATTTTGCGAGAGTAGGTGAGTAACATGTTCATGGGAGAGTATAACCACACGATCGACGCGAAGGGGCGTCTGATCATTCCTTCTAAATTCAGGGAGCTCTTAGGGGAAGAGTTTGTTCTGACAAGAGGGCTTGATGGCTGTCTTTACATTTATCCGATGGATGAATGGGAATCCTTTGAAATGAAGCTCAGATCTTTACCACTTACAAATAAAAATGCCAGAACTTTTTCACGATTCTTTGTAGCTGGAGCAACTACATGTGAACTGGACAGGCAGGGACGAATCCTTGTACCGCAGACATTGCGCGAATTTGCCGGTCTGGAGAAAGATGTGGTTCTGACAGGTAATCTGAACAGAATTGAAGTTTGGAGCAAAGAAAAATGGAATGAGATCTGTGATTATGATGACATGGACAGCATTGCAGAGAGCATGCAGGACATGGGAATCACAATCTGACAGGTCTCGTTTGAAGTATCTTGCAAAGTAAATCCAGACAGGAGACGGAGATGGAATTTAAACACAAATCTGTATTACTGGAAGAGACCATTGAAGGTTTGAATATCAAACCGGACGGAATCTACGTGGATGGTACTTTAGGAGGTGCAGGGCATGCCGGTGAGGTATGCAGGAAACTTTCTGCCAAGGGGAGATTTATTGGCATAGATCAAGACCAGGATGCGATAATTGCTGCGAGTGAGAGGTTAGCCCCCTATAAACAGGCGACGATCATTCGCAGCAATTATTGTTACATGGTACAGGAACTGGCAGCAAGAGGCATCTATAAAGTCGACGGGATTCTCCTTGATCTTGGAGTATCTTCCTATCAGCTTGACAATGAAGAACGCGGTTTTACCTACAGGGTAGATGCACCGCTCGATATGCGCATGGACCAGCGCCAGACGCAGACAGCCGGCGATATTGTCAATGGCTATGAAGAAAAAGAATTATACCGTATTATTCGTGATTACGGTGAAGATAAATTTGCAAAAAATATTGCAAAACATATTGTTGCCGCCAGACAGGTGAAACCGATCACAACCACCGGAGAACTGACAGAGATTATCAGAGAATCCATTCCCATGAAGATGCAGGTGAAGTCAGGACATCCGGCCAAGAGAACTTTTCAGGCAATCCGTATTGAGCTTAATAGAGAGCTCGATGTGCTGCGGGATTCTCTGGATGGAATGATCGATATCCTTGATGATGGCGGAAGACTTTGCATTATCACTTTTCATTCTCTGGAGGACAGAATTGTAAAGACGATTTTCAGAAAAAATGAGAATCCGTGTACCTGCCCTTCAGATTTTCCTGTATGCGTATGCGGGAAGAAATCCAAAGGAAAAGTGATCACAAGAAAGCCGATTCTTCCGGGGGAGACAGAGATGGAAGAGAATCCGCGTTCCAAAAGTGCAAAGCTTCGGATTTTTGAGAGAGTATTATAATTAGAGAGGCATGAAATGGCGAGAACGACCAGGAGTGAAACAGCAAGAAGAAGCAGAACCAGTGCCAGAACAAACAGAGGAATGTATGTTGACGGAAATACGGTCAGACGTCTTGCAGAAGTTCCGGAGAGAAAGAGGCAGCCGGGAAGACAGAATCCGGGAAGGCAGCAGACCAATCGAAACCGAAGAGTGCAGGCGAGTCCTGCGCAGGTACCAAGGCAGAAACATCAGTTGAGTAAAGAAGCACAAAAGAACAGGCAGAAGGCGACTGCAATGAACTGGGGATTTGTAGCGTTTCTGGCAGTTGTATGTGTGGCGATATTATTCTGCTCTGTGAAATATCTTCGTTACAAATCAGAGATTACCGCAAAGATGAGTACAGTTGCATCTCTTGAGGAAGAACTGGCAGATTTAAAAGAAGACAATGATGCATATTACAGCCAGGTGACATCAAATGTGGATCTGAATAAGATCAAGCAGACTGCATTGGGGAGACTGGGGATGAAATATCCGTCAGATGATCAGACAGTAACCTATTCTACATCGGGTAACAGCTATGTAAGACAGTATCAGGATATACCAGATTCAAAGTAGGTGATTAATTGAGCAATACGGGAAGAAAGAGTCGAAGAAGACCACAGAGAAAAATAAATCAAAACATGAAAGAAAAGCTGCTGATATTGTTTGGAATTGTGTTACTGCTTCTGGTAATATTAGTGCTGAGAATTACTTATATTAATGCTACCAGTGGAAGCAAATACAAAAAACAGGTGTTAAGCCAGGCACAGCAGAAATATGAGAGCCAGGTACTGCCGGCAAAGAGAGGCGATATTTATGACAAGAACGGAAATATACTGGCTACCAGCAATAAAGTTTATAATGTGATCCTGGACTGTAAAACTGTAAATTCAGATGAGGACTATGTAGAGCCAACAATACGTGCCTTAAATGAGGTGCTGGGGATTGATGAAGAAACAGTGCGTTCTCTTTTGGCCGATTCAAGAACCAGCCAGAGTCAGTATCAAGTACTGACAAAACAGCTGTCTATGGACAAAAAGAAAGAATTTGAAAAATATAAGGCAGAGGATGAAGATTCCGGTCTTACTAAAGCGCAGGCAAAGGAACGGGCAAATATCAAAGGCGTCTGGTTTGAAGAGGATTATCTGAGAAGTTACCCGTTTAATGAAACAGCATGCGATACAATTGGTTTTGCACTGGACAGAGATGTGGCAGATATCGGACTGGAAGGGTACTATAACAGCACACTGACAGGCGTAGACGGAAGACAGTATGGGTATATCAATGATGATTCAGATGTGGAGCAGACCATTATTGCTGCGGTGAATGGAAAAAGCATTCAGACCAGCATTGACATCGGTGCACAGCAGATTGTTGAGAAATATGTTAATGGATTTAAAGAGGCAATGGGGGCCAAGAATATAGGTGTCATTGTTGAAAATCCGTCCACCGGTGAGATTATTGCCATGGATGGTGGTGACCGTTATGATCTGAATAATCCGAGAGATCTTTCCGCTGTATATACAGAAGATGAAATCAAAGCGATGAATGATGTGGAAACAGTGGAGGCTCTGAATGGTATGTGGAGTAATTTCTGCGTCACAGATGCCTATGAGCCGGGATCTGTTGTAAAGCCGATCGTCATGGCTTCTGCATTGGAAAAGGGTGCGATACAGGAAACAGATACATTTGTATGCGATGGATCGCAGACTTTTGGAGATACTATGATCAAGTGTGCGGTTTATCCGAGCGCACATGGCACAGAGACACTGGGAGAGGTAATTGCAAACTCCTGTAATGATGCAATGATGCAGATTGGTGCCAAGATGGGAGCTACTCAGTTTATCAAAGCACAGAGTCTGTTTAATTTCGGAACAAGGACAGGGATTGACCTGCCGAATGAAGGCGCAGGTATTATCCATACTAAGGACAGTATGGGGGAAACAGAACTTGCATGTTCTGCTTTTGGACAGGGTTTTACCTGTACCATGATCCAGGAAATCAATGCGATGAGTTCCGTTATCAATGGCGGATATTATTATCAGCCGCATCTTGTGACAAAGGTTCTTGACAGTAATGGTGGAACTATAAAAACAATCTCGCCGATACTTCTGAAGCAGACGATTTCCTCCAGGATTTCCAGTGATATCAGAAGCTATATGGCATTGAGTGTACAGCAGGGTACCAGCCGTCATTCCAAAGTGCAGGGTTACAGTTCAGGCGGTAAAACAGGTACAGCGGAGAAATACCCGCGAGGAAACGGAAAATATCTGGTTTCTTTTATTGGATTTGCTCCTGTAGATGACCCGGCTGTGGTAATTTATGTAGTTGTAGATGAACCGAATGCAGAGGATCAGGCAAACAGTACTTATCCGCAGTATATTGCACAGGGAATCCTTTCGGAGCTTCTTCCGTATCTGAATGTAGTGCCGGATGAATCTGAAGATGGAACAGTGCCGGAGACAGAATTGTGGGAAGGGTTTAAGGGACATTTAAAGAGTACTTCCATATCGGACAGCGAACTTGACAGTGACGGTAATCTGGTGGATGCAGATGGCAATCTGATAGACTGGGATGGAAACCGGATTGATGAAAACGGATATCTGCTGGATGCCAATGGAGATCACATATTGGATGAGGAAGGCAATTATAAGATGTCTACAAATCTTGTCAGTGCTTCGGGAAGTACGGATGCAGATTCTTCAGGAGATGCAGTATCCAATCCTGATGCACCTGCACCTCTGGAGGATGATGAAGCTGAGACGACTGAGGATAATGACGAAGAGACAGACGGTATTACCAATGAAGAAGCAGGTCTGGAATAAAAACGTATAGTTATAGCTCCGCAGAGAATGGTCATATATTGTTATGACAATCTCTGCGGAGCTTTTTTTATGAAAAAAAATATGACGTTTCACAAGAGAAAAATATGGGTGGTATTACTCTGCTGTATTTTAATGATGACAGGCCTTATCGGAAGACTGATATATCTTATGTGTTTCAGATCAGACTATTATTATAAGAAAGCAAAAGAACTTCACGAAAGAGAGAGAGAGATCAAAGCGGCCAGAGGGGAGATTCTGGATGCAAAGGGAAAAGTTCTGGCATCAAACAGGACGGTATGTACAATCTCTGTGATCCACAGTCAGATTAAAGAACCTGAAAAAGTAATCGCCCTGCTGTCTGAAAAACTGAAAATAGATGAGGCAGAAGTGAGAAAAAGAGTGGAGAAAATCTCTTCCATAGAAATAGTAAAGACAAATGTGGAAAAAAGTACAGGTGATGAGATAAGAGAGTGCAGTCTGGCAGGGGTGAAAGTTGATGAGGATTATAAGCGTTACTATCCATGTGGAAGTCTGGCTTCAAAAGTCATTGGCTTTACGGGAGGTGATAATCAGGGAATTATCGGTTTGGAAGTGAAATATGAAGAAATCCTGAAGGGACAGCCGGGTAAAATCCTGACAACAACAGATGCCAGGGGTGTGGAAATTGATAAATTGGGTGAGACAAGGGAAAAACCGATAGATGGGAAAAGCCTGATAATCAGCCTTGATGTAAATATTCAGGAATTTGCGCAGCAGTCAGCTTTGAAAGTAATGGAGGAAAAGCAGGCAGAACGTGTATCTATCCTGCTGATGAATCCACAGAACGGCGAAATATATGCATGTGTCAATGTGCCGGAATTTGACCTGAATGATCCTTTTACCCTGACAGATGATCTGAATATGCAGTTAAATGAATCCGGGATAACAATACCGTCGGAAGATCACAATGAACAAAGTGAACTGGCAGTGCAGACAGCATCAGGAAAAACAAATACAGAAAGAAAGCAGGAATTACTGAATCAGATGTGGAGAAATCCCTGTTTGAATGATACTTATGAACCGGGCTCCACATTTAAAATCATCACCATGGCAGCCGGACTGGAGGCTGGTGTTGTTTCACCTGGGGACCGTTTTTATTGTCCCGGATATAAAGTGGTGGAGGATCGCAGAATCCACTGTGCAAAAAGAACAGGACATGGATCCCAGAATTTTGTGGAAGGTGCACAGAATTCCTGTAACCCTGTGTTTATAGAGGTGGGGCTTCGCCTTGGGGTAGAACGTTATTATAAGTATTTCAGACAGTTTGGACTTCTGGATAAAACCGGGACAGATCTTCCGGGAGAGGCAGGAACTATTATGCATCAGAAGAAAAATATGGGAGAAGTGGAACTGGCAACGGTTTCTTTTGGACAGTCTTTTCAGATTACGCCTGTTCAGCTGGCTGCAACAGTAAGTTCACTTATAAACGGAGGCAGACGGGTGACACCGCATTTTGGAGTCGCAGTGTTAAATCCTGACAGAACAGAGGGTGAGAAACTGATTTTTCCGGTAAAGGAAGGAATTGTCTCTGAAGAGACTTCGAAGGAAATAAGAGAAATCCTGGAAACAGTAGTATCTCAGGGCTCCGGAAAAAATGCAAAAATTGAAGGATATGCCATCGGTGGGAAAACTGCCACTTCTCAGACACTGCCAAGAAGTGCAAATCGTTATATTTCCTCTTTTTTGGGATTTGCACCTGCAGAAGATCCGCAGATACTGGGACTGTGTATTATTCATGATCCGAAAGGAATCTATTATGGAGGGACAGTAGCTGCACCTGTGATACGTGGTATTTTTGAGAATATCTTGCCATATCTTGGAATTGAAAAAAGTGATGTTTCTGATTTTTCTGCAGAAGGCAATTAGGGAAATTCCGCAGGCAGGGTTGATAAATAAGCAAAAAAGCCTTATACTAAAAGAAATCTGAAAGTAAAAAACTTTCAGGAAAAAACGAAAGAATGAACGAGGTGTAAGATGGAATTTCAAGTTGTAATCCCTGTGCTGATTTCTTTTGCAATCAGCGTTGTATTAGGACCGGTCATCATTCCTTTTCTTCGGAGACTGAAGATGGGCCAGACAGAAAGAACAGAGGGCGTACAGTCCCATTTAAAGAAAGCAGGAACACCTACAATGGGTGGAGTGATCTTTCTGATCGCCACAGCGATAACTGCATTATTTTATGTAGGGGATTATCCGAAGATCATTCCGGTACTGTTCCTGACTCTTGGATTTGGAATTATCGGATTTCTGGATGATTATCTGAAGGTTGTGCTGAAACGCTCAGACGGACTGCTGCCATGGCAGAAATTTTTACTTCAGGTAGTTCTGACTGCGATTTTTGTATTTTATATTGTTAAGTATACAGATATCTCACTGACTATGAGAATCCCATTCTGGAGCGGACATTTCCTGAATCTTGGATGGCTGGCGGTTCCGGTTCTTTTCTTTGCTGTGATCGGTACTGTGAATGGAGTTAATTTTACGGATGGTCTGGATGGTCTTGCTTCCAGTGTGACTCTGATCGTTGCAGTATTTTTTACAGTAGTTTCTATTGGAATGAAATCGGGGATCGAGCCGATCACAGGTGCAGTTGTGGGAGGTCTGATGGGATTTCTGTTGTTTAATGTATATCCGGCAAAAGTGTTTATGGGAGACACAGGTTCTCTGGCACTGGGTGGTTTTGTTGCAGGTACGGCTTATGTGATGCAGATGCCGTTATTTATCCTGATCGTGGGTCTGATCTATCTGATCGAAGTACTTTCCGTTATCATTCAGGTAACTTATTTCAAGGCAACACATGGAAAGCGTATTTTTAAGATGGCACCGATCCATCATCATTTTGAGTTATGCGGATGGTCTGAAACACGTGTAGTTGCGGTATTCTCAGTTATTACAGCGGTTATGTGTATGGTCGCACTGCTGGCACTGTAAGATTTTGGCTAAGCAGATTTCAGCGTTATGCTGATAAAAGGGAGGAAAATTATTATGGAATTACAGGGAAAAAAGGTACTTGTATTCGGTTCCGGAAAAAGCGGAATCGGAGCATCTGACCTTCTGGCAAAGGTAGGAGCATTTCCGGTTATCTATGACGGAAATGCCGAAACAGATAAAGACGCAGTTGTACATAAAACAGATGGGACATATCCGGTCACTGTATATGCAGGAGAACTTCCGAAAGAAGTACAGGACAGTCTTGATCTGGTAGTTTTAAGCCCCGGAGTGCCGACAGATCTTCCACTTGTAAAGAGTTTTTATGAGCAGGGGCTTCCGGTATGGGGAGAGGTGGAACTGGCATACAGAGTAGGTGACGGTGAAGTGCTTGCCATCACAGGAACAAACGGAAAAACTACTACAACAGCACTTCTTGGAAAAATTATGCAGGATGCACGTGAGTCTGTTTTTGTAGTCGGCAATATCGGAACCCCATATACTTCCAAAGCACTGGAGATGAAGCCAAATTCTGTAACTGTTGCAGAAATCAGCAGTTTTCAGCTGGAAACGATTGATGAGTTTGCACCAAAGGTATCTGCAATCCTGAATATTACAGAGGACCATCTGAACCGTCATCATACAATGGAAGAGTATATACGTGTGAAAGAACTGATCACTGAGAATCAGGGTACAGAAGATGTATGCGTGCTGAATTATGAAGATGAGGTTCTGCGTGAGTTTGGAAAACATCTGACTCCACGAGTGGTATATTTCTCCAGCGGACGTAAACTGGATGAGGGAATTTATCTGGATGGAAATAAAATCATCCTGAAGGACGGAGAAAAAGAAATCGAAGTAGTTAAGACAGAAGATCTGAAGCTTCTTGGAAAACACAATTTTGAGAACGTTATGGCCGCAGTTGCAATGGCTTACTACGATGGAGTATCCTTGGACAGCATCCGTAAGAGCATCTGTGAATTTACAGCTGTTGCACACAGAATCGAATATGTGACAGAGAAAAAAGGCGTTGTATATTATAATGATTCCAAAGGAACTAACCCGGATGCGGCAATTAAAGGAATCCAGGCAATGAACCGTCCGACACTTCTGATCGGCGGCGGTTATGATAAACAGTCCGGTTATGATGAATGGATTGAGGCATTTGACGGAAAGGTACGTTATCTGGTGCTAATCGGTCAGACAAAGGAGAAAATCAAAGAAGCTGCCGAGAAACATGGTTTCCATGACATCATCCTCTGCGAAGATCTGAAAGAGGCAGTAAAGGTATGTGAGGAGAAAGCACAGCCTGGAGATGCTGTTTTGCTTTCTCCCGCATGTGCAAGCTGGGGACAGTTTGATAACTATGAACAGCGTGGAGATATGTTCAAGGAATATGTAAGAAATCTGTAGAATATCTATAAGTAAGAATTATAGCTGTCCGGCAGAGAAAGACGAAGCTGCAGTGACCGGCTATAGATAATTTTGCGGAGAAACAGATGGCGCGAAAAAGAGCGACAGATTTATCAAAAACAGATATGACGATGCTGGTACTGATAGTACTGCTTGTGATTTTTGGCCTGGCAGTATTATTCAGCTCCAGTGAATATAATGGCAGAGTACGTTTCGGCGACTCTGCCTGTTATTTTAAGAAACAGTTATTTGCCACAGCATTGGGTATGGGAGTGATGTATATGGTTTCTTCCATTGATTATCATTTTTTTCTGAGGCTGGGACCAGTGGCATATCTGATTTCAATGTTTTTGTCCGGCGCAGTACTTTTTGTAGGTCAGGAGATCAACGGCTCAAAAAGATGGCTGAATCTTGGACCTTTATCTTTTCAGCCTTCAGAGTTTGCGAAAGTTGCTGTAATCCTTTTTCTTGCATGGCAGATCGAGCGTACCAAAAAAGCAACCAGGGGCTTTGGATTTATGTGCAGGACAATATTGACCCTGCTGCCGATCATTGGTCTTGTAGGTTCAAATAATCTGAGTACAGCGATCATTATTCTGGGTATCGGTGGAATTCTGATTTTTGTATCCAATCCGGGATATCTGGAATTTATCGGGCTTGGCAGCGCAGGTGCAGGTTTCATAGCTGTTTTTCTTGCTGCAGAGAGTTATCGTCTGGAACGTCTTGCAATCTGGAGAAATCCGGAGAAATATGAAAAAGGATTTCAGACGATTCAGGGACTGTATGCCATCGGCAGCGGCGGAATATTCGGCAGAGGATTTGGAAACAGTCTGCAGAAACTTGGATTTGTTCCGGAAGCGCAGAATGATATGATTTTTTCGATTATATGTGAGGAAATGGGAGCAGCCGGAGCTATCTTTCTGATTTTTCTGTTTGCAATGCTTCTGTGGCGGCTGGGTGTGGCTGCCATGCATGCAAAAGATCTGGCCGGAGCTCTTATCTGTTGCGGGATTATGGGGCATCTGGCTCTTCAGGTTATTTTGAATATTGCAGTGGTGACCAATACAATCCCCAATACAGGCATTACGCTGCCTTTTATCAGCTATGGAGGAACTTCGGCAGTGTTTCTTCTTGGGGAAATGGGACTTGCGATGAATGTTGGGAAATGTGACAGGATAAATTGAATTACAGGTTTCAGAATGACGTAACATATAATAGAAAAAGCCATAAACTGTAAAGTAAGAGACTCTTTGGGAGCAAAAGGTTGGATGAAATCCATGTGACAGGTAAAGCTTCTCTCAGCGGAGAGATTTTTATACAGGGATCTAAAAATGCAGCACTTCCAATGATAGCCGCATCTCTGATGCACAGAGGACTAAGCATTCTGAGGGGATGCCCCAGAATTTCAGATGTTTTCTGTATGGAAGAGATTTTGAAAAGTCTTGGTGCAGTGACCTGGTGGGACGATCATGATCTTTATCTGGATTGTTCCTGCGCAGACGGAACAGAAATTCCTGCAGTCTATACAGGCAGAATGCGTTCTTCGATCATTCTGGCAGGTGCGGTGCTTGCAAGAAACAGAAAATGCAGGATAGGGTATCCGGGCGGATGTACGATCGGGAAAAGACCAATAGATCTCCATCTTATGGCACTGAGAGCACTTGGCGCGGATGTCCGGGAAAATGCATCAGGCCTGGATGGAGAATGTGTCAGATTTGAAGGGCAGGATATTGTGTTTCCGAAATCGAGTGTGGGAGCTGCTCAACAGGCAATACTGGCAGCAGTTCTTGCAAAAGGTGTAACACATCTTTATAATTGTGCGAAAGAACCGGAGATTTTCTGGCTCTGCAGATATCTGAAAACAATGGGAGCACTGATAGAAGGAGAGGAAACCGGTGAAATTACGATCAGAGGAGTGGATGAACTGAAAAGCGGAGACTACCGTATTCCTCCGGATCGTATTGTTGCAGGCACCTATCTGTGTGCGGCTGCGGCAGCAAGAAGTAAGATTATTCTTCATAATGTACCTGTGGAGGAATTGCAGTCGTTTATGGAAGTATATCGGAAAATAGGTGGACAATATCAAGTAAATGGTGGTACACTAGAGGTCAATGGAAAGAATGCTGTCAGACCGGCTGTTTTAGTAGAAACGGAAATTTATCCGGGTTTTCCCACAGATCTGCAGGCTCCGTTGATGGCAGTACTGACAGGTGCGCAGGGACAGAGTACCATACGGGAAAATATTTTTGACCGGAGATTTGGCAGTGCTTTTCAGATGAAAAAAATGGGCGCAGATATTTCCGTAAGCGGAAACCAGGCAATCATAAGAGGGGGAAAAACTCTTAAGGGAACACAGGTACAGGCAGGAGATCTCAGAGGTGGTGCAGCCCTGCTCATTGCCGCACTTATGGCAGAGGGAGAAACCTGTGTTACAGGAGCCGGGTTTATCAGCAGGGGCTATGAGCATATCTGTGAAGATTTACGGACTTTGGGCTGCAGAATATGGCAGCCGGGGACAGAGGATTTGAGGATTTATGAGAGAAAGTAATTATGGGAAAAGACCTCCTATGAGCAAAAGGACGAAGAAGATGCTGGCAGGTATGATAGGCGCCGGAGTTATGGTCGCTGTGATAGTATTTTTTTCCTATTATAAAGTAGATACTGTTGAGGTGAGGGGCACTTCCCATTATACAGACGAAGAAGTAAAGAATATGGTGCTTCGGGGACCGATGGCTTCCAATTCGGTCCTTGCACCACTGCTCTACAGCACTACAAATACAGAGGACATTGCATATGTAGATGCATTTAAAGTTACCCAGCTGAACCGAAATACCATCTGTATCAGCGTAAAAGAGAAAAAAACAGTCGGATGCATCCGATATCTTGACAGTTACATTTATTTTGACAGAAATGGCATTTTTGTGGAGGGTTCTCAGAACAGAGATGAGACGGTTCCGTATTTTGACGGAATTCAGGTGAACAGCATCGTGATGGATGAGAAACTGGATATTAAAGGAGATACTGTACTGAATACAGCTGTAGCATTGTCTACAATCTTTCAGAAAAATGATATGATCCCCGATCATATCCAGTTTGACAGCAGCTATTCTATCAGCCTCATCTATGGGGATATAACTGTTCAGCTTGGAAAAGATGCTGATCTGGAAGAGAAGATGAACCGAGTGATAGCGATTCTGCCCAAAATTCAGGGAAAAAAAGGTATTCTTCATATGGAGAGTGTGGCTACGGAGTCCAATACCTTTGAAGAAGAACTGGAACAGGAAGAAGTTACTGCTGAGAATTGGAATGGCGGTTATGATGAAGATGGCAATTATACCGGAGACGGCGAGTATGACGAGGATGGTAATTATGTAGGTGCAAAACCGAAGACTGCTCTTGAGGAAGCAATTGAGAACTGGAATGGCGGTTATGATGAGGAAGGGGATTATACCGGAGCAGGTGAGTATGACGAATCCGGTAATCATGTGGGACCGAAGCCTACACAGGAATCTCTGGATGCGGCATCTGATGAGTCGGGAGATGGTTCAGGAGATGAAAGTTCCGCAGATGACCAGAGTTCTGAAACTTCAGAAGATGGAGAAAGTGATTCATCATATGACGACGGAAACTCAGATGATTCAGATGGATATGGTGATTATACAGAAGATAACAGTGATTATCAGGGGGATGATTCTGAGGGATATTGATAGTATATGGAAACTTTGAGATCAGAGAAGGCTCCGTACACTGATACAACATATTTACCGGAATTGCCGAAAAAGAGTGAAAAAAGTATAAAAAAACAAAATTAATGGTTGATTAATTCTCAAAAAAAATATATGATATATCTATATGTAACTTTGATATAAATCACTGAAAAGGATATCAGGTATAAATAAAGGAGGAAGTACGTTGTTAGAGATTATGTCAAACGAGGCTGAATCATCTGCCAAGATCATAGTGATCGGTGTAGGTGGAGCCGGAAATAATGCAGTAAACAGAATGGTGGAAGAGGCCATCGGCGGAGTAGAGTTTGTAGGTGTTAATACTGATAAGCAGGCTTTAACTCTGTGCAAAGCTCCAACTGTACTTCAGATTGGCGAGAAGATTACCAAAGGTCTTGGTGCAGGAGCCCAGCCTGAGGTTGGACAGAAAGCAGCAGAGGAGAGCATTGAAGAAGTAAAACAGTTAATGGAAGGTGCGGATATGGTATTCGTTACCTGTGGTATGGGAGGCGGAACCGGAACCGGAGCTGCACCTGTTATCGCAGCAGCAGCGAAAGAAATGGGTATCCTTACAGTTGGCGTTGTTACAAAACCTTTCCGTTTTGAAGCAAGAACTCGTATGAATAATGCACTTGCAGGCATTGAGAATCTGAAGAAAGCAGTGGATACATTAATCGTTATCCCGAATGATAAATTACTGGAAGTTGTAGATCGCAGAACAACCATGCCGGAAGCTCTGAAGAAGGCTGATGAAGTTCTGCAGCAGGCAGTACAGGGCATTACAGACCTGATCAATCTGCCGGCTCTGATTAACCTTGACTTTGCAGACGTTCAGACTGTAATGACAGACAAGGGAATTGCCCATATCGGTATCGGTGAAGCAAGAGGAGACGACAAAGCTATGGAAGCTGTACAGCAGGCCGTATCTTCTCCACTTCTTGAGACAACCATCAAAGGTGCTACACATGTTATCATTAATATTTCCGGAGATATTTCTCTTATGGATGCCAATGATGCTGCAAGCTATGTACAGGAGCTTACAGGTGAGGAAGCAAACATCATCTTTGGTGCCATGTATGATGATACAGTTGCTGACTACTGCAGAATCACAGTGATTGCAACAGGTCTGAATGATGATAACCTTCAGCAGACCCCTTTCGGAAAAAGAAGCACAGCTTCTTCCTTTGGTGCAAGAAGACCTTCTTCCACAGCAACGACAGGTACAGCAACAGCCGGAACTGCAGCAGGAAGCGGTATGAACATGCCTAGCTTCAGCCTTCCAACTATGAATGCCACACCATTTGGAGCATCTAAGACTCCGTCAAGCACTGTTCAGAAGAAGGATATCCAGATTCCGGATTTCTTAAGAAACAGATAGGATTATCTGTTTTGCAGTGAAATAATTTACAGACAGACAAAAGAGACATATTCCATATAGATGGACATGTCTCTTTTTTTGACCGGATCAGGGAAGTTCATTATCCCTGATATACGGGTGAAAATCCTGTTGCCATGGTGTTGATATTATGCGCCACAATGGCACTGGAAGGTGTCACATCTTGTATCGGAAGATGCATGTGCATTAGAGCCGTCTACCTGAATGGAGGATGCTGTACATTTGCAGTTATCATTATAGGTACAGTTATGGGCTTTGCAGTCGATCTGGATTTTGTCGCAGCCACAGTCATCTGTATAGCTGTCTTTCATGGAACTGCCGGTTCTCTCTCGGAAACTGCCGCAGCTTGTCTCATTTGCAGAAGTAGCATTTTCGCCTGTCACGTCAATATCACCCTTTGAACAGAGCTGTTCTTTGTTGTAAACACAGGTCATTGCTGAACATTTAAGAATTGTCATAGAGTTACCCTCCTGAAAAAATCTGAGATAACTATTCAATACTGCTGTAGTGCAAGAGTACTGAACAGTTACATTGAATAAGTTTCGGAGATAGGATGTGCAGTTTGAGAGAAAATATACATGATTTTACGAGGACTGCGATAATTTATATCGGATTACTTCGGGAAAGTTCAGAGAAAAATCCATATAGAAATTCAGATAAAATTTCAAAGAAAAGGTCTGAAAATAATAAAGAAATAAAATAAAGAAAATTTCAAAAAGCACTTGACATAGCAGACTGAACATGGTATCTTATACAAGTACGTAAGAAAACAAAGCAGAGTTCCACTCTCACCTCAGCGCATTTAGTTTAGCGGCTTGGGTTTATATTGCACAGAGAAGGCTGATATTTAAGGTTGGCAGGAATAAGGAGATTGTTCCGCAGATTAAGAAGAAAAGATATCAGCAGTGTGATAGCGGAGTGTGGATTTTGTCCACGCTTTTTTTATGTAAATGAGGGCGACGAGAAGTCATTAGAATCTATCTAACAGGTATGGAGGTGCACTACAATTAGCAATTTAATGATTAACGAACAGATCAGAGACAAAGAGGTACGCTTAATCGGTTCGGACGGAGAACAGCTTGGAATCATGTCCGCGAAAGAAGCAATGTTCAAAGCTCAGGAGGCAGGGCTTGACCTGGTAAAAATTGCCCCGCAGGCGAAACCGCCGGTATGTAAGATCATCGATTATGGTAAATACCGTTATGAGCTTGCAAGAAAAGAAAAAGAAGCCAAGAAGAAGCAGAAGACCATCGATGTCAAAGAAGTGCGACTTTCTCCAAACATTGATACCAATGACCTGAATACGAAAGTCAACGCCGCCAGAAAGTTCCTCTCCAAGGGTGACAGAGTAAAGGTAACATTACGTTTCCGTGGAAGAGAAATGGCACATATGGCAAGCAGCAGACATGTGCTTGATGATTTTGCAAAGCAGCTTGCAGATGTGGCAACAGTGGAGAAGGCACCGAAGGTTGAAGGCAGAAGCATGACCATGTTTTTAACGGAAAAACGTTAAATATAATAGAGATACAGTTTAAGGAGGAATTAACAATGCCAAAAATTAAAACTTGCAGAGCAGCAGCAAAGCGTTTCAAAAAAACAGGTACAGGAAAATTAGTAAGAAATAAAGCTTATAAGAGCCATATCTTAACAAAGAAATCTCAGAAAAGAAAAAGAAATCTGAGAAAATCTACTGTTGTTGATGCTACTAATGTTAAGAGCATGAAGAAAGCATTACCATATTTATAAGAAGCATTTATTCATTGAAGATAGACAAACAGGAGGAAATTTAAGAAATGGCAAGAATTAAAGGCGGATTAAACGCAAAGAAAAAACATAATCGTACATTAAAACTGGCAAAAGGCTACAGAGGAGCCCGTTCCAAACAGTATAGAGTTGCTAAACAGTCTGTAATGAGAGCACTTGCTAGCTCCTATGCAGGAAGAAAGCAGAAAAAACGTCAGTTCAGACAGCTCTGGATCGCTCGTATCAACGCAGCAGCAAGAATGAACGGATTATCCTACAGCAAACTGATGCATGGACTGAAAGTTGCAAACATCGACATCAACAGAAAGATGCTTGCTGAACTTGCAGTGAACGATGCAGAAGGATTTGCAGCACTTGCTGAGATCGCTAAAAAAGCAATCGCATAATTGGCGGTTTTAGAGAGATATAAGATTTGATAAATTAAATCAGAATTTTGAGGTACGCATAGAAATTGTTACGGTTTCTGTGTGTACCTTTTTTGATGTATTTTTCGATGAATGGGATAAAATTGCGTGTGCGGTGCGGTCAAGTGTCCATGAAAGACGGAAAAATCTTAAATTTCCATAAAGTTTTTCTTGCATGGTCAAATATATGGTGATATAATTCAAAACAGCAACATATTAAAGTGTCAGTGGAAGCCAAAGCCGGCTGGGAACCCAGTTGGCTTTTTGTTACTTTTCAGTTCCTCTACATAATAAATGAACTTGCGGAATCTGGTGAAAATGATATACCGGGTGGAATGAATGGTAACGGAAGCTAATCTTATGAGCCGTAAGAGGGACGAAAGGACTGACAAAATATAAGGAGGATTTATTATGAAAAACCTGAAAAAAATCATCAGTGTTACTGCGGCAGCAGCAATGGTAATGTCAACAGTTGCACCTGTATCTGTATTTGCAGACGATGCTACATTTAAGATCGGTGGAATCGGACCTGTAACCGGAGCAGCAGCAATCTATGGACAGGCTGTAAAGAATGCAACAGAGCTTGCAATCAATGAAGTAAACGAAGACGGCGGAATCAACGGATATCAGGTAGAGTTCAAATTTGAAGATGATGAAAACGATGCTGAGAAAACCCTGAACGCTTACAACGCATTAAAAGACTGGGGAATGAACATCCTGGTTGGTACAGTTACTTCCACACCTTGTGTAGCTGTAGCAAATGAAACAGCAGCAGACAATATGTTCCAGCTTACTCCATCCGGATCTGCAACAGAGTGTGTTGCTAATCCGAACGTATTCCGTGTATGCTTCTCTGACCCGAACCAGGGTACTGCAGCAGCTCAGTACATTGGAGAGCATAAACTTGCTACAAAAGTAGCTATTATCTACGATAGCTCTGATGTATATTCATCAGGTATCACACAGAACTTCACAGCAGAAGCAGCTAATCAGGGTATTGAAATCGTATCTTCCGAAGCATTCACTGCTGATAACAATAAAGACTTCTCCGTACAGCTTCAGAAAGCAAAAGACGGTGGTGCTGAATTAGTATTCCTTCCGATTTATTATACAGAAGCTTCCCTGATCCTTGCACAGGCAGACAGCATGGGATTTGAAACTAAATTCTTCGGATGCGACGGTATGGACGGTATCCTTGGTGTAGAAAACTTTGATACATCTCTTGCAGAGGGGCTGATGCTTCTTACACCATTTGCAGCAGATTCTACAGATGAGAAAACCCAGAACTTTGTAAAAGCATACAAAGATGCTTACAAAGACACACCAAACCAGTTCGCAGCAGATGCTTATGATGCAGTATACGCAGTCAAAGCAGCAGCAGAAAAAGAAGATGTAAAAGCAGACATGGATGTTGCAGATATCTGTGCAGCACTTGAAAAAGGCATGACCGAGATCACACTTGAAGGTGTTACAGGTGACGAGATCACATGGACAGAAGACGGTGAGCCGAACAAAGCTCCGAAAGCTGTAGAAATCAAAGATGGTGCTTACGCAGCAATGGAATAATGAAATTGAAATAACTGAAAAGATTTCATAAGAAATAAAATGCGATTGTTCCTGGAGTGGACAATGGTTGTATGCCAACGGGGCTGTCTGAATTATGCAGACAGCCCTGTTGCCTAATACGTTATTACATTAATGCGTTAATGACAGATTTGCTTTTGGCAAAATAAACAAGACAGATTTCGCTAAAGGCAAATCTGCCAGTTTTACACACAATAAAATTATTTAAATATAAGAAAGGAAAGACTTCTATGAGTAGTTTTATATCATATCTTATCAGTGGTATCAGCCTCGGAAGTGTATATGCGATCATCGCCCTTGGTTATACCATGGTATACGGAATCGCTAAAATGCTGAACTTCGCTCATGGAGATGTTATCATGGTCGGCTCTTATGTAGTTTATGTCGCAGTCAGCGGCATGGGATTAAATCCGATTTTAGCCATCCTGCTGTCCATTATCATCTGTACACTCATGGGCGTTGTGATCGAAGGCGTTGCGTATCGACCACTGCGTAATGCAGCTTCACCTCTGGCTGTTCTGATCACAGCAATTGGTGTCAGCTACCTGCTTCAGAACGTGGCCCTTCTGATCTGGGGAGCAGATACCAAATCATTCAGTAACGTGATCAGTCTTCCATCCCTGAAACTTGCAGGTGGTTCTATCGTGATCACTGGTGTAACCATCGTAACCATTATCGGTGGTATCCTGATCATGGCAGGTCTGATGCTCTTTATCAGCAAGACAAAAACAGGACAGGCAATGCTTGCCGTATCTGAGGATAAAGGCGCTGCCCAGTTAATGGGTATTAACGTAAACAAAACAATCTCCATTACTTTTGCGATCGGTTCCGGACTTGCAGCAATCGCAGGTGTGCTTCTCTGCTCTGCATACCCGTCTTTGACACCATATACAGGTGCTATGCCTGGTATCAAAGCATTCGTTGCAGCTGTATTTGGCGGTATCGGATCTATCCCGGGAGCCTTTATCGGAGGTGTTGTTCTGGGTATCCTGGAGATTTTTGGTAAGGCATATATCTCTTCACAGATGGCAGATGCCATTGTATTCGGTGTTCTGATCGTGGTTCTGGTTGTGAAACCTACCGGTATTCTTGGTAAGAACATTCAGGAGAAAGTGTGAGGTGGCAGACATGGAAAAGAAGAAATTAAACAAAACAACAAAAAGCAATCTCATTACATACGGAATGGTTCTTGCAGCATATCTGATCGTACAGGGAATGATCGCAGGGAATCTGCTTTCCAACCTGATGCAGGGTCTTCTGGTGCCTCTTTGTGTATATATTATCCTGGCTCTTTCCCTGAACCTGACGGTTGGTATTCTGGGTGAGTTAAGTCTTGGACATGCCGGATTTATGTGTATCGGTGCTTTCACCAGTGCAGCATTTACAAAGGCAACTATGGATACATTTACAAATGCAGGACTTCGTTTCTTCGTTGCTCTGATCATCGGAGCTGTATGTGCAGGTATCTTTGGATTCCTGATCGGTATTCCTGTACTTCGTTTGAAAGGTGACTACCTTGCTATCGTAACACTGGCATTTGGTGAGATCATTAAGAATATCATCAATGTGCTTTATGTAGGAATTGACAGCAACGGAATCCATTTTTCCATGAAAGACCAGATGTCTCTTGGAATGGAGCCTGGTGGAAAAATGATCATCAGTGGTGCCATGGGTATCACAGGTACACCGAGACAGTCAACCTTTACTATAGGTGTGATTCTGATCCTGGTTACTTTATTCGTAGTTCTGAACCTGATCAATTCCAGAGACGGACGTGCGATCATGGCAATCCGTGATAACCGTATTGCAGCGGAATCAATTGGTATTGATATCACAAAGTATAAACTGAAAGCATTTGCAATCTCAGCAGCATTAGCCGGTATCGGCGGTGTGCTTTATGCTCATAATCTTGCAACTTTAACAGCACTTCCGAAGAACTTCGGTTATAACATGTCTATCATGTTCCTGGTATTCGTAGTTCTCGGTGGAATTGGAAATATGCGTGGTTCTATTATTGCGGCAGTGATTCTGAACCTTCTTCCTGAGCTTCTGCGTGGACTCAGTGATTACCGTATGCTGTTCTATGCAATCGTGCTGATCGTAATGATGCTGATCAACTGGGCACCTAAGGCAATCGAGATGAGAGAGCGTCTTTTCAGTAAATTTAAGAAAAAGGAGGCATAAGCTATGGCATTGCTGGAAGTAAATCATTTAAATATTTCATTCGGCGGTCTTCATGCAGTGGATGATTTCCATGTCTCCATCGAGAAAGGACAGCTTTATGGTCTGATCGGTCCGAATGGTGCCGGTAAGACTACAATCTTTAACCTTCTTACAGGTGTGTATAAGCCGGACGAGGGAATCATCAATCTGGACGGACAGGATATCACCGGAAAGAGTACCATTGATATCAACAAGGCAGGAATCGCCAGAACATTCCAGAATATCCGTCTGTTCCATCAGATGAGTGTGCTGGACAATGTAAAGGCAGGACTTCACAATCATGATAAATACAGCCTTTTTACAAGTATTGTACATACTCCGAAATACTTTAAGGTTGAGAAAACCATGAATGAGGAAGCAATGAAGCTTCTTAAAGTGTTTGATCTGGACAAAGAGGCAGATATCCTTGCATCCAACCTTCCTTATGGTAAACAGAGAAAGCTGGAGATTGCCAGAGCACTGGCAACAAAGCCGAAGCTTCTTCTTCTGGATGAGCCGGCTGCAGGTATGAACCCCAATGAAACTGAGGAACTGATGGATACCATTCGTTTTGTTCGTGATAACTTTGATATGACCATTCTTCTGATCGAGCATGATATGAAGCTGGTTTCAGGTATCTGTGAGGAGCTGACTGTACTGAACTTCGGTCATGTTCTGAGACAGGGCAAGACTTCAGAGGTGCTCCATGATCCGGAAGTTATCAAGGCATATCTTGGAGAATAGGAGGAGAGACAGATGGCATTACTGGAAGTACAGGACATACAGGTTTATTATGGAATGATTCAGGCATTGAAGGGTGTTTCTTTCTCTGTAAATGAAGGTGAAGTTATTGCTCTGATCGGTGCCAATGGTGCCGGTAAAACTACTACTCTGCATACAGTGACAGGGCTTCTTCGTGCAAAATCAGGACATATTATTTATGACGGACAGGATATCACAAAGGTTCCGCCTCACAAGATCGTAACAATGGGTATGGCACATGTTCCGGAAGGAAGACGTGTGTTTGCAAATATGACGGTTCTTCAGAATCTGAAGATGGGTGCTTTTACAAGATCTGATAAAAATGAGATTGATGCGACCATTGAGAAAGTATATAAACGTTTTCCGCGTCTGAAGGAACGTCAGAATCAGACTGCAGGTACCTTAAGTGGTGGTGAGCAGCAGATGCTCGCCATGGGACGTGCGCTGATGAGCCAGCCGAAGATCATTCTGATGGACGAGCCGTCCATGGGCCTTTCACCGATCTTTGTAAATGAGATCTTTGATATCATTAAAGAGGTAAGTGAGAGTGGAACAACGGTTCTTCTGGTTGAGCAGAATGCGAAGAAGGCTCTTTCTATTGCTGACAGAGCTTATGTCCTTGAGACCGGAAGGATTACACTGGAAGGTAAGGCAAGTGATCTTCTTCATGATGAATCTGTTCAGAAAGCTTATCTTGGAGAGTAAACAGGAGGGATTTTATGGAGAATTTTGTAATTACCATTGCGAGACAGTATGGAAGCGGCGGACGTACCGTCGGTAAGATGCTGGCAGAGAAACTGGGAGTTTCTTTCTATGACAAGCAGATCATTCAGATGGCTTCTGATGAGAGCGGGATTGATGTGAAGCTTTTTGGACAGGTGGAAGAAGGCTCCAGTGTGAAGGCATCTCTGTTTAATAAGACAGGGTTATATAAAGGAGATCTGATCGCACCGGATCAGAAGGGGTTTGTTTCTGATGAGAATATTTTTAATTATCAGGCGAAGATTGCAACGGATCTGGCAGAGAAGGAATCCTGTGTGATCGTTGGGCGTTGTGTGAATTATGTGTTTAAGGACAGACCGAATACTTTGAGAGTGTTTGTTCATGCACCCTGGGAGTTTCGTGTGGAGAAGTCCAGAGAGAAGATCAGCGGCAGTGATGAGGAGATTGAGAAGTTTCTTCGTAGGGATGATAAGAGAAAGCAGGATTATTATCGCAAATTTGCCGGTGGGGACTGGAGTGATGCGACGAATTATGATCTGTGTCTGAATGCAGGAAAGCTTGGATTTGAGAAGTGTGTGGATGCGATTTTGGCGCAGATGAACGTTATGGGAATTAAATGATGAAAAGGGCAGTCTCTCTTTGGAGGCTGCCCTTTTTGGGATTAAGACTGGGATTTGATTTTGTTTTGGTATTCTTTTAAGGTTTTCTCGTAGCCCATTTCTGAGAGTTCGTAGAAGTGTTCTCCCTGGATTTCGGTGGGGAGGTATTGTTGGTGTACGTAGTGGTTTGGGTAGTCGTGGGCGTATTCGTAACCGATGCCGTGGCCCAGTTTTTCGTGGCCGCCGTAGTGGGCGTCCTGGAGGTGTGGCGGGACTGTGGTTTTTGTGCGTTTGACGGAGTCCATGGCAGCGAAGATGGCGTTGACTGCGGAGTTGCTTTTGGGGGCGCAGGCCATGTAGGTGACTGCCTGGGAGAGGATGATCTGGGACTCGGGCATTCCTACGCGTTCTACTGCCTGGGCTGCGGCGACTGCTACGCAGAGGGCCTGTGGATCGGCGTTTCCGATGTCTTCGGAGGCGAGGATCATGATTCTTCGGGCTATGAATTTGACGTCTTCTCCGGCGTAGAGCATTTTTGCAAGGTAGTAGACTGCTGCGTCAGGGTCTGAGCCACGCATGCTTTTGATGAAGGCGGAGATGATGTCGTAGTGGTTGTCTCCGTTTTTGTCGTAGCGGACGACGCGTTTCTGGATGCACTGAGATGCCACATCCAGGGTGATGTGGATGAGACCGTCTTCGCTACGGGGGGTAGTGAGGATGCCCAGTTCGATGGCATTGAGGGCATTTCTGGCGTCGCCGCCTGCCATGTCTGCAAGGAAGTCGAGGGCGTCTTCATCTATCCGGGCTTTATAGTTTCCCATTCCTTTTGTTTTGTCGTTGACTGCGCGAAGGATGAGTTCTTTGACTTCGGAGATCTCCAGGGATTTCAGTTCGAAGATGATGGAACGGGAGATTAAAGCAGCGTTGACTTCGAAGTATGGATTCTCTGTTGTGGCACCGATGAGGATGATGGTTCCGTCTTCTACGAATGGGAGGAGATAGTCCTGCTGGCCTTTGTTGAAGCGGTGGATCTCGTCTATGAAGAGGATTGTTTTTTTGCCGTACATACCCAGGTTTTGCTGGGCTTCTTTTACAACTGCTTCCATATCTTTTTTGCCTGCTACAGTGGCATTGATCTGGGTGAATTCTGCACTGGTAGTGTTGGCGATTACTTTTGCCAGGGTGGTCTTGCCGGTTCCGGGAGGGCCGTAGAAGATGACGGAGGTCAGTTTGTCAGCTTTGATAGCCCTGTATAATAAGGTGTTTTTTCCGATGATGTGTTGCTGTCCTACAACTTCATCCAGAGTTGTGGGGCGTAGTCTGGATGCCAGAGGGGATTCCTGGTCCAGGGTTTTTGATTTGGCGTATTCAAATAAATCCATAGTTTTTTCTCCATAGAATCTGATGATAAAACAGTCACATTTCATTTCGTGTTTATAGTAACATAAAACATTTCTGACAAATTATAGCAAGTCTCTTAATCAATATACATTATTTACGAGGAGTGCTATAGAACGTATATTTGTTTTAGTATAACGTATCCCTGTTTTTTTGTAAAGATTAGGAAATAAAAAGGAAGAGCATTATAAGAGCTCTTCCATTATTTTACCGTATATTTCCTGGTAATGTGTGGACCATTTTTTACAGATCGACTGTGCTGCCTCAAGGTTAGGAGCTGCGATGTTCAGGTCGATGAGGGAGTTGCCCTTTTCGATGAGCTGGCATCTTACAGAATAGGTTCCCTGTTTGGTGATGTAATAATCGGCAGGAGTGACGATTCGCTCCTGGGCTTTGAAGCCGGTAGATTTCAGGTATTCTCTGACTTCCTGTTTGATCTCAGGAGAGAGATCTTTCTGGAAAAAGGAGAGAGTCTTTATGCCATCTTCGGTAATCCGGTAATGGGAGACATTGGAACGGGTGTCCATGGTGATCAGTTCTGCCTCTACCAGTTCTGAGATTGCCTGCTGGAGATGGAAATAGTTTGTATATTCCCGGTCCAGGATAAATTCCGAAATCTGCGAATTTGTCAGGGTATTTTCGGTATTCTGAAGCATGTATAACACGATTAATTTGTAAACTGTGAATGGTGTTGCCATTTTATCCCTCCTTTGCATAGAGTAGCAGAGAATCTTTTAGTGTGAAAACAGTCTTCCCTGGTAGCTTTGTTCTTCTTTCATCCTGTGATGCAGCATATTTAATACCTCACGTTTACGGCTTGCCCACAGTGGTGCGATCAGCAGATCTTTGGGGCCGTCGCCTGTGATGCGGTGTATAACCATATCCGGTCTGAGATGTTCCAGACAGTTTATAAGGAGAGAGATGTATTCATCCCGTTCGTAAGTCTGAAACAGTCCTTTCTCGTAATCTGCTGCCAGATCAGTGCCGCGAAGCACATGAAGTAACTGCAGTTTGATTCCCTGAATATCCATATGGTTGAGGTATTCCATAGTTTCCAGAATATCTGCTGTGTTTTCACCGGGCAATCCGAGGATTGTATGCACGATTACTTCGATATTTTCTTTTCGCAGGTGTTTTACGGCATTATCAAAAACGCAGAGAGGATATCCCCTTCGGATATACCTGGCAGTGGACTCATGGATCGTCTGAAGTCCAAGTTCAATCCAGACAGGTTTCTGTTTATTTAACCGGGACAAAAGTGTCACGATTTCAGGACTGAGGCAGTCTGGTCTGGTGCCGATGGAAAGAGCAACTATCTTTGGATGAGAGATTGCTTCTGTAAAAATTTTCTCCAGATATTCCACAGGTGCGTAGGTATTTGTGTACGCCTGGAAATAGGCAATATATTTATGAATCGGACGTTTCTGTGAAAGGATACTGATCTGGCTTTCTATCTGGTCAGTGATGGAAAGTGCAGCATCTGCAGCGAAATCTCCGCTTCCTCCTGCGCTGCAGAAGATGCAGCCGCGGGTTCCAATCTTACCGTCTCTGTTGGGACAGGACATGCCGCCATTTAGCGTGACCTTATAAACCTTTTCTCCAAACCGCTCTCTCAGCATATAGTCCAGAGAGTGGTATGGTTTCTCTCCCCATTTGGTCATACTGTGTGATCATTTTCTGCTGATGAAGTTTCAGCAGAGTTTCCGTTCTGAAGGTCTGTATCCTGGGTATCTGTATCAGCCGGAATATAATTATCAAAAATCTTTACCAGAAAATGTCCGTTGATAAATGCCTCCAGTGCAAATCCAAACATGCACAGAAGCATGATGGCCATGGACTGTATGCGGAAACTTTTAATAAAAAACACGCCTGCAGGTAACAGAGTGATGACTGCCATCAGGACTGTATACGGAAGATGACGGATAGCCATCAGGAATGCATTGCGGAAGGTGTTTTTGATGGAGTTGTAGAATTTGGCAAGCACCGGATAAATATACAGAAATACCATCATATAAAGGATACCAAATGCAAAGAAAACGATATACAGTACCTGAGACATTGTTCCGTCGATATTGCCTACAATACGCAGATCCATGTAAAGGATAGCTGCAACTGCAAGCATGATAAGATTGATGACAGTTGCCTGTTTGAAGTTCTGCTTAAAGGATTTGAAGAAGCTTCTGATAATATAAGATTCTTCGTTACGTGCCATTTTCAGTGTGACATAGTGGAGTGCAGTCAGTGACGCACCAATAGTCACGATTGGCAGACAACAGATCAGAAAGACCACATTAAGCATAATAAGATCAGCCACGCGTCCCATGACGGTGAAGAATTTGTTGTCCATGTTAAATAGTCTGTCCATTCGTTTAATTACTCCTTTTGTATATAATGATGTACAGCATACTCTGCGGATAATCCTGCTACAGAGAAATCTGTACAAGCTTTGTATAACAGTATAACGAATCAGGCAGGAAAAAGCAAATCTTTTATGTGAGCAGGAGCTGGTCTGCAGTGACAAAAACATAGCCTTTTTCAGTAAAAAGATCAGCGATTTTCAGGGCTGCATCCACAGATGTCTGATAGCCGTCATGCATCAGGATGATAGAACCGTCATGAACCTGTGTCTGGGCGATAGACAGGATAGAATCGATGTTTTTGCTTTTCCAGTCCAGGGTATCTACATCCCAGAATACGGGAAGCATGGTGACAGAAAGTTCCATATCCTTGATCCATGCGCCGAAAGGCGGTCGTACATAAGAAGGGTAAATTCCGGAAGCTTCATAGATTCTGTTATTTGTTTTTTCAATTTCCAGTCTGGCTTTCTCCGCCGGTATCTTGTCAAGCTGTACATGATCCCAGGTGTGATTTCCGATAAGATGTCCGTCTTTTCGCATTTGCAGGAGTATGTCTTCGTTTCCTTCAATGTTCTCGCCTATCAGAAAGAAAGATGCCCGGATGTTTCTTTTTTTTAATCCATCCAGAAGTATGGGGGTATACCGGGCATTGGGACCGTCATCAAAGGTCAATGCGATTCTGGGAGATTCTTCAACGGGAATCCCGGCAATGGTGTCAGTTGAAAAATTCTCCAAAGCTGTAGCTTTTGCAGATGCCTGTTTTACAAGGGAAAGCATACCGGGACCTGCCAGTGAAGTAAGGAACTGTGTGCGTCTGTCAGCAGAAGAAAAGAGCAGGAAAAAAATCATGCATAATATTCCAAAAAATATTAAAGTCCGCTTCATGCAAAGATACTCCTCATAAAAATATCTCTCTGATTCCGGAACACAGAGTATGAATATCTGTGTCAGAACGAAAGAAACAGCAGGTGGCAGATGTAATCATTACAGTATATGAAAAAAATAAAGCAATTCATACCGATTTATTGTATAATAGATTCTGCAAAATATCGAAGAAAGAATTTACGGAGATTGAGATGAAAAAGAAACGGACAAAACTGCTGGTTTTCTTTGCACTGGCAGGAATTTTAGTGCTTTTTTATATGATAGGAGAGTCTTATTGCGAGGGACTGTCCGGGGGGAGTAGTCTGAAAGAGAAGAATGAAGTTATGTGTAGATATAAATACGATATGATCGTAGACAGTCCGAATTCTTCTTTCTGGCAAGCGGTTTATGATTGTGCACAGGAATGGGCGCAGAAGAATGATGCAATTCTTGAACTGAGAGGCAGTGGAAGAGAGAGCGATTACAGTAAGCTTGATTATATGAATATGAGTATTGCTTCAAATTCAGATGGGATTATCCTGCAGTACAGTGGGGAGCAGGGACTGGAAGAGAAGATAAATGAGGCTGTTCAGAAAGGAATTCCGGTTGTTACTGTAATGGGAGATGCAGTTCACAGCAAGCGTCAGAGTTTCGTGGGTGTCAGTGATTATCAGCTTGGAAGTGTCTATGGCGAAAAGGTAGCGGAATATGTGACTGAGGATACGGAAAGTATTCTTATTCTGTTGAAGAAAAATATTGATGATATGAACCAGAGCCAGATATATACACAGATCAGCAATGCAGCCCAGGCAAAGGCAGGCTCTTTGCAAAATATCCAGATAACAGGAAAAAATCTTCGCTTAACCGGAACCTTTGAGACAGAAGAAGCGGTAACAGATATTTTTCAGCAGAGAGATAAAGTACCCGATATTCTTGTGTGTATGGATGAAGAGACTACAGAATGTGCACGTCAGGCAGTGCTGGACTTTAATCTTGCAGGAAAGGTTACAATCATAGGATATTACAGTTCCGAAGATATTCTTACAGCAGTGGAAAAGGGAGTAATCTCTGTTACCTGTGATGTGGATACAGAGCAGCTTGGCAGATACAGTATAGAAGCTCTGACAGCATATCAGAAGGATGGAAGGACCAATTCCTATTATAATGTAGATATTAATTTCCTGGACAAAAATGCAGTACGGGAAATGAGAAGGAAGGGGGTGTCCGGATGAAGCAGCTGCGCTGGAAAGATTTTTCACTGGTCAGTAAAATCGTTATAGAGGTGGGTATGATCGCAGTCCTTCTTTTTGCCATGAATATGCTTTTTTATGTGCGGATCAATAATTCCATGCAAAAGATGGATAATGTTTATGCCAGTAATGCAGAGCTTACCGAACTTTCACAGGTATTTGAGAAAGTACAGGATAATATGTATAAGTATCTTAAGGTTAAGAATTCTCAGACACTTCTTGATTATTATCAGAATGAGGCAAAATACAGAAATGAACTTGAGAAACTTAATGAAGATAATATCAATGATCCCGTAAAGCTTCTGGAACGGAATATCCGGAAAATGTCGGAAACATATCTGGACTGTACTGCGGAAACGGTAGCTGCCAAACGAGGAAGGAACGTTGAGCAGTATAAGCGTAAATATGATGATGCAACAAAGCTTTACAGATATATCCAGTCATCTATTGACGAACTGAATAACCTGATGTTTCAGGAGAACTCCAGTACTTATGCAGTACTTCGTGCAGTGATGAGATATCTGGAGATAAGCAATTCAGTTATTATGATCATAATTGTAGCCGGTGGAATGCTTCTGCTCATCCAGGCCACCAGAAATATGTTTGTTCCCCTTTCCAATATGGCAGAGACAGCACAACTGGTAGGTCAGGGAAATTTCCATGTAAAGATGCACGATACAGATGCACAGGATGAACTGGGAACAGTAACCAGAGCGTTTAATACAATGGTAGAGAATCTTGATCTGTATATGGCAAGGACGAAAGCAAGTATGGAGAAAGAGCAGCAGATGATGGAGAGGGAGCTTCTTATGGAAAATCATCTGAAAGAAGCACAGCTGAAATATCTTCAGTCACAGATCAATCCGCACTTTCTGTTTAATTCCCTGAATGCAGGAGCACAGCTTGCAATGATGGAGGATGCAGAGCAGACCGGGATTTTTGTAGAGAAAATGGCGGATTTTTTTCGCTATAATGTAAAAAAAGGACAGGAAGACGCCACATTGGGAGAAGAACTGGAGGCTGTTGATAACTATATTTATATTCTGAATGTCCGGTTCGCCGGAGATATCCATTTCAGCAAGGAGGTGGATGAATCACTGGAGAATGTGCGTATGCCAAGTATGATCTTGCAGCCGGTTGTGGAAAATGCAGTCAATCATGGAATACGTGACATTGAATGGGAAGGAAAAATACATCTCACAGTTACAGGAGATGCAGATTATATACGTATCAGCGTGAAAGATAATGGAAAGGGAATGACGCAGGAACAGATAGAGGGTGTTCTGTCAGGAAACAGAGAGCGCAGAAATGAAGAAGGTGATTCTACAGGAATCGGTATGAATAATGTGATCAGTCGTCTGGAACTTTATTATGAGGAATCAGGGCTTATGGAGATTAACAGTGAAGGTGAAGGAAAAGGCACAGAAGCAGTAATCTATATACCTGTGCATGAAAACTAAGAGAAGTATTATGGGAGTGAGAGAAGATGTATAGAATTTTGCTGGCAGATGATGAAGGTATCATGCTGGAATCATTAAAGAAAATTATTGAAACTGAATATGGAAATGAATGTGAAATCCACTGTGCAAAGTCAGGCAGAGTTGTGGTGGAGATGGCACAGGCATATCCGCCGGATATCTGTTTTATGGATATCCAGATGCCGGGAATAAGCGGAATCCAGGCAATCAGGGAAATTCAGAAATTTAACAGCTCAGCAGTTTTTGTGATCATAACTGCATATGATAAGTTTAATTATGCAAAAGAAGCAGTGAACCTGGGAGTTCAGGAGTTTCTCACAAAGCCTGTAAATAAGAAAGTAATTCTGGAAACCTGCGCGAAGATGATGACAAAGGTAGATCAGATACGGCAGAAGAGAAGCGATGATCTCCTGATCAGAGAGAAACTGGAGACAGTGGTACCTATGATTGAGAGTGGATATATCAATAATATTCTTCTGCAGGATGATTTTGTTACTTATCAGGATAATTATACACAGCTTCTTGATATCCGTCAGAAATACGGTTATATGATGGTCATAGAATTTGGAGATTCTATGGAAAATGGGATGCTCAGTAATGCAGTAGGTGCAAGTGTAAAGGCAAACAAATTTTATTCTACTTTTCGTGAAATCGCACAGGGATTCTTTGAATGCCTTGTAGGTCCTATTATGGGAAACAGGATCGTACTGCTTGTTCCTTATGAAAATGCGAAAGAAGATTACGAAGACAGAGTTGCAATTGTCACAAGAGCCAGAAATATGGTACATAAATTTGAAAACCGGATCGACAGTATGTTCCGCTGTGGAATCGGAAGAGTCAAAGAACTTGGAAGCGTGAAGGAATCTTTTAAGGAAGCGGTGGTCGCACTGAGAGAGAGCATCAGTCATGTAGTGCATATCGAGGATGTACCGGCGGCACAGAAATATGACGGGGAATATCCAAGAGACCTGGAAATCAGATATCAGAAGAGGATCCTTGAGAAGGATGCTGCGGGAGCGATGAACTGCGCAGAGGGATTTTTTGAATGGATGCACAGTCAGCAGGCCGTCACAAGAGAAGACATTGAGATTAAAATCCTGGAGATGGTGATGAATGCGGAACGCAGGGCATTCTTTGCAGGAACTTTGAAATATAATGTTAACAGCAGGAGAAGCTATATCCGGGAGCTTCAGTCCTGTACGGATATAGAAAATCTGAAGAAGTGGTTTCTGGATAAGACGAGAGAAATCTGTACGAAACTGGAGAATTCCAAGGAAAAAGAAGCTAGCAGTATTATTGACAGAGCAAAGGAATATATCAATGAAAATTTCCGCAGGGATATTTCTCTGGATGATGTTTCAAGAGAGGTAGATATCAGTCCGTATTATTTCAGTAAACTTTTTAAACAGGAAACAGGTAAGAACTTTATTGAATATCTTACAGAAATACGTCTGAAAAATGCCAGAGAACTTCTGCAGGATTCCAGACTTTCCATTAAGGAAATATGTGCACAGTCAGGATACAGTGATCCCAATTACTTCAGCAGGATTTTCAAGAAGTATGAAGGAGTTACGCCTAGTGAGTTCAGAGAGAGGTTAGGCTGATGAAATTATATAAGACAAAAAAGAATTGCGGAAAGCTGCTGCTTGGAATACTGGCATTTTGTACAGGGATGATACTGCTGACAGGATGTGGTTCCTCTTCAGAACAAAAACAGAATAAGAATGAAGAAACAGCAGAAGAGAATAAGGAAGAGGATAAGGTTCAGATCGGACTTACAGTGGATTCTTTTGTTATAGAAAGATGGATCCGTGACAGAGATGTATTTGTGGCGACTGCCAGAGAACTGGGAGCAGAGGTAAATGTGCAGGATGCAGGTGCAGATGTCAAAGAGCAGATCAGTCAGATTGAATACTTTATAAATAAGCAGGTGGATGTGATCGTTGTGATCGCAAGAGACTGTGGAGCACTTTCAGATGCCATACAGAAGGCACAGAGTGCGGGAATTTCAGTTATTTCCTATGACAGAATGGTCAATAATGCCAATACAGATTTGTACATTTCCTTTGATAACCGTAAGGTGGGTGAGATCATGGCACAGGCACTTGTCAATGCACTTCCTCAAGGAGGAGATGTCTTTATGATACAGGGATCCTCTTCAGATAATAATGTCCAGATGGTGAAACAGGGGTTTGATGATATGCTTGCAGACACAGATCTGCATGTGGTTTATGAAGCTAACTGTGATGGCTGGACAGCAGAACTGGCTGCCGGATATGTGGAGGAAGCCCTGGAAAAATATCCTCATGTTAAGGGAATTATGTGCGGAAATGATGACATTGCCAGTCAGGTCGTACAGGTACTGGCAGAGAATCAGCTTGCCGGAAATGTGGTTGTTGTAGGTCAGGATGGAGATCTTGCAGCCTGTCAGAGAATAGTAGAAGGAACACAGTATATGACTGCTTTTAAACCAATTGAAAATCTGGCAAGAAAAGCAGCGAAATATGCAGTGGAAATGGGTAGTGGAAAGGGAGTTGCAGAACTGGAAGATGTGACAGAAACAGTAAATGACGGAACTTATGAGATTCCTTCCTGCATCCTTGAACCAACTGCAGTGACAAAAGAGAATATAGATAAGGTGATCATTGAAGGAGGTTTCCACCGCAGAGATGAAGTTTATCTGAATGCGGATTACAGTTAAATAAAATATTCAGAGATTATCCGACTGCTTTTGCAGATGTAAGAGTAAATCAGTATATAGCATTATCTTGCAACAAAAATGTCCTGTCCTGTGCAGGGCATTTTTTGTTTTTCTTAAAATGTCTTGTTTCTTGCCAACCATGTCCAGATTGCCCTGTGCTATAGTAACATCATCAAGAAAACGTGAGAAACGTAAAAAGAAATGGAGGATTTTTACAATGAGAAAGAAAGTCGTATCTGCAATTCTTTGTGCATCAATGGTAGCTGGAATGGTAGTTATCCCGGGAGTAGCTGTTAAAGCGGATGACAAGAAACTGATTGGTGTTACAATGCCTACAAAAGATCTTCAGAGATGGAATCAGGATGGCGAGAACATGAAGAAAGAGCTGGAAGCAGCCGGCTATGAAGTAGACCTTCAGTATGCATCCAACGATGTAAGCACACAGGTTTCACAGCTTGAGAATCAGGTTGCAAACGGATGTGATCTTCTGGTTGTGGCATCTATCGACGGAAGCAGTCTTGGTGAGCCGCTGAAACAGGCTAAAGAAGCAGGAATCCCGGTTATTTCCTATGACCGTCTGCTTATGAACTCAGATGCAGTTACTTATTATGCAACATTTGATAATTACAAGGTAGGTCAGAAACAGGGCGAATATTTAGTAGATGCACTTGATCTCGACAATCAGGACGGACCGTTTAATATTGAGCTGTTCACAGGTGATCCTGGTGACAATAACTGTAACTTCTTCTTCGGCGGAGCAATGGATGTACTTCAGAAATATATTGACGAAGGTAAGCTGGTAGTTAAATCCGGACAGACAGAATTTGAGCAGGTTGCAACTGCTAACTGGGACAGTGCAAAGGCTCAGGACAGAATGGATACAATTATCGCAGGTAACTACTCAGACGGCTCCAACCTTGACGCAGTTCTCTGCTCCAATGACTCTACAGCACTTGGCGTAGAAAATGCTCTTGCAGCTTCCTACACAGGAGAATATCCAATCATCACAGGTCAGGACTGTGATACACCAAATGTTAAGAACCTTGTAGCAGGAAAACAGGCTATGTCCGTATTCAAGGATACACGTGCTCTTGCAACAGCAGTTGTTGGAATGGTTGATTCCATCATGAAAGGTGAAGAACCGGAAGTTAATGATACAGAATCCTATGATAATGGCACAGGTGTTATCCCGACATACCTTTGTGATCCGGTTGTTGTCACGGTTGACAATTACAAAGAAATCCTGATCGATTCCGGATACTATACAGAAGATCAGATTAAGTAATAAAAATTGATCATACAGGCGGGAATACCACCCGCCTGTGTTAATCTATAGCAATCCCAGAAAATAATGTAATTCAGTATTTCCTGGGATTGCTATAGGGCTGCCCGTCGCAGGCATGATTTATAAAAGGGAGGGAAACAAAATTGGCTAAGATACTTCTGGAAATGAAAAATATTACCAAAACTTTCCCAGGTGTAAAAGCACTGGATAACGTTAATCTTCAGGTGGAAGAGGGCGAGATCCACGCTCTGGTCGGTGAAAATGGAGCCGGTAAATCTACCCTGATGAATGTATTAAGTGGTATTTATCCGTATGGAACATACGATGGTAATATTATTTATAACGGTGAAATCTGTAAATTCAATACAATTAAAGACAGTGAAGAAAAAGGAATTGTAATCATTCACCAGGAACTGGCGCTGATCCCATATATGACGATCGGTGAAAATATGTATCTGGGCAATGAAAGAGGAAGTTCATTATCTATTAACTGGAATGAAACCTACGGAGAAGCAGATAAATATCTGAAAATAGTAGGACTTGAAGAATCCTCCAGAACTTTGATCAAGGATATTGGTGTAGGTAAACAGCAGCTGGTAGAAATCGCCAAGGCACTGGCAAAAAATGCCAAGCTTCTGATCCTGGACGAGCCGACAGCATCTTTAAATGAGGATGATTCTCAGGCTCTGCTGGAATTGCTTCTGAAGTTCAAAAAACAGGGAATGACATCTATTATCATTTCCCATAAACTAAATGAAATTTCCTATGTTGCGGATAAGATTACAGTTATCCGTGATGGATCTACTATCGAGACTTTGGATAAGAAGAAAGATGACTTTTCCGAGCAGCGTATTATCCAGGGTATGGTAGGCCGTGAGATGACAGACCGATTCCCGAAACGTCCAGGTGTAAAGATTGGAGATGTTTCCATGGAGGTTAAGAACTGGAATGTCTATCATCCGCTGTACTCAGAACGTAAAGTAGTGGATAATGTATCATTTAAGGTGCATAAAGGGGAAGTTGTAGGTATCTCCGGACTTATGGGTGCAGGACGTACAGAACTTGCCATGAGTATTTTCGGAAAAAGCTATGGAACTAAGATTTCCGGTCAGGTATTTATAAACGGAAAAGAAGTAAAGCTGAATACTGTACAGGAAGCAATCGATAACAAGCTTGCTTATGTCACAGAGGACAGAAAAGGAAATGGTCTGATCCTTTCCAAATCCATTAAGATGAATACTTCCCTTGCAAACATGAAGGGAATCAGTAATGGAAAGGTTATTGACGCAGATAAAGAGTATGCAATAGCAGAGGAATACAGAAAGAAACTGAAAACAAAATGTCCGTCTGTGGAGCAAAATGTAGGTAATTTGAGCGGTGGTAACCAACAGAAAGTCCTTCTTGCAAAATGGATGTTTGCAGAACCGGATATTCTGATTCTTGATGAGCCTACCCGTGGTATTGACGTAGGTGCGAAATACGAAATTTACTGTATTATTAACGATCTGGTAGCAGCAGGAAAATCTGTTATCATGATTTCTTCTGAACTTCCGGAAGTACTTGGAATGTCAGACAGAATCTATATCATGAATGAGGGTAGGTTCGTAGGTGAGGTCGGCAAAGAAGAGGCCACATCAGAACTGATCATGTCCAAGATCGTAAAATCAGGAAAAGGAGCGTAAAGAAGATGGAAAAAAAGATTAGTTTTTCAGAGATATTAAAGAAATATACCATGGTGCTTGTACTTGTTCTGGTAGTCATCATGTTTGCTGTAAACACAAAGGGGGTTATGCTTCTTCCTCAGAATGTGAATAACCTTGTAGCCCAGAATGCGTATGTATTTATCCTTGCAACAGGTATGTTGTTCTGTATTCTGACTGGTGGTAATATTGACCTTTCTGTTGGTTCTGTTGTATGTTTTGTAGCAGCAGTTGGCGGTAAGATGATGGTTCTCAACAGTATGAACCCATATCTTACAATGCTGGTTATGTTGATTACAGGTATTGCCATCGGTGCATGGCAGGGATTCTGGATTGCATATGTAAGAATCCCACCGTTTATTGTAACTCTGGCTGGTATGCTTGCGTTCCGTGGTCTTTCAAACGTAGTTTTACAGGGACAGACACTGGCACCAATGCCTGATTCTTACCTGGCACTGTTTAACAATTATATTCCGGATCCATTTGGGAAAGAGGGATTTAATCTTATCTGTTTTGTAGTTGGTATTATTGTCTGTATTGTATATGTGTTGCTTGTTCTGAAGAATCGTGCAGATCGTGTGAAGAAAGGGTACAGTGTAGATGCTTTTGGTGGCGTTGCAGTTAAGATGATTCTGATCTGTGTAGTTGTTCTTGCTTTTATGTTCCGTCTGGCTCAGTATAAAGGTATTCCGAATTCTCTGATCTGGGTAGCTGTGATTATTGCAATCTATACATATATTGCTTCCAAGACAACTACAGGACGTTATTTCTATGCAGTTGGCGGTAATGAGAAGGCTACAAAGCTTTCCGGTATTAATACAAATAAGGTTTATTTCCTTGCTTATCTGAATATGGGTCTTCTGGCTGCTATTGCAGGTATGGTTACTATGGCCCGTTTGAATTCGGCCAATCCTCAGGCTGGTACAAACTTTGAGATGGATGCGATTGGTGCTTGTTTCATTGGTGGTGCTTCTGCTTATGGCGGAACCGGTACAGTTCCGGGGGTTATCATTGGTGCATTGCTGATGGGTGTGCTGAACTTAGGTATGAGTATCATGGGTATTGACCAGAACCTGCAGAAGGTTGTTAAAGGTCTGGTTCTGCTGGCAGCGGTTATCTTTGATGTTGTTAGTAAGAGAAAATCCTTTATTGTGAAATAAAAAATTGTATATTCCTCCTTGAATAGGAATTTTTTGCAGGGCTTGCAGAGATGCGAGCTCTGTTTTTTTGATTGGTAGGGGACGCGCAGAAAAATAGTGTGTTTGATGTGCGGTTTCGGCATCTAAGATATTCTAAGGTCAAAAAAATCTGCTAAAGGCATGAGCCGGCTTCTCAAACTCGCTCCGTCGCAGACTCCGCTCAGACAGTGATACAGCCGGCTCATAACGCAGATTTTTTTGACCTAAGAATATCTAAGATACCTGCAAATGCACATCAAACACACTATTTTTCTGCGCTGGCTGCAGGCAATTTTTTTTGGCGTTGGCTTGAGTAAAAATGGATGGTAAAAATGGGTGGACGGAAAATTTGCTTGTGGAGGTGGAAGGATGGTCGTATAATGAGGGGGAATATTGTACGAAGTGAGGAGTGGGTTGTTATGAGATATAATTCAGTGTTGGATCTGCATACACATACTTTGGTGAGTGGTCATGCATATTGTTCTCTGAGGGAGATGGCGAAAGCGGCTGCAGATAAGGGACTGGAGGTTCTGGGGATTACGGAGCATGCGCCTGCTATGCCGGGGACCTGTCATAAGTATTATTTTGAGAATCTGAAAATTGTGCCCAGGGAGATGTATGGGATTCAGCTTCTTCTGGGGTCTGAGGTGAATATTCTGGATGCACAGGGGACTGTGGATCTGGTGCAGCGGACGTTGGAGAGGATGGATGTGGTGATCGCCAGTCTGCATATGCCATGCATGAAGCCGGGATCTAAGCTGGAGAATACAGAAAGCTATCTGAATGTGATGAAGAATCCGTATGTAAATATTATCGGGCATCCGGATGATGGGAGATATGAAATCGATTATGAGGCACTGGTTCAGGGTGCGAAGGAATATGGGAAGGTTTTGGAACTGAATAATCATTCTATGGATCCGGACTGTAACCGGCAGAATGCTGTGGAGAATGATACTGTGATGCTGAATCTGTGTAAGAAATATCAGGTTCCGGTGGTGATGGACAGTGATGCCCATTTTGATCTTCTGATCGGGGAGTTTGATCTGGCGAGAGATCTGCTGGAGAAACTGGATTTTCCGGAAGAGCTGGTTCTTAATCGGTCTGTGGATGCAATAAGGAAGTATGTGAATCGTAAATTCTGATAAACTGAGAAGCAGTTATTTGGTGTAGAGCTGCGTCACAAAGAGGATGATTTTATCTGCCTTACTCTTCGAAAGAGGTTTTGGTGAGAAAATAAAAAAATCTGTAATTTCTTTTAGGTTAAAGGCTTGCTTCCTATAATTTAACGTGGTAAAATATCACTGTTAGAAATATAACACGGACATTTTAAAGACAAATGTCCGCCCAGTGAAGTACAGAGTTCTAAAAGGAGCATGAAAATGAGTAAAAAAATCAGAACAGAGGCTGTAGATCAGCTTTTTGAAGCGATTTTATGCCTGAAGGATAAAGAAGAGTGCTATACTTTTTTTGAGGATGTATGCACGATCAATGAACTTCTTTCCTTATCACAGCGTTTTGAGGTTGCCAAGATGCTGATGGACAAGAGAACCTATCTTGATATTTCGGAGAAAACCGGAGCTTCCACAGCAACGATCAGTCGTGTGAATCGTTCATTGAATTATGGAAATGACGGATATGAGATGGTGTTTTCAAGAATGGCAGAGAAGGAAACTAAAGGGGAATAAGATAGCGGAAGGCTGAATAAATGCAGTGCTATTGTGGGGCAGGTGAAGATCACCTGCCTTTTTTGTATAGGGAATTTTCGGATAAAAGAGAAGTCCGATTATTTCTCTTCTGGGAGAGTGTTGTGCAGGCTGAGAAAATGCTGCGAAGGATCAATCTATAAAAGTCGAAAATGAATATTATATAGTCAAATATGCAAACTATGCGGATTGGTATAATGTTATAATTTTGCTTATGAAGGATAACTGGCTGTTGGCAATATCGTATAAGATATTTTTATGAAAAAAGTCATATATAAAGTATTTTGCTGGAAATATTTTACAAATGCATGGCGAAATGTAATATTGCAGGCAGAGAGAACAGTTATAAAAAAACAAATCATGAGGAGAACATAAGAGTATGAAGGCATTTGATTATTCACTGGTAAAAGATCCACAGTATTTCTGCGATAACCGAATGGAAGCTCATTCAGATCATGTATATTATAGAGATGGGAATGAAATGCAGACTGCTGTGCAGGATGGGACGGAAACTTCTTTTCGCTACAGTCTGAACGGTTTATGGAAGTTTCATTATGCGCGTAATTACAAAAGTGCAGTTCAGGGATTTGAGAAAGAAGATTACTGCTGTTATGACTGGGATGACATTCATGTACCTGCACATATCCAGATGGAAGGATATGATGCACCCCAGTATGCTAATGTCCAGTATCCATGGGAAGGACATGAGGAAATTTATCCGGGCCAGATACCGGAGAGATTTAATCCGGTTGCAAGCTATGTGAAATATTTTACAGTGCCGGAACATATGAAGGGAAAGAGGTTGTTTATTTCTTTCCAGGGAGCAGAGAGCGGACTTGCACTGTGGCTGAACGGAGCCTTTGTTGGCTACAGTGAGGATTCTTTCACCCCATCTGAATTTGAACTGACAGATTATCTTAAAGATGGACAGAATAAGCTGGCAGCACAGGTGTTCAAATGGACCTCCAGCAGTTGGTGCGAAGATCAGGACTTCTTCCGTTTCTCCGGAATTTACAGAGATGTGTATCTTTATACAGTTCCGGATACTCACGCATATGATCTCCAGATCCGTGCAATCCCGGAAGAGAATCTGGATGTAGCAGATCTTGAAATTAAGGTAAAGACATGGGGAAAAGGAAGCATTGCTTTCAGACTTGAGCAAGATGGAGAATATGTGCTGGAAGAGAAAAAATCTCTTACAGAAGCTGGAAATGAAGAAGCAAATGCAGAGCCATTTTATATTCAGAAAACAAATAGCAGCAAGACTGTACAGAACAGTTTTGTATGGAAAATCAATAATCCAAAATTATGGAGTGCAGAAGATCCGCAGCTCTATGATCTTACAATTGAACTTTATGACGAAGCAGGAAATATTCAGGAAGTGATTCCTCAGAAGGTTGGATTCCGCCGTTTCGAGATGAAGAACGGCATTATGACTCTGAACGGAAAGCGTATCGTGTTTAAGGGCGTAAACCGTCATGAATTCAGTTCTGTCAGCGGCAGACATGTATCAGAGGAAGAACTCCGCAAGGATCTTCGCATTATGAAGCAGAATAATATCAATGCCATCCGTACCTGCCATTATCCGGATACATCACTGATCTATCAGCTTTGTGATGAATATGGTATTTATATGATCGATGAGACAAACCTGGAATCCCATGGTTCCTGGGATGTGGCGGAATTTACAAAGGATTATACGCATGTTGTTCCTCACAACAAACCGGAATGGCTGGATATGATGCTTGACCGTGCCAACTCCATGTATCAGAGAGACAAGAATCATCCGGCAATCCTGATCTGGTCCTGTGGAAATGAATCTTTTGGCGGAAAAGATATCTATGAAATGTCTCAGCTTTTCCGTAAGAATGACTCTACCCGTCTGGTACATTATGAGGGACTTTTCCATGACCGCAGTTATAATGATACCAGTGATATGGAAAGCCAGATGTATCCGTCTGTAGAAGCAATCAAAGAGTTTCTGGCAAAGGATGACAGTAAACCGTTTATCTGCTGTGAGTACACACATGCCATGGGAAATTCCTGCGGTGCCATGCACAAATATACTGACCTGACAGATACAGAGCCCAAATATCAGGGTGGATTTATCTGGGATTACATTGACCAGTCTATTTATAAGAAAGATCGCTATGGAAAAGAGTTCCAGGCATATGGCGGCGATTTCGGAGAACGTCCTACAGACTACAATTTCAGTGGTAACGGAATCGCATATGGCGGTGACAGAGAACCATCTCCGAAGATGCAGGAAGTGAAATTCAATTATCAGAATATTACTGCAGAAGTAACTGCGGATACAGTAAAAGTGATTAACAAGAATCTGTTTGTAAACACAAATACTTTTGACTGTAAGGTAACACTTGCAAAGAATGGAAAAGTGATCCGTACAGAAGCACTGGAAACAGCAGTTGAGCCATTGAGCACGAAAGGATATAAACTGCCTTTTGGAAAGGCTGAAGCAGTCGGAGAATATACAGTCACTGTTTCCTTCCATCTGAAAGAGGAAAAAGTGTGGGCATCTGCAGGCCATGAGATCGCGTTTGGACAGTATGTATATCAGGTGAAAGAGGATGTTCCGGATGGAAAATCAGATTCAGCAGAAACAGCGATTACAGCGGAAAAAAATGTATGTGTATCAGATGCGTTTGTAAAGAAGCCACAGATCATCCGAAGCACACACAACATTGGTGTCCGCGGCGAGCACTTTGAAGTAATGTTCTCCGTCCTCAATGGTGGTCTGGTTTCTTACAAATATGCGGGCAAAGAGATGATCGAGGCAATCCCGAAACCAAACTTCTGGCGTGCACCAACAGATAATGACTGTGGGAATCTTATGCAGATGCGCTACGCACAGTGGAAAATTGCCAGCATGTATTTAAGCCACAAAGAATACAGAAAAGGTGCATATGGCCCATCCAATTTACCACAGGCAGAAGAAACAGACCACTCTGTAAAAGTAACATTTACCTATCTGATGCCAACCACACCAGCCAGTGAGTGTCAGCTCACCTACGAAGTATTCGGCGATGGAAAAGTGAAGACAACTTTAACTTATGATCCTGTAAAAGAACTTGGTGATATGCCGGAATTTGGGGTGATTTTCAAATTCAATGCAGATTACGACAATGTTCAGTGGTATGGACTGGGCGAAGCTGAGACCTATGCAGATCGCAAAAAAGGTGCAAAACTGGGCATTTACCAGAATAAAATTGTGGACAACATAGCAAGATACATGGTACCGCAGGAATGTGGAGCAAAAGAGGAAGTACGCTGGGCGAAAGTCACAGATCGCAAGGGCAGAGGAATGTACTTTGAAATGGATGGAGAATCAATGATGTTCTCTGCACTCCCATACACTCCACATGAGATGGAAAATGCCATGCATCCATATGAACTCCCACAGATTCATTACACAGTAGTACGCGTAGCCAAAGGCCAGATGGGAATCGGCGGTGACGACAGCTGGGGAGCATATACCCATCCGGAATATCTGCTGAATGCAGACGGAAAGATGGAATTCTCCTTTAGCTTTAAAGGAATTTAATATAGTTTATTTGTTAAAAAGCCATTTTCAGTCAGAAAGTGGCTTTTTGAAATAATACGAATAACATTTGTTGAAAATAGATGGAATAGGATGTATGATTACAGAAAAAGGGAGAAATTATCTTATGTATCAGGCAAATGAAAAACGTTATGAAACTATGAAATACCACCGCTGTGGTGCCAGTGGGCTGATGTTGCCGGAGTTGTCTCTGGGTTTATGGCATAATTTCGGGGATACCGGTGTTTATGAGAATATGAAGCAGATGTGCTTTACGGCATTTGACAATGGGATTACTCATTTTGACCTTGCAAACAACTATGGTCCACAGCCCGGAAGTGCGGAGGAAAATTTTGGGAAAATCCTGAAAGAGGAATTTTCTGCATACAGAGATGAGCTGATCGTCAGCACAAAGGCAGGCTATGATATGTGGCCGGGACCTTATGGAAACTGGGGAAGCCGTAAGTATCTGATCGCCAGTCTTGACCAGAGCCTGAAACGCCTTGGTCTGGATTATGTAGATATCTTCTATCATCACAGAATGGATCCGGAGACTCCTCTTGAGGAGACCATGGAGGCTCTTGCACAAATTGTCAGAAGCGGAAAGGCATTGTATGTTGGAATCTCCAACTATGATGGTGAGACAATGAAACGCGCTGCAGATATTCTGGAAGAACTGCATTGTCCGTTTATCATTAATCAGAACAGATATAATATCTTTAACCGTACCATCGAGACAAATGGCCTGAAACAGGCTGCAGCAGAGAGGAAAAAGGGAATTATTGCATTTAGCCCGTTATCCCAGGGAATGCTCACAGACCGATATCTGAATGGAATTCCAAAGGACAGCCGCGTCAACACAGACGGACGTTTTCTCCATGCAGATCAGTTCAGTGAGGAACGTCTTAACAGTATCCGCAGTCTGAATGCAATTGCAGCAGAGAGAGGGGAAAGTCTTGCTCAGATGGCACTGAAATGGATTCTCCGCGACGGAATCGTAACCAGCGTTCTCATCGGGGCATCCCGTCCACAGCAGATTCTTGAGAACCTGAAAGTGCTTGACAGTGCACCGTTTAGTGAAGAGGAATTAAAGAAGATTGATGAGTGTTCATTGGCATTATAATAAACATCCACTTGACAGACTGTTTTCTTAAATGATATGAAAGAGTAATGTAATCTGAATTGCATTATTTTCTGGAATTATCAGCGAATAACAGATATGCGGAAAGGAAAAATTATGATTATTTATCACGAAAGTTCAAAGACATTCCATTTATACAACAATGAAATCAGTTATATTATGTGTGTGCTTCCAAATGGACATCTTGGAAATCTCTATTTTGGGAAAAGAATCCATGACAGAGAAGATTTTTCACATCTTCTTGAGATGAAGCAGAGACCAATGACAGCCTGTGTTTATGAGGGAAACCGCAAATTTTCGCTGGAGCATCTGAAACTGGAATATCCGGTGTATGGCAGTTCTGATTACCGTTATCCGGCAGTGGAGATCCTTCAGGAAAACGGCAGCAGGATTTCTGATTTTACTTATGTAAGTTATACAATTGCAGCTGGAAAACCAAAACTTCAGGGACTTCCGGCTACATATACTGAGAAAGACGAAGAAGCCCAGACCTTATGTGTAAAATTGAAAGATGAAGTAATAGGAATTGTATTGGAATTGCTTTATACTATTTTTACACAGAGGGGAATCATCACCAGAAGTGCCAGATTTACAAACGAGGGTACATCATCAATACATCTGTTAAATGCAATGAGCCTCAATCTTGATCTACCGGACAAGGATTATGTGTGGATGCAGTTTTCAGGTGCATGGTCCAGAGAACGTCATGTGAAAGAACGCAGATTAGAGCAGGGAATCCAGTCTGTGGGAAGCATCAGAGGAAATTCTTCCCATGAACATAATCCCTTTATTGTGCTCCGACGTCCGTCGGCAACAGAAAATGCAGGAGAAGTGATGGGATTCAGCCTGATCTACAGCGGAAATCACAGAATGCAGGCAGAGGTGGATACTCATGATACAACCCGTATCACTGTGGGAATCAATCCGCAGAATTTTGACTGGAAGCTGGACTGTGGTGAGAGCTTTCAGACTCCGGAAGCAGTAGTAGTATTTTCTGATAAGGGTCTGAATGGAATGAGCCAGACTTTCCATAAATTATATCAGAAGAGACTGGCAAGAGGTTACTGGAGAGACCGTCCTAGGCCAATCCTTAACAATAACTGGGAAGCTACTTATTTTGATTTTACAGAGGACCGTCTGGTGGAAATTGCTGCAAAGGCGAAGGAATGTGGTGTTGAATTATTTGTGCTGGATGACGGATGGTTCGGTGCACGAAGCAACGATTATGCAGGACTTGGTGACTGGGCGGCAAACAGAGAGCGTCTTCCGCAGGGAATCAAGGGAATCGCAGACAGGATCGAAGAGATGGGTATGAAATTTGGTCTGTGGTTTGAGCCGGAGATGGTGAATAAGGATTCCGACCTTTACCGTGCACATCCGGACTGGATCCTGCAGACACCTCAGAGGCATTCCTGTCATGGCAGAAATCAGTATGTGCTGGACTTCTCCAGAAAAGAAGTGGTGGACTGTATTTATGAGATGATGTACAAAATCCTCTCAGAAGCAAAGGTTTCCTACATCAAATGGGATATGAACAGAAGTATTACGGAATGTTATTCAGCTGCACTTCCAGCAGACCGTCAGGGAGAAGTGTTCCACAGATATATTCTCGGAGTTTATGATCTGTATGAGCGGTTAAATACTGCATTTCCGCAGATTCTCTTTGAGTCCTGCGCAAGCGGTGGCGGACGTTTTGATCCGGGAATCCTTTATTATGCGCCACAGGGATGGACCAGTGATGATACAGATGCGGCAGAGCGTGTGAAAATCCAGTACGGCACAAGCATGTGTTATCCGGTAAGCTCCATGGGAAGTCATGTTTCTGTAGTACCAAACCATCAGTTAAACCGCAAAACTCCGTTACATACAAGAGCAAATGTAGCTTATTTTGGAACTTTCGGATATGAGCTGGATCTGAATAAACTGTCTGATGAGGAAATCAGTGAAGTAAAACAGCAGATTACCTTTATGAAAGAATATAGAGAACTGATCCAGTTTGGAACTTTTTACAGACTGAAGAGTCCTTTTGAGGGCAATGAAACTGTGTGGATGACAGTCAGCGAGGACAAAAAAACAGCGCTGGTATTCTGGTACAGGGAAAGAAATGTAGTAAACGCAGATTTTACCAGAGTGCGGCTTCAGGGACTGGATCCGGATCTTATCTACAGAAATGAGTATAATGAAACAGAAAACTACGGGGATGAGCTGATGAATCTGGGACTGCTCACCACAGACTGTACAGCAGGTGAACCTACAAGTGAAGACGAACCATGCACAGACTATGAGTCCAGAATTTATGTTTTAACTGCAAAATAATAACCGAATCAGGTAAGCTCCTTATGGAGGTTGCGAAAAGCAATAGACAGAAATAAAAAATCAACAAAAAGCAGGCAGAACGATCACACGGGATCGTCTACCTGCTTTTCGTTAAATTTATCCATCATTTCTTTATGGGTCTTATAATTCTTCGGACTCATTCCAAACTTCTTCTTAAAAGCCTTGGAAAAAACAAGCTGGTCTTCATAGCCCACATTATTAGCAATCTCTTTAACAGACAGACTGGTACTGACCAGAAGACTGGCTGCTTTATGCATCTTATAATCAATGAGGAAGGTCTGTGCGGACATTCCAAGCTCTTTCTGAAAGGAACTGTTCAGATAGGCACGGCTGATTCCGATATTATCTGCAATATCAGAAATCCCGATTCCCTTTTGATACATATCTTTAATATATTCAATGGCAAGCTCCACGTAGACACTGGTGCTGTAGGCATATTTGGCATTTTTTTTGTTCTGTGCAGACTGCTTTTCATGAAAGCCGGCAAGCTCGGCTAACAACAGAATCAGATAAGCCTGGCGCCTTAGATCATTGGCTTTGGAAAGCTGCTTATGATTCAGCATATAATCGATGTGTTTCAGGATTATTTTCTGATCCGGTGCAGGAAGTACTAATTGATTTTTGGAAAATCCACATTCTTTTACCATTGAGTGAGCTCGGATTCCGCGAAAACCAATCCAGGCATAAGTCCAGGGATTGGTTTCATCAGCACCGTATGTGACTGGTTCATTTGGATAAATTACAAACATCTGTCCGGGAGTAAGGCTCCAGGTCTGACCTCTGGCAGAATAGAATCCGGTACCGTCCAGCACAAAATGGATGATGAACTCATCTCTTGGCATGGAACAGATATGTCCGGGCGGGCAGTGTTCTTTGCCCGTATGGATCAGACTGATATCAAGGGAGCCCTCTTTCAGGTTTTCAAGACAGCGGAAAGTAGCGCTGTCCGTATATTTTACATTTGGCATTTGGGTAATTCCTTTTTCTATTTTCTTTGATTGCAGATATTGTTGATATAAAGACATAAGGACTGATATCCTGCAAATACGCATAAATTCAAGTCGTTGTTGACATTTTACCATAAATTCAGCGCTTTTTCCATAACGATTATGACATAAATTCATTTCATTAGTCCATTTAAAAAAATAGACAAAAACGTATAATAAGAATCACAAGGAACACGTCGAAACGACGAATAAAGGAGGATGTATATGAGAAAAAACATGAAAAAACTCACAGTCGCAACAGTGATCGGTGCTATGACAGTTACTGCACTTGCACCAGTAAGCGCACAGGCGAAAGACAAAACTCTGACAGTTGCAATCTGGGATAACGGACAGAAAGCCGGACTTCAGGAGATCATGGATGAGTTTACAAAAGAGACCGGAATCAAAACTGAACTTCAGGTAGTAGAGTGGAGCAGCTACTGGACACTTCTTGAAGCAGGTGCATCAGGCGGAGACATGCCGGACGTATTCTGGATGCATTCCAATGAAGCTGTAAGATACATGTCCAATGATATCTTACTTGATCTGACAGACAAGATTGCAGACAGCGACAAACTGGAAATGGACAAATTCCCGAAAGATATCAAAGAAATGTATCAGTGGGACGGAAAAACATACGCAGTACCGAAGGACATCGATACAATTGCTATGTGGTACAACAAAGATATGTTTGATGAAGCAGGAATCGATTATCCGGACGGAAGCTGGACATGGGATGAATTCTATGACATTGCAGAAAAACTTACAAAAGAAGACGGAAGCCAGTATGGTTTCGCAGCAAACCCGTCTAACGAGCAGGATACATGGATGAATATTGTTTACTCCATGGGCGGACGTGTACTGACAGATGACAACAAATCCGGTTTTGATGATCCAAACACTATCAAAGCAATGGAATTCGTTGACAAATGCGTTAAAAATGTAATGCCTCCTGCATCTACAATGTCCGAAACAGGTACAGACGTACTCTTCGGATCTGGCAAGGTAGCTATGATTTCTCAGGGATCCTGGATGGTATCTGCTTTCAAAGACAACGATTACATCAAAGAGCACTGTGATGTGGCAAGACTTCCGAAAGATGCTGAAACAGGAGAGAGCGTATCTATTTACAATGGTCTTGGATGGGCAGCATCTGCAAACACAGATATGCCGGACGAAGCTTTCCAGCTTATTGAGTGGTTCGGTACAAAAGATATGCAGCAGAAACAGGCTGACCTTGGTGTAACAATGGCAGCTTACGAAGGAATGTCCGATGGATGGGTTAACAGTGTTGACTGCTTCAACTTACAGCCATACATGGATGCAATGGACAATATCGTATTCAGACCACACACAAATGCAACACTTGCATGGTGGAACCCAATGTGCGAAGAACTGAAGAAACCATGGAATGATGAAGAAAGCATGGATGATGCATGCAAGAATATCGTTACTATTATGAACGATGCCATCGCAGAAGAGTCCTATTAATTAATATTCAGCAAAACCATTCATAAAAAATAAGAAACAGGAAAGCTGCCGCAGAAAAGATTCCGATCATGTGGTAACCGCAGAAGTCACAACAGGTATGCAGATGTGCGGCAGTTTTCCGTTCAAATCAGCAACAGAATTTTACGATAAGAAGGAGTGAGAACCGTGGCAAATCCAAAAAAAGGTACCAGTCAGGCGCGGAATGAATTCATCTGGGGATGGGCGTTCATTCTTCCTACAATGCTTGGTCTGATCATCTTAAATATCTATCCGATTTTTAAGACCATTTATGAGAGCTTTTTCAAGACCGGAGATTTCGGTAAGGGAAATATCTTCATTGGTTTTGACAACTATGTAAAGCTGTTCCACGATGCGGAAGTATGGCAGGCATTATTAAATACATTTAAATATGCCATTGTGGAAGTTCCGTTTTCCATTGCTATCGCACTTGTACTGGCAGTTTTATTAAACCGTAAAATGAAAGGCCGTGCTGTTTACAGAACTATTTTCTTCCTGCCCATGGTTGCTGCTCCGGCTGCGATCGCCATGGTATGGAGATGGCTGTTTAACTCAGAATTCGGTCTTCTCAATCACATTTTTCACACAAAGATCAACTGGATCTCTGATCCGAAGATCGCAGTTTATGCGATCGCAGTGATCGGTGTATGGTCTATCATCGGCTACAATATGGTACTTTTCCTGTCAGGTCTGCAGGAAATCCCAAGAGATTATTATGAAGCAGCAAGCATTGACGGAGCAACCGGAATCAAACAGTTCTTCCACATTACAATCCCGCTGCTTTCACCGACCATCTTCTTTGTAATGGTTACCCGTGTCATCGGTGCCATGCAGGTATTCGACCTGATCTTCATGGTTATGGATAGAAACAGTCCTGCACTTTACAAAACACAGTCACTTGTTTACCTGTTCTACCAGAATTCCTTTGTACAGAATAACAAAGGTTATGGTTCAACAATCGTCGTACTTCTTCTGGTTGTAATTATGATCATGACAGTATTCCAGAATATTGCGCAGAAGAAGTGGGTTCATTATAACTAAGGAGGGATAATTATGTCAGCAAGAGATAAAGCAAACAGAGTTCTGATCCATGTTATCCTGATACTGGTATCTATTACCATGCTGGTTCCTTTCTTATGGATGATCCTGACAGCTTTCAAAACTATGACAGAGGCAACCTCTGTCAACCCGTTCGTAATCCTCCCGTCTACATGGAGATGGGACAGTTTTAGAGAAGTAAGCGCAAATATGGATTTCTTACATCTGTATATCAATACCTTACTTCTGATCCTGGGTCGTGTTATATGTGCGGTTCTGACAGCAACACTGGCAGGCTATGCATTTGGACGTCTGAACTTCAGAGGTAAAAACCTGATGTTCTCTCTGGTACTTTTCCAGATGATGGTGCCTGGACAGATCTTTATTATCCCGCAGTACTTAATGGTAAGTAAAATGGGAATGCTCAATACCATTTTTGCCCTGGTATTTCCCGGTATTGTTACTGCATTTGGTACATTTCTCCTCAAACAGGCTTATATGGGACTTCCGAAAGATCTGGAAGAGGCAGCACGTCTTGACGGATGTAACATCGGTCAGACCTTCCTGTTCATCATGGCTCCTCTGACACGTTCTTCTATGGTGGCACTGGGAATCTTCACAGCAGTATTTGCATACAAAGATCTGATGTGGCCTCTGATTTGTAACAAAGATGTAATGCCTCTGTCAGCAGCACTTGCAAAAATGCAGGGACAGTACACCAACAATTATCCGCAGCTGATGGCAGCATCTCTGCTTGCATGTATCCCGATGATCGTACTGTATCTGATCTTCCAGAAACAGTTCATTGAAGGTATTGCAACATCCGGTGGTAAGCTGTAATAAAATCTGAGCAGCACAGGCAGGCTTTGTTATAAAATCAAACCAGAGATTGTAGCAGGGCTTGCCTGAAACTGGATTTGATAATATTTAGAGTGTGTCTGAAAAATGCTTTCCGCAAGATGTGCGTCACAATTTGCGGGAATGGTTTTTTAAACATGCTCTAGAGAAAGAAAACTGAAATATAAAATAAAAAAAGATAAATGAAAGGAAGAGGTAGATAGAAATGAAACCAGGAAGTCTCTTTGACAGAATATTTGGATTTTTAGGTCAGTTGATTGCATTAAATTTGCTATGGATCGTGTGCTCTCTTCCGGTTATCACGGCGGGGGCATCCACCACTGCATTATTTTACTGTACATTGAAGCTTCATAAAGATGGAGATATCAGAGTACTTCATGATTTTTTTAAGAGTTTTAAGCAGAATTTCAGGCAGTCCACACTGATCTGGATTCTGATGGTTGCAGCAGGAATATTTATTTATATGGAAAAAGAAGCTCTGGCAACAATGCCGGGATCCATGTCACAGATTTTTTATTATGTGATCTTTGCGGTATATATTCCTCTGGTGGCAGTTGCACTGTATGTATTTCCAACAGTTGCAGCATTTGAAAATAAAACAATGACTTTGATCACAAACGCATTTTATTTTGCGGTTAAACATATAGGTTATGCCTTAGCTGTGGCAGTGATTACAATCCTGCCAATGACAATGACACTTGTAGATGCAAAACTTTTCCCGGTATATCTGCTGATCTGGCTGATGTTTGGATTCTCCCTGACTGCCTATGCAGATTCCTGGTTTATGTGGAAACTGTTCAAGCCCTACTTCAAAGAGGAGGAAGAGGGACATCACTACGTGGACACAGAACCTGATCAGTACGCGTTTTAACCGAAACAAACAGCGATACCTGGTTACATAAAAAATAGATAGAACATCTATAAAATAGAAAGAACAAAGAAATGAGAGGTACAGAGTATGGAATGGATCAAATATCACGAGGCAGAGAAAGTATTCGACCTGAGAACAGAGCACAGCACTTATCAGATGCAGGTAAGAGAGTATGATACTCTGGTTCATCTGTATTATGGAAGTCCGGTAGGCGATGCACTGATCACAGACAGGATCGTATGTGTGGACAGAGGATTTTCAGGAAATCCTTATGAAGCAGAAAAGGACAAAACATTTTCATTAGATACCCTGCCACAGGAATATACTGCATATGGAAATGGTGATTATCGTATCAATGGTCTGGAGACTGAGCAGGCAGACGGCAGTGATACTGCAAATCTGAAATTTGAGTCCTATGAGATCACAAAAGGAAAGTACAGCCTGAAGGGGCTTCCTGCAATGTTTGCAAAGGAAGATGAGGCACAGACGCTGGAAATCGTTCTGACAGATCGTGCCAGCGGACTGAAAGCACATCTTCTCTATGGTGTATTTCCACATCTTGATGTGATCACCAGAGCGGTACGCCTGGAGAATACAGGTACAGCATCGATTACAGTGAAAAAAGCAATGTCTGTGGAAATGGACTATGAATACAGAGAACTGGATGCAGTCCACTTCTATGGCAGACACAATATGGAACGTCAGATGGAGAGAACTCACCTTGGTCATGGCAACTGGTCTGTGGGAAGTATCCGCGGAACCTCCAGCCACCATCACAATCCATTTGTAATCCTCTGTGACAGAAATACAGAGGAAACTTATGGAAACTGCTATGGATATGCACTTGCATACAGTGGAAACTTCTTATTTGAAACAGAGGTGGACCAGGTAGGACATACCCGTGTAGCAATGGGAATCCATCCCTATCATTTCTCCTGGACGCTGGAACAGGGAGAGAGATTTGAGACACCGGAAGTGATCATGGCATATTCAGCAGAAGGTTTCGGAAAGCTTTCCAGGATCTATCATGATGCATACAGAAGCAATCTGATCCGCAGCAAATATGTAGAGCAGCCAAGACCAATCCTGGTAAATAACTGGGAAGCAACTTATTTTGATTTTGACGCAGATAAGATTTACCACATTGCAGAAGAGGCAAAAAATATCGGACTGGATATGTTTGTCATGGATGACGGATGGTTTGGAAAGAGAGACAATGACTGGTGTGCACTTGGCGACTGGGAAGTAAATGAAGAGAAGATTAAAGACGGACTTCCCGCACTTGCAGAGAAGATCCATGGACTTGGACTGAAATTCGGTCTGTGGGTAGAGCCGGAGATGATCTCTGAGGACAGTGATCTGTACAGAGAACATCCAGACTGGGCACTGAAGATCCCGGGACGTGCCATGAACCGAAGCAGACATCAGTTAAATCTGGATATTACCAGAAAAGAAGTACGCGAACACATTATGAACCAGATCTTTAAGGTTCTGGATGCATGCAAGGCTGATTATGTAAAATGGGATATGAACCGAAGCGTAGATAACGTATTCTCAGCAGCTCTTCCAAAGGAACGTCAGGGAGAGGTTTACCACAGATATGTGCTGGCTGTTTATGAAATGATGGAAAGCCTGGTACAGAGATATCCGGATCTTCTGTTTGAGTCCTGCTCAGGCGGAGGCGGAAGATTTGAGGCGGGAATGCTTTACTATTCTCCGCAGATCTGGTGCAGTGACAATACAGATGCTATTGACAGACTGAAAATCCAGTATGGTACCTCTTTCGGATATCCCATAAGTGCAATGGGCGCACATGTCAGCGTATGCCCGAACCATCAGTCCGGAAGAACGACTCCTTTTGAGACAAGAGGAATTGTTGCATCCGCAGGTACCTTTGGCTATGAGCTGGATCTGATGAAGATGTCCGAAGAAGAGAAAAAGACAGCCAGAGAGCAGATTCTGAAGTATAAAGAAATGGAGCATCTGGTACAGTCCGGAGACTACTATCGTCTGGTGAACCCATTCGAAAACAACAACCATGTACTTTGGCAGTTTGTATCCAAAGACAAAAAAGAAACAGTTGTGTGCGGAGTAAGACTCCACAGCGAAGCAAATCCTTATATTTATCTTTTCTACCCACAGGGATTGGATGCTGATATGAAATACGAAGACACAGCAACAGGAAAAGTATATACAGGTGCAGCTCTTATGAAGGCAGGTCTGCCTCTGCCACTGACAACAGGTGACTACCAGCCAATCAGATTTACATTTAAGGCAGTGGAAAAATAATACAGCTATTATCGGTGTCAACACAGTCGATAAGGAATCGGCTCTGACAGCAGAGGAAAAAATAGCATAATCATTATTTTATATAACATAAAAAAGCAGCAGATTTTCCCAAATCAGGAAAAATCTGCTGCTTTTTGAAATATTATTTTTTCTTTTTGGAATTATGCTCTGGTTCCGGATTCATCCCGTCGATTATATGCTCAATCATCATTTTCTTTACATAGACATCAAAGCTTAACAGGCAGATAAATGAAAATCTCTTCAAATTTGCCTGATCTTCTTCATCTGCGTCCCCGAAAGTATCCTGTGCTGTTTTGTATTTGCGCAGCAGGTCTTTTTTCAGGGATTCAATCTGTTCCTTTTCCATGCTGAAAACTTCATTATAAATATAAGTCATATCTTTCTCAGTCATGGATTTAAAATATTTCTGCGCAATCGGTGTGAGCAGAGTCTGGATATCATTGATGGAAAGAATATTCTTGAAATAGTAAATAAAAATCAGCATCAGCACATGTTCTTTGGAATAACGTTTCTTCTCAGGCGGGGGGAGAAGTTTATTCTTTGCATAATTGTTGATCATAGTCTTGGTGAGAATCTTATCATCTGCGTAACGTTTGGAAGAAACGAGCTGCTCTTCCATAAAGGTTGTCACCTGGTCCATATATAAATCAATATTTGGGATGTCTTCCGGTTTAATATAGTCAATCCTGGATACACTTTCCAGAATGCTGTTTATCATATCTTTATCATCGATTGTCATCTTTCATCACCTCTGTTCCTTATTATATAGTTTTAAATACTACTTGTAAATGTTTTTTTCACTAATTACAAAATTTATATCCGCTTGAATTTACAGGAATCAGTTGTAGGCGAACAGATTTTTGTGTATAATCATAAAGATATATGCCTGTTCAGGCACAAAAAATATTTCGAGAGATGTAAACGGTAACCGGTACATATTTTGAATCTGAAAGATTGTTGCAGGAATCAACTTGTTGATCAGCATGGTTGTTTGTAAAATAATGTACCGTACAGGAAGAAGACAGGAGAAAATATGAGCGATATTTATAGTACATTAAATCCTCAGCAGCAGGAAGCGGTTTACCATACAGAAGGTCCACTGCTAATCCTTGCGGGAGCGGGTTCGGGAAAGACAAGAGTACTTACCCACCGCATTGCTTACCTGATAGATAAAAAGGGAATCAATCCCTGGAACATTCTGGCTATCACATTTACAAATAAAGCAGCCAGTGAGATGAGAGAACGTGTAGATAAAATAGTGGGATTTGGTTCCGAGAGCGTATGGGTTTCCACATTCCATTCTACCTGTGTGCGTATTCTGCGTCGTTATATTGACCGTCTTGGGTATGATACCAGATTTGCTATTTATGACACAGAAGATCAGAAAACTCTGATGAAAGAAGTATGCAGAAAACTGAATATTGACACCAAGAAAACAAAGGAACGTTCTCTTCTGGAACAGATTTCCCATGCAAAAGATGAACTGATCACACCGGATGAGATGGAACTGAATGCAGGTGAGGACTTTGTTAAAAAGAAGGTTGCTGAGGTATATCGGGAATATCAGGTTGCTTTGCGCAGAAATAATGCGCTGGATTTTGATGATCTGATCGTAAAGACCGTAGAGCTTTTTCAGAACTGCGGAGATGTTCTGGAAAACTATCAGGAACGTTTCAGATATATCATGGTGGATGAGTATCAGGATACCAATACTGCACAGTTTAAATTTATAAGCCTGTTGGCCTCTAAATATGAAAACCTCTGTGTAGTCGGTGATGATGACCAGTCTATCTATAAATTCCGCGGTGCAAATATAGGAAATATTCTTGGATTTGAGCATGTTTTTCCAGATGCAAAAGTTATCCGTCTGGAACAGAATTACCGTTCCACAAAGAATATTCTGAATGCAGCCAATGCGGTGATTGCAAATAATACCTCACGTAAATCAAAAACACTCTGGACTGAGAATTCGGAGGGGGAACGAATCCATTTCCGCCAGTTCATGAACGGATATGAGGAAGCAGAGTATGTGGTAGGCGAGATTTCCAGAGCTCACAGAGAGAATGGTGCGAAGTATAAAGACTGTGCAGTTCTGTACAGGACCAATGCACAGTCACGACTCTTTGAAGAGAAGTGTCTTCTTGCGAATATCCCTTACAAGATTGTAGGCGGTGTGAATTTCTATGCGCGTAAAGAAATCAAAGACCTGTTATGTTATCTGAAGACAATTGACAATTCCAGAGATGATCTGGCAGTCCGCCGTATCATCAATGTACCGAAGCGTGGAATCGGAGCCACAACTCTTGGCAGAATACAAGATTATGCGGATAAAATGAGTGTGAGTTTCTATGATGCCTTGCGTGTGGCAGAGGAGGTCCCGTCTATTGGAAGAAGCCTTTCAAAGATTGATGGATTTGTAACCTTTATTCAGAGTTTAAAGAGTAAGGCAGAGTCTTATACAGTACGTGAACTTCTGGAAGAAGTGATTGAACTTACCGGATATGTGGCAGAGCTGCAGGCTGAAGATACAGATGAATCGAAGGCAAGAATCGAGAATATTGATGAACTTATTTCCAAGACAGAATCCTATCAGGAAGCAATGGAAGAACAGGGACAGACTGCCACACTTTCAGGTTTTCTCGAGGAGATTGCACTGATCGCAGACATTGACAGCGTGGATCCGGATCAGGATTATGTGCTTCTTATGACACTACATAGTGCCAAAGGTCTGGAGTTTCCGAGAGTATTTCTCGCAGGAATGGAAGATGGGATGTTTCCGTCTTATATGTCCATTATATCAGATGACAGATCTGATCTGGAAGAAGAGAGAAGGCTCTGTTATGTGGGTATCACAAGAGCTATGGAGAATCTGACGCTGACAAGTGCCAGACAGCGGATGCTCCGGGGAGAAGTACAGTATAATAAAGTATCCAGATTTGTACGTGAAATTCCGCGGGAGCTTGTGGATCTGGGACAGGAAGCTCAGGAAAAGAAGAAAAAGATTGAAGAGATGATTCAGGCAGACAGAAACCTTGCAAAAATGAAAATGGCTTTTGAGACGAAAACATTCAAGCCCAGAGAATTTAAAGTGACGAAGGCTGCTACACTGGATTACGAAGTGGGAGACACTGTCCGACACATTAAATTTGGTGTAGGAATTGTCAAAGATATTGTAGACGGCGGAAGAGATTATGAAGTCACTGTTGATTTTGACAAAGTGGGAATAAAGAAAATGTTCGCAGGATTTGCAAAGCTGAAAAAAATATAGTAATGGGGCAGGTGACTTAAGTCACCTGCGGAGGCTGCGAAAAGCAATAAGCAGTAAGGCGAACGATTTTATCCGCTTTATATATGAGACAGGAGTTCAGGAAGTTTCATAAGACTGTCAAATTCATGATCAGGGATGATTTCTGAAGTCTTCTCATGGCTGGGATTAAACCAGATCGTGCGGATTCCGGCATTGATGCCGCCCTGGATATCAGAGGTCAGGCTGTCCCCGATGATTACTGCTGTTTCCTTATGGAAATCAGGGATTCTGGAGAAGCAGCAGTTAAAGTATTCCCTGCCCGGTTTATTGTATCCCAGTTCTTCGGAGATAAAAATATCCTCAAAGTAACGGGAAATTCCGGAACTTTTAAGCCGTCCCTTCTGGACACTTAAGGTACCGTTTGTAACCAGATACATCCGGTATTGACCGTAAAGAGTTTCGAGCAATTCTTCTGCACCATCTATGAAATAGTGTCCCTGGGCCAGAAGAGTTTCATAGGTATGTGCAGCTTCTTTTGCAGGTATATCCACATTCAGCTCTGCAAAAAGAAGCCGGAATCTCCGAAGCTTTACCTGGTCTCTGGTGATCTTGCCCTGTTCAAGAAGCTTCCACTGGGCGAGGTTGAGCTCACTGTAACGCTTCAGAACTGAAGGCTCGGGAGCAATGTGAAAACTTTTCAGAGTTTTTGCGATAGCTGCTCTTTCTGCCCGGTTAAAATCAAGTAATGTATTATCAAGATCAAAAAAAAGTGTTTCTACCATAAGTATTTATCCTCTCTTATCAGATCGTTGCTGTCGGCATATTTTTAAGTCAGGGGCAAAATTCATTCCAGATTGCCTGCGGCAATGGAATTTTGGCTTGTATGTCTCGGGATTGTGTGAACAGTAACCCCCTGATATCATTATAATAAAGAAACTAACAAAAGTATAGAATAAATGCAGATATCTTATGGTAAAATTACAGAAAAAGTGTTATAATAATTTCATTAAACAGCAGACGGCAGAAGTGTTAAGTGTCAGCTGATGAATTATTGAGAGGATGGTGCGATTATGAATATCAAAATTGAAGAATTATTATCAGCATTAAACAGAAAAGAAGAAGAGAAAGAAAAAAATACAGTCCTCTGGGTACTGGCAATCATTGGCGCAGTTGCAGCAGTAGCAGGTATCGCATTTGCTGTATATCATTTCTTTGCTCCGGATTATCTGGAAGATTTTGAAGAGGATTTTGACGATGACTTCGATGATTATTTCGAAGATGAAGAAGAATAATTACCTGTAATATGAAAATGAAAGAATAGCTCCGGCTTATACCGGGGCTATTTTTATGGAGGTTATTTATGAAAAAAGGCGAAATTTATGAAGGCGTGATTGAGAAAGTAGATTTTCCTAATAAGGGAATTGTGATAACAGACGGACAAAAAGTTACTGTAAAGAACGGAATGCCTGGACAGAAAGTCCGTTTTATGATCAATAAGAAGCGTTCCGGACGTGCAGAGGGAAGACTTCTGGAAGTGTTGGAGAAGTCTCCGCTTGAAACAAGAGAACCGGTCTGTAGCATTTTTCCGGAATGTGGAGGATGCATGTATCAGACCATGTCCTATGAAAACCAGCTCAAAATGAAAGAATGTCAGGTTCGCGAACTGTTGGATGGTGCATTGAACGGCACTGATTACCAGTGGGAGGGAATTCATGGAAGCCCCATTGAATTCAGATATCGAAATAAAATGGAATTCTCCTTTGGTGATGCATATAAGGATGGTCCGTTGACGCTGGGTCTGCACAAAAAAGGCAGTACCTATGATATTCTTACAGCAGATGACTGTCAACTGGTTCATGAAGATATGACGAAAATCCTGACTTGTGTGCATGAATACTTCCTGAAACGAAACGTTTCCTATTATAAAAAGATGCAGCATACAGGATATCTGCGCCATCTGCTTCTCCGCCGCGGTGTGACTACAGGAGAGATTCTGGTCCATGTGATTACCACCAGTCAGGAAGAACATGATCTGGAATCTCTGAAAGAAGAACTTCTTGCACTTCCGCTGGAGGGTAAAATTGTGGGAATCATGCATATTATCAATGATTCTCTTTCTGATGTGGTGCAGAGTGATGAGACACGTATCCTTTACGGTCAGGATTTCTTTTATGAAACGCTTCTGGGACTGCGATTTAAGATCAGTACATTTTCATTTTTCCAGCCTAATTCCCTGGCTGCGGAAGTGCTTTATTCTATCGTACGTGAGTATATCGGAGATACGAAGGATAAAGTAGTGTTCGACCTTTACAGCGGAACCGGAACGATCGCCCAGCTTGCAGCCTCCGTAGCGGACGAAGTGATAGGTGTGGAAATTGTGGAAGAGGCAGTAGAAGCTGCAAAGCAGAATGCAGCACTGAATAACCTGAGTAATTGCAAATTTATTGCAGGAGATGTCCTTAAAGTCCTGGATGATCTGACGGAGAAACCGGATGTGATCATTCTGGATCCGCCAAGGGATGGAATCCATCCCAAAGCATTGCCGAAGATTCTTTCTTATGGGGTAGACCATATTGTATATATTTCCTGCAAAGCGACCAGCCTGGCAAGAGATCTTCCGGCATTTCTGGCGGCAGGATATAAGCTGGAAAAAGCCTGCTGCGTTGATCAATTTTGTCAGACTGTTCACGTGGAGACGGTAGTACTGCTTTCCCACAAAAAGCCAGACGGACATATCAACGTAAAAGTTGAGTTTGGCGAGGGTGAGGGAAAAGTTCCACTTGATAATATTGCTAAAAGAGCGGAAAGCTATAAGCCCAAAGAACGAGTGACCTACAAAATGATAAAGGAGTACATAGAAGCTAAATACGGCTTCAAAGTACATACCGCATATATCGCAGAGGTAAAGAGAGATTTAGGCTTGCCGATGTATGATGCTCCTAATGCGGTAGAAGAATTGAAACAGCCGAGGAAGCATCCGACAGCGGAGAAAGTGGAAGCGATAAAGGATGCGTTGAAGCATTTTGAAGTGATTTAATGAGGATAGGCGTATCATTAGAAATAGTGGTACGCTTATTTTTGTCCTTTTTCGCAGATTTGTCCTTTCCCCTGCTTTCCAATATAATGAAGCTAAAGAAGTGGAGGTGTGCTTATGAGAGAGAAATTTAATCATCTATATTTGGATAGCCACGAAAGAAAACTTTTGATACATAGCCTTGTAGAGTTAAAAAATCAACTTATTCAGCAAGGCAGATATACGGATTGTATTGACGAGCTTATTTTTAAGGTCATAAATGCACCGACCAAGAGAATGAAAATTGAATATGTCTAAGGCAAATTACAAAGCCGCTTATTCTTATTGATTTTAAGAGTAGGCGGCTTTTTTGCGTTCTCTGGTACTGTTTACATAGCCACCTTGACAAAGTGGCTAAATCTATGTGAAAGGAGGACGCATCTATGTCAAATTGCAAAGTGATTGCTCTGACTAACCAGAAAGGCGGTGTCGGAAAAACAACCACAGCGGTCAATCTGGGTGTAAGTCTGGTGCAGCAGGGTAAAAAAGTCCTGCTGATTGATGCCGATGCACAGGCAAATCTTACGATGGCTCTGGGTTATAACAGACCAGACGATATTCCCATAACGCTCTCTACTGTGATGCAGAACATCATAGACGATAAAACGCTTGATGCTTCACAGGGTATTATCCATCACAGAGAGGGCGTTGACCTGCTTCCGTCAAACATTGAGCTGTCGGGCTTTGAGGTAAGGCTAATCAATGCAATGAGCCGTGAGCGTGTGCTGAAAACCTATGTCAATGAGGTTAAAAAGAATTACGATTATATGCTTATTGATTGTATGCCGAGCCTAGGCATGATAACCATCAATGCTCTGGCGGCGGCTGACAGCGTGATTATCCCGACACAGCCCCACTATCTCTCGGCTAAAGGTCTGGAGCTTTTGCTTCGCTCCGTATCAATGGTCAAGCGGCAAATCAACCCAAAGCTGCGGATAGACGGTATCTTAATGACTATGGTAATGCCCCGTACCAACATTTCTAAGGAAATTACGGCAACGGTCAAAAGTGCATACGGTAAGAAAATCAAGGTATTTGATACCGAGATACCTCATTCTATCCGTGCGGCGGAAGCTACCGCAGAAGGCAAAAGTATTTTTGCTTACGACAAAAGCGGCAAGGTTGCCGCAGCCTATGAGCAGTTAGGAAAGGAGGTGGCAGAGATTGGCGAGAAGCAGAGAAACCAAAATCGAGCTGACCGCATACGATGACCTTTTTCAGACGGACGAAAGCCGTGAGGAAGCAAAGCTAAGCAAGATACGGGATATTCCCATATCGGAGATTGACGAGTTTCCAGACCACCCGTTTAAGGTTTTGATGGACGAAGATATGGAACAACTTGTTGAGAGTATCAAGCGAAACGGTGTAATGACCCCTGCGACAGTTCACTTAAAAGAGGACGGACGGTATGAGCTTATCAGTGGTCACAGGCGAAAAAAGGCTTGTGAACTTGCAGGACTTGAAACGCTGAAATGCGAGGTCAAAGAGCTTACCCGTGATGAAGCCATTATTGTTATGGTGGAAAGTAATCTCCAACGCTCTGTTATTTTGCCGAGTGAGAAAGCGTTTGCGTATAAAATGCGGTTGGAAGCTATGAACAGGCAAGCAGGCAGACCGAGCAAAGATAATTTGACACCAATGGTGTCAGATTTAGATACTACTCGAACAAATGAGAAACTGGGTAAAGAGGTTGGAGAAAGCCGTGAGCAAATCCGCCGCTATATCCGTCTAACGGAGCTTGTACCCGAAATCCTGCAAATGGTAGATGAAAGGCAGATTGCATTCCGTCCTGCGGTTGAAATTTCCTATCTGACCGAGGAACAGCAATACACCCTGCTTGAAGCAATGGAGTACAACGATGCTACCCCGTCATTGGCACAGGCTATCAAAATGAAGAAGTATAACCAAGACGGCAAGCTCACTTCCGAGGTTATCCAGTCCATTATGGAGGAAGAAAAGCCCAACCAGAAGGAAAAACCTGCTTTCCGTGACGAGAGGATAACCAAGCTCATTCCCAAGACTGTTCCAAAAGGGCAGGAAACGGATTTTGTTGTCAAGGCGTTGGAGTTTTATAACCGACACTTGCAGCGGAACAAGGCTCACGAGAGATAGCCACACATCGAGGGCGAGGTCTGCCCATTTGAGTGGATAGCCATTATTTCGGCTTCCCCCTCTCCACACCTCACCCCCTAACTACTGCCAGTAACTATCCGAGAAAAGAAATACTTTAGGCTGTCCATAACGGGCAGCTTTTTTCGGTCAGTAAGGCAAAATATTCAATCCAAATTACAGGAGGTAACTATGAAAATCCCTAAATTGTTCAAAAAGGCTGCGGCTTTTGTAATGGCTGCGGTCACGGCATTATCCATAATGCCTGCGACGGCGTTTGCTGCGGGTGACATCGGGACGATTTCCTTTTCCCACACCTATGACAGCAACGGTAATGCGATGAGGTACAATTCCAGTGCGAATATCGGCGGCTATACCGCAGGCGGAACGGGAAATTATAAGTACCGTATGTTTGTGGACGGTGAGAATGCGTTTTGTATTCAGCCGGGAGTACCGCTGAAAACAGGAAACACCTTGAAAAAGGCTTCCTCTGATACTTGGAACGCCCTTTCAGCCAACCAGAAAAAGGCGGTTGGGCTTGCCCTGCTCTATGGGTATCAGGGCAACCGAAATAATCTGTCGGGAAGTGATGATGAAAAATGGCTTGCCACGCAGACCCTTGTATGGGAGTTTGTCACAGGTTGCCGTGAAGCCACAGGTTCATATAACCAGACAAGCACCACCGTTTACAGCCTGCACTTCGGTTCAAATTATGCCAACAGCGGAGCAAGGGCAGTGTATGACCAGATTGTTGCGATGCTGCGTGAGCATAACACCATTCCGAGCTTTATGTCGGGTGGTAAGAATGACATCACAAAGGAGCTTGCCTACAAGGACGGAAAGTACAGCATCACATTGAATGACAGCAACGGCGTGCTTTCTGATTACAGCTTTTTAAGCTCTGACAGTAATGTGAGTGTATCGAAGTCTGAAAATAAGCTGACAATCAGCTCCACTGTAGCTATCAGCGGTTCTGTCCGCATTACGGCAAAGAGGAACAATGTGCCGACTGTCAGCAGCAGTGCAAAGCTCATTGCCTATGGCGACCCGAACTTGCAGGATTTGGTAACAGGTGTGGAGAATGCTGATACCGTGTCTGCATATATCAATATCGAAACGCCGACAGGCACGATTGCCCTCAAAAAGACTTCTGAGGACGGAGTTGTGGAGGGCATCTCTTTTACAATCAAAGGTGATAACTTCAATAAAACAGTTAAGACAGGAAAGGACGGCTCTGTCTCCGTGGAGGGATTATTCCCTGGCACTTATACGGTCACAGAACAGTCTATTGACCGTTATGAGCCGCAGAAAACCCAGACCGTCACACTTATCGGAGGAAAAACCTCTACTGTGACCTTCAGCAATACTTTGAAGCGTGGCAGTCTGGAAATCGTCAAGACTTCCGAGGACAATCTGGTGGAGGAAATGAAATTCCACCTTTATGGCACATCTTTAAGCGGCTTGCCTGTTGACGAGTATGCCGTGACTGATAAAAATGGACTGGCTAAGTTTGAAAATGTCCTTATCAGTGGCGATACCCCGTATGTGGTTGAGGAAGTGGATACCGCAGTCCGCTATGTCGTTCCTGCTTCCCAGACAGCTCCGATTGAATGGAACAAGGTCACAAAACGCAGCTTTGACAATGTGTTGAAGAAATTCCAAGTGACTGTGACAAAGACCGATGCAGAAACAGGTTCTCCGCAGGGCAATGCTTCCCTTGCAGGTGCGGTTTACGGCATCTATAAAGGTGAGGAACTGATTGACACCTACACGACTGATGAAAACGGTCAGTTTACGACCAAGTATTATATCTGTGATAATGATTGGACTGTCCGTGAAATCAGCCCGTCCGAGGGGTATCTTCTGGATACCGCAATACACAAGGTAGGTGCAGAACCAGAGCTATACACGGTAGAGCTGAACAGTACCGCAAACGATGTGAATGAACAGGTCATCAAAGGCAATATCGCACTCATCAAGCATACGGATAACGGGGAAACCCAGATTGAAACACCCGAAGAAGGTGCGGTATTTGAAGTGTTCCTCAAATCCGCAGGCAGCTATGAAAATGCAAAGGAAACCGAGCGTGATGTGCTGACATGTGACGAGAACGGTTTTGCCCAGACAAAGGATATGCCGTATGGCATTTATACCGTCCGCCAGACCTCTGGTTGGGAGGGGCGTGAACTGATGAAAGACTTTGATGTGTTTATCAGCAAGGACGGTCAGACCTACCGCTACCTTATCAACAACGCTAACTTTGAGAGCTATATCAAAATTGTAAAGAAAGATGCAGAAACAGGCAATACAATCCCGTATGCAGGTGCAGGCTTCCAGATTTACGACCCGAATGGAAATCTTGTGACTATGACTTTCACTTATCCCGAAGTGACGACCATTGACACCTTCTATACTACGGCAGACGGCGACCTTATCACACCGCAGACATTGGAATACGGCAAAGGCTATTCCCTTGTGGAAGTACAAGCCCCGTATGGGTATGTCTTAAATTCCGAGCCTGTTTATTTTGATGTGGTGCAGGAAAACTCTGAGGAAGAAAGCGGCATTACCGTTATTGAGGTAGTACGTTCCAATATGGCACAGAAAGGCACAATTACTGTAGAAAAGTCTGGCGAGGTATTCAGCTCCGTGGCAGGCGATAAGGGGTTGTATCAGCCGATTTTCTCTGTCAGCGGTCTTGAGGGTGCAGTCTATGAGATTACCGCAGCCGAGGATATTGTCACTCTGGACGGAACGGTCAGAGCAAACAAGGGCGAGGTTGTGGATACCGTTACGACAGGAAAGGACGGTACAGCAAAATCCAAAGAACTGTATCTCGGAAAATATGAGGTTAAGGAAATCACAGCTCCGTATGGAATGGTGCTGAATGAGGAAGTCCATTCTGTTGAGCTTGTGTATGCAGGACAGAATGTTGATGTAACGGAAACGGCTACTTCTTTCTATAATGAAAGACAGCGTGTTGAAATCGACCTCATCAAGAGCCTTGCCATTGATGATGCCTACGGCATTGGCAAGAACGAGGAAATCTTTGATGTGACCTTTGGATTGTATGCGGCAGAGGAACTCACAGCCGCAGACGGAAAGACCATTCCTGCGGACGGTCTGATTGAGGTCATTTCCCTTGATGAAAGCGGTCACGGGAAAGCAATCAGCGACCTGCCGATGGGCAGCTATTATGTGCAGGAAATCTCGACCAATTCCGCATATATTGTCAGCGATGTAAAATACCCTGTTATTTTTGAATACGCAGGACAGGATACCGAAATTGTCCGCATCACAGCCAATGAGGGCGAAGCTATCACAAATGACATTATTTACGGCTCTGTAAGCGGTAAGAAATCTGATGAGGATGGAAAGGCTCTGGGAGGTGCAGTTATCGGTATCTTTAAGACAGGAACTACCGAGTTTACAAAGGAAAATGCGATTGCAGCTACCACATCAAAAGATGATGGTAGTTTTTCTTTTGCCAAAGTGCCGTATGGAACTTGGATAATCCGTGAAATCGAAAGCCTGAAGGGATATGCACTCTCCGAGGAAGAAATCGCCGTAACAATCGGCAAGGTGGACGAAGTTGTGGAAATCGAACTTGTCAACTACTTCATTAAGGGCAATATCGCTTTGACAAAGGTTGATGAGGATTATCCCTACAACAAGCTGTCTGGTGCGGTATTTGAGGTTTACTCCGATACCAATGGCGATGGGAAACTGGATAATGACGATACGCTGCTTGGCGAAATGAAAGAACTTGACGGCGGCGTTTATCAGATGAGTGAACTCCGCTACGGCAAATATCTGGTAAAGGAAACCAAAGCTCCGACAGGCTTTGTGTTGGATGAAGATGTTTATGCCGTATCCATCGAGGAGAACGGAAAGACCTACACCGTGGAAAACAAGGCGGGTGTTGGCTTTATCAATGCAGCACAGAAAGGCTCTCTAAAAATCGTAAAGACTTCCTCTGACGGTAAGGTGGAGGGCTTCTCTTTCCGTGTGACAGGCGTGGACTATGACCAGACCTTTAAGACAGATAAGAACGGGGAAATCGTGATTGAGGGCTTGCGGATTGGCGACTATACCGTATCCGAAGTAAGCGACAAGGCTTCCGCAGGATATATCCTTCCTGCCGATAAACAAGTAACGGTAAAGGTGAACGCTACGGCTATCGTGCAGATGCACAATGAGTTCAGGGATACCCCGAAAACAGGCGATGGCTTCAATCTGGGCTTATGGGTAAGCCTTGCGGCTTTGTCTGTTGTCGGTGCGGGCGTTCTCGGATTTGTCGGCTATAAGAACAGAAAGAAGAAAAAGGAGGACTAATTGATGGACGCTAAAACCATTATCGCAATCGTGCTTGTCGTGTTCATTGTGGGTGCGGCGGTATGGCTGAATATCCGTAACAGAAAGAATAAGTAAGTGGTTTGGGCGGCTGAAAGATGCCGCCCTTTCCTTTATGGAGGTAAAGATGAGAAACCTAAAAACCATTGAAAAGAAAGTCAGGGCTGTTCTGGAAAAGAATGAAGATGCCAGAAATGACGATATGGTGCTGTATCTTGCACTTTGTAATGCCTGTCTGAAGGATGCAGGGGCAATGCCGTTTGCAGAGATAATGACGCAGCACAAATATCTCGGTCTGCCGAGCTTTGAGAGCGTTAGCAGGACACGCCGCAAGCTGCAGGCACGGTATCCAGAGCTTGCAGGGAGCCGCCCTGTTCAAAAAATGAGAGCTACGGGCGAGAAAGCCTATCGGCGTTATGCCAAAGAATAGAGAGGTGCTTATGGACGAAGAAAAACGCTCCAATCAGAACTATGAAATCATTGAGAGCTGTACTATCGGGAGTACAGAGCTTGTCATCGGTCACAATCCCAACGCACCCAACCCTTATGTGTGTTGGTACTGCAAGGGCGGCTCAAATTATTTCTGGGGTTATTACACGAATGAGCTTGATGATGCACGGCAAAAGCTGAATGAACGATACCAGTCAGAGTGCCGTATGCCCTATAATCAGCCTGCCCAGAAGCAGAAAAACGGTGATGACCGTGAGCGATAAAATAAAATATGACTGCACGACCTGTCCTTATCCCCGATATAAGGATGGGTCAGTTATTTTCTGCGATGTCTGTATCCGCAAGATTTTAGACGAGCAGAAGGAGAAAAAGGAAAGAAAGGAGCAGCCGAATGAGTAATGAAATAAAGACAAGACCTTTGACCCCGACAGAACAGAAATACACCTATGCCCAGAGCATGCAGCTTGAGGGGCAGACAGGCACTATCGGGCATCTGCGTGGTGACTTTGCCACAACGGGCTATGGCTTTTACACCACTTGGTTTGATACCAGACCCCAATGGAAATCTGACGAATTTAAGGCAGACCTTGATACGGTCATCAATGCTTTACGGGAGGATAAAGGGCTTTTGCATAACTGCTATGATATGAGTGCGTTTGCAAGGCATTTTCCCGAAAGTGTTATTAAGGGCAACTATTGTACTGAGTACGGTTTCCGTGTAGATACGGAGAAACACGCTTTTCTGCTTCGGTGCAATCCCACCAAAGGCGACTATAATTTTTACTGCTATTGTTATATGAAGGAATGGCTTGATAAGCATATCCAGAAAGCGGAACAAGGTATCCGCTTTATTGACCCTCAATATAAAGAACTGTTCCGTATCCCAGACGGCGGAAAGGTCATTGTCACGACCTCTTGGGGAGAGAAACGGGAGTATCCCTGCCGCTTTATTGATGAATACCATACCGAAGTCGGCAGCAATCTGTACCACATCTGCGAGTTTGCCGAGCGTATGCAGAAAAACGGGGCGACCTATGAGCCGAAACCTGCGGAACAAACGCCGCAGAAAACACCGAAGCACAAGGATTTAGAACGATAAGGAGGATTTAGAATATGGCTGTTAATCAGAAAGCCGTCAAGGTCTTGAATAAGGTCTTGGAAGCAGGCTTTACCGATGAAAAAGCGATTGTCGCTATGACCATGGACGATATTCTTTCTATGCAGGGCATCACGGTTGTGGATATTACTCTCATCAATGACCTGCAAAAGAGCATTAAATCGAACAAGGTCATTTCTTTTCTTGGCAGTGGTGCGGAGTGAGCAAACAGGAATATTTGAAACAAAAACGATAAGGAGGTGTAGGTTGAATGGCTGCGAAGTATCAGCTAATCACAGAGCTGTATCGGCGTACAGGCGTTGCGGTTGCAAAAAATCCGCAGGCGTGGCAGGGCTTTCTGTCCTCTGCCTGCCGCAACTATAAATGCCGTTTTGACGAACAGCTTTTAATATACGCCCAACGCCCCGATGCTGTCGCCGTTGCGAAGCTCGAAACTTGGAACAGGCAGTTCAAGCGTTGGGTCAATAAGGACAGCAAGGGTATTGCCGTATTTGACCCGAAAGGTCGCAGGAATACGCTGAAATACTATTTTGATGTGTCCGACACCCACGAGGGCTATTATGGCAGCCGCCCTGTTCCGATATGGCAGATGGATGAGCGATACGAGCAGGCTGTTATGGAAAGGCTCTCGGACAGGTTTGGAGATGTGGAAAGCACTGACCTTGCTTCTGCCTTAATGGAAACGGCAAAGAACGCCGTGGAGGACAATCTGCAAGACTATTTTTCTCAGTTAAAAGACTGCACGAAAGACAGCTTTTTGGAAGAACTGGATGACTTTAATATAGAAGTCATTTACAGGCGGCTGGCAGCAAACAGCGTTGCTTTTATGCTGATCAGCCGCTGCGGTCTGGATACGAATGAGTTTTTTGACCGTGATGATTTTGCGGATATTGTAAATTTCAATACCCCTGCAACGATAAACGCCATCGGCGTTGCCACGAGCGATATTGCGGAAATGGCGTTACGGGAAATCTCACAGTCTATCCGAAATGTGCAAATGACGGAAAAAGACCAGAATCGCACCTTTGCACAAAGAACGCAGGCTCAGTATGATAAAGGCAGACAACAACCCGAAAGGAGCGAATACAATGAGCAAAATCACTTACAGCAGACAGGGGGATTATCTTATTCCCGACCTAACATTACCGACAGAGCCAGAGCTTCCGCTTGGCAGGTACGCTTTGATGCACAGGGATTATCTGGAGAAGCACAAGCGAGTGACCTATCTCAATCTGCTGACATCGGGCAGGCTGAACGGGCATCTGCACGAGGTAGAGCAGACAGCACTCCAGAGGTTGGAGCTTCTGACGAAGCAGCTCTCAGCCGAGCAGGGCGTGACAGAGAAACTGAAAGAGAAAGCACCGATGCAGTGGGTCGGACTGATGAACAACATCCGCAGCCAAGCGGAGGAAGTGATACTGACCGAACTGATTTACAAGTAAGCGTTGCCAAAGAGGATGAGGTTAGGGTCAATCTTCCAACCGTAGATGAACAAATCGAAATGATAGCAAAAGCAGAGGACGAAAAAGCCTCTGCTTTTGCTATTTCCAAAGAAGATATTGACTCCGTACTTCAAAAAGGCAGTGGCGTTGCGGACGGAAAATACCGCATCTACCGACAATTCCAAAAGGGCGAGGACAGACAGAAAAATATTGAGTTCCTTAAAAATGAGTATGGAACGGGCGGCGGTACGCACATCTTCCCCGATGGTTTCAGCGGTCACTCTTGGCATGACAGCAAAGGTCTTGCCATTGACCGAAACGGCACTTATACCAATCACGACCTTGTGTTGAAATGGTCACAGGTTGAAAAGCGTCTGCGTGAGCTGATTAAGGATAACCGCTATCTCAATCCGAAAGAAAAAGACCATTATGCCGATTATCTGGAGAGCGTGTCAGCTCCCCAATATGAGATTGACACCCAGAGGAAAATAGCAAGGCAGCGTTTTATCGACGCCCACCGTGACCTGCCACCTGCCGACAAACGGGATACCCTTGCTTTGCGGCTATCTGACTTTATCCGTGACTTGGACAGGTACGAAAAAGACCTGTTATCTGTTGTGGAACGAAGCGACCTTGCAGATGTTACCGCCGAGCAAATGGAACAGCACTTATCCGACCCCTCAACCGTTCAACAGCTCATAGACTTTCTTGCACAGGTACAATGGAAAACGACCTCAGTTTTCAGCCGCAGTAATGGGTGGAAGTTTACCGAGGAATTAAGGGAGCTGCACCCACTCCGCTACCTCTACAATGAGGGCGATGTGGTGTATATCGGTGCGGATAAATATGAGATTGCAACACTTACCGAGGAAAAGGTTTATCTGCAAAATGCCGAGTTTCCTATCTTGGGACAGGAATACAGCCGAGCCGACTTTGAAGAAAAGCTAAAGGAAAATCCTGCAAATGACCATCTGAAAGTGGTCGTAACCGAGAAACAGAGGACAGAAACACCGTCCGAGAAAAAGCAGGACGGAATACAGTTTTCTATCGGTTTTTCCGAACACCCTGCCTTTTATGACAGACAGCTTAATGACCGCTATACAGATTTGAGCTTTGCTTTGGGGAATAAGCTGCTTGGTATTTTGGACGAGAAACAGCACCGTGAGCGTGAGGGCGATAAAAATATCGGGTGGTATCACAAGACCGATTTTGTTATCAAGGCTGTTATCGGCGGCGAGGAATTTAACTATGAAGGGCGGTTTGATATTGGCGATGGTGAGGGCGATTTAATTGCCCACATTAAGAATTTTTACGATTATGCCTTATCGCCAAAGGGCGAACAGCTATATGGAGATGACCGAGAAAGCCTGCTCCGTGGCAGAGATGAGTTTATCCCATTCTTGGAACAGCACACCGAGCTGACCCAAGAGGACGAAAAGCTCCTTGATGAGATTATGGTTACCGAAAGTGATTGGTACAGGACAGCCGAGGAAGCCGAAGAAAAACCACAGGCGAATGCCGATAAAGTGAATGGCTCAGAAGCTCCTGTCATTGAAATGGAGCAATCCACAGATGACCTCATAGGCAGGGAAATCATCATAGATAACCGTAAATATCTCATTGAGAGCATCGGGAAAATCAGCGGTGATGTGTCCCTGCGTGACATCACATTCCAGAACAATGTGGGCTTTCCGATAAACCGAGTGGAGAAAATCGGCTATATCCAAAAGCTATTGGAACAGGAAAAAACCGAATTACCACCCGAAGAAAAAACGGAAACTCTTGCCACAGACCGTCATAATTTCCGTATTAACGATGACGCCATCGGTGTCGGCGGAGCAAAAGAAAAGTTCCGTAACAATATGGCGGCAATCAACCTGCTGCACGAGCTTGAAATCGAAAACCGCCTTGCCACACCCGAAGAACAGGAAGTCCTATCTCGGTATGTCGGTTGGGGCGGTCTTTCTATGGCATTTGATGAACACAATGCGGCGTGGGCGGAGGAATTTAAGGAGCTATATGCCAGCCTATCCCCAGAGGAATACCGTGCCGCTATGGAGTCAACGCTGACCGCTTTTTATACGCCGCCTGTTGTTATCAAGGCGATGTATGACGCACTTGACCGCCTGGGCTTTTCACAGGGCAATATCTTGGAGCCGTCCTGCGGTACAGGCAATTTCTTTGGTCTGCTTCCCGAAAGTATGCAAAACAGCAAGCTCCACGGCGTGGAAATCGACTCTCTCACAGGCAGGATTGCAAAGCAGCTCTACCCAAAAGCGAACATTGCCATTGAGGGCTTTGAGAAAACAAATCTCCCAGACAACCATTTTGATGTAGTCCTCGGTAATGTGCCTTTTGGGGAGATAAGGGTCAATGACAGCCGATACAACGCCCAGAAATTTCTCATACACGACTACTTTTTCGCAAAGGCTCTGGATAAAGTCCGTGCCGGCGGCGTTGTGATGTTCATTACCTCAAAGGGTACGATGGATAAAGCAAGTCCAGAGGTACGCAAGTATATTGCCCAGAGAGCCGAGCTTTTAGGTGCTATCCGTCTGCCAGACAACACCTTTAAGGCAAACGCAGGCACGGAGGTCACGAGCGATATTCTTATCCTGCAAAAGCGTGACCGAGTGATGGATATAGAGCCAGACTGGGTACACCTTGATACGGACGAAAACGGTGTTACGATGAACAGATATTTTGTCGAACACCCCGAAATGGTGTTGGGCGAGATAAAGATGGAAAACACACGCTTTGGTACTTTCAAGCCTGTCTGTAAAGCCCGTAAGGATATACCACTTTCCGAGCTTCTGTCCAATGCAGTTCAGAGGATAAACGGCGAAATTCCAGAGCTTGATAATGAGGTTGATGAAATCTCCGATGAGCAGGAGCTTTCCGTTCCTGCTGACCCGAATGTGCGTAACTTCTCTTTTACGCTGGTGGACGGCAGGGTTTACTTCCGAGAGAATGACCGTATGCAACTTGCTTCTGTGTCGATGACCGCAGAAAACCGTATTAAGGGACTTATCCAAATCCGTGACTGTGTGCGTAAGCTCATTGAGTATCAGACCGAGGATTACCCAGAGGAAATGATACGCACCGAGCAGGAAAACCTCAACCGTCTGTATGATGTTTATACCGCAAAATACGGTCTAATCAACAGCCGAGGAAACTATCTTGCGTTTGCTTCAGATGAGAGCTACTTCCTTTTATGTTCTCTGGAGGTGCTTGATGATGAGGGCAACTTCAAACGGAAGGCGGATATGTTCACGAAGCGGACTATCAAGCCCCACCGTGAGATTACCTCTGTTGAAACCGCAAGCGAAGCCCTCGCCCTCTCTATCGGGGAGAAAGCCCGTGTTGATTTGCCTTATATGGAACAGCTCACAGGCAAAACGCAGACTGAGCTTGTGCAGGATTTACAAGGTGTTATCTTCAAAGTACCGAACTGTGAGCCTGTTTCCTATGTAGCCGCAGACGAGTATCTGTCGGGAAATGTCCGAAACAAGCTGACGGTTGCGGAGCTTGCTGCGACGAATGACCCAGAACTTGCAGTCAATGTGGAAGCCTTGAAAAAGGTCATTCCCAAAGACCTCTCGGCGGCGGAAATCTCTGTCCGTCTGGGTGCGACTTGGATACCGCAGGACGATATACAGCGGTTTGTGATGGAGCTTTTAACTCCGTCAAGCTATGCCGCAGGCAGATTAAAGGTACGATACACCCCGATAAACGGAGACTGGTTCATAGAGAATAAAAGCTCCGATATGGGGAATGTAAAGGCGGACAGCACCTATGGTACGAAAAGGGCTTCCGCCTATCGTATTATTGAGGACACCTTAAACCTGCGTGACACCCGTATCTTTGATTATGTGTATGACGAACACGGCAATAAAAAAGCGGTGTTCAATGCAAAGGAAACTACGGCGGCACAGGCGAAGCAGGAAGTCATCAAGCAGGCGTTTCAGGATTGGATATGGAAAGACCCAGAACGGCGAAACCGCCTTGTCCGTTATTACAACGACACTTTTAACTCTGTGCGACCCCGTGAGTATGACGGAAGCCATATCACTTTCGGAGGTATCAGCCCAGAAATCACACTAAGACCCCATCAAGTCAACGCCATCGCCCATATCCTTTATGGCGGCAATACGCTCCTTGCCCATAAGGTGGGAGCAGGAAAAACCTTTGAAATGGTAGCTGCCGCACAGGAAAGCAAACGGCTCGGTTTATGCCAGAAATCTATGTTTGTTGTGCCAAATCATCTTGTCGGTCAGTGGGCTTCTGAGTATCTGCGGCTCTATCCGAGTGCAAATATACTTGTGACAACAAAGCAGGATTTTGAAACAGGAAACCGCAAGAAGTTCTGCGGCAAGATTGCCACAGGCGACTATGATGCAGTCATTATTGGGCATTCGCAGTTTGAAAAAATCCCGATGAGCATAGAACGCCAGAGGGGGCAGTTGGAAAAGCAACTTGATGATATTGAGCGTGGCATTGACGATGTGCAGGCTTCCAAAGGCGAGCAGTTCACGGTCAAACAGCTAATGAAAACCCGAAAGGCAATCAAGACGAAGCTCGAAAAACTCAACGACACCAAGCGTAAGGATACGGTTATCGACTTTGAACAGCTCGGCGTTGACAGGCTTTTCATTGATGAGAGCCATTTTTATAAGAATTTGTACCTCTACACCAAGATGCGGAATGTAGGCGGTATCGCCCAGACCGAAGCCCAGAAATCAAGCGACCTCTTTATGAAATGCCGCTATCTGGACGAAATCACGGGCAACCGTGGCACGGTTTTCGCAACGGGTACGCCTGTCAGCAATTCGATGGTTGAGCTGTACTCTGTTCAGAGGTACTTGCAGTATGATACCCTTGCACAGAACGGTTTGCAGCATTTTGATAGTTGGGCTTCTACCTTTGGAGAAACGGTTACAGCTCTGGAATTAGCACCCGAAGGCACAAATTACCGAGCCAAGACGAGGTTTGCCAAGTTCTATAACCTGCCAGAGCTGATGCAGATGTTCCGTGAGGTGGCAGATATTCAGACCGCCGATATGCTAAAGCTCCCCGTGCCAAAGGTCAATTACCACAATATTAAGACCAAGCCGAGCGAGATACAGACCGAAATGGTAGCTTCCCTTGCGAAGCGGGCTGAGAAAGTCAGGGCAAGACTTGTCGAGCCGAATATTGACAATATGCTCAAGATAACTAATGACGGACGGAAACTGGCTCTTGACCAGAGAATGATTGACCCGATGCTGCCAGATGACCCAGACAGTAAAGTCAATGCCTGCGTGGATAATGTGTACCGTATCTGGGAGGAACACGCCGATACCAAAGCGACACAGCTTGTGTTCTGCGACCTGTCCACCCCGAAAAATGACGGTACTTTCAATGTCTATGACGATATGAGGGAGAAGCTGATAGCCCGTGGTATCCCTGCGGAGCAGATACGCTTTATCCACGAAGCGACTACTGATGCACAGAAAAAAGAGTTGTTCGGCAAGGTAAGAAGCGGCGAAGTCCGTGTGCTGTTCGGCTCTACTCCGAAGATGGGAGCAGGTACGAATGTGCAGGACAGGCTCATAGCAATCCATAACCTCGATTGTCCGTGGCGTCCTTCCGACCTTGAACAAAGGCAGGGGCGTATTGAACGGCAGGGAAATATGTTCCCAGAGGTGGAGGTTTACCGCTATGTGACCGAGCAGACTTTTGACGCCTATCTCTATCAGTTGGTGGAGAGCAAGCAGAAATTTATCAGCCAGATAATGACGAGCAAAAGCCCTGTCCGTTCTGCCGAAGATGTGGACGAGGTTGCCCTGTCCTTTGCAGAGGTTAAAATGCTTGCCACAGGCGATGCCCGTTTTAAGGAAAAGATGGATTTGGATATACAGGTTTCCAAGCTCCGAGTGTTAAAGCAGAGTTATCTTTCCGAGCATTACGACCTTGAGGACAGAGTGATGAAATACTATCCCCAGACCATAAAAGAGTATGAGAAACGCATTGCAGGTTATGAAAATGATGCAGCTCTTGCCGAGCAGCACAAGCCGCAGGGCGAGGATAAGTTCTGCCCGATGACCCTAAAAGGCGTGACCTACACCGAAAAAGCAGACGCAGGCGAAATGCTCCTTGCAATCTGTAAGGACTATCCGATGTCTGCACCTACCGAAATCGGTAGCTATCGAGATTTCCAAATGGAGATTTATTATGATACCGTCAACGCCCATTACTGTATGAACCTTTGCGGAAAAGCAAAGCATAAGGTGGATTTAGGCTCTGATGCTCTCGGAAATCTGACCCGAATTGAGAACGAGCTGTCAAAGCTCCCCGCCAGACTGGAAGCAGCTAAGACCAAAAAGGCGGAAACTATCGCACAGCTTGAAACCGCAAAGGAGGAAATTAAGAAGCCTTTTGCCTTTGAAGGTGAGCTGGAAGAAAAAACAGAACGGCTGAACGCTCTTAACATTGAGCTGAATCTGAATGAAAAAGATACCTCTGTTATGGATACCGAGCCAGAGCAGACAGAAGAACAGCCTGAAAGAAAATGTGCAAGTCGGGAGAGATAATGCGGTTTGCATATTTGTATTGCTGATTTCTGGGAAGTATAATAGGTGTAGATTAGTAAATGTCGGAGGTGAAAGGTGTGCTTGATAATTTCAGATTTGAAACCTTTGTTGATGTGCATAGCAACATCTTTGCTGAATATCTAAGCTCCGTTATCGCAAAGCTGCCCAAAGAAAATCCAGAATACCGTTCCACAGAGGAAAGGATAGAGGAACTCTACAAGGAGTATCCCAAAGTGATGGAGGCTCTGGATACGGAAAAGCCGAGCGATTTATCTGAGCAGGAGTGTAAGGCTTTGATAGAAGTTTTGGAGCTTCGGAACAGGCTCAGCGATATGCAGCAGGAAGCAATCTATTTCAGAGGGTGCTATGACAGCGTTGGGTATCTCAAAAAGGCAGGAATACTATAACCGAGAACGGCGGCATTGGCGTGGAGCTGATGTCGCTTTTACATAGCCGTAGAGATGGAAAAACTTACATCTATGTGTTATAATAAAAAAAATTCAAATGATAAGGTGATAGTATGAAATATTCTTTACCAAGTAATTGGAGTGGGGATTTTGAAAATGATGGCGTTCTTTTCTTTGCACAACGATTGGAAGAAATGCTGTTTGACTATTCTATTGATTTATATCGTATGCCATTGTTAAATACACATGGATTAGCAGAAGAATATTGTGATGTTGCTAATAAGGTTAATTCGGGTGAAGTGAAAGAATATCAAAGAGATATAATTTTCGATGAGTTAATTGAATCATTGAAAAATGATATAGTATTAAAAGAATGTTGGAGTTATGAAAATATAGAAAAGGTTATCAAAACCTTTGGTTCAAGCTCTCAGCAAGAAAAGTACAATACTATTTCTTATATAAGTGCAACATTGAGCAATGGGAGATATTATGACTGGTGCGTTAAAACAATCATTAAATATACAAATCAGCCGAAGCAAAAAAAGAAATTAGAATCAGCTTTAAGATGTTTTCTCCCAGAACTAATATCCATGGGTTATGATGCACACTATGTTTATAGCGAATTGCGGAAATGTTTTTTTGAAAAAAATGTTGTTGATAAAAACAGCGTCAAAAAATTTTTGGATGTTTTCAATTTTGAAATACACAAATATACTGTTTATTTTTCTGTGTCAGCTCTTGCAATTAGATTTAAAGATATTTTAGTAAAGAGGTTACGATTGAACTTTGACGATGACGGAAAATTCAGTTGTTTCAAAAAAGATAGCAATAAAATCATTGTATATTTCAAAAATATCAAGGCTCCGTGTCCAAATACTGCTGCAAAAATAGCGTATAACAGATTGGATTTATTTTTTAGTTTTTATAAATTTGTTGGTAATAAAAGACGCTTTTCAGTTCAAAAGAAAGCGATGGTCATAGAGGAAGGACAAGCACCCATTTTTGTAGATGCTCAAAAGACATCTTATAATATTATTGAAGATATTGACTTTGAGGAGATAGGAACTACATCAGATAGATTATTGACGGGATTGTTAATCAATGCGGAATCTGAATATGCACTTTTAAGGAAATCTATAGAATTGCACAATACAGCACTATCAATACCTGATATGAAAAGCGGCTTTTTAAATCTTTGGGCATCAATAGAAGTATTGTGTCAAGATACAAATTCAAATAGTAAATTGGAAGCGGTTCTAAAAGTGGTTGTTCCCATATTAAAAAAAGATTACTTGATTTCCATGATAAATAATATAAATGAGTGCATGAAAAGTAATATGACTGAGCAAAGTTATAATAGAATCATGGAAGAAGTTACAGAGGTAGGGTGCGAAAAAAAGAAGGGTTTTTATTTGCTTTTACTTCCTAAATATAATGATTTAAGAAAAGAACTTATGGATGAATTAAAAAATTATCCAGTAATAAGAAGTCGTGTTTCAATGTTTGGAGATATCAAAACTACAAAGAATTTGAAGGGGTTAATTGATAAGTATGTCCAAAGAATTACATGGCATTTATATCGCATGTATAGGACAAGAAATGCTATCATACATTCTGGTGAAATTCCTGCAAATATAAAATATTTGGGCGAACATTTACATTCATATGTTGATTCGACTGTTACGGAGTTTATTGCAAAATTATCAGGAGATATACCATTTGAGTCTGTGGAAAATGTAATGGTTGATATAAAATTTGCAGTTGATAATTTGGAAAACGCGATTACGAAGGAAAGAGATATTGACGAAAAAATAGTAAATATTTTAATTCATCCAGAAATGGGAGCGGTTATGCATTGTGAAGAGCATACTAAAGAAATGTTATCCATAGAGTGATTTTTACATAGCCGAGAGGTTTTCATTTAACGAAAGCCCCTCGGCTTTTTCTATTTCTGGAGGTGATTTTATCCATTGAGAACTAACCGACCCTATGTGCAGATTGACCCAGATGTGCTTGAACGGGTGCGGCAGATTGATTTGTTATCCTATCTGCGTGAGTTTGAGCCGAGCAATCTTGTTAAGGTCAAAGGCACAAGCAATGTGTACTGTACCGCAGAACACGACAGCTTGAAGATTTCCAACGGTAAATGGTATTGGTGGTCGAGAGGTTTCGGCGGCTATTCTGCCCTCGATTATCTCATCAAGGTCAAGGAATATGACTTTGTGGAAGCCGTGGAAATTCTCACTGGACAGACGATGGCGGACTGGAAGCCACCCCCTGCTCCCAAGAAAGATGAACCGAAAGTCCTGCTCCTGCCGCCAAAAAATAAGGATTGTAACAGAGTGATACAGTATCTTTTCGGGCGTGGTATTGACTATCAGCTTATACAGAAGTGTATCTCAGACGGTACGCTCTATGAGAGTGCCGATTATCACAATGCTGTTTTTATCGGCAAAGACGAAAGCGGAACACCGAAATATGCCGCCCTGCGAAGCACTCTCGGCAGCACTTTCAAGCAGGACGCATCGGGCAGCGACAAGCGGTATTCGTTCCGACTTCTGGCAAGAGAGCCGACGGATACCGTGCATTTATTTGAAGCCGCCATTGATTTACTGTCCTATGCCACTTATCTGAAATGCGAGGGCAAGGACTACAAATCGGAAAGTCTGCTTTCTCTTTCGGGCGTGTATCAGCCAAAGAAAGAGATGAAGGACAGCAAAATCCCCATAGCCCTCACAACTTTTTTGAGTGCCAATCCACAAATTAAGACCATCGTTCTGCATCTGGATAATGACAAGGTAGGCAGGCTTTGTACCGCTACTTTGAAAGAACTGTTGCAGAAAGACTGCAAAATCGTTGATGATCCACCGCCTGTCGGCAAGGACTTCAACGATTTTTTGTTGTCCTATCTGGGAATTGCAAGACCTATGCCCAAGCGTGAAAGGAGTGATGCCCGTTGATTGTGTAGTAGATTCTCACCAGAAAGACACCGAAACCAAATCAAAATTTAATGCTGAAAGCGAGGAATGAACCATTGAAAAAGTATGATGTAACCCTTACTGCCCATTACCGAAAGACCGTTTCCGTCTATGCGGAAAGCCCCGAACAGGCAAAGGAAAAGACAAAAATTATCCTGTTCGATACCGACCTTATCAACTTTACCGATGATGATTTTGTCTGCGGCGAAGCCGATATTACCGAGCAGAGCGAGGACGGTCTTGACGGTGCGGGCGAGAATACACTACAGGAAAATGAGGATTGTTCGGACTGTCCGTACTTCTGCCCCGTGTGCGGTGAGTGTATGTATGAGGAGGACTGCGAAGAATGAGATGTCTTACCAAGCACTGAATTTGGTTAGCCAAATTCGCTTGTTAGGGGCTGCCCCTAATACCCCATAAAAACAGGAAGGAGTTTTTAAGAATGAATGAGCTTTTGTTTTTCATTATCGGCACTATGCTCGGCGGTCTGGTCGGCGTTGTGCTGATGTGCCTTTTACAAATAAACAAGCTCTCCCAAAGAGAGGAAGTGGAAAATGCGAAAACGAAATGTGCAGATACTTTTCCGCCTGAATGAGGAAGAAGCAGACTATCTTTATGACCTTGTGAAACGCTCTGGTCGTTCTAAAGAAGCGTTGCTCCGTGCAATGGTCAAAGGGTATCGACTCTGCGAAAAGCCAGACCCAGAGTTCTATCAAATAATGCGTGAGCTGTCCGCCATCGGCAACCGTATCAATCAGCTTGCAGTCAAGGCAAACGCCCTTGACTTTGTGGATACGCCTATGCTCCGTGAGGAAGCGAAAAAGTGGCAGCAGTTCCAGATTGATGTCCGCAAAAAATATTTGCTTCCTAAAGGAAAATCGGACTAATGGCGGTCTGCGAGATATGGGACGTGCGTGGCAGGCTCGACCACCCAATCGACTATGCCGAAAATCCAGACAAGACCGCCAATCCGAAATATACCGAAGCTGACTTGCAGGCTCTCGGAGATGTAATGAAATACGCCACCAACGGCGACAAGACCGAGAAGCAGTTTTTTGTAACAGGCGTAAACTGCGACATCGCAACCGCCAGAGATGAAATGCTGATTGCCAAAGCCCAATGGAATGATGAGAGTGAGATTGTCTGCTATCACGGTTTTCAGAGCTTTAAGTCTGGGGAGCTTACGCCAGAACAGGCTCACGAGGTCGGCGTTAAACTTGCCGAGAAAATGTGGGGCGACAGATTTCAAGTCATTGTCGCAACCCACCTTAACACGGACTGTCTGCATAATCACTTTGTCGTAAACTCCGTTTCCTTTGCGGACGGCAAGCACTACCACGACAACAAAGCAAATCTGCGTCTGCTCCGTCAGCGTTCCGATGAGCTTTGCCGTGAATATGCCCTGTCCGTGATTGAACACCCAAACGGCAGGAAGAAACCATACGCCCTCTATCAAGCGGAGAAGCAAGGGTTTCCCACCAGAGATAATGTGGCACGGCAGGCAGTTGATGAGGCTATCTCAAAATCATTTACGCTCAAAGACTTTGACCGTCTTATGGCGGAGATGGGCTACAAATGCAGCTTTGACCCCAACCGCAAATATTGGACGATTATCGGCAGAGGTTGGAAACGCCCCAAGAGGTTATATAAGCTCGGAGAGGATTACACCAACGAGCGAATTATGGAGCGTATTCGTGAAAATTCCTATGCCGTAAAGTTCGCCCGATTTACAGAGCCACAAAAGCAGATAAAAGTCTATCGGCTCAAAGGCTCTTTGTCTGGAGCAAGAAAAATCGGGGGCTTGCGTGGGCTGTATCTCCATTACTGCTATAAGCTCGGTATCCTGCCCAAAGGCAGAAAACAGAATTATGCGAAGCTCCATTATCTTCTCAAGGACGACCTGATGAAGATGGACGCTATCACAAAAGAAGCAAGGCTGTTTTGCCGCTGTCACATTGACACCGCAGAGCAGCTTTTGTTATATCAAGGCTCTTTGGAATCAGAGAAGAATGAGCTGACCGAACAGCGTAAGGGGCTTTATTCCCTCTCCCGTAAAGTAAGCGGCGAAGAAAAAGAAGCGGTCAAGACTCAGATTTCCGATATTTCAAAAAGGCTTGGCGAAATCAGAAAGGAGGTCAGGCTTTGCGAGGGTATCGCCGCCCGCAGCGGTACGCTCAAAGAAAAATTGCAGACAGTGCGGGCAGATGAACAGGAAATTAAACGAAAGGAGCTGATGAAGAATGAACACAGGCGGCGATGCGGCGGAACAAATCGTGAGGATGAGCTTAGAGGGATTTGAGGTTGCCGCAAAACTGACAGGTGCAGGTGCGAAGAATATCGCTGTACTTCTGTATTCCATTCTCAAAGAGGAACAGAAAACCAAAGGCAAAGCAAGGCTGACGAGTATGCTCCGTTCTGGCAAGGAGCTGAAAGTCTTTACCGTGAAGAATGAGGACTTGAAACGCTTTACGCAGGAGGCGAAAAAATACGGCGTTCTCTATTGCGTTCTGGCTGACCGTAAGAACAAAGACCCCAATGCGGAGGTGGATGTGATTGCCCGTGCCGAGGACGCATCGAAAATCAGCCGTATTGTGGAACGCTTCAACCTTGCTTCGGTGGATACCGCTTCCATTGTGACGGAGGTTGAGAAAAGTAAGGATGAAAAAACCGATATGCCAGAGCCAGACATCGGTGTGCAGGAAAAGGCAGAGAAAGATAAGCTGCTCGACGCTCTGATGGGCAAGCCGACACAGAAGGAGGAAAATGCCCAAGAAAACCCCTCGGTGGCAAAGACAGAAAAATCCCCTCCGTCCGAGCCTTTCTCCGAGAAGCCAAGCAAGTCCGCAGAGGGGGCTACTATGACTAAGGAGGAAAAGCCTTCTGTCAGAGAGGAACTGCGGAAAATCAAGGAGAGCCGCAAAGAACAGGAAGCCGATGCCCCTGTTGCCCAGGACAAAAGCAAAGCTTCTGACAGGGCAAAGGGCAAGGTCGGCAAGACCGAGCATAAGCAGCCACCAAAAAGAAAGACCCCGAAAAAATCGAAAGGAGCAAGATAAATGAGTATTTATGATGTGTTCAGCGGCGGAAATAAGCCGTATGACAAAGCACAGTGGGCGGCACAGAAACAGGCGGAACGAAAGGAAGCCTATGAGCTGATTGACAACACTTGTGCTGAAATGGCAGTCGGCGGCGACAGCTTCCGCCAGTATCTTGATGTGCAGGGGCGGTTTGACCGCTATTCCGTCAACAACGCCATTCTGGTATCGGCACAGATGCCAGAAGCATCACAGCTTAAGGATAAGGCAGGTTGGAAATCAAACCGTGTCTATGTGAACAAGGACGCACAGAAAATCATTATCCTTGAGCCGAGCAAGGAATACACCCGTGATGACGGTACAAAGGCGGTGTCCTATAACGCCAAAGCCGTCTATGACATTTCCGAAACCTCTGCAAAAGACAGGCAGGAAGCTCCAGAGCCGAAATCAATGCGTGAGCTTGTGTCCGCAATGATTGACGCAAGCCCTGTGCCGTTTCAGCCGATGGACAATCTGGAGCTGCCTGCCTACTATGACAGCGGACAGCAGACTATCTTTATCCGCACAGGCTTAAATGAAGAACAGCTTTTTGTCAGTATGTCAAAGGAGGTGGCTGCTGCGGTCTTTGATTTCAAGCACAATGAGAGCCGTGATGCTTCCGACTTCAAAGCCTACTGCGTTGCCTATATGGTCAGCTCCCGTTACGGCGTGGATACCAGAGGTTTTAACTTTGACCGACTCCCGAAAGAGTACGCCGAAATGGAAACGCAGGACTTCAAGGGCGAGCTTGGCTCTATGCGTGATGTTTTAGGCGAGGTGCAGTCGGAAATGTATAAGAGTATGGAAAAGAACAAGCCTGCCAGAAACAAAGAGCAGGAACGGTAATCGGAGGTGTAGCCTATGAAAGAAGAACGATACCACATCGCCCTTGACCGATACGATAAGAATATCGTTTTAAATGCTTTAAACACCCTGCGGAATCAGCAAGTACGTGAGGAACGCCCCACCGACCCTGTGGACGAGCTGATAGAAACGGTGGCTCACGCTCCCACACGAAAGGTCAGGGTGATGCCCTGTAAGTGCCGTGAGGAACGATAACGATAAGAAAGCGAGCTTAATCCTTGCCCTCTGCGGTATCGTTCCTGTCGTGTGGTTCGCCCTGCTGACAGCACCTTTTGTCAGCGGAGGTCTGGTAGAGATAGTGCGAAACCTTCCTCAAGCAATGAACAATCCGTTTTCCGTAACGGTATGTGAGGGCAGCCTAAAAACTGCCCTTATTTTTTTGCTTGCTTACGGTATGGGTATCGGCATTTATCTCTCCACACGCAGGAACTACCGCAGGCGTGAGGAACACGGCTCTGCTAAATGGGGCGACGCAGGTGCTATCAACAAGAAATACCGTGATAAAGACCCGACGGAAAATAAGCTGCTTACCCAGAATGTCCGTATCGGTCTGGACGGAAAAAAGCACCGCAGAAATTTGAATATCCTTGTGTGCGGCGGCTCTGGTGCAGGTAAGACAAGGTTCTTTTGTAAGCCCAATGCGATGCAGTGCAACACATCTTTTGTGGTGCTTGACCCAAAGGGCGAAATCGTCCGTGACATCGGCGGTCTTTTGGAAAAGAAAGGCTATGAGGTGCGTGTCCTTGACCTTATCAATATGCACAAGAGCCATTGCTACAATCCCTTTGTCTATCTTCGGAACGATAACGATGTGCAAAGGCTTGTGACCAATCTCTTTAAGGCGACCACACCGAAAGGCAGCCAGTCGCAAGACCCGTTCTGGGATACGGCGGCGAGTATGCTTTTGTTATCGTTGGTGTTCTATCTAAAATACGAAGCACCGCCAGAGGAACAGAATTTCCCGATGGTAATGGAGCTTTTGCGTGCAGGCGAAGTCCGTGAGGACGACGACAGCTATGTAAGCCCTCTGGACGAGCTGTTTGACCGTCTAGAAATGGTAACCCCAGAGCATATTGCCTTAAAGTATTACAGGGATTATCACTCTGGCTCTGCAAAGACCTTAAAGAGTATCCAGATAACCCTTGCGGCAAGGCTTGAAAAATTCAACTTGGAGAGCCTTGCTTCCTTGACTGCAACCGACGAGCTTGACCTGCCGAGTTTAGGTGAAAAGAAAATCGCTTTGTTTGCTCTGATACCCGACAATGACACGAGCTTCAATTTTCTTGTGTCTATTTTATACACCCAGCTTTTCCAACAGCTTTTCTATCTTGCCGACCACAAGTACGGCGGAAGCCTGCCCGTGCATTGTCATTTCATAATGGACGAGTTTGCCAATGTTTCGCTGCCCGATGACTTCGATAAGATACTCTCGGTTATGCGTTCCAGAGGTGTGTCGGTCAGTATTATTTTGCAAAACTTGGCACAGCTTAAAGCTCTGTTTGAGAAGCAATGGGAAAGCATTGTCGGCAACTGCGATGAGTTTTTATATCTCGGCGGCAACGAGCAAAGCACCCACAAGTATGTGTCGGAGCTTTTGGGCAAGGAAACTATTGATACCAACACCTACGGAAAGAGTACAGGGCGAAGCGGTAACTATTCCACCAACTACCAAATATCGGGGCGTGAGCTGATGACCCCAGACGAAGTGCGTATGCTTGATAACCGCTACGCACTTCTTTTTGTTCGTGGAGAACGCCCTGTAATGGATTTTAAGTATGACATCTTGAAGCATCCGAATGTGAAACTGACAACCGACGGAGGTCAGCCGCCGTATATCCACGGTGAGCCGACGCAGGCTGTCGCAACCCTTGTATTTGACAACGCTTTGATGATGAACGCCATGAGCGTGAAGCCTGTCAAAACATCTTATGAGCTTCTGTCCGAGGAGGACTTGGAAGAACAATTCAAAATTTAAGGAGGATTTATCTATGAAGTTTTTTAACAAGAAGAACACCCAGAACAAGGAAACCACCAAACTGCCGATGTCAGGCAAGGTAAAAAAGGGCTTCCGTAATTACTGCGTGGCGGTACTCGCCGTTACAATGGTACTCGGCACTTCCGTTACCGCCTTTGCCGCCAATGACCCGATTACCGTAGTCAACAACCTTTCCGACTTTATCTTCGGCTTAATCCGTGCCGTCGGTATGATTTTGCTCGGCTTCGGTATCGTGCAGATTGGTCTTTCTCTTAAATCTCACGACCCGTCCCAGAGAGCAAACGGCTTTTTGACCCTTGCAGGCGGCGTCATCATTACCTTTGCAAAAGAGATTTTGACTCTTATCACAGGCTAATATCAGACAATAAAAAGACACAAGACAGAGCTTACGGGGCAGATCCGCTTTGCGGTTTGCTCCGTAAGGCTATTTTAAGAACGGAGGTGGTTTAAGTGTCTGATAATTGGGTCGTACAGAATTTAGAAAACGCTCTGAATACTTGGAATGAGAAATTAGCGGAAATATGGCAGCTCGTTACCCAATCTCCAGAGCAGTTTAAGGGCGGTACGATATGGTCAGTTATCGTCAATATCCACGGTGCGTTGCAGGCTATCGGGCTTGCCCTGCTCGTATTGTTTTTTGTCGTAGGCGTAATGCGTACCTGCGGCAGCTTTGCCGAGGTCAAGAAGCCCGAACACGCACTCAAACTCTTTATTCGATTTGCCCTTGCCAAAGGTGTTGTAACCTATGGCTTGGAGCTGATGATGGCTCTGTTTAATATCGTACAGGGCGTGATTTCCACCATAATGAATACCGTAGGTTTCGGTACAGCAGCACAGACAGTATTACCGCAGGAGATTGTAACTGCCGTTGAGGAGTGCGGATTTTTTGAGAGTATTCCTCTATGGGCGGTCACGCTTATAGGCGGTCTGTTCATTACGGTTCTGTCATTCATTATGATAATGTCGGTTTACGGACGATTTTTCAAGCTTTACCTTTATACCGCAATCGCTCCCGTGCCGTTATCTACTTTTGCAGGAGAGCCGAGCCAGAGTGTCGGCAAGAGTTTTATAAAAAGCTATGCCGCCGTTTGTCTGGAGGGAGCAATCATCGTCCTTGCCTGCATTATCTTTTCTCTGTTCGCAGCCACGCCCCCTGCGGTTGACCCCAACGCTGCGGCAGTATCAATGGTGTGGAGCTATATAGGAGAGCTTGTATTTAATATGCTTGTTTTGGTTGGTGCGGTCAAAATGGCAGACCGTGTTGTCCGTGAAATGATGGGCTTGTAAAGGAGGTGCAACCTATTGGAAGTCAAGATAAATAAGGAAATCCGTAATTACACGGAGAGTATGTTTTTTGGACTGTCGCTGCGGCAGTTCATTTTTTCTGCCCTTGCCTGCGGCGTGGCGGTAGGTCTGTTTTTTCTCCTCCGTCCGCACTTCGGAACGGAAACCCTCAGTTGGGTATGTATCTTAGGTGCTTCGCCCTTTGCAATGATGGGATTTGTGAAGTACAACGGTATGACCGCCGAGCAATTTGTCTGGGCGTGGATTAAGTCGGAATTTCTGATACCGAAAAAGCTGATGTTCCTGCCAAGCAATCTCTACTATGAAGCATTGAAGCAGAATATCGAAGCCCGTGAGAAAGGCTTGCCTGTTGCCCAAAAGAAGCAGAAACGGCAGACGGCGAAGGCAGAGAAAAAGAAACCAAGAAAATCAAAAAAGCGTAAGGAGGCAGACTATGATAAAAACGCTTAGAAACCTGTTCAAGCAGGATAAGGAAAAGTTTGTTGTGCCAAAGGCGGTGCAGTCGGTTATTCCTATTAAGACCATCTGGGAGGACGGCATTTTCCTTGTGGGCAAGAACAAGTACGCAAAGACCTTTAAGTTTGAGGATATAAACTATGCTGTGGCAAGCCGTGAGGACAAGGAAGCGATGTTCCTTGAGTATTCGGAGCTTCTCAATGCCCTCGACAGCGGTGCGACCACGAAAATCACTATCAACAACCGTCGCTTGAATAAGGCGGACTTTGAGCAGACCATCTTAATCCCTATGGCGGAGGACGGTTTGGATAAGTACCGTACAGAATACAACAAAATGCTCCTTGATAAAGCGACAGGGGCTAATTCGATTGTGCAGGATAAGTATGTGACCATATCCGTCTGCAAGAAGAATATCGAAGAAGCACGACACTACTTTGCCCGTGTGGGAGCTGACCTTATCGGGCATTTCTCAAGGCTCGGCTCAAAATGCACCGAGCTTGACGCAGAAGAAAAGCTCCGTATCTTCCACGATTTCTACCGCACAGGCGAGGAAACGGCGTTCCGCTTTGATATGGTGCAGAGTATGAAAAAAGGTCACGATTTCAAGGACTATATCTGCCCCGATACTTTTGAGTTTGAAAAGGACTGTTTCAGAATCGGAAACCGATACGGGCGTGTGATTTTCCTTAGAGAGTATGCCGCCTATATCAAGGATAGTATGGTAGCCGAGCTTTGTGAGCTGAACAGAAATATGATGCTGTCCGTGGATGTCGTTCCCGTTCCCACAGATGAAGCTGTGCGTGAGGTGGAAAACCGTCTTTTAGGTGTGGAAACCAACATCACGAACTGGCAGAGAAAGCAAAACCAGAACAACAATTTTTCAGCGGTCATCCCTTACGACCTTGAACAGCAGCGAAAAGAAAGCAAGGAGTTTTTAGATGACTTGACCACCCGTGACCAGAGGATGATGTTTGCGGTGCTGACAATGGTGCATACGGCTGAAACAAAGGAACAGCTTGATAGTGACACGGAAGCTCTTTTGACTACCGCACGAAAGCACCTTTGTCAGTTCGCCGTGCTGAAATATCAGCAGATGGACGGACTGAATACAGCCCTGCCATTTGGTGTGCGAAAGATAGATGCTCTGCGTACCCTTACTACGGAAAGCCTTGCGGTGTTTATCCCGTTCCGTGTGCAGGAAATCTATCACGAAAACGGTGTGTATTACGGACAGAATGTAATCAGCAAAAATATGATTATTGCCAACCGCCGCCACCTCTTGAACGGTAACTCATTTATCCTCGGCGTGTCTGGTGCAGGCAAGTCCTTTACGGCAAAGGAAGAAATGACAAATATCATTCTCACAGACCCTAACGCTGATGTGATTATTATAGACCCAGAGCGAGAGTATTCGCCGCTTGTCAAGGCTATGCAGGGCGAGGTCATTCATATTTCGGCTACAAGCGAAAACCATATCAATGCTATGGATATGAACTCCGATTACGGTGACGGTGCAAACCCTGTCATTTTGAAATCGGAGTTTATTTTATCTCTCTGCGAACAGCTCATCGGCGGCAACACTCTGGGAGCAAAACAGAAGTCAATCATAGACCGCTGTACGGCGAGCGTGTACCGCTACTATCAGCAGGGCAATTATCAGGGAACGCCGCCCACCTTACAGGACTTCCGTGAGGAACTTCTTAAGCAGAACGAGCCAGAAGCACAGGAAATCGCCCTTGCCATTGAGCTGTTTACGGACGGCTCTCTCAACACCTTTGCGAAGCATACCAATGTTGACACCCACAGCCGCCTTATCTGCTATGACATTTTGGACTTGGGCAAGCAGTTACAGCCTATCGGTATGCTCGTTGTCCTTGACAGCATCTTAAACCGTATCACGCAGAACAGAGCCAAAGGCAGGAACACATTCATTTTCATTGATGAGATTTATCTGCTTTTCCAACACGAATACTCCGCAAACTTCCTCTTTACCCTCTGGAAGCGTGTGCGTAAATACGGTGCGTACTGTACGGGTATCACTCAGAATGTAGACGACCTGTTGCAGAGCCATACGGCGAGGACGATGCTTGCAAACTCGGAGTTTATCATTATGTTAAACCAAGCGTCCACCGACAGGCTTGAGCTTGCCAAGCTCCTTAACATCTCTGACCTTCAGATGAGCTATATTACGAATGTGGGTGCAGGACAGGGGCTTTTGAAAGTCGGCAGCTCCCTTGTGCCGTTTGTCAACAAGTTCCCAAGAAACACAGAGCTTTATAAATTGATGACAACCAAATTTGGTGAGGTTTAAGAAAGGAGGAATTTCAATGTCTAATATCCGATTTCGCTCTGCGGCTCATCGTGATTTCTTTCTGGAAATGATGAACAAAAGCAGAGTCAATGACTGCTATCACAGAGCCTTTTTCTATGTGATGGGCATTGCCGCAGAAACGAGGGCAAACATCAACCAGATGTTTGACTTTAAGACAGACTGCATTGAGCCAGAGGGGATGCACGGTGGATGGCAGACAAGCGGCACGGTCAAGGTCTGCCACCTTGCCTTTAACCTTTGGAACGGTTACACCGATAAGGAGCGTCCACAGGACTTCACACCAGAGGACTTATTCTGCTGTGAGTTCGCTCCCTACTTTATGGAGGGCATTAAGGTAAGGTATCCAGAGTATTGCAGGGAACTCCCTGCACCGAAACAGCAGACGGAACATTCAAGATGAGAAAGGATGAGCTTATGAAAAAATATAAAATGCAGATTTGTATCGCTGCCGCTGTTGTCCTGTTGGGTGCAGCGGTTTTTTGCGGCTTTCAAATTTACCACCACTACGCACAGGTGGAGGAACAGACCGAAGCATTTGAACAGATGGCGAAGCTTGTAGAGAAAGCTCCAGAAGAAGCAATCCCAGAGGATACGCCTGTCAGTGAGGGCGAAGATGTCCTTGCGAAATACAGGGAGCTGTATCTGCAAAATGAGGATATGGTCGGTTGGATTTCCATTGCCGGCACGAAGCTCAACTATCCTGTGATGCAGACAACGAACAATCCGAACTTCTATCTGAAACACAACTTTGAAAAGGCATACAGTGATTTGGGAACGCCCTATATCCAAGAAAACTGCAACCTTTTGGAGAGCGACAACCTTGTGATTTACGGTCATCACATCAAGGGCGGCAAGATGTTCGGGGCGTTAGAGGATTACAAGGCAGAGAGCTTTTATGAAAAGCACAAGACCATTCAGTTTGATACGCTGACCGAGCAGGCAGAATATGAAATCGTGGCTGTTTTCAAGACTGTTGCGTACAGCTCGGAGGGCTTCCGCTACTATGATTTTGTCAATGCAGAAAATGAAGAAGCCTTTGATTCCTATATCGCCAAGTGTAAGGAGCTTGCCTTATACGATACGGGTGTAAGTGCTGAATATGGCGATAGGCTGATTACCCTTTCCACCTGTGAATACTCTGCCCAGAACGGCAGGCTTGTGGTGGTGGCAAAAAAGGTATCTTGATATGACCGCAAAACTTCTGGGAAAGGAGGTTTTGTATGGCGAATATAAAGACCAGAGATGCGGTCAAGGGTACGATTAAGACCATTGACAAGGCGGCTATTGCAGGCGAGCGTATGAAATCTGCTTATGCCAAGACAAAGGATAAGGCGGAACAGGGCTATTATGCTGAGGAAAGCTCTGCTACTGAGTATGCTTCCGATAAGGTGTCCTATGCGGCTGACCGTATCAAGGACGAGGGCATCCATCAATTCAATAAGCAGGGTCAGAAAAGTGTGCAGACCACAAAGGAAAATGTCGTCAAGGCAAAGGATAAGATTGCGGACTTTAAGACCAAACGGGCAATGAAAGCTGCCGAGCAGAAACAGGCACAGGCGGCTTCTGTACGAAGCGGTTCTGCCGTCCGTCAAAGTGCGGCTAACCGTGCCGCTGTTCCCGATACCCCTGCCCAGACCATCAAGACTAAGCGGCAGGTGGAAAAGACGATAAAACAGTCTGCCAAAAGCACAGGGAAAACGGTCAAAACTGCCGCCAAAGGTACGGTAAAGTCAGCCGAAAAAGGTGTAAAAACGGCTCATTCCACTTCAAAGGCTGCGATTAAGACTACGCAGGCTTCGGCAAAAGCGGCACAGAAAACCGCACAGGCTTCTGTTAAGGCGACACAAAAGGCGGCACAGGCAGCGAAAGCAACGGCAAAGGCTACTGCCCAAGCGACAAAGGCGGCGGTCAGAGCGACTATCGCCGCTGTCAAGGCAATCATCGCAGGCACAAAGACTCTGATTTCTGCCATTATCGCAGGTGGTTGGGTTGCGGTTTTAATTATCCTTATCATCGTGTTGTTTGGTTGTGCGGTATCCTTATTCGGCGGTGGCGGCAACAGCAACTCCTATACGCCAGTCAGTGCCGAGGTGGAAGCCTATGAGCCTTTGATACAGCAGTATGCAAGGCAGCACGGTATTTCTGAATATACGAAGCTGATTAAGGCGGTGATGATGCAGGAATCTGGAGGGCGTGGAAATGACCCGATGCAGGCTTCCGAGTGCGGATACAATACCCGTTACCCGAATACGCCAAACGGCATTACCGACCCAGAGTATTCCATCAATGTAGGTATCCAGAACTTAGCTGCCTGCTTAAGTGATGCAGAGGTGGAAAACCCGATTGATATGGAGCGTATCAAACTTGCTTTGCAGGGCTACAATTTCGGCAATGGCTATATCTCGTGGGCGAAAACCAACTATGGAGGATATTCCTATGCCAATGCGGTAGAGTTTTCTACTACACAGGCAGAACGCTTAGGGTGGGACAGTTACGGGGATACGCAGTATGTTTCCCACGTCCTGCGTTACTATCCATACGGACGGGCATTTACGGGCGGCGGCAATCAAGCCATTGTAGAGGTTGCCTTAACGCAGCTCGGCAATGAGGGCGGTCAGCCTTATTGGTCGTGGTACGGTTTTGACAGCCGTGTGGAATGGTGTGCCTGTTTTGTATCTTGGTGTGCCGAGCAGTGCGGTTATCTGGAAAGCGGAATCATACCAAAGTATTCCCTCTGTTCGGACGGTGTGAATTGGTTTCAGAGCAACGGACAATGGCAGGGGCGGGATTATGAGCCATCGGCAGGAAGTATTATCTTTTTTGATTGGGATAATGACGGTACAATCGACCACACAGGCATTGTGGAGAAATGCGAAAACGGTACAGTTTATACGGTTGAGGGCAATTCTGATGATGCCTGCAAGCAGAGAAGCTATTCTGTCGGCAGCAGCGTGATTTACGGTTACGGTATCCCTGCCTATTAAGGAAAAGGGCAAAAGAAAAACCAGAGGTCTTTAGTCCTCTGGCTCTTTTGCCTTACATAATCCGTTTACAGTTGCTTCTATAACTGACAGTTCTTTATCATCTAAATTGTCGAGCTGTGCGTCTAAGCGTCTGCGGACGGAACTCTTTTTGACTTCTTTGTTAGGAAATATATACTCATCAACCGAAACATCGAAGATTGTAATAAGCTGAATAAACAGCTCGATGCTTGGATATTTTCCCTCGTTTTCGATAGATTGAATGTGTCTGGGGGCATAGCCGATTATCCCAGAAAGCTGCTCTCTCGTCATTCCTCTTGCTTCACGGGCTTTCTTAATCGCCTGTCCTATCGGCATAAAATCGAAATCAAAATCGTTGTTTCTCTCGTCCATAAGCTCACCACCTTGTACCAACATAATTCTTTATTATTATATTGTATGGATTTGTGGCTTCTTATTAAACGATGTGAAAATGCCGACTATAAGATATTTCACTTCCTACAAGCGGAGGTAAAAATTCATAATCGCACACTTGATATAGTTCGTTCAAACGGCTATACTATATTTAGCACGCATTAGGAGGTTAAAAATGTTTGAGTATATGACTGCACAAGAAGCTGCCGAAAAATGGGAAGTGTCACTTAGGTGGGTACAACGGTTATGCAAAGATAACCGTGTTGACGGAGTTATAAATGTAAACCGTGTATGGCTTATTCCAAAAGAGGCTAAAAAGCCTGCTGATGCGAGATTTAAGAATGGAGTTTAATAAGTATGAAAAACATTTTGATTATAGATGATGATTTAGATATAGGAAATGTGCTTGAGGAAATCCTGAAAAATGAGGGGTATTCTGTTTCCCGTGCATACTCAGGAACGGAAGCTGTATTTGTGCTTTCTCAGTCAAGGCCAGACCTTATTCTACTTGATTTGATGCTGCCGGGGCTAAGTGGCGAAGAAGTCTTACCGTACATTAAAGGTATTCCTGTAATTGTTATGAGTGCAAAGGTTGATGTTGACAATAAGGTAGAACTTCTGCTTGGTGGTGCAGTTGATTATGTGACAAAACCTTTTCATACAAAGGAATTATTAGCCCGTATTGCCGTTCACCTTCGTATTTTTGATACCCTCGATAAGTCGGAGATTTTGACTTTTGAAGAAATTGAACTCGATGTTGATACGCATATAGTAAGAATAAAAGATACGGAAATTAAACTGACGAGAACAGAGTATGCTATTCTGAAGCTTCTAATGCAAAATCCGTCGCAGGTTGTTTCTAAATCGCAACTTCTTGACCGTATTAGTGAAGATACTCCCGACTGTACGGAAAGCTCGCTGAAAACGCATATAAGTAATCTTCGCAAGAAACTCCGTGAGGTAAGTGGAAAAGAGTATGTGGAAGCAGTCTGGGGTATTGGATTTAAGATGAAAACGGAATAAAATAAAATCTTTACTATTTCTGAACTATTTTCTTAACTGTTTTCTTAACCATTTTGCGATAGAATGACAGCACCAAATACAAGGAGGTAAAACTTATGGAGTATGTTCTTAAAACAAACGATTTATGCAAAAATTATAAACATTTCAAAGCGTTGAATGGACTTACTATGAATGTTCCGAAAGGAGCAATCTATGGTTTTGTCGGTAAAAATGGTGCTGGCAAGACAACTTTAATTCGATTGATTTGTGGGCTGCAAGAGCCTACATCTGGGGAGTATGCCTTATATGGACTGAAAAACTCAGAAAAGGAAATCTTAAAATCTCGCAGAAGAATGGGTGCTGTGGTTGAAACACCGTCCATTTATTTGGATTTAACAGCAGTTGACAATCTGAAGGAACAGTATAGAATTCTCGGCATTCCTTCCTATAACAGTATTCCGAAGCTGTTAAAATTGGTAGGACTTGAAAACACAGGAAACAAAAAGGCTAAAAACTTTTCGCTCGGTATGCGACAGAGATTAGGAATTGCTATTGCTTTGGCAGGCGACCCAGATTTCTTAGTGTTAGATGAACCTGTTAATGGTCTTGACCCACAAGGCATTATTGAGATGCGTGAGTTAATTCTAAAGCTTAATTGTGAATACCAAATAACTGTATTGATTTCAAGCCACATTCTTGATGAGCTGTCCCGTCTTGCAACACATTATGGCTTCATTGACAGCGGAAGAATGGTGAAAGAAATCAGTGCGGAAGAATTGGAAGCTTCTTGCCGTAAGTGTGTTCGCCTTGAAGTAACAAATGTACAGACGCTCGCCTGTGTTCTGGATGAAATGAAAGTGGATTATAATATTATCTCTGACAAAGTGGCTGATGTATTTGCTAAAGTCAATGTTTCCAAACTGACTATGGCATTGTCAAAGGAAAACTGTGAAGTTATTTCTATGCAGGAACGAGATGAAAGTTTGGAAAGTTATTATGTCAGCTTAGTAGGAGGTAAAAACAATGGGTAAATTATTATCGGCAAATTTTATCCGATTGAGAAAAGATAAATTTTTTTGGATTGGTATGGTTTTTATGTGTGTGGCAGGGATATTTATTCCTATTATGAGATATATGGATATGCAGCGTTTTAACTATATAGGAAGTATTGACAGCGGTTTTTTTACTTGTAGTATCTTGATAGGTATTATAGCTGCTGTATTTTGTAGTTTATTTATTGGTACAGAGTTTAGCGATGGAACAATTCGGAATAAGGTGATAATTGGACGAACAAGGATTTCTATTTATTGGTCGAACTTTATCACTTGTTCGGTAGTGAGTATAGCTATGTGTGTATTATACTTTATTGCATATCTTTGTGTAGGAATTCCATTGCTTGGATTTTTTAAAATGGATATAAAAGCGGTATTATTTCTTGTGTTAGTTGTATTTATGCTTGCTATTGTCTTTTCTTCAATTTTTACTATGATTGCAATGCTAAATGGAAATAGGACGATTACTGCCATTATTAGTATTTTAAGTGTGTTTTTATTGTTGCTTGTAGGTACCTATATTAATGCTAGATTAGACGAGCCGAAGATGCTTCCGGCGTATACATCAATTAACGGTTCTCCAATGTATGAAGAAGATACACCAAATCCAAAATATTTAGATAAAAAGACACGCGAAGTGGTTCAATTCTTTTACGACCTACTTCCTAGTGGACAAGCTATTCAATGCACTTCTGGAGAAGCTGTAAATTTAGAATTACTACCTATTTATTCGTTGGTCATTATCATTTTAACAACAGGAGCAGGAACGTTCTTCTTCAAAAAGAAAGAACTAAAATAAGGAGATATTATGGAATTTTGGTTATTAGTCGTTATCAGTATTTTGCTAATTCTTATTTTTATTTTGCTTTTTAAACTATTTCTCGTACAAAAGACTGCACGAGAAATAGAAGCTCAATTTGCCGAGCGACTAATGACCGAAACTAATACGCTTATTGATATTTCATACCAAGATAAAAATATGCGTAGGCTTGCGGAACGATTAAATTCCGAACTTCGTAAACTACGCAAAGAGCGACACCGCTTTCAACAGGGTGATTTAGGACTAAAAAGTGCTGTTACTAATATCTCACACGATTTGCGTACTCCGCTTACAGCCATCAGCGGCTATTTGGATTTACTTGATAATGTAGAAAAAAGCGAAGCCGCAGAGCGTTATATTGAAGTGATTAAAAATCGTACCGAAGTTTTAAAACAGCTTACGGAAGAACTTTTCCGTTATTCTATCATTACCTCCCCAGAATATGATAACAGCGTGGAACTTGTTGTCGTGAATGTTGTATTGGAAGAAAGTATATTAGGATTTTATGCAGCTTTACAGGAACGGAAGATAACACCGAATATCTCTATGACAGAAAAAAAGGTTATCCGAAAAGTCAATAGAGCTGCACTATCCCGTATATTCTCAAATCTTATCAATAATGCAATTAAATATAGTGATGGAGATTTGAATATTACTTTGACCGATGCAGGAAAAATCACTTTTTCAAATACAGCTTCGGATTTAAGTGAGGTAGATGTCAAAAGATTGTTTGACCGCTTTTATACGGTTGAAAATGCAAGAAAGTCAACAGGTCTTGGTTTGTCTATTTCAAGAATACTGATTGAGCAAATGAACGGTACAATATCTGCTCAATATGAGAATGGAAAATTAACCATCTGCATTCAGTTACCTGATGTTTCAGATGATTAAAAGGAGGTGTGTAGTTGGAACAAACAGAATGGATAATCTGTCCGATATGTGGCAGCAAAACTCGTGACAGGCTTAGAGAAGATACGGTATTGAAGAACTATCCTCTCTACTGTCCGAAATGCAAGCAGGAAACTTTGATAAATGCAAAGGAATTACATATAACCGTCATCAGAGAGCCAGACGCATAGACGCAGAGCCGATGAACTTGCGAGATAATCTCGTAACTCATCGGCTCTTTCTTTTCGTATAGCATAAGTTTGACAAGCCCACCGAATAAAAAAACGGAGCTTTGGTGGGCTGTTTCTCCACGCCCTTCAGACCCGTTTGAGTTTGGAGGGACTTTTTATGTGTTGGTCAAGTGCCACCGTAACGCTGCTTATCAGAAGCAGCAATTATCTACATAGTATTAAGAATTTGCGAGGATAATCTGTTAAAAAAATCCTTGCTTGTGCGTGGGGATATTCTACCCTACAAGTAGAAGTCTCATATCCATATAATAGTGTTTTAATTTCTGATAACCGCAAGGGTCTGACAGCCTTTGTGGTTTTTCTTTTGTCGTTTTTTGTAAGAATATGGCGTAAGCCATCTTCTGGAGCAGGTTGCCGTTCTCCGCCGACCAATCTGAGTTTTTCAAAAAAATCAGATTGATTGGAGGAACGGACAATGGATGAAAAGCATCCGAATCGAAAAAAGGACAAGCATAACCCTTATACGCTGATGATTGTGGAGGGCAGATACTATCTCTCTTTCAAAGATGCACGAGGTGTAATGCAGAATATTGAAATAGATAAAGTACTGTATGAGCTGTTCAACCGCTTTGAGCTTGAGGACATTTCCTATCTCAACCGAGTGAGCAGGCATATCGAACACTCTGAGCTAACCGAAGCATCCTTGAATGACCGAGCATTTTATAAGGCAGAGAGCCTTGAGGAAAGCGTTTCAAGGAGTATCGAATATGAACTGCTACATAAGGCAATTTCAAAACTGCCCGAAACCCAAAGACGCAGATTGCTGTTGCACTTCTTCGGGGAGATGACTTATGAGCAAATCGCCAAATTGGAGGGCTGTAAGTATCAAGCCATTCAAAGCTCCATCTATGCGGCGATAAAAACTTTGAAAAAATATTTGAAATAGTGCCTTGTGTTATGAGGTTTAAGTGAGCAAACAGGTGAGAGGGTTTAAAAACTCTTTCACCTGTTTTCCTTTGTGTGGCGAAAACGGGGCTGTTCCTTGACAACTGAATACCCATTCGCCAAATACTTCCTCTTTGTGATTGTGATGAGCATAAGCGTGTGCAGCGGTACGCCAAGACCTGCTAAGATGCAGCGAGCGATGAAAGGTGGTGAGCCATTCGTTACCGACTCAAAATATCGGGCAGCTCCCGATTTCGCCATAACCCACAAAGAGAATAATGGTACTCCCGTCCAGTCACAGTCCGAGTGGTATCCATTCCACCGCAGGCAATGAGGGCGGCTCTGTCAGACCGACAGTTGGGGTGAAACTCCCGTGGCGTCAGTTCGCTGCTGACCGTTTGGCGACTTCCCCGCGTTTACAAACGCATTAGCATTTCGGGGTGTCGAGGACAAATTGAAATGCTTCCTATCATAATGCCAGACACAGGGCGGTCATAAGAACAGAGTTTTGTTTATATGCTTCCGACCTTAAATACTTCCTTGTGTTTGGCTGTTACATAGGCAGGATGCTCCTGCCTAAATCCAAATGGGAGGTCAAACACTATGGATAGAATCATTAAGCGTGGCGACATCTACTACGCAAACTTAAACCCCGTCATCGGCTCGGAGCAAGGCGGTACACGCCCTGTACTTATCATTTCTAATGATACAGGGAATAAGCACAGCCCTACGGTCATTGTAGCGGCGATTACAGGACAGATTGGAACAAAGAAAAAACTACCGACACACACTATCGTACACAATGTTAATGGACTTGATAAAGATTCCATTATCTTATTGGAGCAAATTCGTACCATTGATAAACAACGCCTGCAAGAGTATTTAGGAACTCTTGATGGGCGTTTTCTTGTTGCTGTTGATAAAGCTCTGGCTATCAGCGTTTCGCTTGAAAAAAGAATTGATAAAAATGTGTAAATGTGAATGTGTGGGTGGATTTGCACATTCGCCAAAGGGCGGCTGTATCTCTATAATTTAGAGTGTACAGCCGCTTTGCTCTTGCGGAGGTATTCAGATGGAAAATGTAAAAATAATAGAGAATGCAGAACAGCAGCCTGACATCGTAGCTGATGAAAAGGAAAACTTTGACGCTTTTATCAGTGCCATGGTGCAGATAGTTGAAAAATACGGAAAATCAGTTCTGCAAGATTTAGATTGTGTTGCGTAATCTTACGCAACCTTACATATCACATTTTTCTAAACTATCGGAGGTGACAGAATGAACAGAGAGGGAAAGAAATGTGTTTTATATCCAAGAGTAAGTACAGAAATGCAGGTTGATGGATATAGCCTTGAAGGTCAGAAAAATAGTTTGAAACGATTTGCAGACAGAGAGGAAATGGAGATTGTAGGTGTATATGAGGACGCAGGAAAGTCAGGAAAATCTATTGAGGGGCGACCTGCATTTAAGAAAATGCTGTCTGATATAAAAAACGGATTAGAGATAGATTATATTTTAGTATATAAGTTGTCACGCTTCGGAAGAAATGCAGCAGACATCTTAAATTCATTGGAGTTCGTTCAGTCTTATGGCATAAACCTTATTTGTATTGAAGAAGGAATTGATTCATCACAGACAAGCGGAAAGCTCTTAATATCTGTCCTTTCTGCTGTTGCAGAAATTGAGAGAGAAAATATTATTGAGCAGACAATGAATGGACGCAGGGAAAAAGCCAGACAGGGCGGTTGGAATGGTGGATTTGCCCCGTATGGATATTATCTTGAGAATAATCAGCTTTTGATAGAAGAAACGGAAGCGAAAGCTATTCGCATTATCTTTGAGAAGTTTGGTAATTCTGATATTGGACTTGGTGGAGTGGCGAAATATCTTAATCTTCAAGGCATTAAAAAGATACCACGCCAGAATGGAAAATTGGAAACTTGGAGCAGCCATTTTATACGACAGATATTAGATAACCCTGTTTATTGCGGTAAAATTGCTTATGGAAGAAGAACAAGAGAGAAAGTAAAAGGAACTAAAAACGAGTATAAGCAGGTTCACACTGATGATTATATTTTAGAGGACGGACAGCACGAGGGTATTGTAAGTGCGGAATTATGGGAAAAGGTTCGTGCAAAACGTATCGCCACAGGAATTAAACAGCCATCAAAGGTTGGTAAAGACAGGTCGCATCTTTTGACAGGTGTATTGAAATGTCCTATGTGTGGAAGTTCAATGTATACCAACAAACACGCTTGGACAAATAAAGACGGCACATATAAGGAAGTTTACTATTATATATGTGGAAGAAATAAGCAGGAGCGAGGACATCATTGTGATTATAAGGCTTCTTTGAGAAAAACGGATATTGAACCGCTTGTTATCGAAGCGGTCAAAGAATTGGTAAGTGACAAATACTTTGCCAGAGAGATAAAAAGCAGAATTGGAATACAGACAGATACAGGTAATGTTGATAAGGAAATTGCAAATTATGAAAGTAAGCTGAAGGAGGTTGATTTGAATAAAGCTCGTCTGGAACGGGAGATTGATAATCTTCCTGCTGATGCCCGTTATCGTGAGAGAAAAATCCACGATATGACATTAAGACTTGATGGGCTGTACGATACGATTGTTGAGTTGGAGGAACGAATTGAAGATGCAAAATTACGAAGAAGTTCTATTGAGATGGAAGCTATTACTCTGGAGAATGTTTATAAAATAATGAAGAATTTTGGAAAGCTCTATGCTATAATGAGTGATGAAGAAAAGAAAAGCGTTATTTCTTATCTCATAAAAGAAATTCAGATATACCCAAACGGAGAGTCGGAAATGCCTTTGAAATCAATAGAGTTCAATTTTCCGATATATCGTGACGGTAAGGAAGTAAGGAAAGTTTTGTGGGAAAGAGGTAATACCGTTGAGACGGTTGTTCTTTTGTCCCAACTGAAACAAAAGCCGGATGATTACATTAATGTCACGATTGAAAGAGAGTGCAATTGTGGAGGCATTGAAGCATTGTAAGATGAATAAATAAAGAGAGGTGCAGATGCTATGCCAGGTATACTCGTGGTTGAAGATGATGAAAATTTAAATCGTGGAAT
>ONZW01000063.1_pt1 | contig 106469 bp, 87 predicted proteins | sample 1671071 | NCBI WGS metagenome assembly ONZW01 (sample SAMN06348119, study PRJEB24527) | human gut metagenome | biome: human gut; feature: ankylosing spondylitis patient; material: feces | host: Homo sapiens | place: China | collected 2015-10
AAAGCATCCGCGCCCTTGCGCCTGATAAAAATTGGAACTTTGATTTTCTCGCCCGACTTTGCCACGGTGGGACGATCAAAGGAGCGTGCGTTTGAACAAAAAGAAAAAGTCCACAAACACTTCCCCCTATCCCGATGAAGTCATCGACCGTCTGGCGCGGGCATTCTACCCGGCCATCCTTGCCTGCTGGAACAGCGAAGAAGGGCAAAGAGAATTTGCCGCGTGGCAGGCGGAACAGGCTCATCTCTCCGGCAAAGAAAAACAGAGCGTTCCCGACGGGGAACGCCCTGCTGTACATATCGCTGTTGTCTGTGGCTTTTGGCAGGGTGCGTCCTTCGGGGCGCACCCTGTTTTTTCTTTTGTCCTTAATCTTCTAACCCATGGCTCCCAGCCGTATTTTTCAAATATTCTTCCGGCTCGCCGTTTAGAATCAGGTCTGCATACGCCAGCGGATCGTTGTAGATGAGGTAGTCCAGTTCCGTCCTCTGCGCCATGGTCACGTCCAGCGCATCCTCGACCCCGGTGCAGTCAATGGAGATCATTCTCCCATCCCGGAGCAGCAGTTCCACGCAGCCGGTATCCATGTTGAACTTGCAGGCTCTTTCATCGTACTTCATGTTTGTGTCCTTTCTGCCTTACGGCACTCTTACAGTGGTCTGTCGTGCTTTCTTATGATAAGGTCTAGGACGTTTTTCGATGGAAGCAAGGGATTCGTTCTGTTTTCCAAAGAATACAAAAAATCCGAACCCTTCTCCTATCGGAAAAAAGTTCGGATTTTGTTGTTGTGGTGCGATGGAAGGGACTCGAACCCCCGGCCTACTGATTCGTAGGAACCGAATGGCACATTTTATCCATTTCATCATTTAACGCTAAAACGTCATTTTAATCGAATCACCGTTATTTTGCCGTTGTTATTCTGTTGCATCCTTTGCATTGCTTGCACGTCTTTGCACCTGTTATCCATCCTTGCGATGTGCAGAAAATGTGCAAAAGTGTGCAGAGCCAAAATCAGCCCGGCAAAACAGGCTGTTTCGCACAGCCCCAAAAGCTGGATTTCAACGATATTTATTGTGCAAAATCTTCCAGTTTTATCCAAACAACAATCTTACATGAGACACCGGTTCTATGGCAGGGTTTAGGACATCCGAACAGACACCGTTTGATATAGAAATGAGGTTCACCATGAATAAATTGCTTACCTGCCGCTATAACATGGACACCAACCAAGTGGAAGCCCGGTTTGAGGATGGCACCACTCTTGCCATCGACTGCATCGCCGTGGAGGACGAATACGGCAACATCCCGGCACAGCGGGCAGAGCTGGACTGGCTGCTCTACAATAAGCCCTTGGAGTACGCTCAGCTTGTGCTGGGTGGAAGGATGGAACGTTATCTGTCGCTTGGCTGTGACCACGGCAGACTGGAAGATTAAGCCCCTATAAAGAACACGATGCCCACCGACCTATGGTTTTCGCCATAAGATGGTGGGCATCTGTTGTTCTGGTTTATAATTCACTGATGGTTGCAGTAATGGGCTGCATGAGGATTCGCCTGACCGGGTTATATACTGCCAGCACCACAGCCGCCAGCACGACTACGACAATCACGGCAAGACAGCCCCACGGCATCTGCCACGCTGCACCGAAATAATGGGTGATGAGCAGGATATACAGCTTCCGATTCAGCACAAGACCCAGCGCAATGCCCACCACAAGACCGGACACCGCATAGGTGCCAGCTTCGGCAGAGATCATGCGTTTCAGCTGTGCATCATCCATCCCGATGGCACGCAGGATGCCATACTGCTTCATTCGTGCCGACACGCTCATGGAAATGCTGTTGACGATGTTCAGAATGGTGATTCCTGCAATCACGATGAGAAACGCATAGACCACCAGATGGAACGCCCAGTAGGTGCTTTGTATCATCCGATTTCCTTCGATTCGGTTGGAAAAAACAACCTGCTTGTTTAACGTGTCGCTCAGCAGGGTGTGTATTTGTGCAATGGCTGCGTCTGCTGTGGTATCTTTTAGTTGAATATCGATCACCGCATAGCGGTTTTGCCCGGTCAGCTGATGGAAGGTTTCTTCGGTGCAGATAACAATCGGGGAATCGGTACTGCTGAACGGGCTGTCGTTCAATACACCCACGACTGTGAGCTTTGCATCCTCCAGCTGAATGGTATCACCCACGGTCAGGGAGTTGCTTTTGTCGAATACCGTCAGCACAGGGTATGTGCCATCCTCTGGCTCCTGCGGAAGGGTTCCGCTGATCAGGTCTTTTTTCGCCCAGCCAAACTGTATAGTATCGTATGAAATCAGGTCGATGGACCCCTGTTTTCCCTGATATTCCGCCGGGAGCGGGCAATACATCCGCCCGAATGCGTGTTTGACTTCCGGCAGAGCATCCAGCTGCTCCACCAGCACCGGGTCAAGGACATTTTGCCCGGATGTTTCAGCCACCGATAAGTCCGGTGTGTAGGGTTGCAACGGATTCAGCGCAAATCCAACCCATCGAAGCAAAACCGAAAAGCTCAAAAACAGGAGAATGCTCAACGCAAAGGAACCTGTCATCAGAAGCAAGTTCTTTTTGGACGAGGTTGCATGGCTCACGCCCAAAGAAAGCTCTGCACGACTTCCAAACAACCGAGCATGACACGGAGAAGCCGCTGCATTTTCCACCGCATTCCCGGTTGCTGCTGTGATTGGAGAAGCTTTTGCCGCCCGCCGTGCCGGAGAAGATGCCGCGAACCAAACCGTGACTAGTCCCAATACCATTCCGCAAACAATGCCGACCGGGCTTATTCCGAACACCGGCAAAGAGCTGAATTCATCGCCAATAAATCCACGCAGAAAGGAACACAATCCCCATGTGGAAACGATTCCCAGCACACACCCTGCTGGAACAGCAGTTTTACACCAGAAAAGAGCTTCCAGCCGGACAAGCGTCCGAACCTGATTTTTTCCTGCCCCAAGACAACGCAGCATTCCATAATAGCTGGTACGCTGCGCTACATTGCTGTTGATGCTGCCTGTGATCATAAAAATTCCGGCAAGGACGACCATGCCAGCCAACACAGCCGCTACCGCATATAAGCCTATAATATAATCGTTGTTGCTGCTTGCGTTCAACGCCATCAGGTAAGTATTTTCGGAGATTTTTTCTTCTGAAATGCCGTACTCTTTTTCGACATTTTCAATGGACTGCCGCAAATTGGTGCGTGGCTTGAACCGGATGAAATACTGTGTTTCAAAGGATTCTTCTACCTGTGCGGCAATCTGAGAAAATGTACTGCGGTTCATCACCAGCACAACAGCATCATACTGGTTCGCATCGGAGGTATCCTCATTGAAACCTGCGACAGTAAGCGAAATGGTCTGTCCATCCGGGAGCGTCAGCGGAATCGCTGTACCGACCGTAACATCCAGCCAATCCCGGATGTTTGCTGTCACGAGCACTTCGCCATCCGCCGGGGCAGTGCTACATTGCATTCCCGGAAAGATTTGAAGGATTGCGTCATCTGCTCCTACCAGTGCGGCACGTTTATCTCCGGCAAAGTAGTTTTCCGTAAGGGAAGCGTTGATGTCGCTATACGCCGAAAATGCAGCAACATCCTCCTGTGCGGCAAGCTCTGCGGCTGTTTCAGGGGAGATGTCCTTTACCATGATATGCCAGTTTCCGTTTTTGTTCAGCTGGTTTGAGGTTTCCATCCGAATCGCCATATCTGCCATACTGAACACCGCCGTGACCAGAAACACCGCAATGACGATGCACAAAATCGTCATGCGGTTCTGCCGTCTGCGTACCTTGGCAGAAATCGGGATCAGGCTCAGATAGCTTTTCATTTCTGTGCTGCTCATTCCCGGCACCTCCCAAAATCGGTCAGGCAGCCGTCCGATACCTGCAACACCCGGTCTGCCGTCTGTGCAATGCTGCGGTTGTGGGTGATCATCAGGATGGTCTGCTCGTATTTCCGGGATGTTTCTTTTAGCAGGGCAATGACCTCGCTGGTGTTCTGGGTGTCCAGATTGCCGGTCGGCTCATCCGCCAAAATCAGTGAAGGGCGGGTCATCAGGGCGCGGCCAATGGCTACCCGTTGCTGCTGCCCACCGGAAAGCTGGCTTGGCAGATGCTTCCGACGGTCTTTCAGATTCAGCACGGTCAGCAGTTCTTCCAGATATGCCCTGTCCGGCTTTTGGTAGTCCAGCAGCACCGGGAACAGGATGTTCTGTTCTACGGTCAGTTCCGGGATGAGGTTGAATGCCTGAAAGATAAAACCGATATTGCGGCGGCGGAAGATCGTCAGCTCCCGGTCTTTCATGGCAAAAACATCCTTGCCATCAATCAGCACCTTGCCGGAAGTCGGCGTATCCAGTCCGCCAATCAGATTGAGCAGGGTGCTTTTGCCGGAGCCGGATTCGCCAACGACCGCCACATATTCGCCTTTCGGCACGGAAAAGCTGACATCTTTCAGCGCATGGACAGCAGTTTCTCCGCTGCCGTAGGTCTTACAGAGGTGGTTGACTTCTAAAAGTTCCATAGTGTATCCCTCACTTTGCAGGTTCCTTCGATTCAGACGGATTTTCTCTGTCTGTGCAGAAAAGGATAACACGTCAACCTTACTGCAAGCCTACACCCAGCCTACAATTTTGTAGGAATCGGAAAATTCAGAGTAAAGGTCGTGCCCTTTCCCAGCTCGCTGTCTACTTCAATGGTTCCGTGATGGGCTTCCACAATGGCTTTTGCCAGCGGCAGGCCCAGCCCGATGCCCTGTGTATCCTGTGAGAAGCGGCTGCGATAAAACCGCTTGAAGATATGGTATAGATCCTCCGGGTGGATGCCGCTGCCGTTGTCGCGTACTTTGATCTGAACCATGGACGGCAGTGCATTCCACTCTACCTGAATCGTATCTCCGCTCTTTGTGTGGTCAAGGGCATTCTTTACAAGATTGTCCACAGCTTCCTGCATCCAGTCACGGTCGCACCAAAGTGTAACCGCCTCTGAGCCGGACAGAACAAGCTTTTTCTGTTCCTGCTCTGCACGATAGTTATACTGCCGCGCGATGTCCTGCACCATTTCAGCAACATTTTCGTTTTTCTTCTCCAAGACGACCGAACCGGCATCCAGCCGGGTGATTTTGAGCAGATTCTGCACCAGCGTTTCGATGCGGTCCAACTCCTGTTCGGACAGGTCTGCAAACTCTTTGACCTCCGACGGCGAAACAGCTTCGTCCTGAAGCAGACCGTTGTAGATATTCAACGCTGCCAGCGGTGTTTTGAGCTGGTGCGAAATATCTGCAATGGTATTTTTCAAAAAACGCTTCTCCCGCTGCTCGTTGTCTGCGTGTGCGCTCAGAACTGCCGCCAATGCATTAACGGCGTGAAACAGACGGTAAAATTCTCCCTCCCGGTCGCAGTCCAGTCGTGCATCCGGGTTGCCATCCAGACAGCTTTGAATTTGCTGAACTGCCTGTTCCAGAAGCGCGCTCTGCCTTTGGAAATAGCGAAAAAGCACGCCCCAGAGACAGCCGCCCAGAAGCAGAAAAACAAACAGTAACCCGAAAGAAAATACATGCGTCGTATGCCATACGATGCCCTGCGTGAGAGCCAATGCCACCGCCCAGACCGCCAGCACTGTCCGGAACAAAATCCGGATCTCCCGGTTTGCGAATACTTTCATACGGCACCTTTACCCATTCCATTTATAGCCCATGCCGCGGACAGTCAGCAACATCTGCGGTTTGCCGGGGTCGTCCTCGATCTTCATCCGCAGCCGCCGGATGTACACTGTTAAGGCACTGCTGTCAATGTAATCCCCATCGCAGTCCCACAGTGCATCCAGAATTTGTTCCTTGGATAGCACGGCATTCAGATGCTGCATAAAGAAGCAGAGCAGCTTGTACTCTGCGCCGGTCAGTTCCAGCAAGATTCCGTTTTTGTATGCCTGCCCCTGTAACAGCCGGACGGTGATGCTGCCCGATTTCAGTACGGGTCCTTCTGCGCTGGACGCATTTGCACGGCGAAGCAGTGCATTAACCCGCGACAACAGGACACCCAGCTTGAACGGCTTGGTCAGGTAATCATCCCCGCCCAGATCCAGCCCCATGATGATGTTCATTTCCTCATCCGAAGCGGTCAGGAACAAAATCGGCACATTGGATGTGCGCCGCACCTTCTGGCAGAAATCGAAGCCAGAGCCATCCGGCAGGGAAACATCCAGCACCAGCAGGTCATATTTTCCGTCTGACCACAGCATCTCGGCTTCTGCCAGCGTCCGGGCGGTATCCAGTGCAAAGCCCTGCTTCCTGAATGCAAAGGTCAGCCCATTGACCAGGCTCAAATCATCTTCCAAAAGGAACAGTTTTCTCATGATTCCCTCTCTTTTCTGCGTTTTGTGTGTCCTACAGGTTCAAAAGCATTATAAGTTTTTTCTGCGAACATTACAATGCGCGAAACGGAAATTGTTTCTTGCCGTGTGTTAAACATAAGTCCTACTATCACTGCTTTACTGCAATAAAATTTGCAAAACCATCTTGACGCTCGCCGCAATCCGTGATACCCTTTATCGCAAATCCCACCAAATTTGTAGAAAAGTACAGAGCGGCGAGGATTTGTTCCCTATGAAGATTTTTACCGCCCCGCAACACATCCGATCTATTTTGCCGCCGATTCACCCGACAAAATCATCGCTGCGCTGCGTGGGCGGTATTTTTCTTTTTCACAAATAAAATCTTATGTAGTTGTTCAATCTTCCAAAATTTGTTTTTGGTTGTTGACTGCACAACCGCAAAGTGTTATTCTTGTGCTTGAAAGAAGCAGGTTGTAGTGTCCGCACTGCGTCCGGCTTTCTTCATACTGTACCTTGAATTCTTCATAAGCCGTCTGAACGAGATACTGCGCCATGACCTCACACTTTCTGTGGGCGAGCCGGACAACGCCGCTGCAAAACAGGGGCAGGAACTGCGTTCGGTGTGAACGGTGACCATGAGCAGGGGCTTTGCCTTTTCACACGTTTTGCTCTGCAAAATTTTCAACGTGCATTGCGGTTCGACTTCTGAAATTTTCAGTGTTGCACGGAAAGGGCGAAAGCAAGTATCGACCTGTGGCCACAAATTTTCAATGCTTGAAAATGTTCTGTCACATGGTCTGCCACTTGTTGGGGAGTGCCTTCCCCAAACCCTGCTCCAGCTTCGCACCGTTGGTGCGAAAGCGGCGTGTCGCATTACATAGCCCTCTCCATCCCGGAGCGGGCATTTATCATTTTCACAGGAGGTCGAATATGGCTGAAATGAAAAGTCCGAACGTACACGCAAAGAAGAACCGCAATGACACGCCGCGAAAACGAAAGACACACATCATCAAAGTCAGGGTGACCGCAGAAGAAAAACTGCGGATCGCATACGCCTGCAAAGAACTCCACCTCACCCAATCCGAACTCGTCCGCCGCGTCCTGTACGGCGTGAATGTCAAGCACACCGTTGTGGTGGCGCAGGGCGGCGAGGATGCACTGGCGGCGCTTGCCGCCTTGTCTGCCCAGTGCAGCAAGGTAGGCAGCAACCTCAACCAGCTTGCACGGCACTTCAACTCCGGCGGCAAAGACACCGAGCAGCTCCGGGCGCAAATTCTGGAGGAACTGTCCGCACTCACGAACTTTCGGCTGAAAGCCGAAGAAACGGTTGGTGAACTGTATGGCAACCATCAAGCATTTGACCTCGAAAAACTCTAACTATGCCGCCGCCGAAAGCTATCTCACCTTTCAGCACAACGAGTACACCGGCCTGCCCATTCTGGACGAGAAGGGCAGACCCAAGCTGCGGGATTCGTACCTGCTCGACACCCTTGAGTGCGGCGAATCTTCGTTTGCTATGGCCTGCCTGATTGCCAACCGCAAGTACGGCAAGAACGGCAGGCGGGAGGACGTGAAGACTCACCATTATATCATCAGCTTCGACCCGAAGGACGCAGTAGAGAACGACCTGACCATGGAGCGGGCGCAAGCCCTTGGCTTGCAGTTCTGCAAGGACAACTTCCCCGGTCATCCCGCCATCGTCTGCACCCACCCGGACGGGCACAACAGTGCCGGGAACATCCACGTCCACATCGTCATCGGCAGCTTGCGTGTCCGCACCGTGGAACGGCAGCCCTTCATGGACAAGCCGTGCGACTGGGAAGCGGGCAAGAAGCACCGCTGCACTTCTGCCATGCTCCGGCACCTCCGTGTCGCTGTCATGGAAATGTGCGAGCAAGCCGACCTGAACCAGATCAACCTGCTGGAAGCCCAAGGCGACCATGTTTCGGAGCGCGAGTATTGGGCGCAGCGGCGCGGACAACGCCGCCTCGACCATGCCAACGCCAAACTTGCCGCCGAAGGGCAGCAGCCCACCCAGACCGTCTACCAGACCGAGCTGGACAAGCTGCGAAAGCAGATTTACGCTGTGCTGAACAAGACCACCACCTTCGAGGAATTTTCTGCATTGCTCATGCAGGAACACGGCATCGCCGTGAAGGAGAGCCGAGGCCGGTTGAGCTACTGCCCGCCCGGCCGGACAAAGTTCATCACCGCCAAGAAACTGAGCAAGAAGCTGGAAAAAGAGCAGGTGCTGACCGCCCTCTCCCAGAACATCCAGCTTGCCGTCACCATCCAGCCCAGCAGCGAAAAGAAGCCGGATAAGATCAGGAAACTGGTTGACATTCAGGCGAACGTTGCCGCAGGTAAGGGCATCGGCTATGAGCGTTGGGCGAAAAAGTTCAACCTCAAACGCTGGTCGCAGACCTTGTGTCTCCTGCAGGAGAAGAAGCTGCTCAGCGAAGATGCCCTGAACCAACGCATTGCCGAACTGAAAACCCAGCACGACGATGCACTGGCGGTGGTCAAAGACTTGGATGCCCGCATGGTCTCCCTCAAGGAGCTGCGCGGGCATCTTGTGGTCTATCGGCAGTACAAGCCTCTTGCACAGAAGCTCCAGACTGTGCGGAACCCCGCCAAGTTCAAGGAGCAGCATCGTGCAGAGTTTGCTGTGTACGAGGCCGCTTGCGCCTATTTCAAGGCCAACGGGCTCAGGACACTGCCGGACCTCAAAAAGCTGGATGCCGAATACCAGACCCTTTCCTCGGAGAAAAACGGGTTCTATACCCGCTACAAGAAAGCGCAGATCGAACTGCGTGAACTCCGCACCGCACAACAGAACGTGGAAGCCTTCTTCCGCAAGGAAGAGCGCAGCCACGCCGTACCGCAGCAGGAGGTCAAATGAAAAACACTCTGACGGATCGATGTGTGAATAAACCCATCCTCACCCACGCCCCTCACCGGGCTTCGTCCTTTCGCCTGTACCCCACCCATTGGGACGGAGGGTAGCACCTCTGTCTTTTCGGACGTAAAGCGCGCCATCTCGACCCGGCAGGCAGCGGAGCTATACGGCTTCGCCGTAAACCGGAACGGCATGATGTGCTGTCCCTTCCACAGGGATAAACACCCCAGCATGAAGGTGGACAGCCGTTTCCACTGTTTCGCCTGTCAGGCAGATGGCGATGTGATCGATTTTGTCGGCAGACTTTTTCAACTTTCTCCCTACAAGGCTGTGGAAAAGTTGAAGGAGGACTTCGGCATGGCACTTGCCGACGGCAAGGTGCGGCTTGCTCCCCGCAGACCGCCCACCGTCCGGCAGCAGCTGCTGGACTATTACCGCTGTCTGCAGCGTTGGCGGGTCCGATATGCACCGCAGTCACCCACAGAAGAACTTCACCCCTGCTTTCTTGAAGCGATAAAGAACCTTGACATCGTTGAATATTATCTGGACTGTTCGGTGCTCCCGGACCCGCAGACCGAAAACGAGCTACGGAAGTATTGGGAGGGATTGCATGAGCGACTGGAAAAAGAGGAACGAAGATTGGCGTGATGAGGACGAACTGGAAGAAGAGGAAGAATGTGAATGCCCTTGGGTAGACAGTAAGGGCAAAGTGCGTGAAACCGCTTACTGCCAGTACCTTTTAGAGAAACACCCCATGATGTGCCTGAAACAGAAGCTGTTCGACCAGAACGGCGAGGTAGACGAGGATGCACTGCTCTACGAAGTCCACAGCGACCTCCGTGACTTTGTGCTCGACAACCTTGCCAAGAAGGAGAAGCAGGTTCTGGACGCACTCCGTATCGAAACCTATACCCCTGAATGGAAACCCCAGCTTGACCGCATCCATCTCCAGAACGGAACCTACTTTCTGGACGAGCGGGGATTTGTGCCGGAAAAGGAACTCTGCCTGAACCGGCTCCCCGTGGAATACCAGCCCGATGCCCCCGCACCGACCAAGTGGCTGGAATTTCTGGACGGTCTGCTCATCCCGGAGGACATTCTGACCTTGCAGGAATACCTTGGCTATCTCCTGATCCCGTCTACCAAGGCGCAGAAGATGCTGGTCATGACCGGCAAGGGCGGCGAGGGAAAATCCCGCATCGGCTTGCTGCTGAAGAAGCTGTTCGGGGAAGCCTCTCACTCCGAATCCATCCTCCGCATCGAAACGAACCGCTTTGCCAGTGCAAATCTGGAGTATAAGCTGGTCATGGTCGATGACGACCTGAACATGGTGGCTTTGCCCGAAACACGGAACATCAAGTCCATCGTCACCGCCGAAGACCGTTTGTGCATCGAGCGGAAGAACAAGCAGGCTGTCCAAGGCTTGCTGTACGTTCGTTTCATCTGCTTCGGCAATGGCAACCTTGTGGCCGCTCACGATGACAGCGACGGCTTCTGGCGCAGGCAGATCCTGATCACGGTGAAAGACCGTGACCCTGCCCGGGTGGATAACCCGTTCCTCATCGAAGAGTTGTCCGAGGAGCGTCCCGGCATCCTGCTGTGGATGCTGGAGGGGTTACACCGTCTGCTGGCAAACCGCTATCAGTTCACCATCAGCGAGCGCTCCATCCAGAACCTCGAAGCAGCCATGGCGGACAGCGACAACCTGACCCAGTTCATGCAGGCAACGGCGTATGTCCGCTTCAAGCCCGACACCGAGGAACGCTCCACCTATCTCTACCGCGCCTACACCAAGTGGTGCGAGGATAATCTGGAATCGCCTGTTCCTCAAAAGAAGTTCAGCCAGTTCCTGCTGAAAAATGCCGGGAAGTATGGCCTGACCTTCTCCAAGCACATCGAGGGGAAGTACCGCGGCTTCCGGGGCGTATGCGTCCACCCCGCCTTTGCTGCGGCATAAAACACACGAAAAGTGAAATTCTCGCGCCCTACGCGCCCCAAATCAGTAGTTTTGACTTGTTATCGCTGTTTTCTCCGGGCGCGTATCTACCCTTTCCGGGCGGATGCGGGGCGGCAACACGCCCTTCGGGGCGGGAGGGAAGGCAAGATGCGCCCCAAAAGGGCGCATACAATTCAGCCATGCGCCCTGTAAAATCAGCACAGGAAGGTACTTTTGTGTGGTTTGGGGCGCGTGGGGCGCGTAAATTCAAGTTCTCGCACTTTTTTGGGCTGCTGCTTCGGGTCAGGAGCGGCAGGCCCTTACATATTTACCGGCCCACAAGGGTGCAGCTCAACCGGAGCTGCACCGGGTCTGGAGAAGTGCAAAGGAGACATGCCTATGACGAATGTCCGCAAAAATTCCGCCAAACTGACCCGTGAGGACTTGAAAATCGCGCCCGAATCCCCTACAATGAAATTGTCCGAAACCCCTGCCGTAGAACCTTCTGACCAGACCAACAAAACCGTCCGACACGCCCCGCTCGTTTACCGGGTGGAGGAGATCGCCCAACTGTTGGCGATCTCCAACCGTGCTGCGTACAATCTGTGCAACACCACGAAAGACTTCAAGGTGATCCGCCTCGGTACCAGCATCCGGGTAAGCAAGCAGAGCTTTGACGATTGGTTTGCTGCGGTCTGAGGGAGGGAACATCTATGGCATCTATTATGAAACGTGGCAACACGTATTCCGTCCGATATAACTACAAAGATCATGCTGGCAAGCCCTGCAAGGGCTGGGAAACCTTCAAGACCAAGGCCGAAGCGCAGGAGCGCAAGATCACGGTGGAGAAGGAACTGCTGGACGGCACCTTCCTCGTGCCCGACACCATGACGGTCGAGGAGATGCTGTACAAGTGGATCCCCATTCAGTCCAGCAAACACAAGTGGTCTCCCAAGACCTACACCCAATCTGTGGCGATGGTGCAGAACCTCATCGTGCCGTATATCGGAAAGCGGAAGGTGCAAGACCTCCGCACCTACGACATTGAGCAGTTCTACGCCACCCTGAGCCAGACCCCTTGCGGCCAGTACGTTCACGGCGAAAAGCAGGAGCTGACGGAAAATCAGAAGAAGCGGCTGTTATCCAGCACGTCCATTCACGAAGTCCACACGCTCCTGAAGACCGCCTTTTCGTATGCCGTTGACTGGGATCTGATTCACAAATCGCCTACTCCCCGTGAAGCCCCCAAGATCAATACCGAAGAACGCACCATCTGGGATGAGCGCACCATGTTGGCCGCGCTGCAGACCATCGAGAACCCTGCCCTGCATCTGGCTGTGCACATGAGCATGATCCTCTCCTTGCGAGAGGGTGAAATCCTCGGCTTGCAGCCGGGAGACCTCGACTTTGATGCAGCGGATGGACGGGGAACCATCTCGGTGAACAAAGCCCTGCAGCGTGCCGACAAGGTCGCCTTGTCCAAGATCGACCCTACCCAGATCTACCACACCTTCCCGGACAGACGGGAGGGGAGCAAGTCCTCGCTGATCCTCAAGCGGACTAAGACCAAAAAGTCCAACCGCATCCTGTACATGACCAAGCCCTTGAAAGAGGAGCTTCTGGCATGGCTGGAAAAGATGAAGCAGGACGAGCAGAGCGCCCCGGAAAAGTACAGCAACTGCGGTCAGCTGTTCCGCTTACCAGACGGCTTACCCATTGCCCCGGACGTTCTGACCAAGTGGTACCGTATGTGGCGGGCAGAGCACCCGGAGTTTGAGAAGATCGTGTTCCACGGTCTGCGCCATTCCAGTGCCACCTACCAGCTGCTGCAGTCTGGCGGTGACTTCAAGTCGGTGCAGGGCAACACTGGCCATGCAACCGCCACCGTCCTGATGGACACCTACGCCCACACGCAGGACAAGCCCCGGTTGGAGTTGACCGAGAAGATCGAAGCCGACTTCTACACGCAGGATGTGGCAGGTGCGAAGCCGCAGGAACCCCCGGAAAACAAAACGCCGGTGGCAACAAAAATCACAGGTAAAATGATCCTTGAAGCCATCCGGCAGATGGACGCAGAAGAACGCCGCGAACTGGCGCGGGTACTTTTCGCGTAAGATTCTCTTTTTTGTGCAGCAAAATACACGCTGTGCGAGCAATGCAAAGATAACATGGCTTTTTTGTAAAGTGTGCAGAAAGTGTGCAAGTGTGTGCAGCCTCTGCCGCAAAAACAAAAAAGCCATGAAATCTTTCGATTTCACGGCATTTTCTGGTGCGATGGAAGGGACTCGAACCCCCGGCCTACTGATTCGTAGTCAGTCACTCTATCCAGCTGAGCTACCAACGCATACGTTCCGGTCGGAACATGATGTATTTTATCACTGAGGAGGGGTTTTGTCAACGGTTTTTTGAAATTTTCTTTGGATTTTTCAGAATTTTATTTTCGCTTTTGAAAAAAGTACGTCTTTTCGTTTTTACGTTTCTTCCGCCAGCTGCTCGGCAATGCGGATGCCGGTGGGCGTTGCGGCGAGGCCGCCCTGGCCGGTCTCGCGGAGGTCGGGGGAGAGCAGGCTTCCGACGCGGCCCATGGCGTCAATGACCTCGTCACAGGGGATGGCGTAGTCCACCCCGGCCAGCGCCATATTGGCGCAGGAGACGGCATTCACTGCGCCAACGACATTCCGCTTGATGCAGGGGATTTCCACCAGACCCGCCACCGGGTCGCAGACCAGGCCCAGCAGGTTGCCCAGCGCCATGGCGGCCGCTGCGGAACACTGTTCCGGTGTGCCGCCCTTGAGGTGGCAGAGCGCCGCCGCAGCCATGGCGCTGGCGGCTCCGACCTCGGCCTGGCAGCCGCCCTCGGCACCGGCCAGCGTTGCGCGGGCAGCGATAACCTGACCGAAGCCTGCGGCCACGTAGAGCGCTTCGCAGATGGCAGTCTCATCGGCTTCGCCCGCGCGGGCCAGCGGGAGCAGCACCGCCGGGAGAACGCCGCAGCTGCCTGCGGTGGGCGCGGCCACGATCCGCTTCATGCAGGCATTGCACTCGGCGGTCTTGAGCGCTTCGGCCGTCACCTCGGCCAGGTAATCGCCGCCGTAGCTCCGGCCTGCCCGATGCGCCTGTTCCACTTTGGCGGCGTCGCCGCCGGAAAGGCCGCTGCGGCTGCGCTGGGCAGGGTCGTAATCCCGGCTGGTGGCCTCCATGACGTGCCACAGATGCCGCATCCCATGGCGGCTCTGCTCCTCGGTCAGGCGGCTCTCCGCCAGGTCGCTGCGCAAAACCGCCTCGGCCAGCGAGATGTTCTGGGTGCGGGCTGCTGCCAGCATTTCTTCACAGGATAAAAAAGCCATCGCTCAGTCCTCCGCATTTTCTTCGGGTTCGTCTACGTTCAGGCAGGTCACTTTCAGGATGCCGGGCATCAGCGCAAGCTGCTGCTCCAGCGGGTGGGGGATGTGAGAATCGCATTCCAGCACCATGACGGCGTAGCTGCCCGTCCCTGCGCGGAACACCTGCATCGACGCGATGTTGATCCGCCGCAGCGCCAGCGAGGTCGTGACCTCTGCGATGCAGCCGGGGGTGTCTTCGTTGTGGATGATGAGGGTGTTGCTGTCGCCGCCGAAATCGGCGGGCACACCGTCGATCTCGGTGACGCGGATGCGTCCGCCGCCCACCGAGGCCGCTTTCATCGAAAGGACCCGGCCGGTCCGGCTCGTCAGCCGCAGCACAGCGGTGTTCGGGTGGGCCGAGCGCAGCTCGACCGGGTGGATGCTGAACTTCATGCCCTGCTCTCTGGCCAGCTCAAAGCTGTCCGGCAGGCGGGGATCATCCGGGCGGAGGCCCAGCAGACCTGCCACCAGCGCACGGTCGGTGCCGTGGCCTCGGCCTGTCGTGGCAAAGCTGCCATACAGACCGATGTCGGCATCCACCGGGATATCGCCCAGCAGCTTTTGTGCCGTGTATCCAATTTTGGCTGCACCCGCCGTGTGGCTGGAAGAGGGCCCGATCATGACCGGCCCCAGAACGTCAAACAAGCGCATACGATGCACATCCTTTCGTATTCCCTGCAAAAAGCCCCTCATTCCGGCCCGTTCCGGCCGGCAAAAGTGTTCTCTTCGCACTTTTTCTCTGTTTTATTATACCGCTTTTGCCCCACTTGTGCTATAATAACTTTACTAATGTTTGAATTCGCTCCTTTTGGGGCAACACGGAGGTTCGATTTCTATGAAACTGGTAAGCGTGGAAACTCCCGAAAAGAGTGTCTGCAAAATGACTTTCAGCGCGACCGCTGAGGAGCTGGAGACCGCATCCAATGCGGTGTATGAGCGCACCCGCGCTTCCTACACCATCAAGGGCTTTGCCAAGGGTGAGGCCGACCGTGCGCAGATCGAAGCCGACCGCGGCGAGCACACCTTCTGGTATGACGCCATCAACGATCTGATGGACCGGGACGTTCCCGCCCTGTACGATGCTGCGATGCAGGAGCACGGCTTCCGCGCCGTGGATGAGCCCAGCTACGATCTGGTCAGCGTCAAGAAGGACGAGGGCTTTGTGGCCACCGCCACCACCGCCCTGCAGCCGGAACTCAAGCTGGCCCAGACCACCGGCTTCCAGTCCGAGTGCGTCACCCCGGCTGTCACCGACAAGGAGATCGACGCCGTGCTGGAGCGCCGTCGTGCCGCGGCGGCGGAGCTGGTGCCCCACAAAGGCCCGGCCGTCAAGGGCAACATCGTGCACATCGACTACGAGGGTCTGCTGGACGGCAAGGCCTTTGCAGGCGGCACCGCCCAGAACCAGACCTTGCAGCTGGGCAGCGGCCGGATGATCCCCGGCTTTGAGGACGGCATCCTGGGCCACAAGGGCGGCGAGGAGTTTGAGATCCACGTCACCTTCCCGGCACGCTATCACGCCAAGGATCTGGCAGGCAAGCCGGTCGTCTTCAAGATCAAACTGCTCGACGTCTGCGTCCGCCAGCTGCCCGCCCTGAACAGCGATTTCGCCAAGAAGATCGGCAAGGTGGACACCATGGAAGCCTTCCGGGAACAGGTCCGCAAGCAGCTGTACGACGGCAAACACGCCAGTGCCCTGAACCGTGCCAAGGACCAGATCCTGACCCAGCTGGCTGCCGCCGCTGAGGGTGAGCTGCCCAGTGTTCTGGTAGAGAGCACCTACCAGCACGAGATGGAGAACATCCAGCAGCAGCTCCAGATGCAGCGGATGAGCCTGGACCGCTACCTGAGCCAGATCCACCAGACCCGCGAGACCTTCACGGCCAACGTGCACGCTGCCGCCGAGAAGAACACCCGCGCCCGGATGGCCCTGCTGCAGGTCGCCCAGAACGAGAACCTCGTCCCTACCGATGAGGAGATCAACAAAAACCTGCAGGAGCGTGCAGACCGCACCAAGAAGACCCTCGAAGAGGTCAAGGCCGGTATGAACATCCCGATGATACAGCGCAATGAGGCCATCCGCCGCGCCGCCGACTGGGTCATTGAGCACTCCACCATTGAGGAAAAAGACGCCTGATTTTTTCAAAATCGCATCCCATTCATACAAAAAAGACCCCCTTCCGAGTTGCCGCTCCGAAGGGGGTCTTGTGCGTTACTTGGTCAGGAAGTTGAAGCCCATGACCACGATGCCCAGCACGACCAGAACGATGCCGGTGGCACGGTTCAGGGTCTTGGGTTCTGCCTTGTTGGCAAACACAGCTGCAATGCGGGCCCACAGGAGGGTGAACGCCACGCAGAGCGCCAGAACGAAGAGATCAGGCATTCCGCCGATGGCGAAGTGGGAAACGGCACCGGTCAGGGCGGTGAAGGTCATGATGAAAACGCTGGTGCCGACGGCAGTCTTCAGCTCATAGCCCAGCACACTGGTCAGGATGAGGAGCATCATCATACCGCCGCCAGCGCCCACGAAGCCGCAGATCAGGCCGATGCAGACACCGCACACGACGGACTGGATGGCGCGCTTCTTTGCGGAGACACCCTGCATGGCCTCCTTGGTGGTCATGACGGGTCGAACGATGAACTTGATGCCCAGCAGGAAGGTCATGAAGACCGAGAAGCTGCCCATGGTGGCCGACGGAAGCAGGCTGGCAAGGTAGCTGCCCACGACCGTGAACATCAGAACGCTGGCCATCATGATGAGGCCGTTCTTGATATCCAGATTCTTATTCTTATGGTAGGTATAGGCCGACACCGCACTGGCCAGCACGTCCGACGAGAGGGCGATGCCGACGGCCATGTAAGGGTCCATGCCGAGGAAGGTGATGAGCATCGGGCTGATGACCGCAGCGGCGCTCATACCGGCAAAGCCGGTGCCCAGGCCTGCGCCCATCCCGGCAAAAAAGGTCACAACGATCGTAAACAACACATTCATCTTACAGTTCTCCTTCCAGAATTTCATCCAGGTTCCGGCCCATCTGTTCCAGGGTCCCATAAAACACATTCAGCCGGGCTTCGTCGATGCCGTTCAGCAGTCGGTCAAAGAAGGCTTCCTGCAGCGCCCGGCCCCGCTGGATGATGGGCTGAGCCTTTTCGGTGCAGAGCAGCTCGGTCTTGCGGCGGTCGTTCGGCACCGGGCAGCGGGTCAGCAGGCCCTCGTGCACGAGCTTGTCCACATTCACCGAGACGAGGTTCGCTTTGATGTGGCGCACCTCCACGATGTCGCTGGCCGTTTTGTAGGCGGGGTTGTTGGCCAGGAACAGCAGGATATCAAACGCCGTCTGGGGCAGGCCGAGTTCCTGGCACAGCGGCTTGCAGACCGCGCTGTAGGCCAGCGCCGTCTTGTTTGCAAATTCCATGCTGGGGTTTTTCTCTCTCATTTTATCACTCCATTTTTGAATCGTTCACTTTTGAAGTATTTTAGCACGATTTTTGTGCCTTGTCAAGAGCCTCACACAAACAAAGAGCCTGTGCCCAAATCGCTTCGGGTACAGGCTCTTGTTATAAAGAACAGATGTTTTACACGAGCGCCAGCGCGAGCATCCGGACGATGAAGGCTGCTGCCCATGCCACCACGCACTGGTTCAGGACCATGACGGCTGCCCAGCGGCCGCCCAGCTCCCGCTTGACGGAGGCCACTGCCGCGATGCAGGGGGTGTAGAGCAGGCAGAACACCAGCAGCGGGGCCGCTGCCGCCGGGGACAGCGCCGCACCCAGCGCAGCGGACGAGCCGAACAGGATGGTCAGGGTCGAAACGACGCTCTCCTTTGCCATGAAGCCGGTGATGAGGGCCGTGGAGACCCGCCAGTCCGCAAAGCCCAGCGGGGCAAACAGGGGCGCGATGCCGCTGGCCACAAAGGCCAGGATGCTTTCCTGCGGGTCTGCGGTCAGGCTGAGCTGCAGATCGAAGTTCTGCAAGAACCAGATGACGATGGTCGCCATGAAGATGACGGTGAAGGCGCGCTCCAGAAAATCCCGCGCCTTTTCCCAGAGCAGCTGCATCACATTTTTCAGGCCGGGCAGGCGATAGTTGGGCAGCTCCATGACGAACGGCACCGCCTCGCCGCGGAACAGGGTCCCCTTGAGGGCAAATGCCGCCAGGATGCCCACCGCAATGCCCAGGAAATACAGCCCCACCATGACCAGTGCCGCATGATCCGGGAAGAAGGTCACGGCAAACAGGCTGTAAATGGGGAGCTTGGCCGAGCAGCTCATGAAGGGGGTCAGCAGGATGGTCATCTTGCGGTCCCGCTCGGAGGGCAGGGTGCGGCTGGCCATGACGCCCGGCACCGTGCATCCGAAGCCAATGAGCATCGGCACGATGCTGCGGCCCGAAAGGCCGATGCGGCGCAGCAGCTTATCCATCACAAAGGCCACGCGGGCCATGTAGCCGGTATCTTCCAGCAGCGAGAGGAAGAAGAACAGGGTCACGATGATGGGCAGGAAGCTCAGCACACTGCCCACGCCCGTGAAGATGCCGTCGATGACCAGCGAGTGGACCGCCTCGTTGACGTTCCAGTAGGTCAGGGCATTGTCCACAAAAACGGTCAGGTTCTCGATCCCGATCTCCAGCAGGCTCTGAAGGCCCGCGCCGATGACGCCGAAGGTGAGGTAGAACACCAGCGCCATGATGCCTACAAAGGCCGGGATGGCCGTGTATTTGCCGGTCAGGAACTGGTCGATCCGGCTGCTGCGCACCTGCTCCTTGCTCTGATGCGGCTTCACCACGGTCTGATCCACCAGCTGGTGGATGAAGTGGAACCGCATATCCGCAATGGCGGCGGCACGGTCCAGCCCGCGCTCCTGCTCCATCTGCACGATGATGTGCTCGATCATCTCTTTTTCGTTCTGGTCCAGCTTGAGGGCTTCCTCAATGCGGGCGTCGCCCTCCACCAGCTTGGTGGCCGCGAACCGCACCGGGATGCCGGCCGCTCTGGCGTGATCCTCGATGAGGTGGATGATACCGTGGATGCAGCGGTGCACCGCGCCGCCGTGGTCCTCCTCGCCGCAGAAGTCGAGCCGGCCCGGACGCTCCTGGTACTTGGCCACATGGATCGCATGGTCCACCAGTTCGTCCACGCCCTCGTTCTTAGCCGCCGAGATGGGCACCACCGGGATGCCCAGCATGGCTTCCATCTGGTTGATGCGGATGGTGCCGCCGTTGCCGCGCACCTCGTCCATCATGTTCAGGGCCAGCACCATGGGGGTATCCAGCTCCATGAGCTGCATCGTCAGGTACAGGTTGCGCTCGATGTTGGTCGCGTCCACGATGTTGATGATGCCGGTCGGCTTTTCGCCGATGATGAACTGGCGGGTGACGATCTCCTCGCTGGAATAGGGCGACATCGAGTAGATGCCGGGCAGGTCGGTGACTTCCGTTTCAGGGTGCTCCTTGATGGCACCGCTCTTCCGGTCCACCGTGACGCCGGGGAAGTTGCCCACATGCTGGTTGGAGCCAGTGAGCTGGTTGAACAGGGTCGTCTTGCCGCAGTTCTGGTTGCCCGCCAGCGCAAAGGTCAGGGTCTTGCCCTCCGGCAGGGGATGCTCGCCCTGTTTGGTGTGGTAGCGTCCGCCTTCGCCCAGACCCGGATGCTCCACCATCTTGTTCTCCCGCCGGGCGGGTGCAGCGGCGGGCGCGGCCGCTGCCGGGGTGATCTCGATCTGTGCTGCGTCGTCCAGGCGCAGGGTCAGTTCATAGCCGTGGATCTGCAGCTCCATGGGGTCGCCCATGGGTGCAAACTTCACCAGCGTGACCTTTTCGCCGGGGATCAGCCCCATGTCCAGAAAATGCTGCCGCAGGGCTCCCGCCCCGCCCACTGCGTCAATAACGGCACTTTCGCCGATCTTCAGTTCTTTTAATGTCATGGCCAATGCCTTTCTGTTTCGACAGATTGTTAGCTTATAGAAACAGTTTTAATATATGCTAACTGCCCGGCATTGTCAAGGCAGACAGCGAAAAAAAGCCCGCCTCATCCGGTGTGGAGCGGACGAAGCGAGCCTTGCATTTTCGTTGGTTTTTTACTTCACGGTGTGGTAGCCGTCGGGGTTCTTCTGCTGCCAGTTCCAGCTGTCGGCGCACATCTCCTCGATGCCGTACTCAGCCTCCCAGCCCAGCTCACGCTTGGCCTTGGAGGGGTCGGCGTAGCACTCGGCGATGTCGCCGGGGCGGCGCGGGTCGATGACATAGGGGATCTTTTTGCCGCAGGCCTTCTCGAAGGCATGGATGACATCCAGCACACTGTAGCCGTGGCCGGTGCCCAGGTTGCAGATGAAGAGGCCGCACTTGGTCTCCAGCTTCCGGATAGCGCAGACATGGCCGCGGGCCAGGTCCACGACGTGGATGTAGTCGCGCACGCCGGTGCCGTCGGGGGTGGGGTAGTCGTTGCCGAAGACGTGGACTTTTTCCAGCTTGCCGATGGCGACCTTGGCGATGTAAGGCATCAGGTTATTGGGGATGCCGTTGGGGTCCTCGCCGATGAGGCCGGACTTGTGGGCACCGATGGGGTTGAAGTACCGCAGCAGGGCCACGTTCAGCTCCGGGTCAGCCTTGCAGACATCGGTCAGGATGCGCTCGGTGAAGGCCTTGGTGGTGCCATAGGGGTTGGTGGTGGCACCAACGGGGAAATCCTCGGTGATGGGCACAGAGGCGGGATCGCCGTAGACGGTGGCCGAAGAGCTGAACACGAAGTTGTGGCAGTTGTGGCGGCGCATCACGTCCAGAATGACCAGTGTGCAGTTCAGGTTGTTGTAGTAGTATTCGATGGGCTTGGAGACGCTCTCGCCGACGGCCTTGTAGGCGGCGAACTGGATGACGGCGTCGATGTCCGGGCACTCGGTGAAGATCTTCTCCACGTCCTCGTGTCTGGTCATATCCGCATTGTAGAAGCGGAAGTCCTTCCCGGTGATCTGCTTGACGCGGTCGAGCACCACAGGGGAAGCATTGTAGTAGTTGTCTGCCACCACCACATCGTAGCCTGCGTTCAGCAGCTCGATGCAGGTATGGCTGCCAATATAACCGGCACCGCCGGAAACCAGAATTGCCATAGCAAAATACCTCACTTCTCACCGTATTGTGAGCGGGGCGTTTCCCCGTCTCCATCTGCCTAAAGCATACCGCGTTTTGCGGGCAGAATCAAGTATCCATCTTTCTATTCCTCTGGATTTTTGTTGCCTGACAGTTTTTTACTTTTTGATGACGCATGATTTTTCGCATGTTGCCCATGGAGAGAAGCCACACTTTGTGCAAATAGGAGAAAAACAAAAACAGAGCGTCGGGCCTTCTATGCAGGCCGGACGCTCTGCTGGTTACAGTTTCCCGCACTGTTTGCCGGTGAAGAACCGCAGGGTCGTGTTGGCGCGGAACACTTTTCCGGCCCGCAGGACCGTGGAGGGGAACTCCGGGTGAGAGGGGCTGCAGGGGAAGTGCTGGGTCTCCAGCGCAAAGCCGCCGTATTTCTGCATCGGGATGCCGCCCTTGCCGGGGGCAGGGCAATCCTGCAGGAAGTTGGCCGTGTAGAGCTGGACGCCGGGCTGGGTGGTGTAGACCTTCATGCTGATGCCGGTCTGATCGCTGGAAGCCCAAGCGCAGAGGCTCTGGCTGGCCCCGCGGCCCCGGTCGATGACGAAGCAGTGGTCGTAGCCGCCGCCCGCCATGGTGGTCTGAGAAAATCCGGTGTCGATGTCCCGGCCGATGATCTTGCCCGCCCGGAAATCCATGGGCGTATTGTCCACCGGCAGGATGTTGCCGGTGGGGCAGGTCTCGTTGTTGCCCTCCAGATAGCGGGACGCATAGAGGCGCAGCTTCTGGTTCAGCACGTCCCCGCCGCCGTCGAGGTTAAAATAGGTGTGGTTGGTCAGGTTCAGGATGGTGTCGGCGTCGGACGAGACGCGGTAGTCCATCCGCAGGGCGTTGTCCTCGGTGAGGATGTACCGCACCGAAACTTTCAGGTTGCCGGGGAAGCCGTCCTCGCCCGCCGGGCTCTCGGTCTCCAGCAGCAGGGTGTCGCCGAAGGCCTTGACGTCGTAGATCTTTTTGGGGAAGGTGCCATGCAGATGGTTCCTGCCGTTGTTGGGCTCCAGCTGGTATTTCCTGCCTCCCACGCTGAACTCCGCGTTCTCGATGCGGTTGGCGTACCGCCCCACAAAGGCGCCGCAGCAGGTGCTGCCGGAAGAGTTGAAATCCTGTTCGTAGTCGGCAAAGGTATCGTGGCCCACCACGACATCCACCGGACCCTGTTTTGTGGGGACAAAGATGTTTTTGATCACGCAGCCGTAATTCAGCACACTGACTGCCAGCCCGCCGGGATTCGACATGATGTATTCATTGACCTTCTCGCCGTCTTTGGTCACACCAAAGGGCCTGGAGCGAAACTGTGCCATAGGGCTTCGCCTCCTTTTTCGAAATGTTTGGATACCACACTCTCGGTTATATCCTTTATTATTATGATTATATCACAATTTGCATCTTCTGTGTGGACATCTTTTTAGGTTTATCAGCCAATATTTCGAGATATTTTTTGGTGAAAATGACCCGCTCCGGCCGATTCAAAGGGGAATGCCCCGGTCAGCCGGGCCGCAGGCAGCAAAAGAGCCGCCCGCCTGGAACGGCGGACGGCTCTGGGGAACTTCAGGTTCAGCCCTCCGGCTGTGCGGAGGAGGACTGGGCGATATACTCGGCGGCATCGTCGGGGATGTCGTCGAGCTCATCGTCGCTGCCGACATCGACGTTCAGCGGCGGCTTCCTGAAGAGGATATCGTACAGGATGGGCACGATATACAGGGTCATCAGGGTGGCATAGCTCAGGCCGCAGATGATGACGATGGCCATGCCGCTCATGAGCTGGCTCGCCATATCGTTGCTGAACACCAGCTGGAGCATGGCCAGCACGGTGGTCAGGGTGGTCATCAGGATGGGGCGCATACGGGTCTTGCCGGTGGCGATCAGGGCCGCACGGCGCTCCATGCCGCCCAGACGCAGCTGGTTGGTGTAGTCCACAAAGACGATGCCGTTGTTGACGACGGTGCCCATCAGGACGATGAAGCCCATCAGGGAGATCATGGTCAGCTGCTGGCCGGTGAAGAGCATGCCCAGCAGGCCGCCGGTGAAGGCCAGCGGGATGGTGAACAGGACGATGAAGGGGGAGAGCAGGCTCTGGAACTGGGCCACCATGACCAGATAGACGAAGGGCAAAGCCAGGGCCAGCCACTGCACCATCTCGTTGACCATGAAGTTGACGGAGTCGGACTCGCCGCCCATCGAGAAGGAGCAGCCCTCCGGCATCTCATCGGAGAGGGCGAACTCGTTCAGCTTCTTTTCCAGAACACGGGCCTGCACGGTGGTGTTGTAGCCGTCCAGCGTGTCGGCCGTGACGCTGACGTACTGGGTCTGATCCTCGCTGGTGATGGAGTCCGGCGCACTGCCGGTGTCCCAGGTGGCCATATCGGCCAGGGTGCAGGTGCCGGTGCTGGTGGTGCCGTCGGCAGACATGACGGTGGTCTCAAAGGTGATGTCCATCATGTTTTCCTTGGTGACGGGGTCCAGATTGTTGCTGATCTGGACGCTCATGGTGCTGCCGTCCACAGTCACGGGGGTCTGGGCCGTGGTGGTGGTGGTCAGCTTGGCAGCGATCTGCTGGTAGACCTGGGCCACGGTCAGGCCGTAGGAGCGGACCTTGTCGCGGTCGATGTGCAGGTTGATGGTGGCGTCGCCGCTGCCCAGACCGTTGGTCGCATTGGCAAAGCCCTCGGTATCGTTGACGATATCCACGACCTTCTCCGACAGCTGGGAAAGGGTCTCGGCATCGGCACCGTAGATCTTCACGCTCAGGCCGCTGGCCAGCTGGCTGGTCAGCTCCTGCATTCCGCTGATCTCGACCTTGGCGGTGCAGTCCTCGATGCCGGAAAGGGCATCTTCGAGCGCCTGCCGGGCCGTCTCGATCTCGGAAGAGGAGAGGGATTCATCCAGCATGACGTTGACCTGATAGGTTCCGTAGCTGTTGGCCGCGTTCAGCAGGTCGGTGATGGTGGTGGGCAGGCCCAGCTGGCCGATGTCCATCCCGGCCACGCGGGTGTCGGTGGTGATGCCCACTTCTTCCACATGGTCCACCTCCAGCATAGCCTCCACGGCCTTGCCTGCAATGGCGTAGGAATCCTCCTTGCTGAGGTCTTTGGTGGTGCTCAGGGTCACGATGGCCTCGTTGCTGGTGATGGTGGGCAGCAGCTCCACACCCATGGAGAAGACCCGCCAGCCGCAGAAGGCCAGCAGCACCACCGCCGCCAGCAGGGGCAGGGCGCGGTGCCGGAAGCACCACTCCAGGCTCTTGGCGTACTTGTCCTGGATCTTGTCGAACCACTTCAGCTGCTTGGGCTCGGCCTTTTTCAGCACGGTGGAAGCAGCCGCCGGGACGACGGTGAGGGCCACGATGAGGGAGGCCATGAGGCAGTAGCCGATGCAGAGGGACATGGGCTGCATCAGGCTCTTGACGATGCTCGACGAGAAGACGACGGGCAGGAAGACGCAGACGGACGTCAGGGTAGACGCCACGACCGACATGCCCACCTGCTTTGCGCCCTGCACGGCGGCGCGGGCCGCCGGGACGCCCCGGCCGCGCAGACGGTAGATGTTCTCGATGACGACGATGGAGTTATCCACCAGCATACCGATGCCCAGCGACAGGCCGGCCAGCGTCATGACGTTCAGGTCCATGCCGGTGAAGTACATCAGCACCACAGCGAACAGGACCGACAGCGGGATGCTGAAGCCGACGACGAGGGTGGGCTTGACATCCCGCAGGAAGATGGCCAGCACGATGATGGCCAGTGCCGCACCGATGACCATGCTGCTCAGGATACTCTTGACGATGATGGTGATATAGTTGCCCTGGTTGGACAGAACGACCACATGCAGGCCGTCGTACTGGGCTTCCAGCTCCTGGAAGGCGGACAGGCAGTTGTCCGACACTTCGCTGGCGCTGGAGGTGGCGCCCTTGTAGATCTTCAGCACGGCTGCGCGCTCGCCGTTCAGGCGGGTGTAGCTGGCCTCGGCGTTGTCGATGACCTCAACGTCAGCCACGTCCGACAGGCGGACATCCCCGAAGCCGTCCACATGGAGCAGCAGGGCGCCGGAGATATCCTCGATGCTGTCGTATTCCTCGCCGACCTTCAGCAGCCAGCTCTTGCCGCTGGAATCCTTGACGTAACCGGCGGGCATCGAGAAGTTCTGGGCATAGATGAGCTGTGCCAGCGTGTCGATGTCCAGCAGCTTGGAGACGTCGGAGCTGGCCATCGCCTTTTCCTCAGCGTCCGCGTAGGTCTGCTTTGCCTCGGCGAGCTGCTTTTCGTACTCGTTCAGCATCTCGCGGGCCTCGGTGAACTTCATATAAGCCTGCATCTGCTGTTGCGAGAAGTTGCCGATGGCGTCCGAGAAGGTCTTGGTCAGGCCCGGCACATCGTCCATGGCCTTGATGACGTCGTTCAGGGTATTGTAGACCGTGTTCAGGCTCTGCTGCACCTGCAGGTCATCGGCCAGGTCTGCCGCCGTGCTGCCCTCCGTGCCGGACTCGGTGTTCAGGCGCTGCTGCAGCTGCTGCAGCGCACCGGTCAGCTTATCGGTGATATCCCGCAGCTCGGTCACGATCTCGATGAGGGAGTCGATGTCCTTCATGCCCGTCTCGTTGAACTTGTCCATGACCCGCTGCAGGCCGTCGCGGACGTCGATCAGGGCCTGCTGGATCTCCGGCTCCTGCACCACCGCGATGAGCTGGTTCACGCTGTCCAGAAGGGCCTGCGCCTGTTTGCGCACCACCTCGATGGCGTCGCCGACCTGGCCGCTCATCTCCTGCATCATGGTATCCGAAACGGTATTGCTGTAATTCTTGAACTGGCGGTTGTATTCCTTGCGGCCCGCTTCGATCTGGGCCTCGGCGCTCTCCAGCTGCTTGCGCGCATCGGCCAGCTGGACGTCGATCACTTCCAGCAGCTTTTCGTTGATGGCGTCGATCTTCTCCTGGCTGAGCTGGACCTGCACCATCTTTTCGATCAGGCCGTTGGTGGACACGCTGGAAACGCCGCCCTTGCGCTCCACGTAGGGCACGAGGGTGTCGCTGACGAACTCCGACAGGTCATACACATCGCTGCCCTCGCGGCTGACGGCCACGGTCATAAAGGCGTTCATGTTCAGGCTGTACTCGATGATCGAAGGGGTCAGACAGCTGCTCGGCAGGCTGGCCGTGGTCTGATCCACCTTGTTCGACACCTTGACCATGGCGCTGTTCATATCCGTATCATCGGAGAATTGCATCAGCAGAAGGCTGTAGTTCTCCGCCGAGGTGGCGGTGACTTTTTCCACACCCGCCACGGTGCCCAATGCGTTCTGCATCACGTCGGAGACTTCGCTCTCCACACGCTCCGGGCTTGCACCGGGGTAGACCGTGACCACCATCAGGTACGGTGTATTCACGTCGGGCAGAAGGTTGGTCTGCATGTTGCTGATGGACACAAAGCCCAGCATCAGCACCATGATGACCGCCACCAGCACCGTGAACGGTTTTTTGACACTGAATTTTTCCATTTTATCCTACCGTTTCTTTGCTTGCGCCGTGCGCTCCACGGCCAGCGCCCTCAAAAGGGCAGTCTTACATAATTTCTATTATACACAAGGTCTGAGGGGTTGCAAGGGTGCCGGGTGAATCTTTTGCAAAATTTAGTCAGTTTTCGCTAGAGATACGGCTCAGCCGCCGGGATTGTTGCAGGGGAATTTGATTTTTCATAGAAAATTGCACTCAAGTATGTTATACTGTTTCAAGAATAGCTCTTCAGGCTCAGATCTCTGAGCGTTTCAGAAAATAGAATGAGGACAACTATGAAACAAGTGATCTCTGTCCGTTTCAAGGAAAACGGAAAAAGCTACTATTTCGACCCCGCCGGGGCCGAGATCAAGACCGGCGACTACGTCATCGTAGAGACCGCCCGCGGCATCGAGTGCGGCGAGGTGGTGCAGGGCGTCCGGGAACTGACCGACGCCGCCGTGCCCAAGGCGCTCAAGCCCATCACCCGGATGGCCGACAGCGTGGATGTGCGCCGGATGCGCCAGAACCGCGAGGACGAGAAGCGCGCCTACCACACCTGCCAGGAGTGCATCGCGCGCCACGGCCTTGAAATGAAGCTGGTGGAGGCCGAATACACCCTCGACCGCTCCAAGATCATGTTCTACTTCACTGCCGACGGCCGCGTGGACTTCCGCGAGCTGGTCAAGGACCTGGCCGGCATCTTCCACACCCGCATCGAGCTGCGCCAGATCGGCGTGCGCGACGAGAGCAAGATGATCGGCGGCCTGGGCATCTGCGGCCAGCCGTTCTGCTGCTCCCGCTTCCTCAAGGACTTCCAGCCCGTCTCCATCAAGATGGCCAAGGAGCAGGGCCTCTCGCTGAACCCCACCAAGATCAGCGGTGCCTGCGGCCGCCTGATGTGCTGCCTGGCTTATGAGGAGAGCGCCTACGAGTATCTGAACAGCATCATGCCCATGGTGGGCAGCACCGTGCGCACCCCGGACGGCCTGGGCACCGTTCTGGAAGTGAACCCGGTGTCCGGCTACCTGCGGGTGCGCTGCGGCACCGAGGCCCTGACCCCGCGGTACTACAAAGTAGGGGTCTGCGAGTACGTCAGCGGCGGCAAGCGCGCCCCCCGCCGCCCCGACCCGGACGACGATTATTCCGGTGTGCGCAACCCGGCCCCCGTGGTGGCCGCAGCCGACGCCAATGGCCGCACCGGCTGTGGAAACTGCCCCAAAAAAGAGAAATAATTCCCAGAAAAACAGTGGGAAATCACGGTGGTTAGTATCATAAAACTAACTGTATTTCGTGATTTTCGCTAAAAATCTCTCTCAATTTTCCCCCAAAGTTAGCCTTTGCTTTTGTGCAACCCCACAAAAAACAAAAAAACGTCTTTTCGTTGGCACGGTTAGTCTTGCCTTTTCATTTTCGGTTTGCTAGAATGCAGACAAGGAAGAATTCCGGAGAGGCATGCTGGTACCGTGCGAGGGCAGGCGTCTCCTAAACATTGGCACGGGAAATAAAGGAGAGTTTTATTATGGCACACAAGGTTTCTGACGCATGTGTTGGCTGCGGCGCTTGCGAGGGCGCTTGCCCCGTTGGTGCAGTCACCGTTGAGGGTGGCGTTGCAGTTGTGAACGCAGACGCTTGCATTGATTGCGGCGCTTGCGAGGGCGCTTGCCCCACCGGTGCAATCACCGCTGAATAAGTTTCGCGGCGAGATCCGTAAAAACGCATCAAAAGCAGCAGACCTGTCAAAAGCGGGTCTGCTGCTTTTCTTTCATGCACAATTTTCCCGGCTTTTCGGCCCCGATATTTTGGTAAAGGATGCAGCTTGCAGATATGGAACATTCCACCGAGATTTTGTATAATAAAACAGAAGTCTACTGTTCTGCGGTCCACCGGTTCGGCTCCGACGCGTTGCTGCTGGCCCGCTTTGCCGAGCCAAAGCGGCTCCAGCGCGCGGCAGATCTGTGTTCCGGCTGCGGCATCGTCAGCCTGGAATGGCACGACCGGGGCCACCGCGGCCCCTGCGCAGCCATCGAGCTGCAGCCGGAAGCCAGCGCCCTGCTCTCCGAGGCGCTGACGGCCCAGAACATCGACCACATCAACCCCTGCTGCACCGACCTGCGCACCTTCCGCGAAGGGGAGGGCAGCTTTGATCTGTGCGCCTGCAACCCGCCCTATTTCACGGCGGGCTTCCAGAGCAGCGACCCCGCCCGTGCCACAGCCCGCCACGAGACGGACTGCACCCTGGAAGACGTCTGCCGCTGCGCGTTCCGCCTGCTCAAAGACGGCGGGCGGCTCGCGCTGTGCCACCGGCCGGAACGGCTGGCCGAGGTGCTGGCCGTGCTGCGGGCCCACCGCCTGGAGCCAAAGCGGTTGGCCTTTGTGAAAAATCAGCCGGACGCCGCGCCCTGGCTCTTTCTGGTGGAGGCGCAGAAGAACCGGAAGACCGGCCTGCGCATCGAGCCGGACGTGCTCCTTTCGACCGGCGCGGCCTTGTACGGGAAACAATAAATTTTGGAGGTACTCCCCATGGCAGGAACCTTATACATCGTCGCGACCCCCATCGGCAACCTGGATGACATGCCGCCCCGCGTGGCGGCGACCTTCGGCGCGGCGGACTTCATCGCCGCCGAGGACACCCGCGTGACCATGAAGCTGCTCAACTTCCTCGGCCTGAAAAAGCCGATGGTCAGCTACTACGAGCATGCCCTGCAAAAGGGCGAGGGCATCCTCCGCCGCATCGAGGCGGGTGAAAACTGCGCCCTCTGCTCGGACGCCGGGATGCCCTGCGTCTCCGACCCCGGCGAGGTCATCGTGCGGGATGCGCTGGCGCGGGGCATCCGGGTGGTGCCGGTGCCGGCCGCATCGGCCTGCGTCACGGCGCTGGCAGTCTCCGGCCAGGATACCTCCCGCTGGGTGTTCGAGGGGTTCCTGCCCGTGAACAAAAAGCAGAAGCGGGAGCGGCTGGCCGAGCTGCAGGGCGAGAAGCGGACGGTCATCTTCTACGAAGCGCCCCACAAGCTGCGCACCACGCTGGACGACCTCACGACGGCTTTTGGCACCGAGCGAAGCATCACCCTCTGCCGGGAACTGACCAAGCTGCATGAGGAGATCTGGAAGACCACCCTCGGCGAGGCACAGGCCCACTACGCCGGGAACGAGCCGCGCGGTGAATACGTTCTGGTCATGGCCGGAGCGCCCGCTGCCGAGGCTGAAGAGAGCCTGACGCTGGAACAGGCCGCACAGCGGGCACTGGAGCTGACCGGGGAGGGCTACGGCCCCACGGCTGCCGCCAAGGCCGCCGCGCAGGGCACCCCCTACTCCAAGAGCGAAGTCTACAAACAGATGCTGGCGTTGCAGGCTGGCGAAACGGAAGAATAAATTTTGAGGAGGACTTGGTCCCGTGACGAAACTTTTGATCCTGAGTGACAGCCACAACAGCACCGGCGCAGTCGAGCGCATCCTTCACGCGGAGAGCGATGCGACCGCCGTCATCTTTCTGGGCGACGGCCTGCGCGACCTGGAAGAAGCGCTGACGTTCTACCCGAAGATGAAGGTCTACGCCGTGGCCGGAAACTGCGATTTTGGTGCGCTGGAACCGCTGGACGGCCTGGCCGCCTTCGATCAGGTCGTCATTTTCTATACGCACGGCCATATGTACGGTGTAAAATACGATCTGGACACGCTGACCGATGCCGCCGAGGCCCGCGGCGCAGAGGTGGCCCTGTTCGGCCACACCCACGTCCCGGTGGCCGAACAGCACGGATCGGTGTTCCTGTTCAACCCCGGCTCCTGCGGCCGGTGCTACACCGGGCCCAACACCTACGGCATCCTGACGCTCGACAAGGGCAGGATCGTCCACCATGAACACAAAGAGGTACCGCATCCATGAGCATCAATGAAGTGCGCTATCTGACCGAATGCGGCAGCACCAACGCCTATGTGAAAGAGCATTTTGAGGAATTCGGCCCGGTGGGCGCGGTCTACACCACCAACCAGACCGCCGGGCGGGGCCGTCTGGGCCGCACCTGGGTCAACGCAGAGGGCCGGGCGCTCTATTACACCGTCGCCATCCGGGAGCCGCTGGCGCAGCCCGCCACTCTGCCGCTGCTGGCCAGTCTGGCCGTGCGCGACCAGCTGAAGCTGCGCTACGGCGTGGACTGCCAGATCAAGTGGCCCAACGACCTGCTGCTGAACGGCAAAAAGATCGTGGGCATCCTCTGCGAGAGCGTGTCCTACGGCTACGAGCAGCAGGGCCGGGGCATCCTGTGCGGCATCGGCATCAACCTGGCCCAGCCGCAAAGCTATTTTGACACAGCCGACCTGCCCCACGGCACCTCGCTGGAGCTGCAGGGGGCCAAGGTGGACCTTTCCACCGACCCCGAATGGCTGGCCGAGGGGCTGACCGATTTCGGCTTCGACCGCCCGATGTACGTCTTTGCGCGGGACGGCTTTGCACCCTTCCGGGACGAATACAGGGCCGCCTGCATCAACATCGGCCGCCGCGTGACCTTTGACCTGCCGGGCGGCGGGCAGGGTGCCGGTGAGGCCGTCGACGTGGACGCGGACGGCCGGTTGGTCGTCCGCACCGACAGCGGCGAAGAGCATGTCTTCACCGGTGAAGTCTCGGTGCATGGCATCTACGGCGCTGTATGACCCTCTCCCAAAAGGCGGGAGTGTCTTAAGAATATCTTTTTGAAAACAAACAGGAACCCCCTCCGGCGCTTGCGGTACACCGGAGGGGGTTCCTGTTTTGGGGTATTGCTTTGGTGTGAGGAGGAATCATGTGCAAGGGAGACGGTTGCGGCCCCGCTCCCTTGTAATTCATAGTATACCCGATTTCCGAACAAAAGTCATTACATTCTTGTGAAATCTTGTGAAAATTTTGTTAAGCGTCCGGCTCTGAAATTTCGTCGCTTTCCCGAAAAATCATCCAGTATGAGCCGGTTCGATGAAAGTTCATTTCGTTTTTGCTTCCGTTTCGATGATTTCGCATTGTTTCACCGCCTCGGCATGTGCCTCGGCATCGCCGACATAGTGGACGGCATTTTCGATGTTGTGCGCGGCCTGGTCGGGGCGGATGGTCTTGATGATCTTCGCCGGAACGCCTACCGCCACCGAGCCGTCCGGGATGACCATCCCTTCCGGCACCAGCGCCCCCGCGCCGATGATGCAGTTCCGGCCGATGATGCAGTGGTTGAGCAGGGTCGCGTGCATCCCGATGAGGCTTCCGTCGCCCACGGTGCAGCCGTGAACGAGCGCGCTGTGGCCCACCGTCACGTTTTTGCCCAGCGTCACCGCGCCGCCGGGGTCGCAGTGCAGGACTGCGTTGTCCTGCACGTTGGTGTTCTCACCAAGGGTCAGGGTGCCGTCGTCGCCCCGCAGCACGGCTCCGTACCAGACGCTGGAGCCTTTCTCCAGCACCACGTCGCCCAGCACCGTTGCGTTGGGGGCCACAAAGGCTGCACCGCAGTCCTGTGGCGTTTTTCCACCAAATTGGATCATCATTGTTGAAAAACCACCTTTCTCTTTTCGCTCATTTATGGTATTCTTTTAATAGTTCGTTTTGATTTTTGGGATCAGGGAAGCCCGAAACTTCCAAAGGAGCATTCTTTCATGAACCATCCTGCTTTTCTACGCCGGGTGCTCGCGCTGGTTCTGACCGCCGCCGTGGCGGTGGCCGCAGCGCTTCCCGGCTTTGCCGTTTACGCCATGCCCATCCAGACCGCCTACCCGCAGGAGTCGATCTATCTCTTCGATGCCGACACCGGCGAGGCCCTCGTGGAACAGAACCCGGATATGGTCCGGCATGTGGCCAGCCTGACCAAGATGATGACGGCTCTGCTCGTGATCGAGAACGGGTCAGACCTCAACGCCAGCATCACCATCCCGGACAGTCTGACACCGGAGTTCCAGTCCATCAAGGCCAATCGGGGCCATACCATCGGCCTGCAGGCAGGGGAGAGTGTGCGCCGCATCGACCTGCTGTATGCCATGCTCCTGCCCAGTGCCAACGACGCGGCCAGTGTGCTGGCCAGCGATGCCGCCGGGGGAGACCTGGCCGCCTTTGCGGCCCGGATGAATGCCCGCGCCCGCCAGCTGGGCTGTACGACCACCCATTTCTCCTGCCCGCACGGCCTGTACGATGCCAACAACTATTCCACCGCGCGGGACCTGGCGAAGATCGCGCTGGCCTGTTACGCGAACCCGACCTACCGGCAGGTGGCCGACACGGTACTCTACCAGCTGCCCGCCACCAACGTACATGAAGCCCGGACCATCACCACCACGAACAAGCTGCTGCAGCCGGGCAGCGCGGCCTACCGCAGCTACGCCCACGGCATGAAGACCGGTTTCACGACCAAGGCCGGGCGCTGCTTCGTCACCTTTGCCCAGCAGGACGGCCACACCTACGGTCTGGTCATCCTCGGCTCGAACAGCCAGAATATTTTCCGGGAAGCCTCCGAGCTGCTGGACTGGGCCTTCACCAGCCCGGAGCTGCACCCCGTGCAGACCACCACGCAGCCGGAAGCCGCCGCCCCGGCCCAGCCCGAAAAGCCGCTGACCTTCTGGCAGCTCCTGTTCAGCTGATTTGAAATTTTGGGAGGATACGCTCATGCAAAACACTACGCTCTTCCGCCGGATGGCGGCTCTGCTGTTGACGGTCGTGCTGGCCGTCTCGGCCGCGCTGCCCGGTCTGGCCGTGTACGAGATGCCCATCCAGACCGCCAACGAGGGCGAATCGGTCTATCTGTTCAACGCAGACATCGACAAGCCCATCCTGGACCAGAACGCCGGGCAGCAGCGGTATATCGCCAGCCTGACCAAGATGATGACGGCCCTGCTCTTTCTCGAAAGCGGCAAAGACCTGAACGAAGAGATCACCATTCCCACCAGCCTGACGCAGGAGTTCAAGGACATCCAGAACGCCAACGGCAGCACCATGAATCTGCGCATCGGCGAGACCGTGCGCCGCATCGACCTGCTGTACGGCCTGCTGGTGGCCAGCGCCAACGATGCCGCCAGCGTCATCGCCAACGATGTGGCGGGCAGCCTGCCCAATTTTGTCGCGATGATGAACCAGAAGGCCCAGGAGCTGGGCTGCACCAGCACCAGCTTCACCTGTGTGCACGGCCTGTACGATTACGGCAACGTCTCCTCGGCCCGCGACCTCGCGCTCATCGCCTCGGCCTGCGCCGCCAACGAGACCTATATGAAGGTCGCCAACACCCTGAGCTACACCCTCCCGGCTACCAACCTGCACCAGAACGAGCGGAGCATCACCTCCACCAACCTGATGCTGAACCCCGAATATCCCTACTACCGCGACTACATCCGGGGTATGAAGACCGGATTCACCACGCTGGCAGGCCGCTGCTATGTCACCTTTGCCCAGAAGAACGGCCACACCTATGGTCTGGTCATCCTCGGCTCCGACCTGGACAACATTTATAAGGAAGCCTCCGAACTGCTGGACTGGGCCTTCGCCAGCTTTGCAGACCGGAGACTGGTGGACACCACCACCCCGCTGACCACCGTGCCCCTGACCAAGTGCCGCAGTGCGGAGGCCGTTGAGCTCTACGCCGCCGAACCGGTCAGCGGCTATGGCCACGCCGATGACAATGTCACCTACAGCTTTGCGCTGCCGGAGCGCGTCTCCGCCACCGTCAAGGCCGATGCAGTCCTCGGCCAGGCCACCGTCTATCTGGACGGTTACGAGGTCGGCACCGTAGACCTTGTGACCCATCAGGAATACGTGTCGGACTTCCGCACCGACCTCAAGAGCACCCTGCTCCTAATGGCCGCACTCGTGCTCCTCCTCGCGGTTCTGAGCTGTGTCACCCTTATCTCCGGCGGCAGCTCCCTGAACCGGAACCGCAGGCGGAGAGCCAATCGAAAATGAGAACGATGCAAAAGCAGCCGCAATGCGGCTGCTTTTGTTTTTTCAGAACGTCCGGAACTTCGCCGCCAGCACCGACAGCACGATCTTGGGGTTGACCTGCGCGCCGATCTGCTGCATCGCCGCATCGGCGGCTCCGAGGGCCTTCCGGGCGGTCTCACCCTCCACCGGGGAATGAGGACTGTCCCGCAGCCCGGCGGCGGCTACGGCCCGGAAATCGGCCAGCAGGGCCGATGCACCGGCTTTGTCTTTTTCATAAGCGGCCAGCAGCACCGCTGCCGCATAGCTGTCTTTGGCCGCCGCGGCTTTGGCCAGCGCCAGTGCCCGGTCCACCTGCTCGCGGCGGGCTTCGTCCCGCGCAGCGGCCAGCACGGTGCCGATGTGCCCATCGAACAGCGCACTGTACAGGGCCGCATCCTTTGCGCCCACGCCCTGCGCGGTGCAGTAGCGGGCGCAGTCCTCCGGGGAGACCGGGGCCACGGCAAAGCTGATGCAGCGGCTCCGGATGGTGGGCAGGACGCCTGCCAGCGAATCCGCCGTCAGCAGAAAGAGCACCCCCTCCGGCGGCTCTTCCATGACCTTCAGCAGCGCATTGGCCGACTCCTCGTTCATCCGCTCCACATGGTAGAGCAGAACGGCACGGCCCTCTGCCGAAAGGCTGGTGTTGAAGATCTCCGACCGCATGGCCGTGACCTGACCGACCAAATACCGCCCGCCGGACCCCATGCCGGTGACGGAAATGGCCTCCCGCACGATGCCGGTCTCGATCTGGCCGCTGTCGCGCTTGCCCGCCTTGGCCACCGCGCGGCAGCATTCGCCCCGCAGGAGTGCTTCTGCGGGCGCACCGCCCTGGGGGTAGAGGTAATCCGCTGCCACACAGCGGGCCGCAAAACCGGCTCCCAGGCCCGCTTCGCCCACCAGCAGGACGCTGTGAGTCAGACGCCGACCCTCCAGCATCCGGCGGATGCTGGACTTCAGTTCTTCATTTCCCGCAATGCGTTCTAACATGCTGTCCTCTGTCTTTCCTGTTTTCTCCCGCACTCAGCGGCGGTTCTTCCGTTTCCACTGCTCCCGGCGGACCCAGGCACGGACACTGCGCCAGGCCTGCGGGCCGAAGAAGACGACGAAGTTCAGCATACAGAGCAGATAGTTCAGTTTTCCCATCATGCCGGACCCCAGAAAGCTGAGCGCCCACAGCGCCGCCGCAAACCAGCCGAAGTACTTGACCTGGATGGGGATGACGAAGAAGAGGAGCACCTGCACCTCCGGATACAGCATCGCAAAGGCCAGCAGGAGCGAGAGCGACAGGCAGTAGGTATCGGCATAGCCCGTCAGCAGGCAGGCCGCCACTGCGCCCACCATGCCCAGCAGGAGATACAGGTTGAAGCGGAAGTCGCCCCACTCTTTTTCCAGTGCGCTCCCGATGAACCAGGTGAAGTAGATGCCCAGGATGACGCTGAGCGGCCCGCCGCCCGAAAACGGCACGAACACAAAGGTGATGACCCGCCAGACCTGACCCATCAGCAGGGCCGTGCGGCTCAGGCTCAGATAAAGCGAGACATACTGATTGACGAATAGTTCCACGGCATAGACCAGGACCTGCGCACCCACCAGGATCGAGATGAGGTTCGGGATGCAGATGCGGCCATACTTCCGCTCCAGTTTGGTTAGCCAGTTCATAGGGGAACGCCTCCATGCTCGTAAGATTCCGGCCCCCGGCTTGGGGGACCGCTGTTTTTCTCATTGTATCATGTTTGGCAGGGCCATTCAAGAAAATCCCTGTGAACAAAAGGCGGCTGGCTGTCGCTGCCGCCTTCTGCTAAAACAGCCGGTTGTATCCATTTTTGTGTCTTCCGAATGGACTTATCCACTTTTTCCACCGGGTTTTCCACTGAATTTGTGAAAAAGAGGGCCAGTTTCCCACGATGTTTTCCACTTTTTCCACCGAGTTTTCCACTACTCCACCGTTTGGTTTTTATACGTGAAGTATTTCCCGGCATTTTCCATGGTGGTTTCTGGGGAGAAATGCGGGAGCTTTTTCTTTTTTCCAAAAGAAAGTCGCGCCGTTTTCTTTTCTTTTTTCACCGGCTCTTCCCAGCTGTAAAGTGCTTTCTCCCCGCTGGAATGCAGGGCGGCCAAGTTTTCCACATCGGATGGGACGGAATTTCTTCGTGTTGAAAACCGTTGGAAAACCCAACTTTTCCACAGAAAAAGAGCGGCTGCATCTGCGGAGTCCCGGCAGATGCAGCCGCTCTTCAAGTTTTCTCACATCATATTCCGGAACACGATCTGCGCGATCTGGAAGTACAGGATCAGGCTGCACGCATCGACGATGGTGGTGATGAACGGCGTTGCCATGATGGCCGGGTCGGCGCCCAGCTTCTTGGCAGCCAGCGGCAGCATACCGCCCACCAGCTTGGCCAGGATGACGCTGAAGAAGAGCGATACACTGACCACGATGGCATAACCGATGACATTTTCGTACTGGCCGGGGAAAAGGAAGGTGTACATCAGGTAGATGCGCAGGCCGTTCACGATGCCCAGCACCGCGCCCACGATGGCAGAGACCCGGATCTCCTTGCCCAGAACGCGGAGGAAGTCGGCCGGTTCCACCTCACCCAGCGCCAGACCGCGGACCATCAAGGTGCTGATCTGGTTGCCGCAGTTGCCGGCGGTGTCCATCAGCATGGGCATGAAGGAGACCAGCAGAGGCAGGCTGACGAAGGCTTCCTCGTAGTGGGTGGTGACCATGCCGGTGAAGGTGGCCGACAGCATCAGGATGAGCAGCCAGGGGATGCGCTGCTTGGCGTGGGTCCAGACGCTTGTGCCGAAATAGGTCGTTGCATCGTCATCCGGCAGAATGGCCGCCATCTTCTGCATATCCTCGGTGGACTCGTCGGTCAGAACGTCGATTGCATCGTCGATGGTGATGATGCCGACGAACATGCCCTCGTTGTCCAGGACCGGCATGGCCGTGAAGTCGTAGCGCTGCATCTCACGGGCCACATACTCCTGATCGTCCGTGACCTTCACGGCAACGACATTGTCGTCCATGATGTCGGCAATGGGGGTCTGGGGGTCTGCCAGCAGCAGGCTGCGGGCAGACACAACGCCCAGCAGACGGTTCCGCTCGACGACGTAGTTGGTGTAGACCGTCTCGGCGTTCTCGCCCTGACGGCGGATGGCGGCCAGCGCATCGCTGACGTTCATCTCCTTGCGCAGACGGACGTATTCGGGCGTCATCAGACTGCCGGCCGAGCTTTCGGGGTAGTTCAGCAGCTTATTCAGGCTCTCACGGGTCTGCTTGGAAGATTTCTCCAGCACCCGTTTCACAACACCGGCGGGCATATCTTCCAGCAGGTCGGCGGCGTCGTCCAGACTCATCTCCTCGATGGCGCTGACCAGCTCCACATCTGAGAACGCATTGACGAGGTCATCGCGGGCCTCATCGGACATATAGGCAAAGGCCTCGGTCGCCACTTCCTTTTTCAGCAGGCGGAAGACCACCAGACGGTTGTTTTCGTCCAGTTCTTCCAGCAGCTCAGCCAGGTCGGCGGGCTGCTCTTCCTCGGTGACTTCGCGCAGCTTGACATACTGCTTTTTCACCAGCATTTTCAGCAGGCGGCTCTTGGTCAGCATTTCGGGGTTGGCCTTGACCTCTTCGTCGCGGGCCTCTTCTTCTTCGGCGTCCCGCACATCCTGCTTGAGGTCTTCGGTGGCCTCCTCGCTCAGGTCTTCGGCCAGCTTCCGGCGGACTTCCGCAGGGATATCTGCGGGCAGTTCGGGCATCGGGAGCGATGCTTCCGGGGCCGCGCTCTTTTTTTCTTCCAGTTCCATTTGTGTTCCTCCTTACCGTTTCCGGCGGATCGGACAGCACACAAAACAAAAAGCGCCGCCGGCTTCCCGCAGCGAGCCGTTCTGCCCGCTGCGCGCACCAAGCTGCGCCCTTTCTCCCCGCTGAGAAGTGCCCACACAGCACCTCTTACCGGGCAAAAAAGGCGAACGCAGCTGCTTTCTGGTTCTGCTGTGCCGCAGTTGATCCGTGTCTTCGACTATGATCCGGGTCCATTGTCCTGCGTTCACCTCCTAAAGATCTTATCCACTTTTTATTATAGCGTCCGCAAAAAGGCCGGTCAACCCTAAAACCGCCGAAAGCAGAGGGAAATTTCCGTCAAAAAAAGCAGAAAGCCCTTTCCAGCGCTTGCGGAACACTGGAAAGGACTTTCTGTTCGGATATTGCCTTGGTGTGAGGAGGAATCATGTACAAGGAATCGGTTGCGGCCCCGGTTCCTTATGTTCGTAGTATAGCACCGAATGCGCGTTTTTTCATGAAAAACCTATGAAGAAAGTGTAAAATAGCCCGCCGCACACAAAAAAATACGCCCCGGTCACCGTTGCCGGTGAGCGGGGCGCTAAAAACGAGATCCGTTTTTGACTGAGGCAAGATCCCTGCAAGGCAGGTCTTATGCTTCAGGCGGAACAAGGTATCTGCGAACAGACCTTATGTTCCTGACACACGCGGGGTGTGCTTTCAAGGACCCTCGCGGGCGCTTTGGTATTTCAAACACCCGGCCCCGCTGCGGATCACTGCCGCAGCAAGGGCGTGGGAAAATGAAATCAGAGACTTGTTGTGCGGAAAGCGTTGTCGCTTTTGTGCACGTTCTTCTTTTGCCGCTGCCGGGGCCAGATCAGCCACAGTTTCGCACTGCTGCGTTGCGCAGTAACCGCCAGTGCGGAGCAGCCGCCTTTCGGACTAGGGTGCCGCTGCGGCGCGTTCCGGCCCAAAACAGGGGAGAAAGATTACTTGTACAGCTCGACCAGACGAGTCAGATGCTCGTAACGATCGTTTGCGACCTGCTCGTTGCGTGCGAACAGCTGCTTTGCGCGCTCCGGGAAGGCACGGGTCAGGCGGCTGTAACGGGTCTCGTTTGCCAGCAGAGCCTGGTACTTCTCGGCGTCGACTGCCTTGGAGGTCAGAGTGAACGGGTTCTTGCCCTGAGCCTTGTTGGCCGGGTTGAAGGTGAACAGGTTCCAGTAACCAGCCTCAACTGCCTTCTTCATCTCGTTCTGGCAGTTGGTCATGCCGCCCTTGACACCGTGCAGCTCGCAGGGAGCGTAGCCGATGATCAGAGAGGGGCCGGGGTAAGCCTCAGCCTCGGCAATAGCCTTGACAGCCTGGTTCATGTTAGCGCCCAGAGCGATCTGAGCAACATAGATGTAGCCGTAGGTCATTGCGATCTCGGACAGGCTCTTCTTGCTGATCTCCTTACCAGCAGCAGCGAACTGGCAGACTTCACCAATGTTGGAAGCCTTGGATGCCTGTCCACCGGTGTTGGAGTACATCTCAGTATCGAAGACCATGACGTTGACATCCTCGCCGGAAGCCAGGACGTGATCCAGGCCGCCGAAGCCGATGTCGTATGCCCAACCGTCGCCACCGAAGATCCAGACGGACTTCTTCGCGATGAACTCCTTGCTCTTCAGGATCTCAGCGGACTCGGTGCAGCCAGCGGCAGCAGCCTTCTCCAGCTCAGCGATCAGAGCCTTGGCGGGTTCGTCGTTGGCCTTGGTGTTGTTCTTGGTCTCCATGAACTTGTCGAATGCAGCCTTCAGCTCAGCGGAAGCCTTGTCAGAACCAGCGACCTCAGCGATGCGCTTGATCAGGTTCTCACGGACGGTCTTCTGGCCGAGGTACAGGCCCAGACCATGCTCAGCGTTATCCTCGAACAGGGAGTTGCACCATGCAGGACCATGGCCGCTGTCCTTGTTGACGGTGTACGGAGAGATGGAAGCAGTGCCGCCCCAGATGGAGGAGCAGCCGGTAGCGTTGGAGATGTACATCTTCTCGCCGAACAGCTGAGTGATCAGGCGAGCGTAAGAAGTCTCGGCACAGCCTGCGCAGGAGCCAGAGAACTCCAGCAGCGGCTGGTTGAACTGAGAACCGATGACGGTATCGTCAGCAAACTTGGAAGGCTTCTTGGAGATGTTGGCCACGCAGTAGTCGAACACTGCCTGCTGATCGGCCTGGCTGTCCTGCGGCACCATGGTGATAGCCTTGGTGGGGCAGACGGTGACGCACTCGCCGCAGCCCATGCAGTCCAGAGGAGACACAGCCATGACAAACTTGTACTCGTTTGCGGGCTTGTTGTCGCGGCTCTTGGTCTGTGCGGGAGCAGCAGCCAGCTCGTCAGCAGTCAGCTGGAAGGGACGGATGGTTGCGTGAGAGCACACGAATGCGCACTGGTTGCAGCCAACACACTTGGAAGCATCCCACTCCGGAACGTTGACAGCGGTGCCGCGCTTCTCATATGCAGAAGCACCCTGCTCCCACTCGCCGTTTGCATTTGCAACGAAAGCGGAAACGGGCAGGCTGTCGCCGTCCATACGAGCGATGGGCTCCATGACGTCGCGGATCTGCTTGACCAGCTCCGGACGGCCGGTGAGAGCCTTGGGTGCGGGATCAGCTTCGGGGTTGGACCAGGATGCGGGCACGTCCACCTTGTGGATGGCGTCAACGCCTGCATCGATAGCCTTCCAGTTCATCTCAACGACGTCCTGGCCCTTCTTGCCGTAGCTCTTCTGAGCGGCCTGCTTCATGAAGTTGACGGCATCCTCGATGGGCATGACGTCAGCCAGCTTGAAGAATGCAGACTGCAGGATGGTGTTGGTGCGCTTGCCCATGCCGATCTCGATAGCCTTATCGATAGCATTGATGGTATACAGCTGGATGTTGTTGTCAGCGATATACTTCTTTGCCTCGGCGTTCAGGTGCTGGCCCAGCTCCTCATCGGACCACTGGCAGTTGATCATGAACACGCCGCCGGGCTTGACATCCTGGACCATCTTCATGCCCATGTGGATGTAAGCGGGGTTGTGGCAGGCCACGAAGTCAGCCTGGTTGATGTAGTAGGGGCTGCGGATGGGCTTGTCGCCGAAACGCAGGTGGCTGATGGTCACGCCGCCGGTCTTCTTGGAGTCATACTGGAAGTATGCCTGAACATACTTGTCGGTATGGTCGCCGATGATCTTGACGGAGTTCTTGTTTGCGCCGACGGTGCCGTCGCCGCCCAGACCCCAGAACTTGCACTCCTTGGTGCCAGCAGCTGCGGTGATGGGAGCGGGCTTGACTTCGGGCAGGGACAGACCGGTGACATCATCGGTGATACCCAGGGTGAAGCGCTCCTTCGGCTGATCCTTCTCCAGCTCCTTGAACAGAGCGAAGATGGAGGACGGGGGAGTGTCCTTGCTGCCCAGGCCGTAGCGGCCGCCGGTCAGGACGACATCGTTCATGCCGGCCTCACGCAGGGTAGCAGCAACATCCAGGTACAGAGGCTCGCCCAGGGAGCCGGGCTCCTTGGTGCGGTCCAGAACTGCGACCTTCTTTGCAGTCTTGGGCAGGACCTTCAGCAGAGCGGAAGAGACCCAGGGACGATACAGGCGGACCTTGACGATACCGACCTTCTCACCCTTGGCGTTCAGGTAATCGATGACCTCATCTGCAACGTCGCAGACAGAGCCCATAGCGATCATGACGCGGTCTGCATCGGGAGCGCCGTAGTAGTTGAACAGATCGTAGTTGGTGCCCAGCTTTGCATTGATCTTGGCCATGTACTTCTCGACGACTGCGGGCAGTGCGTCGTAGACAGAGTTGCAGGCCTCACGATGCTGGAAGAACACGTCGCCGTTCTCGTGGGAACCGCGCATCTTGGGGTGCTCAGGGTTCAGTGCCTTGGCGCGGAACTCCTCAACAGCCTCCATGTTGCACATTTCCTTCAGATCAGCGTAATCCCACTTCTCGATCTTCTGGTACTCGTGAGAAGTACGGAAGCCATCGAAGAAGTTCAGGAAGGGGACCCGGCCCTCAATTGCTGCCAGATGGGCAACCGGGGACAGATCCATGACTTCCTGCACGCTGCTCTCGACCAGCATTGCGAAGCCGGTCTGGCGGCATGCCATAACGTCGCTGTGATCACCGAAGATGTTCAGGGACTGGGTAGCAACGGTACGTGCAGAAACATCGAACACGCAGGGCAGCTGCTCAGCAGCGATCTTGTACATGTTGGGGATCATCAGCAGCAGGCCCTGAGAAGCGGTGAAGGTGGTGGTAACAGCACCTGCACCCAGAGAGCCGTGCACAGCGCCGGCAGCGCCGGCCTCAGACTCCATCTCGACGACCTTGACCTGGTTGCCGAAGATGTTCTTCTGGCCAGCTGCGGACCACTGGTCCACAGAGTCAGCCATCGGAGAAGACGGGGTAATGGGGTAGATGGCAGCCACGTCCGTGTAGGCATATGCTACATGAGCGGCAGCGGTATTGCCATCCATGGTTTGCTTTGCTCTAGGCATTTTTCTTCCTCCATTGTTCAGAATTTGGTACCTTTTGCGCGGGGCAATAAGCGCCCCGGCGGGGCCGGAGAACCCCAAAAGGCACTATTGCTCGTATACTATAATAACAAATTCCGCTTCTAAAGTAAACGCAAACCCACTGGCAAAACGCAACAAAATTTCACGATTTTTTTTGTTGGTTTTTTACGCTTGTGTTTTTGGTGGGATTCATTCTTGCAGAATTTTAAGTTTTTGGCCAATGGAGCGATTTTTTCTTAACTTTTCCTTAATTTTGAATTGACAATCGTACAGGAAATGCCGTAAACTGGAGCCAGTGATTTATCCGGGCCGGAGCAGGCTCCGGCTCGTTCAGAAAGGACGCAGAAACGATGGACGCAGCACATTTTGAGAAGAAACTGACCAGCGAGGTGCTCTTCGAGGGCCGGGTCATCACCCTGACCAGGGACACCGCCCTGCTGGAGAACGGGAAGACCGCCACCCGCGAAGTGGTGCACCACCACGGCGGTGCCTGCATCGTGCCTTACTTCGAGGACGGCACCATCTGCATGGTGCGCCAGTTCCGCTATGCCATGCAGCAGGAGCTGTGGGAGCTGCCCGCCGGCAAGCTGGAAGCGGGCGAAGACCCCTTTGAAGCCGCTAAGCGCGAACTGGAAGAGGAGTGCGGCCTGACCGCCGAGCACTACACCTCGCTGGGCGAATTTTACCCCACCGTGGGCTACGACACAGAGGTCATCTACACCTGGGTGGCCACCGGCCTGAAGGAGACCCACATGCACCTGGACGCCGACGAGTTCCTGACGCCTGACCGTGTGCCGCTGCAGAAAGCCTATGAGATGGTCATGAGCGGTGAGATCAAGGACGGCAAGACTGTGGCAGGCGTACTCAAGCTGAAGGCCCTGCTGGACGAGGGCAGACTGTGATCCTCTATCAGGATGCGGCCCTTGTGGTCGTGAACAAACCGGCAGGCCTGTCCAGTGAGGCCGGCCTGCCCGCCCGGCTGCGGGAGCTGTGGGGGCAGCCGGACGCCTATGTGGGCATCGTGCACCGGCTGGACACCGGTGTGTCCGGCCTGATGGTCTGTGCCAGGACTCCGAAGGCCGCCGCCGCGCTGACATGGCAGATCACCCAGAGCCAGGAAACCTACGCCGTGCTGGACGGCCGGGCTGCACCCACTCAAAATACGCTGCCCGCACCGGTCTTCACCAAGCAGTACCGGGCCGTCCTTGCCGGGGCACCGGACGAAACGCTGCCGGAACACGGCATCCTGCGGGACTATCTGTTCAAGGACAGCCGGAAGGGCCGGGTCTTCCCGGTCAGCCGCCCGCGCAAAGGGGTGCGGGAAGCCGTGCTCGAATACCGCATCACCGCCTCGAACGGAACACTGAGCCTTGCGGACATCACCCTCCACACCGGGCGGACCCATCAGATCCGGGTGCAGTTCGCCTCCCGGCGGCATCCGCTCTGGGGCGACGGCAAATACGGCAGCCATTTCAAAGGAACCATTGCACTGCAGAGCGCACGGCTCTGTTTTCTGCACCCGGAGACCGGGGAGCCGATGGAGTTCGCATTGGAAAAGCCGGACACGGCACCATGGAACGTTTAGCATCCGCCTTCGGCAGGTCGGTCCACTCTATTTTTTCGCCTTCGGCTTGAACACAGCCGGGCCTTGTTGTCTGGGGAACGAAGCTATGGAACAACAAACGTACAAAACAGACGCCGCGATCTATGATGTGCTGGAGCGGGAGATCATCGACCTGACCATCCGCCCCGGAAGCTCGCTGAGCGAGAACCCGCTCTGCACCCGGTTCGGGGCACCGCGGTCGCTCATCCGGGTCGTTTTGCAGAAACTGCAGGAAAACGGGCTGGTGAAGATCGTGCCCTACAAGGGCACCACCGTCACCCGGCTGAACCGTGAGATCGTGGAGGAGCTGATCTACGAGCGCACCGCCGTGGAGGCCCGTGTGCTGCGGGATTTTTCGCCCCGGTGCACCCCGGAACAGCGGGCGCTCATCCGGAAGCGGGCCGCTGCTTACGAGGCTCTGGCCCATGCCGAGCATCCGGACTTCAACCGTCTGTACGAGGCCGACCGCCTGCTCCACGAGACCTGGTTCGCTGCCATGGGGAAGATGTACCTCTGGCGGACGTTGCAGAACGCCCACGCCGACTACAGCCGGTTCCGGATGCTGGACACCATCACCAGCGGCGGGCTGGCCGAGGTCATCGCAGACCACACCAACCTCATCGACGCCATCGAGCGCTGCGACATGGCTGCATTTGAGCCGCTGGTGGAGCGGCACCTCTACGGCGGCATCCGGCGGCTTGGCTCCAAGCTCACCGAGGAATACGCCGACTATTTTGAAACGGAACCATAAAACTTGCGCTTCAACCACAAAAGGACCCGCGCCGCAGGGCATTCACTCTGCGGCGCGGGTCCTTTTTCTGTGGGGTCGGAGAAAACGCCTGGCCCTGGGGGAAGGGCCGTAGGCATGGTTACAGTATATTGGCGCGGTTCAGCACAAAGCTGCGGGTCTCGTTCTGGGCAAAGTACGGCGTATACTGGATGCCGATCTGCTCCCAGTTGCTCGGAACGACCGCATAGATCTTGATGCAGCCCGTCTCCTTCGGTTTCAGGTTATCCCGCACACCGTAGCTCTTCAGGCCGGTCTCGTCCGTCAGATAACCGATCTCCGCATGGCCGATCTTGCCGCTGTCCGACGTCATCTTGAAATCGCTCTTGCCCAGCGTCTCATACTGGTTGTTATAGATCGCCTTCAGCACCTCGGCCAGTTCGGTCTCCGTGGTATTTCCCATCTTGACCGTCTGCTCCGACTGATTTTCCAGCCCGATGCACACGGTGATGAACGTTTTTCCTGCATAGTTCCCGACCATGCCCGAAATCTTATCCTGGCGATAGCCCAGCAGCTTTACGTTCACTCCATTGATCTGTGTGGACTCACCCACACCGTATACGGTGTCTTTCGATCCTCCGCCCGATGGGGAGCATCCTGCGAAGATGCCGGATGCAGTCACAGCCAGTGCAGCAGCACCTGCACACTTCAGAAAAACGCGGCGGCTCATATTGGTTGCCATATTCGGTACCTCCTTATGAATGGTCTGGTATTGCAACATTTCCGACCATTGTTGGAAATGTTGTTCTCTGCCCTGAGCATATCAAATCTCCGGAGGTTTTGCAAGCGAAATCTGCACCAAAAAACGGCCGGGCTGCGTTTCTTTGTACGAAATTTCAGCAAAGAAACTTTGCCATTTTTTCAAAGCCGCAGAAATTGCGCACGAACCGGCAAAAAACACAGCAGCTTTTCCAAAGTCCCCCTGCATTTCTTGGCCACTGTGCCGAAAATGCAGGAGGCCGTGCTGCGGCGCATGTGCGAAAGATTTTTTTACGAATACAAGGCTCAGTGAAAACGTTTCCGTCAGAGGACGCCGGTGAGGAAGATCTCCAGACCGATGCCGATGAGGATGACGCCGCCCAGGATGGACGCCTTGCCGGCCAGCTTGGTGCCGAATTGTTTGCCGATGTGCAGACCGGCCATGCAGAGGACGAAGGTGACTGCGGCGATGATGACCGCTGCCGCCAGCGCCATCGTCCAATCGTACTCCGAGATGGTGAAGCCGACGGAAAGGGCGTCGATGCTGGTGGCCACCCCCTGCACGAAGAGGGCACCGGCGCTCAGCTCAATGGCCTCCTCGGTCTCTTCGCCCCGGATGCCCTCCACCAGCATCTTGCCGCCAATGTACGCCAGCAGGATGAGGGCGATCCATGGGATGAGCATCTCAAAGGACGAGAACAGCTCGACAATGGTGTGGACGCAGACCCAGCCCGTCATGGGCATGACCGCCTGAAACACACCGAAAGCGCCCGCGATGATGCACATCCTCCTGACGGACATTTTGGGGTCGTGCAGGCCGTTTGCCATCGAGACCGAGAACGCATCCATGGCAAGGCCCACGCCCAGCAATACACTGTTGAAGAAAAACAAGAAATTCCATTCCATACAAACATGCCTCCTAAATCGGACCGGAATCTGGTGCGGCAAAAGCAAAACCCGGAATCGGCGCGCGTACACGTCCGATTCCGGGTCATTTTCTACATCCGGACTCCATGTGTTGGGCGTGGTACTCACACCAAAACACATGGGTCTCGCAAATGAAAGCAAGCCAGACCGCGACCGGCGGCCATTGTGTTGACTTGCTGCGCCGTCTGCAAACAGCGCCTGCTACTCCCCCATGGGATTTGTTATTGTTTGGTTATTTTATCACACGTTCCAGGCGAAGTCCAGACTAACTTTCCCTCTCAGGCCGAAGCCTTCCGGGCTTCGTGCTCAATTTTCAGGGTCTGCTTCGGGGGTCTCCGCAGCCGAGGCCTCGTCGGCAGCTTCCATCGCGGCCAGCTGCTCGGCGGTGGGTTCATCGCCCTCCTCGGCCTCGATGGCTGCGGTCTGGGCCTCGTCGTCGTGGTCGGTACGGGCCAGGACCATGACCTTGTCGCTCTCGCCCAGGCGCATGACGCGGACGCCGGAGCCATAGCGGCTCTGCACCGGGATGGAGTCGGCATGGAAGCGGATGATGATGCCCTCCTGACTGCTCAGCAGGATATCGTCCACATCATCGACGATCTTGACGGCTGCGACCTTATCCTTGGACGCATCGTAGTTGCGGATGCCCTTGCCGCCGCGGGCCGTGATGCGATAGGTGTCGATCTCGGAGCGGCGGCCCTTGCCGTTTTCGGTCACGGTCAGGACAGTCGCGCCCTCGCGGCAGATGCAGACGCCGACGACCTCGTCGCCCTCGGCCAGCTTGATGGCACGGACGCCGTGGCCGCTGCGGCCCATCGGGCGAGCATCCTCCTCGTTGAAGCGGATGGCCTGGCCGTTGCGGGTGGCGACGATGAGCATATCGTGGCCGGTGGTCAGGCGGGTCCAGGCCAGCGCATCGCCCTCGTTCAGGGCAATGCCGATCAGGCCGGAACGGCGGATGTTGGCGTACTGTTCCAGCGGGGTGCGCTTGATGAGGCCCTGCTTGGTGACCATCGTCACAAAGCCGCCCTCCTGTTCCGCGTCCTTGCTCTGGCAGATCATGTTCGTGACCTTTTCGCCCTCCGCCAGCTGCAGCAGGTTCACGATGTTGGTGCCCTTGCTGGTGCGGCTGCCCTCGGCGATGGTGTAGCCCTTGATGCGGAACAGACGGCCCCGGTCGGTGACGAACAGGACATAATCGTGGGTGGAACCGACGAACATCTCCTGCACAATGTCTTCTTCCTTGCGGGTCATGCCGGAAATACCGCGGCCGCCGCGCTTCTGGGCCTGATAGGTGGCCTTGAGCTGGCGCTTGATATAACCGGCCTCGGTCAGGGTATAGACGCACTGCTCCTCGGCAATGAGGTCTTCGATGTCCACTTCGCCGTTCACGGTCTCGATCTCGGTGCGGCGCTCGTCACCGAAGCGCTTCTTCATCTCCAGCAGCTCGTTCTTGACGATCTCCAGCACACGGGCGTCATTGGAAAGGATGTCCTCCCAATCCCGGATCTTAGCCTGCAAAGCACCCAGCTCTTCCTCGATCTTCAGGATCTCCAGACCGGCCAGACGGCCCAGCTGCAATTTCACGATGGCGTCGGCCTGCGGGTCATCAAAGCCGAAGCGCTCCATGATGGCGGTCTTGGCCTCGCTCATGCCGCCCTTGCAGGCGCGGATGGTGGCGATCAGTTCGTCCACGATGTCGGTGGCCTTCTTCAGGCCTTCGAGGATGTGGGCGCGCTCCCGTGCCTTCCTCAGGTCATACTGGGTCCGGCGGCGGACGACCTCATCCTGGAACTCGACGTACTTCTGGATCATCTGCTTCAGGGTCAGGACCTTCGGCACCTTGTGGTCGATGGCCAGCATGATGACGCCCACGGTATCCTGCAGCTGGGTGTACTGGTACAGCTGATTCAGGACGACCTGGGGGTTGGCGTCCTTGCGCACGTCGATGACGATGCGCATTCCCTTGCGGTTGGTCTCATCGTTCAGGTCGCTGATGCCCTCGATCCGCTTGTCCTTAACGAGGTCTGCAATGTTCTCGATGAGGCGCGCCTTATTGACCATGTACGGGATCTCCGTCACAATGATCTGGGCGCGGCCATTCTTCTTTTCCTCGATGGTGGCGCGGCCGCGCAGGGTGATCTTGCCACGGCCGGTGGCGTAGGCCGCACGGATGCCGCTGCGGCCCATGATGATGCCGGCGGTGGGGAAGTCCGGGCCTTTGATATGCTCCATCAGGCCGGGCAGGTCGATGTCCGGGTCTTCGATATACGCCACACAGCCGTCGATGACCTCGCTCAGGTTGTGGGGCGGGATGTTGGTGGCCATGCCGACCGCGATGCCCTGGCTGCCGTTGACCAGCAGGTTCGGGAAGCGGCAGGGCAGGACGCTGGGTTCCTTCTTCGTCTCATCGAAGTTGGGGTCCCAGTTGATGGTATCCTTGTCGATATCGGTCAGCATCTCGACGGCCATCCGGCTCATGCGGGCCTCGGTGTAACGGTAAGCAGCCGGGGGGTCGCCATCCACGGAACCGAAGTTGCCCTGGCCGTCCACCAGCGGATAGCGCAGCGAGAAATCCTGCGCCAGACGGACCATGGCATCGTAGACCGATGCGTCGCCGTGGGGGTGGTAGGAGCCCAGCACCGCACCGACGGTATCCGCCGACTTGCGGTAGGGATGGCTGGGGTCGTTGCCGCGCTCGTGCATGGTGTACAGAATGCGGCGGTGGACCGGCTTCAGACCGTCGCGCACATCGGGCAGCGCACGGGACACGATGACCGACATGGAGTAGTCCAGGAACGCCGTCTCGATCTCTTTCTTGACGTCGCGGATGATCTTTTTGGTACCGCTGCCCGGTATCATCACAAAATCTTCTTCCATTTTTTCCTCCGTAGGATCAACCCTCTCAGTCAATGCCCTGCGGCATTGACAGCTCTCCCAAAGGGCGAGCTTTTTTGAGTGAGAAGGGAACGTTTATCTTTTGCCAATAAGCTCCCCCCTAGGGGGAGCTGGCGCGTCAGCGCCTGAGAGGGATATCAGACATCCAGCTTTGCATACTGTGCATTCGCCTCGATGAAGCGGCGGCGGGGCTCGACCTGGTCGCCCATCAGGATGGTGAAGGCTTCATCGGCCTTTTCGGCATCCTCGATGGTGATCTGCACGATGACACGGTTGTCGGGGTTCATGGTGGTCTCCCAGAGCTGTTCCGGGTTCATCTCACCAAGGCCCTTATAGCGGTTGACCTTTGCGCCCGGCATTTCCTGCGAGAGCACGGCCATCTCGGCGTCGTTGTAGGCATACTTGATGGTGCTGCCCTTCTGCACCTTGAACAGGGGCGGCTGGGCAACGTAGACATGGCCCTGCTCGATGAGGGGGCGCATATAGCGGAAGAAGAAGGTCAGCATCAGGGTGCAGATGTGCGAACCATCGACATCGGCATCGGCCATGATGAAGACTTTGTCATACCGCAGCTTGGAGATATCAAATTCCTCGCCGATGCCGCAGCCCAGCGCCAGCACGACCGGCATCAGCTTATCGTTGCCGTAGATGCGGTCGGCACGGGCCTTTTCGACGTTCAGCATCTTGCCCCAGAGGGGAAGGATGGCCTGGATGGCCGAGTCCCGGCCCATCTTGGCCGAGCCGCCTGCAGAGTCGCCCTCGACGATGAAGATCTCGGTGCGGGAGGGGTCTTTCTCGCGGCAGTCGGCCAGCTTGCCGGGCATCCGGCTGGTCTCCAGCGCACTCTTGCGGCGGACCAGTTCGCGGGCCTTTTTGGCAGCGGCGCGGGCGCGGGCGGCCTGGGTGGCCTTTTCGAAAATAGCCTTGGCCACGCCGGGGTTCTCCTCAAAGAACTCCATCAGCTTGGTGTAGACCATGTTGGAGACGAGGGTGCGGATCTCGGTGTTGCCAAGCTTTGCCTTGGTCTGGCCCTCGAACTCGGCCTCCTGCAATTTGACCGAGATGACGCAGATGAGGCCCTCGCGGACATCGGAGCCGGACAGGTTCTCATCCTTGTCCTTCAGCAGGCCGTGGCTGCGGCCGTAGTCGTTGAAGACACGGGTCAGGCTGGTGCGGAAGCCCTCTTCGTGGGTGCCGCCGTCCGGGGTGTTGACGTTGTTCGCAAAACTCAGCACCAGCTCGTTGTAGCTGGAATTGTACTGCAATGCGATCTCAGCCATGCCGCGGTCGGTCTGCCCCTTGAGGTAAATGACGTTGGGATGCAGAACTTCGAGGTTCCGCTTCTCGTTCAGGTAGGTGACGAAGCTCTTGATGCCGCCCTCGTAGCACATGACCTCGGTGCGGTAGCAGGGGTCGCCCTCCTGGCCGTCCTCCAGAACGGGGGTGTACAGCTCGCGCTCATCGGTCAGGGTGATCTTGACACCGGCGTTCAGGAAGCTTTCCTCACGCAGACGCTTTTCCAGCGTCTCAAAGTTGTAGACGGTGGTATCCTTGAACATCTCCGGGTCCGGCTTGAAGGTGACGCGGGTGCCGGTGACGCCCGGCTCCACGGTGCCGATGCACTTCAGGGGGCCGTCCGGGTCGCCGCGGCGGAAAGTCTGCTCATATTCGTGGCCGTCGCGGCGGACGTTGACGGTCAGCCACTCGGAGCAGGCGTTGACGACCGATGCGCCGACGCCGTGCAGGCCGCCGGCCACCTTGTAGCCGGAGTTCTCGCCGCCGAACTTGCCGCCGGCGTGGAGGATGGTATAGACGACGGTGACAGCGGGCAGGCCGGTATCCGCCTGGATATCCACGGGGATGCCGCGGCCGTTGTCGGTGACCTGGATGATGTTGTCCTTCAGGATCTTGACTTCGATGTGGTCGCAGTAACCGGCCAGAGCCTCGTCGATGGCGTTGTCCACGATCTCGTAGACCAGATGATGCAGGCCCCGCTCGCCGGTCGAGCCGATATACATGCCGGGGCGCTTGCGCACAGCCTCCAGGCCCTTCAGGACCTGGATCTCGCTGGCGTTATACTCGTGGTCCGTTGCGGTTTCCGCGTTGGTGCTGGTGATGATTTCCTCTGCCATATCCTTTCTCCCTTTATCGTTAGATTTGAATGGCCTGCTTTTCTGGCATTGCGCTGCAATGCCGGCTCCCCAAAGCGGGAGCCTCCGGCAGGCCGGATTCGTTGATTTCATTTTGCCTTCGGCTCATTTTCACAGCCGGGCCGTTCAGAACGGCGCTTCCGTTCTCTTTTTCATCGCGGTGCTGGACAGCTCCGAAAGATACACGGTATCCACCGGTGCATCGGCCAGCACGTAGCACTGGGGCAGTTCTTCCGAAAGGCTGACCACCGCGCCGTTCTTCTGCGCGTAGTTCAAAAACTCCCGCCCGCGGGGGGAGATGGTGGTCGTCTCCAGATTGAAGATGCCGATGACGTCCCGGTCGTTCAGGACATAGTCGCGCCCCAGATGAATATACATTTCGTATTATCTCCAGTTTCAGCACTGTTATTGTGAGAGTGCCAATTACAGTTTGGTCAGCACCCCGCCGTTCATGCGGTAGACCTCGCCGTCCGTCTTGAGGAAGGCGGTATCGTCGCAGCTGGTGACGAAGGTCTGCTTTTCCCGCATCCGGGTCAGCAGATACTGCTTGCGGCCGTCGTCCAGTTCGCTGAGCACATCGTCCAGCAGGAGCACCGGGTGTTCGCCGGTGATGGACGCTGCGGCAGCGGCTTCGGCCATTTTCAGGCTCAGCACCACGCTGCGCTGCTGTCCCTGACTGGCGAACACTTTGGCAGGCTGGCCATCCAGAAGAAGTTCCAGGTCCTCCCGGTGGGGGCCGCAAAGGCTCTGCCCGGCCCGCAGTTCCTCGTTCTGCCGGGCCCGCAGCAGAGCGGCCAGACCACCCGGCTCGAACTGGGCCGCATAGCGCAGCTCCATCCGCTCCGCGCCGTGGGAAAGCTCGGCGTAGTTGGCACAGGCGAGGGGGCCCAGCTGTTCCAGGTAGGCCCGCCGCCGCCGCTGGATGGCCTCGCCCTGCGCGGCAAGCTCGGTATTGAGCACTTCCAGCAGGGCCGTCTTTTCGGCGTAGGGCCGTTCCGGCGTGGTGCTGGAATGGCGCAGCAGCGCATTTTTCTGCTGCAATGCCCGGACATAGCGGCGGTAGATGGTCAAATAGCCGGGGTAGAGCTGACACAAGGCAGCATCCAGAAATTTCCGGCGGCCCTCCGGGGCACCTTTGACAAGGCTCAGGTGTCCGGGGTCGAAGACGACAGCCGGAAAGCTGCCCGCCAATGCCGCCGCCCGTTTGGGCGGGCCACCGTTCACGGCGGCGTACCGCCCCGGCCGGGCAGAATCCGGCATCCCGATGGTCATCCGGACGCGGTTCGGCGTGTCCGGTTCCTGCTCTTCCTGCTGCGCCCGGAGGGTGGACGCTTCCAGCACGGCGAAGGATTCGCCCCGCCGCACCAGTTCGGCGTCCTTGCCGCCCCGGAAGCTCTTTCCACCGGTCAGCAGCCAGATGGCTTCCAGCAGGTTGGTCTTGCCCTGGCCGTTGTTGCCGCAGATGACGGTCAGCTCCCGGCCCGGCGTCAGGCTGGCCGAGGCGATGTTGCGATAATTTTGAACTTCCAGTGAGAGCAGACGCATGGTTTACTGTCCCTGGCCGATGGTCACGCTCTGGCCGTCCAGTTCGACGACATCTCCGGCGCGGCACTTTTTGCCCCGCATGGTGCAGACTTCGCCGTTCACTTTGACGGCACCGTTCTGCACCAGCTCCTTGGCTTCGCCGCCGGTCTCGCACAGGCCCGCATATTTCAGCAGGGCATCCAGTTTGATAAATTCCGTATGGATGAGAATTTTTTGCATATTACGCCTCTCAATCGTTCTTGAAACGGACGGGCAGGACGAGATACAGGAAGTCGTTCCCCTCAGCGGGCAGGACCTTGACCGGGCTCAGCGGGCCGCTGATCTCCAGCCGGACCTGCTCGGTGCGGGCATTCCGCAGCGCATCCAGCAGATAGCGGTTGTTGAAGCCGATCTCCACATCATCACCTTCACATTTGGCGTTGAACTCGTCCACGACGCGGCCCAGATTGGTCTGGCAGCGGACCACGACTTTACCCTCTGTAAAACTGATGCGGAGGGGATTTTTTAGACGCTCTGTAATAATCAGGGACGCGCGCTCAATGGTCTCGATAAATTCCTTGGTGTCCAGCGTCACACGGGTGCGGCTGCCGTCCGGGATGACATTGTGATAGTTGAGGAATTCGCCCTCGATGAGGCGGCTCATGATGGTGTAACCGGCGGTCATAAAGACGACATACCGGCGGTTGGCACAGATGTGGACGGCTTCCTCGTCGTCATTGGCCAGCAGGTGGGAGACCTCGTTCATGGTCTTGCTGGGCACGATGATCCGGATGTCCTTCACGGCCTTGACCGGGCGCTCGACGATGGCCAGACGGTAGCCGTCCAGGGCCACCACGGTCAGCTTATCGGGCAGGATCTCGAATAATTCACCGGTGTGCGCAGGTTTTTTCTCATCCTGACTGACGGCATAGAGGGTGCGGTCGATCATATCGCGCAGCACACCGGTCGGGATGTTCAGGGTCTCTTCGGCGCCGGTGTTGGGCAGCTCCGGGAAATCGGTGGCCGACATGGACTGGATCTCGAACTGGGCCACGCCGCTCTGGATGGTGGTCTTGCCGTTTTCGGCAGACTGGATCGTGATCTGACCGGAGGGCATCCGGCTGACCATGCTGCTGAGCAGCTTGGCATTCAGCACGATCTCGCCGGGCTCCTTGACATTGGCCTCGATGGTGGTCACGATGCCCATTTCGAGATCGTAGCCGGTCAAAGTCAGTTGAAAACCTTCGGCTTTCAGCAGGATGCCTTCGAGTACGGGGATGGTGGAGCGGAGGGTGACGGCTTTGGAAACGCCGTCGATGGCTGCGCTCAGCAGGGTCTTATCGCAGATGATGTTCAATCTATCGTCTCTCCTTATTTTGGATTCGTTTGTTCAGGAAGTCTTCCGTATGGAATGGCTGCAAAACCGCCTTCTGTATATTGAACTTGTTGTAGTAACCGTAGTAGGGGGTGGGGAAGATGTTGAAAAGTCGGAAAGTATCTGGTTTCATGCGGGGCAGGGGTTTTCCACGGGATTGTGAATGGGTCGTGGAAGAAGTGTTGAATCGTGTGGTCGGCGGTTTCTTTCCACATCCGATGTGGATTGTGGGTGTTAAATGTTGAAAACTCTGTGGAAAGAGTGGAAAGATCCGCCCCTTTGCCACAACATCTTGTTCCAGTTTTCCCCGGAACGCCCCTTTTTCTCCCATATTTGGTGGTTTGCCGCCTGAAATAGTATGACTTTTGCAGCGTTCTTCGGGTTTACGCCTTGACGTTTTTGATGATGTCGCTGACCGTCTCGCGCAGGTGCTGGTCGTTCTTCATGTCCCGCTCCATGGTCTTGAGGGAGTAGACGATGGTGGAGTGGTCCCGGCCGGAGAACTCGCGGCCGATCTCCTCCATGCTCATGCCGGTGACTTCGCGCAGGATGTAGATGGCGACGCGGCGGGCGGAGGCGACGTTGGCGTTCCGCTTGGTGCCGCGGATGTCGGCGGGGGAGACGTTGAAGGTGCGGGACACCTCGCCCACGATCTTCTCGATGGTCACGGGCACCGGCTGGGTCTCGTTCAGGATGTCCTTGATGGCATTCTGCGCCACGCTGATGACGGGCTGGATGCCCTCCAGCATGTAGTAGGCGTTGAGCTTTTTCACTGCGCCTTCCAGCTGGCGGATGTTGTTCTTCAGGTGGTTGGCGATGAACTCCGCCACATCTTCGGGCAGGTCAAGGTGGAGCAGCTCGGCCTTGCGCTTGACGATGGCCACGCGGGTCTCGAAATCCGGCGGCTGGACATCGGCAGTCAGGCCCCACTCAAAGCGGGTGCGCAGGCGCTCTTCCAGGCTCTTGATCTCCTTGGCCGGGCGGTCGGATGCAATGACGATCTGCTTGTGGGCGTCGTGCAGGGAGTTGAAGGTGTGGAAGAACTCTTCCTGGGTGGACTCCTTGCCTGCAATGAACTGGATATCGTCCACCAGCAGCAGGTCGGCCACGCGGTACTTCATCCGGAAGTCCTCGGTGCTGCCCGCGCGGATGGCGGCGATCAGCTCGTTGGTGAACTGCTCACAGGTCACGTACATGATGACGAAATCGGGGTGGGTGCGCTTGATCTCGGTCTGGATGGCCGTCAGCAGATGGGTCTTGCCCAGACCGGAGCCGCCGTAGATGAACAGCGGGTTGTAGGCGCCGGAAGGGTTGGCCGCGACCGCCTGCGCAGCAGCAAACGCAAACTGGTTGGACGGGCCCTTGATGAAGTTTTCGAAGGTGAACTCGTAGTTGCCCTGCGGGGAGGCGGGGTTCGCCTCGTACTGCTGTGCCAGCACGACCTCGTGCGGCGGGGTGCTGGGCACCACGAGGGTGATGTCCACATCAAAGCCCAGCACGGTCTTGAAGGCTTCCTTGAGCAGGCCGAGGTAGCGGTCCGTCACGATCTTGCAGATGAAGTCGTTCCGCACCGAGAGGGTGATGTGGCTTGAGTCCTCGAAGCTGATGGGCTCCAGGCCATCGATATAGAGATTATAGGTCGGCTCGGCCATCTGCGTTTTGCAGTACGCCTGCGCGGCCTCTAAAACGTCCTTGAAAGAATCCATAAAACATCCACTCCATTGAAGTTTTCAACAATGCTGCTGATACCAGGTTAGTATACCACAAAAATCTCCCTGCGTCTACATTCTATAATGTAATTTATAATACATAAGAAAAGACGCACCTGCGTCCGTCTGCAAGGCTTGTGTCCAACACCCAAATCAGCCACAAGATATGGTGGAAGAAAGGTTTTCCACGGGGAATGAGTGAAAAAGTTGAAAGATTTTTCACACCCGGTTTTGAAAAAAGTTTGCTGGAAAGCGAAAAAAATGCTTGACAGAAGGGGATAGTGTGCGATATACTGTTGAATTGCAAGCCTGTCCCCATTTTGGGACCAGAATAGACCCCATCACCGGGGACGAGTTTTTACGGAGGATACAACCATGAAGAGAACTTTTCAGCCCAAGAAGCGTCAGCGCAAGGAAGTTCATGGCTTTCTGACCCGCATGAGCACCAAGAACGGCCGCAAGGTCATCAATGCTCGCCGTGCAAAGGGCCGCAAGAGCCTGACCGTCTGATCCAGCTGCGTTGAGCAATGGGTCCGGCGCAGAATTGAACATGCGCACAAAAGGCCGCTGATATCGAATTGGCGGTCTTCTTTTTTATTTTCGCGCGGTTTGACTAAAAAATATTCCGAAGATTTGGCACAAAAAACGTCCGGACAGGCTTTTCATGTCGGCGTTTTTTTGCTATACTGATTTTGAACTTTGCCTTTTGGGCAGAGTACCTGATTTTACCAGAAAAGGAGGCGCCGAAGGAGTGCGCTATCGTCCCATCCGCCGCAACAGCGAATATGGCCGCGTGTATGCCCGCGGCAAGTCCTATGTGAACCCGGCGCTGGTGCTGTACGTCCTCAAGACCCGCGGCAAAAAGACCCGCGTGGGCCTGACGGCCACCAAAAAGATCGGCCATGCCGTGCAGCGCAACCGTGCCCGCCGCGTGATGAAGGCGGCCATCGACGAGCATCTGGACTACAACATCGGCGGCTACGACCTCGTGTTTGTGGCGCGGGGCATCACCCCGCACCTCAAGAGCTGGCAGCTCAGCGAAGTGGTGGCCAAACTCTTTGCACAGGCCGGTCTGCCGGACAAGGCCAAACAGCCGGGAGCCAAGCCCCCGGCCACCGTTCCGCCGGCTCAGAAGCCGGCCCCGCAGGAATGAGCTTTTCGCAGGGATGCCGGAACGCGCTCTGCGCGCCCATCCGATTTTACCAGCGCTTCATCAGCCCCGGCCTTGGGCGCAACTGCCGCTTTTCGCCCTCGTGCAGCCAGTACACGCTGGAGGCCATCCAGACCCATGGCTGCCTGAAAGGGCTGCTGCTGGGCGCGGCCCGCATCGCCCGGTGCAATCCGCTGGGCCGCTGGGGGTACGACCCCGTCCCCCCGAAGGGAAGGTGGGTCAGCCCGGAGCGGAAGCTCTCGGCCGCACGGCTCTTCCGGGCCAGACGGAGCCATCGCTCCTGAAAAATCAGCTTCTTGTGACGCACCGAACTGTGGGCGGTGTGTCCTTCTCATAAAAAATTTATCGTCCCGCGCCACAGGCGGGGCAGAATGGACGAAGATATGAATCCTTTATACATCCTCGGCTGGCCTCTCGGCTATGTAATGGAGTGGATCTACAAGCTGATCCCGAACTATGGCTGGGACATCATCCTGTTCACCCTGCTGATCACGCTCGTCAAGATTCCGCTGCAGATCAACCAGCAGAAGAGCATGGCCCGGATGTCCGCCTACCAGCCTCTGGTCGCCGACATCCAGAAGAAGTACCGCGACAAGCCCGACAAGCAGCAGGAAGAGCTGATGAAGCTGCAGGAGCAGGGTTACAAGCCTACCGCAGGCTGTATGCCCATGCTGGTCAACTTCCTGGTCATGTTCGGCGTCATCGAGGTCGTGTACCGTCCGCTGCAGCGCATCTTCCACATCGGTGCCGATGCCCTGACCGCTGCCGGTGAGGCCCTGACGACCCTTGGCATCAGCTTCACCACCGTGACCCGCGACACCAACATCATCGCGCAGGTCATTGCGGGCGAGAGCACCGTCACCAGCTGCTTCACTCCGGATCAGGTCAGCACCATCACCGAGTTCGGCCAGCACATGGATTTCTTCGGCATCGACCTGACCCGTGTGCCCCAGTACAGCCTGGCCGCAGAGAACCTGCCCCTGCTGATCTTCCCCGTCCTGGCCATCGTGACCATGTTTATCTCTACCCACATCAGCATGAAGGCCTCCGGCCAGCAGATGCAGGGCAGCATGAAGCTGACCATGTATATGATGCCGCTGATGTATCTGTTCTTCTGCTTCACGGTCCCCTGCGCATTCTCCCTGTACTATGTCGTCTCTAACATCCTCATGACCGTGCAGAGCATCATCATGAAGAAGATCTACGACCCCGAAAAGGTGAAGGCTGAAGTTCTGGCGGAGATGGCAGCCCGCAAAAAGGAGCAGAAGCGCGGTGTGAAGAGCACCACCATCAAGGTCACGGACGAGAAGACCGGCGAGACGGTCGAGAAGAACATCTCCGCCAGCGAGATGAACAAGCGCCGCTTGGAGTATGCCCGCCAGCTGGACGCAGAGCGCTACAAGGACGAGCGCACCGTTCCGCTGAGTGAGCTGAACAAGAAAGAGGAGGAATAACGGTTATGATCCGTACTCAGGAAGCAACCGGCAAGACGGTTGATGAAGCCCGCGCAAAGGCCTGCGCCCTGCTGGGTGTGCAGGCTGAGGATATGAATGTGAGCTACGAAGTGCTGGAAATGCCGCAGAAGACGGGATTCCTGGGCCTGAAGCTGACCCCCGCCAGGGTGCGGGTCAGCGTGGAAGAGCCCGATGCACCCAAGGCTCCGGAGGCACCCGCCGCCGCAGAGGCACCGGCTCCTGTGGAGGAGAAGGTGGAAGCGCCCGCCGCACCCGCTGCGGAGGAAGCTGCTCCGGCCGAGGAACCCAAGGCCGAGGAGGCCGCACCGGCTGCAGAGGCTGCTCCCGCAGAGGAAGCCGAAGAGGTGGAAGTGCCCATCAACATCGAAGAGAACAGCAAGGTCAAGGCCGCTGTGGAATACCTGCAGGAAGTCATCACCCGGATGGGCGTCAATGACGTGACCTTCAGCGCCGTGCAGAAGGGCGAAGCCACCATCATCCGTCTGGATGGCGAGAAGCTGGGTGCCCTCATCGGCCGCCGCGGCGAGACCATGGAGAGCCTGTCCTATCTGGCAAGCCTGGTGGCCAACCGTCTGGAAGGCGATTACATCAAGCTGGGTCTGGATGTGGCCGGGTACCGCGACAAGCGCGAGAGCGACCTGACCGCTCTGGCGCAGCGCATCGGTGCCAAGGTCCGCAAAACCGGCCGCAGCTTTGCCATGGAGCCGATGAACCCCTACGAGCGCCGCATCATCCACTCTGCCATCGGCAAGATGGAGGGCGTCCGCAGCGAGAGCAAGGGCGAAGGCCGTGACCGCCGTGTGGTCATCTACTCCACGGCACCCGATGCCCAGACCGACAACACCTACGGCGAGCGCCGCCCGCGCGGCAACGGCCGCCGGAACGGTGGAAACCGAAATGGCGGCTATCGCGGGAACCGGAACGGCGACCGCAATGGCAGCAATCGCGGCGGCTACCGCAGCGGACCCCGCTCGGCAGGCAGCCGCGGCGGCCGCGGCTCCAGTGTGCCGGAGCGCACCTATGCGCCCCGCGACGCGGAGGATGCAGCACCCGTAGCACCCAAGCGCACCGAGCGCGTGGATGATTTCGCCGATTTCAGCTTCGGCAAGATCGAGATCTGATCGCTGAGTTTTGAACCATGCTGCCCCTTTCTGGTGGAAAACTGCCGGGGAGGGGCAGCTTTTGTTTTGCACCCAGGCCGCCTGCGAAGAAAAACTTCCCTTTTTCGTCGGTTCGTGGTACAATAAATTTTGATTCAAAGCAGCGGGAGGGGACACAGATGCAGGATTCGACCATTGCAGCCATTGCAACAGCACCGGGGGCAGGCGGCATTGCCGTGGTGCGCCTTTCGGGGCCGGAGAGCTACGCCGTGGCGGCGCGGGTGTTCCGCCCCGCGAACCCGGACCGGACCGTGGCCGGGGCCAAGGGCTACACTGCCCTGTTCGGAACATTTCTGGAAGGGGAGGACGCTTTCGATGAGGGGGTCGCCCTCTTTTTCCGGGCACCCCACAGCTACACCGGCGAGGACGTGGTGGAGCTGAGCTGCCACGGCGGCAGCGCTGTGGCCCGGCGGCTGGTGGAAAGCTGCATCGAGGCCGGGGCTGCGCCTGCTGCGCCGGGCGAGTATACCCGCCGCGCTTTTCTGAACGGCAAGCTCAGCCTGACCCAGGCCGAGGCCGTCATGGATCTGGTGTCTGCGGATGGCAGACAGGGGGCCGCGCTGGCCAATGCTTCGCTGGGCGGGGCGCTGGCCAGAAAGATCGCCGCCGAAAAAGAGGCCCTGACCAGCTTACAGGCCCATCTGGCCGCGTGGGTGGATTTCCCGGAGGAAGATGTGCCGGAGCTGGACGAGACCCATCTGCAAGCTGTGCTGGGCAGCGTGAAGGACGAGCTGGATGTCCTCATCCGGAACTACGATGCCGGGGCCGTTCTGCGCGAAGGCGTGGACTGTGCCATCGTGGGCCGACCCAATGCGGGAAAATCCACTCTGCTGAACCTGCTGGCCGGGTTCGACCGGGCCATCGTGACCCCGGTGGCGGGCACGACCCGCGACGTGGTGGAACAGGCCGTCCGGCTGGGCGACATCCGGCTGAACCTCTTCGACACCGCCGGACTGCGGGATACCGAAGACGTCATCGAGGCCGAGGGCATCCGCCGCAGCTGGAAGAAGCTGGACGAGGCTGGGCTGGTGCTGGCCGTCTTCGACGGTTCGGAGCCGCTGACGCGGGAGGACCTTGCGCTGGCCCGGAAGTGTGCGGGCCGCCCGGCCATTGCCCTCATCAACAAGGAGGACAGGCCGACCCGGTTCGACGCGGAAGTCATCGCGCTCGATTTCGCGATGGTGCTGCCGGTCTGCTGCCAGGAGGAGGGGGCACGGAAGCTCATCGCCTCGGCGGTGGCGCGGCTGCTGGGCACGAACCAGATCGACCCCCACGCTGCCAGCCTTTCGGGGCAGCGGCAGCTTGCCGCCGCCACCCGTGCGCGGGAAGCGGTCGCCGGTGCGCTGGAGGCCGCAGCGGGCGGGTTCGGGCTGGATGCCGTATCGGTCTGCGTGGACGATGCACTGGATGCCCTGTGTGACCTGACCGGCGAAAATGCGTCGGAAGCGGTCATCAACGAAGTATTTGAACGATTTTGTGTGGGAAAGTAAAAATGAACCATTTAGGAGATTATGACGTCATTGTGATCGGCGCAGGCCATGCGGGCATTGAAGCGGCCCATGCGGCTGCAACGCTGGGCGCAAAGACGGCGGTGTTCACCATGAGCCTGGATGCCATCGGCAATATGCCCTGCAATCCCAGCATTGGTGGGACCGCAAAAGGAACGCTGGTACGTGAATTAGACGCTCTTGGCGGCGTGATGGGCCTGGCGGCGGACGCCACCTATCTGCAGAGCCGGATGCTGAACAAGGGCAAGGGCCCGGCGGTCCATGCACTGCGCGTCCAGACCGACCGCAAGCGCTACCACGAATATATGAAACATGCGCTGGAATTGACGCCGGGTCTGGCCATCCATCAGGCGGAGGTCGTCTCCATCGAGGTGGAGGACGGCCATGTGAAGGGAGTTGTGACCCAGCTGAACGGCGAGTATGGGGCCAAATGTGTGGTCATCGCCACGGGCACCAACCTCGGCGGCAAGATCTTTGTGGGCGATGCGTGGTATGCCTCCGGCCCGGACGGAATGCACGCCGCCAATGCCCTGACCGAGAGCCTGAAGGCGGCGGGTCTGCCGCTGCGCCGGTTCAAGACCGGCACTCCGGCCCGTGTCCACCGGCGCAGCATTGATTTCTCTCAGCTGGAATGCCAGCCCGGCGACCCGGACCATGAGCTGCAGCCCTTCAGCTTCCTGACCGATGCGCCCATGCACAACAAGGTGGAATGCTGGATCGCCTACACCAACCCGGAGACGCACCGGATCATTCTGGACAACATCCAGCGCAGCCCGCTCTACGGCGGCATGATCGAGGGCGTCGGCCCGCGCTACTGCCCCTCCATCGAGGATAAGGTCGTCCGCTTTGCAGGGAAAGACCGCCACCCCATCTTTGTGGAGCCCTGCGGCGAGAACACCGAGGAGATGTATTTACAGGGTGCTTCCAGCAGCCTGCCGGAAGATGTGCAGAACGCCTTCTACCGGAGCATCAAAGGGTTTGAGAACATCGAGATCATGCGTCCGGCCTACGCCATCGAATACGACTGTGTGGACCCCACCAGTCTGGAAGCAACGCTGGAGAGCAAGAACGTTCGCGGTCTGTACGGTGCGGGGCAGTTCAATGGCACCTCCGGCTACGAGGAAGCGGCTGCGCAGGGGCTGCTGGCCGGCCTGAACGCCGCCCGCAATGCACTGGGCAAAGAACAGCTCATTCTGCCGCGTCATACGAGCTACCTCGGTACGCTGGTGGATGACCTTGTGACCAAGGGCGTCATGGACCCTTACCGCATGATGACCAGCCGCAGCGAATACCGGCTGACCCTGCGGCAGGACAACGCCGACCAGCGCCTGACCCCCATCGGCCGGGACTATGGGCTGGTGCAGGATGACCGCTGGGCCAGATACCAGCACACACAGGCCATTCTGAACGCGGAGCGCCGCCGCCTGCACGAAACGCATCTGCGCACCGCCGACCTGCGGGCCGCGATGGAAGCGGCGGGTCTGGCCCCGGCAGCGGAGGGCGGCATCGCCGAAGAGCTGCTGCGCCGCCCGGAGATCTCCTATCCGCTCCTCGCGGGCGTCATCAGCTGGGGGGAGGAGATCACCCCCATGCTGGCCGAGCGGCTGGAGACGGAGATCAAGTATGCGGGCTACATTGCCCGGCAGGATCGGATGATCCGCGACGTGGCCCGCCATGAAAAGACGCTCATCCCGGAGGGTTTCGCCTATGAGGCCCTGACCGGCCTGACGCTGGAAGCCCGCGAGAAGCTGGCGCGCATCCGCCCAAAGAATCTGGGGCAGGCGGGGCGCATCCCCGGCGTGTCGCCCTCGGATGTGGCGCAGCTCAGCATCGCGCTGGCCGCAGGCCCCCGGAAAGATTGAGAGAGAATGCCAAGGCCTCTTCTCCTAAAAGGAGAGGCCACCATGCGCCGACCTACGTAAAGCTCGCCGGGGAATGACCCGTCCGAACACGCGAAACACCTGAAACGAAAAGGAACAAACAATGATCGACAAAAACAGACTGGAAGAAAAGTGTTCCACGTGGAACATTGCGCTGACCGGGACCCAGCTCGACCAGCTGGACGCCTTTGCAGAGATTTTGGTGGAGTATAACCAGAAGGTCAACCTGACCGCCATCACCGACCCGGAGGGCATCGAGGACAAGCACTTCCTCGACAGCCTGCTCTTTGCCGCGCAGCCGGAAGTGGCAGGGAAGATGGTGGACGTCGGCGCAGGGGCAGGCTTCCCCGGCATCGTGACCAAGATCTACAAACCGGAACTGGAACTGACCCTGATGGAGCCGACCGGCAAGCGGGTGGAGTTTTTGAAATATGCCTGCGGCCAGCTGGGCCTGACCGGGGTGGAGTTCGCCAAGGAACGCGCTGAGGAAGCAGCCCGCAAGAGCTGGCGGGAACAGTTCGACCTCGCTTCGGCCCGCGCAGTGGCGGCTCTGCCGATGCTGGCCGAATACTGCCTGCCGCTGGTCAAGGTCGGCGGCAGCTTTCTGGCAATGAAGGGTGCTTCCGGTGAGGAGGAACTCGCGGCAGCCCGCGGCGCCATCCGGAAGCTGGGCGGTGCGTATCAGGAGACCCGCACCCTGCATCTGCCCGGCGGCGACACCCGCACCCTCATCCTCTGCAAAAAGATTTCGCAAACTCCGACAGCGTACCCCAGAAATGGTGGAAAAATCGCAAAATCGCCGCTGAAATAACGAAATATCGAAATAAAATTGAAGCACCCTGCCGAACGAAACTTCTGGCAGGGTGTTTTGTTTTCTGGTACACTGGGGATGGAACGCAGCTTGTTTTCCACCTTTTCCTGAGAAATTGTTGAAAACAAGCGCATACTTTGGTGAAAGGGGTATTCTTATGTTTGAACGTAGAAGATCCGCCGGAAAGATCGTGCAGCTCCCGGTGGAAGACATCCATCCTTCGCCGTATCAGGCGCGCACGACCTTCGATGAGCAGGAGCTTGCGGGGCTGGCCCAGAGCATCCGGGAAAACGGTCTGTTGCAGCCCATCACGGTGCGAAAGACCGACAGCGGCTATGAACTGGTCGCGGGGGAGCGGCGGCTCCGCGCCTGCAAGCTGGCGAAGATGGGGACCATCCCATCCATCGTCTGCAATTTCACCGACCAGCGCACCGCCGCGCTTGGCCTGCTCGAAAATTTGCAGCGGGCAGACCTGAACCCATTTGAGCAGGCGCAGGGCCTGCGGGATGTGATGGTCCTGTGGGACTGCACGCAGGCCGAAGCAGCCAAACGGCTGGGGATGGCACAGCCGACTCTGGCAAACAAGCTCCGCCTTTTGCAGCTGACAGGGGACCAGCGGCAGTTCATTCTGGACAACGGCCTGACCGAGCGCCACGCGCGGGCCGTCCTCCGCCTGCCGGAGAACCGCCGCAGCGAAGCCCTCATCATGATCGCCAAACGGAAGATGAACGCCCGCGCGACCGACCTTTACATCGACCAGCTGCTGAACGAGACGTCACAGGGCAAGCACCGCATCTCGATGGTCAAGGATGTGCGCATCTTTGTGAACACCATCGACCACGCCATCCGCCTGATGACCGACAACGGCGTGCCCGCCACCGCCCACCGTGAGGAGCGGGACGGCTACATTGAGTACACCGTCCGCATCCCCACCGCTGCGGCCCAGAAATAGGGGAGGGAATGTTCCATGTGGAACATCCAGAGCCGAAAAAAAACAACAGCAAAAACGCGCCGGGAAGCGAAAGAATTTGAAAAAATCGAACGGAGGAAGCAAAATCTGCGAATGCGGGGCCGTTTTCGCGTAAAATTATAAAGAATCGGGTTCAAAAAGCCGCGCTGATGTGCTATACTAAAGAATAAAGGGGTCCGCAGACGGGAAAACGGCGGCCCGACCTCGAATGTTCCATGTGGAACAAAAAGTTTTCCTGAGAGGAAGAAAACGCGCGTGGCAAAAATAGTTGCAGTTGCAAACCAAAAAGGCGGCGTGGGCAAAACGACCACGGCCGTCAATCTGTCGTCCTGTGTTGCGGCGCTGGGCAAAAAGGTGCTCATCGTGGATCTGGACCCGCAGGGCAACACCACCACCGGCTACGGCATCCCCAAGCGGAGCGTCGAGCTGGGGACGTATGAGATGCTCATCGGTGAGGCGAGCGCCCGGCAGGCCATCCGGAACACCGAGTTCCGCACCGACGTCATCGGCTCCAACACCCGGCTGGCGGGCGCGAGCCTGGAAATGATCGATCTGCCCGGCCGCGAGAGCCGCCTGCGCAAGGCGCTGGCCGAGGTGCAGAAGGACTATGACTTCATCTTCATCGACTGCCCGCCCAGCCTGGACCTGCTGACGCTGAACGGTCTGTGCGCCTGCGACAGTGTGCTGATCCCGATCCAGTGCGAGTATTATGCGCTGGAAGGTCTGTCTGAGCTCATCAGCACCCTGAAGACCATCCGCAAGAAGTACAACCCCTATCTGGACATTGAGGGCGTGGTCTTCACGATGTTCTCCGGCCGCCTGAACCTGACCATGCAGGTCGTGGAGCAGGTCAAAAAGTACTTCGGGGCCAAGGTCTACAAGACCACCATCCCGCGCACCATCCGCATTTCGGAGGCGCCCAGCTACGGCCAGCCCATCAATTTCTATGAGCCGAAGGGCAAGGGCAGCGAGGCCTACATGGACCTCGCCATTGAGTTCGTGAAGAACAACCGCCCGCACGAGCCTGCCAAACGGCGCGGCAAGGGCAGCAGTGCACCCGCCGAACCGAAAAATGCGCTGGAAGAAGTAAAGCAGGGGGAAGTATAAGGAGATGGCAAAGAAAAGAGGGGGCCTCGGCCGAGGGCTGGAAAGTCTGTTCGAGGACGTTTCGCCCAGCTTTGAGCCCGACAATGCAAAGATCGAGACCCTGCCGCTGCGGGAGATCGAACCTGACCCCGACCAGCCCCGCAAGACCTTTGATGACGAGACACTGGCCGAGCTGGCCTCCAGCATCGCTGAACACGGCCTCATCCAGCCCATCGCGGTGCGGCCCAAGGTGTCCGGCGGCTACCTCATCGTGGCAGGCGAGCGCCGCTGGCGGGCCTGCCGACTGGCGGGCCTGACCGAAGCGCCGGTCGTCGTGAAGGACGTCACCGACGAGCAGGCCATGGAGATCGCGCTGGTGGAAAACCTGCAGCGCGAAGACCTGGACCCGGTGGAAGAGGCCATGGGCATCCGTGAGCTGATGACCCGCTGCGACCTGACCCAGGAGCAGGCCGCCCGGAAGCTGGGTAAGAGCCGCAGTGCGCTGGCCAACAGCCTGCGCCTGCTGAACCTGCCGGAAAACGTGCTGGAGCTGCTCAAGAGCGGTTTCCTCAACACCGGCCACGCCAAGGTCATCCTGGGCCTGCCCACGCCGGAGCTGCAGGAGCAGGCCGCGCAGATGATCGCCGACCATGAACTGAACGTCCGGCAGGCTGAAGTGCTCTGCAAAAAGCTGGCACGGCCCGCCAAAGGCCCCGCCGAACCGGCCCCCATCGACACGTTGCCGGTGGAGGTAGAGGAGAGCCTGAAGGAAGTGCTGGGCAGCGAAGTCAACGTCGCATACCATGGCGGCAAGGGCAGGCTGACGGTGCATTTCTATTCGGACGAACAGCTCCGGGCCTTTGCAAATCTGCTGGGCCAGTATCAACAATCATGCGATTGAGGGCGGGCTCCCGCCTTTGAACGGCACGGGGACGATGCGCCCCCGCGCGAATGAAATAGAGTAAGGAGAGTAAATCATGCTTGATATCAAATTTGTCCGTGAGAACCCGGACGCGGTCAAGGAAAACATCAAGAAGAAGTTCCAGGACGCCAAGCTCCCCCTCGTGGACGAGGTCGTTGAGAAGGACGCCAAGTACCGTGAGTGCCTGAAGGAGGTCGAATCCCTCAAGGCTGCCCGCAACAAACTGAGCAAGGCCAACGGCCCGCTGTTCGGCCAGCTGAAGAAGTGCACCGACGAGGCACAGAAGGCTGAGCTGCAAAAGCAGATCGACGCCAACAACGCCGCCGTCAAGGCCGACGCAGACAAGATGGCAGAGCTGGAAGCCGAGGAGGCAACGCTCGCCGCCCGCATCCAGGAGATCATGTACACCATCCCCCAGATGATCGACCCCAGTGTGCCCATCGGCCCCGATGACACCTACAACGTCGAGGCACAGCGCTTCGGTGAGCCCGTCGTGCCCGATTTCCCCATCCCGTACCACACCGAGATCATGGAGAGCTTCGACGGCATTGATATGGACGCCGCAGGCCGCGTGGCCGGCAATGGCTTCTATTATCTGCTGGGCAACATCGCCCGCCTGCACGAGGCCGTTCTGGCCTATGCGCGTGACTTCATGATCGACAAGGGCTTCACCTATGTCATCCCTCCCTTCATGATGCATGGCAACGTGGTGCAGGGCGTGATGTCCTTCCCGGAGATGGACGCCATGATGTACAAGATCGAGGGTGAGGACCTGTACCTGATCGGCACCAGCGAGCACACCATGATCGGCCGCTTCATCGACCAGACCCTCGATGAGGCAACGCTGCCCCTGACCCTGACCTCTTACAGCCCCTGCTTCCGCAAGGAGAAGGGCGCCCACGGCATCGAGGAGCGCGGCATCTACCGCATCCACCAGTTCGAGAAGCAGGAGATGATCGTCGTCTGCCGCCCCGAAGAGAGTGCCGACTGGTACGAGAAGCTGTGGAAGAACTCTGTGGAGCTGTTCCGCAACATGGAGATCCCCGTCCGTCAGCTGAACTGCTGCTCCGGCGACCTGGCAGACCTGAAGGTCAAGAGCTGCGACATCGAAGCCTGGAGCCCCCGCCAGCAGAAATACTTCGAGGTCTGTTCCTGCTCCAACCTGGGCGATGCACAGGCCCGCCGCCTGCACATCCGCGTCAAGGGTAAGGACGGCAAGACCTATCTGGCCCACACTCTGAACAACACCTGCGTGGCACCTCCGCGTATGCTGATCGCCTTCTTGGAGAATCACCTGCAGGCCGACGGCTCGGTCACCATCCCCAAGGTCCTGCAGCCCTACATGGGCGGCCTGGAGGTCATGGTCCCGACCCACAAGAAGGGCTGAGAGTTGACCACACGGCTTTCCACAACAATGCAATAAGATGTTGAAAACACCCCGCTTTACCGTTTGCTGACGCAGACGATCGAGCGGGGTGTTTGCTGTTGATGGGGGACGGGGACGATTTCTTCACGGCAGTCTCGCGTCGCAGACATTCCTAGTACGCTAGGACCCGCGGGCTAAGCAACAGCCTACAGGGCTGATTGCTTACGGTGCTTCGCACCGCCGCCCTGTTCGATTCCCGTGCAGGCAAAAAATAAAAGCGTTCAAGCCTTTGCTTGAACGCTTTTATGACCCGTACGGGAATCGAACCCATGTTACAGCCGTGAAAGGGCCGTGTCTTAACCGCTTGACCAACGGGCCTTAGAAATACAGAGCTTCGCTAAAACCTCCGACTTCCATCGTTCACTACTGCGAACGACCGTCCCCCTTATCTTAGCGAAACTCTGTAACGTGGTAGCGGCAACTGGATTTGAACCGGTGACACTTCGGGTATGAACCGAATGCTCTAGCCAACTGAGCTATGCCGCCATATTTTGTTTGCGCACTTGAACGGTGCTTTATTATTATATCCAGAACTCGCCTGTTTGTCAACAATTATTTCTAAAAAAATCAAATTTTTTTCAGATCTCCGGTACAGCCCGAAAAAACGAGCGGCTGTACTGCCGCAGCCGCTCGAACATGGGGCGTTTTCCGTGCCGTCACTCCCGGTACTTTTCCATCATCTCTTTGAACAGGATGGCCGGGGACGGCGGAGTGTAGGTGATGGCGTTGGCACCGGCGGCGATGGTGGCCGAGATGCTCTCGCCGGTCTTGCCGCCGCTGGCGATGATGGGGACATCCGGGAACGCATCGCGGATCTTCTTCACGATGCGGGGGGTGTCGGTGCTGCAAGCCACATTCAGGATGGACGCGCCGGAATCGAGGCGGGCACGAATGTCGGTGTCCGCCTTGGTCACGGTGATGATGACCGGGATGTCCACCACCCGCGAGACCGCCAGCAGATTCAGGTCGGAAATGGGGGAGTTGAGCACGACGCCCATGGCACCCTGGCTCTCGACGTCGCGGGCCAGGTTCAGGGTGCGCACACCGTGGGTGGTGCCGCCGCCCACGCCGCAGAACACCGGGATGTAAGAGGCCTTGATGATGGCGTCACTGATGGCCTGTTGAGGCGTGAACGGATAGACGGCGAAGACGGCGTCGGCATCGCAGTTGCGGATGATGGCGAGGTCGGTGGTGAAGACGAAGCTCTTCAGCCGCCGCCCGTTGATGACGATGCCGCTGGCCTGATAGACCTCCTGCGGCATTTTCAGGATGTTGTGGCGCAGGCGGCTCTCGACGTTGGGGGATGCTTTCTTTTCAGCTGCCATAGGGGGATACCTCCAGATGATTCCGGTGTGATTCAAATTTGAATCAAATTATAAGAAAGAAGGCCCCGGAATGCAATGAACTGCCCGTAAACTTTATGAAAACAAAGATCACCCTCTCCGGGCAAATTCCAGAATGTCCATCGGCACGGCGGCCAGCGCATCGGCTCCGGCTGCGGTAAGCTCCGCTTCGCCCCGGAAGCCCCAGAGCGCGCCCATGGCGGGCAGACCGGCGTTGTGGCCGGTCAGGATATCCACATCGCTGTCGCCCACGAAAAGGGTGCTGGCGGCCTCTGCACCGAGGTCCTGCATCAGGGCATAGACGCCGGTGGGGTCAGGCTTGGTGGGTACATTCGGGCGGCTGCCCCGGACAAGCTCGAACCGACCGGTGCCGAAGTAGTGTGCGATGATCTTCCCGCAGAGCGGGTCTGCCTTGTTGGAAAAGACGGCGGTCTGGATGCCTTCGGCCTTCAGGGCGTCCAGCAGCTCCGGGATGCCGGGATAGGGAGCCGTCTTGTCTTCCTTGTGGGCATCGTACCGGGCCGTGAACTCGGCCAGCGTCGCGGCCAGCCGTTCGGGCGACCGGGCATCGGCGGGCGAAAAGCGCTCCACCAGCTTCGGGATGCCGTTTCCTACCATGTGCTTGAACTGCTCCACCGTAAAGGTGGGCCAGCCGTGCTGAGCGCAGACCCAGTTGCCTGCATCGGCCAGGTCGTCGATGGTGTTCAGAAGGGTACCGTCCAGATCAAAAAGGATCGTTTTTATCATAAGATTCGACTTCTTTCCAAAAATTCAAAACATTTCTGTGCGTCCCGCCACGGGATGCTGCGCACCGTCAGCCGGACAAAACCGGGGAAGGCGACGGTCAGATTAGTGCGGTCTGCATGGACGGCCCAGGGCGACTGCCGGGCCGTCAGGCAGATATCCGGATGGAAGACGCAGATGCTGTGCAGATAGATGCCCCGCTGCCGCCGCAGGGTCAGACGCCCCTCACGCAGCCAGACCCCTTCCCGCCGGTAGCCCATCGCGCCGCCCGCCAGCCACGCCGCAAAGAAAAGGGTGGGAAACAGCAGGGTCACGGTCAGGCCGGGCAGGGTGGAACGGGAGATGAGGGTGAGCAGGGCGCAGAGGGCAAAGGGTGCTCCGGCGGGAGCAAAAAAGATGAGACTGCGCTGTTCCGTCCGGGCCAGAAGGTCCGGCGGCATCCGAAATTCGGGCAGAAGCTCCCGGAAAAGCGCTTCCTCCCCGGAACGGTAAACGAAGAGCGGCAGCTCCGGGGAGCAGCTGCCCGCCGTCACGAAGACCGGCCAGCGCCGCATCAGCCGGGCAAAGGGGGAAAGGCGGACGTCGGCAAAGCTGATCTGGTCGCTCTTCACCCGGCACTCGAACCGGTCCAGCCAGCCGCCGCGGCTGCCGATCTGGGTGCTGGTGTGCCAGACCTCGTAGTGCACCGTCTGCACAAAGCTGCGCAGCAGGCTCAGCCCCAGCAGAAAGCCGGAGAAGGCCAGCAGCCAGGCCGCACCGGCGGGCAGCCACCGCGCCGCCAGCCCGGCCAGAAAGTTGATCTGCGCAAAGGCCAGTTCATAGCGGTCCGGGCCCTGCTGCGTCTGCCGGATGGCCAGCAGAAAGAGCGCCAGCGTGGAAAGGCTGTTGGCTCCCAGCAGCCCCAGCGCCGCCCGCTCGCCGCCTTTGGGCCGGTGCAGGCTGGGGGCCTCGATGGGGAGCAGCTGGTCGGCCAGATGCTGCGCATCGGCTCGGCGGAGGCAGAGGGTCAGGGTGCGCTGTTTCGGTTCGCCCACGGGATAGAGCGTCACCCGGCTGGCCCCGGCCAGCCGGTAATAAAACGGCCGTTCGATGGTCAGGGCTGCCAGCGAAGCGCCCCGCACCGTCCGGTCGAACCGGAACAGGAGCTTCCAGTGGAGGCAGAAGGTGCCGCTTTCATCCAAAGACCAGCTGCTCGCGTGGAGGATGACCCAGCTCAGCGCACAGACCAGCAGAAAGAGGATGAGATCCTGCCGGAGCGCTGCCCGCAGCGCCGCCCAGTTGCGCTCAAACAGCACGCGGAGGAGCGGCACCAGATAGAGCACCAGTGTTTTGCGGAGGACCCGCAGGGCGGCAAAGGGGTGCAGACGATGTTCGGTCATGGGGCGTCCTCCGCAAGGGCACAGGCCAGCGCCGCCGCCTGTGCTGCGGGCACGGCGGGCACCAGCACCCGTGCACCGGGAGCCGAGATGACCAGCACCGTGGCTCCGGCCAGCCGCAGCAGCGGCGAGCGGAACTGCTGGACGCCGGTCACGGCCCGGCGGGGCACCACCCGCCGCACCGGAAAGGTGATGCCGGCATAGATGGTCAGGGTGTGTTCCCCCAGCACGGCAGCATAGCTGCAGGCCCGCGCCCGCAGCAGGGCCGTGAGCATGGCCCAGAGCAGGCAGAAGACCGCCCCGGCGGGGATGCTCTGCCAGAAGGCGAACGGCGCAAGGAACAGCCCAGCGGCTGCTGCCCAGATGCAGAGCACCGCCCGGCCCTTGGGCGGGATGACCAGCGCCGTGCGGCGCAGCTCCCGCTCGGTCATTTGCCGCTGAGCCCCCACGCCTCGGTCAGCAGGTGGAGGGTGTCATCCTGTGTCAGGAGCAGGATGCGGTCCCACGGCAGCAGGGTGGTGTTGCCGTGGGGGATGATGAGCTCGGTGTCGCGGGTGATGCTGACCAGGATGGCATCGCCGGGGATGGGGATGTCCATGATGGCCTTGCCCGCGTAGAGGAAGTTCTCCGGCAGCAGGATCTCGTTCAGGCTGGCCGTGCCGCCGCCCAGCGAGAGCAGCTGGCGGATGGTGTCGGTCTCGATCTCCCGCTCCAGGATGTGGCTCAGGTTGTCGGTGCCGCAGACCACGGTGTCCACGCCGAGGGTGTGGAGCAGTTCCCGGTTCTTGGGATTGGAGGCACGGGCCACGGTGCGGTCGACGCCGAACTCTCGCTTCGCGATCTGGCAGGCGATGAGGTTGTCCTCATCCGAGCCGGTCACGGCCACAAAGGCGTCGCAGCTGGCCGCGTCGGCGCTGCGCAGGGTATCCATATTGATGGAATCGCCGCAGATGACCGGAATGTCCAGCTGGTCGGCCAGCATCCGGCACTGCGCTTCCACCGGTTCGATGATGACGACGGAATGGTGGTTGGCCAGCAGGCTCTGGGCCAGATACCGCCCCACGCGTCCGCCGCCGGCAATACAAACTTTCATACAAAACCTCGATATTACTTAAAGTTTATCTTTTCGCCGCCGCAAAGCGGCCGGAGAGGCCTTACTTTGCCAGTGCCCGGAACACGGCCTGTTCTGTGAGGATGGTGGGGCAGATGGTCTCCAGCCCGTAGACCTTGTGGTAGAGCACTTGCAGATGCGGGTCCGAGACGCGGCAGATGACCTTTTCGCGCTGGAAGATGCTTTTGGCGATCTGTGCCGCCATCAGGTTCACCGAGTCGTCCTCGCTGACGGCAGCCACGGCGTCGCAGTTCTCGATGCCGCCCTGCTTGAGGACGTCGGGGTCGGTGGGGTCGCCCACCAGAGCCGTGCCGCCAAAGTTGTAATCGTCGAAGCTGTCCAGCCGCTTGAGCTGCTCGGAGTCCTTCTCGATCAGGGAGATGTCGTGGCCGATGTGTTCCAGGTCGCGCACCAGGGCGGCACCCACCTGGTCGCAGCCGATGACAAGAATGTTCATGGATGATACCTCGCTGTTTTCAGAACGCAGAAGATCCTGCGTCAAAATGGTCCCACAAAGGGGAAATGGAGCTGCCCCCAGTATAGCATATTTCCCGGCACAGATAAATAGAGAAGCTGTCACCGGGGCGGAACTGTAAAAATTTGAAAATTTCCGTGCGGAAGACCGCATAGTATGGTATACTGAACGGAGAGTCTGAAATCGACAAACGATCAGCGCATCGTTTTGCGCTGCACAGGAGGAACCAAATGTTTTTTGAAATATTGAAAGCCATCCTGATGGGCATTGTGGAGGGCATCACCGAGTGGCTGCCCATCTCGTCCACCGGCCATATGATCCTGGTGGAACAGCTCATCCATTTCAACGCCAGCGAAGAGTTCATGTCCATGTTCCGTGTGGTCATCCAGCTGGGTGCCATCCTTGCGGTGGTGGTGCTGTTCTGGAACAAGCTCTGGCCCTTCGGCATCCGGCACGGCCGGGTGGCGTCCAAGCCGGAAGTCTGGCAGCTCTGGTTCAAGGTGGTGGCTGCCACCCTGCCCGTGCTGGTCATCAGCCCGCTGGACGACTGGTTCGAGGCGCACTTCTACAATTACATCACCGTGGCCGCCATGCTGATCCTGTACGGCGTCCTCTTCATTGTAGTGGAGAACCGCCGCACCGCGCCCCATGTGGCAAAGCTGGAACAGATCACCTACCGGGAAGCCTTCCTCATCGGCGTGTGGCAGATGCTGGCTATCATCCCCGGCACCTCCCGCTCCGGTGCCACCATCGTGGGCGGCCTGCTGCTGGGCCTCTCCCGCGCCTGCGTGGCCGAGTTCACCTTCTATCTGGCCATCCCGGTCATGGCAGGTGCCTCGCTGCTGAAGGTGGTCAAGTTCGCCCTTTCCGGCGCAGCCATCACCGGGTCGGAGGTCGCCGTCCTCGTCACGGGCTGCGTCGTGGCTTTCGTGGTCAGCCTGGCGGCGATCCGCTTCCTGATGGATTACGTCAAGCGCCACAACTTCAAGTTCTTCGGCCTGTACCGCATCGTTCTGGGCGTCATCGTCCTGGCCGTTGCTGCGGTCAGCGCCATTGCATAAGAAAACCGGATCGTTTCAGACAAAGGAGGTCTTCTGGTGAGCAGAATGAAAAAATGGGGTCTTCTGGCGGTGCTGCTGCTTTCGCTGTTTGTGTTTACAGCATGCGAGGAATTGCCGCCGGAAATAGATACGACGCATATTCCCTATGCAAACAGCCGGACAGCAGCTGTTTTTAGTGGGCTTCGAAATGGGCGGTTCAAGATTACCTACACGTCGGATATCTGGTGGAAGGTGATTCAAGGAGAACTCTATGCAGACCTGGGTTCCAACCGGGTACAGATCCATGCGGTGAGAAATTCGTATGATTTCTATCAGCGGGAAGAGGGCATGACCTGCTACACACTGGACGTGAATGAAAAGACCTATACCGAGGAAATGTCCAGTGGGGAAGGCATGCTTCATGTGGCTAAGATTCTGACGACCGGCGGAAGCGGAACGGTGACGCTGACACGAGAACTGATTGATGGCTGGTACGAGAACTGTGAGCAGCTCTACGACGGAGATCAGCTGGTCGCGACCTGCATCTTCGATGGAGCGGAGCTAAAGTACATCCGCACAACGCTCATGGAAAACGAGGTCGTTCTCCGCATCGACAGCATGAGTAGCTCGTTCGATTCCGGCGAGATGAACATCGCCGGGTTCCCGGAGCAGTACACCAAGGTCGCAGAACTAAAGCGGGTGAAAGAACTGCAGGAGCGTTATTGAGGCAATAAAGCAATGTCCCCGCAGTGGAAGCAGCAGCTCCATGGCGGGGATCTTTGCTGTGCAGAATTGCACCCATCCACCGGCTGTGCTATACTGAGAACATAAGAGAGATCCCGGCGGCGGGGAAGCGCCGCATGATTCAACCAAAACAAAAGGAGACTGCAATGGAAGGATCGACTGTTTACTTTACGGATTTCCGCTGTCCGGTGGGCACCAGTCTGACGGACAAGCTGCGCCGTCTGTGCCTTGCGGCGGGCATCAAAACCATTGATATGGACGGCAGGTTCGTTGCCATCAAGATGCACTTTGGCGAGCTGGGCAACCTGGCGTTCCTCCGCCCCAACTACGCCAAGGTGGTGGCAGACCTGTGCCGGGAGCAGGGCGGTCTGCCCTTCCTGACCGACTGCAACACGCTGTATCCGGGCAGCCGCAAGAATGCGCTGGAGCATCTGGCCTGTGCGCAGGAGAACGGCTTCTGGCCCATGACCACCGGCTGCCAGATCCTCATCGGCGACGGCCTGCGCGGCACCGATGAAGTCGAGGTGCCGGTGCCCAACGGCGAATACTGCAAGACGGCCAAGATCGGCCGCGCCATCATGGATGCGGACGTCTTCATCAGCCTGACCCACTTCAAGGGCCACGAGTCCACCGGCTTCGGCGGTACCATCAAGAACATCGGCATGGGCTGCGGCTCCCGCGCGGGCAAGATGGAGCAGCATGCTTCCGGCCACCCGGCCGTGCAGGAGAGCCTGTGCCGCGGCTGCCACCGCTGCGCCAAGGAGTGCGGCTCCGACGCCATTGTATACAATGAGCAGAACAAGGCTGTCATCGACCAGGACAAGTGCAAGGGCTGCGGCCGCTGCATCGGTGCCTGCAACTTCGACGCCATCTATTCCCAGTGCGACAGCGCCAATGAGATGCTGGACCGCAAGATGGCCGAATACGCCGCCGCAGTCTGCTATGACCGCCCGACCTTCCACATCAGCCTTGTGCAGGACATCAGCCCCAACTGCGACTGCCACGGCGAGAACGATGCGCCCATCCTGCCGGATATCGGCATGTTCGCCTCGTTTGACCCGGTGGCGCTGGACCAGGCTTGCGCAGATGCCTGCCTTGCCGCTGCGCCGCTGCCCAACAGCCAGCTGGGCCAGAACCTTGCAAAGCCGGGCTGGAACTGCTACCACGATCACTTCAAGGACTCCAACCCGAACATCGAGTGGAAGGCAACGCTGGAACAGGCCGAAAAGATCGGCATGGGCACCCGCCGGTACACCCTGAAAAAAGTCTGAGATAACGCAAACGAGCCACGGCGAAACGCCGTGGCTCGTTCTGTTTGCTGGACTTAATATTCGCTGGATGCCGGGACGAGGGCGTCGATGACGTCCTGCAGGGCCTGCCAGTTCTCTTCCGAGCAGTCGGGCAGCTCTTTGGCGTTCAGGCCGGCATCCTCGATGCGGCCGGTCATGCTGGACGTGTCGGTCAGCAGGGCGTTGGCGTCCTCCTTGATGAGGGGCCAGGCGTCTGCAAAGCTGTCCTGCTCATCGGTGGAGAGGCTGTCGTACCACTCGGTATAGGCGTCTTCGATGACATCGGTGGTCTGCATGGCCAGATTGCCGTTCTCAGCCCAGCTCAGCAGGGAATCCGCCGCGATGACCGACTTCAGCGAGCAGCCCGAAACGCCGGGACCCCAGCCCAGGCAGGGCGCAAAGGCGTCCTGCGTGGAGGCGGGGGAGAAGATGGAGTTGTCGCTCTCATCCAGATTCGGGGTCAGCTTGCCGGTGTTGGCCTGCGTCGTGGAAGAAGGGATGCTCTCGCTGGACGCAGCGGAGCTGGACGACGAAGCGGCCTCGCCGCCGTCGGTTCCGGACGAAGTGCTGCATCCGGCCAGCAGGCAGGCGAGCAGGGCTGCACACACCAGCAGGGAAAGGATACGGTTGCGGATCATAGCGTGTTCCTCCTTTTATCGGTTCCCGGTCAAAGCCGGGGGAGCTCTTGGTATAGTTCTAGTATACTGTTCCGCTGCGCGGTTGTCAATTGTCGTGTGCAGGACGAATTTCAACCCGCCCTGTGCAAATTGTACAAACTTTGACAGTAATTTTTGCCTTCGGGCAGGATTGACAATTTTTGCGCTGTCTCGTATAATTCATTCGTAAAATAAAATGAGCTGGCCGGTGCGCCATGCCGGAAAGGAGGACAAACAAGTGCAGAAATTCCTGCAAAAGCTCGAAGGAGTCTCGCAGGCGCTTCTGGACCCGCTGTCTTATCTGACGGCGGCGGGCCTGCTGCTGGTGGTGGGGGCGCTGCTCACCAGCAGCCCGCTGCGCCAGCTGCTCCCGGTGCTGAACTGGACGCCGATCCGCCTTGCGGGCGGGCTGCTGTACAACAGCATGATGGTGATCGTCAACAACCTCAGCATCTTCCTCTGCGTGGGCATCGCCGCTGCGCGCACCCGCACCGAAAAGCAGGAGGCCGCACTGCTGGCCCTCATGGCCTATCTCGTCTTCCTGACGGCCAACCACACGACGCTGGAGATCCTGGGCCGCCTGGCCGAGGCCGACGGCCTGACCGGCCTTGCCGCCACGGGTCAGACGAGCATCCTGGGCATCCAGGTCATGGACACCGGTGTGACGGGCGGCATCCTGCTGGGCTTTGCCGCTGCAAAGATCTTTGACCGCACCTGCGAAACGCAGTTCACCGGGCTTGTCACACAGGTGTATTCGGGTCTGCGGTGGTCGTTCCTGTGCATCGCGGCTTTTGCGGCGGTGTTCGGGATGGCGGTCTGCTTTGTCTGGCCGCCCCTGCAGGAGGGCATCCGCGCCATGACGGGCTGGATCGCAGCTTCGGGCTATGCGGGCATTTTTCTGTATGGCTTCCTCGAACGGCTGCTCATCCCCACCGGCCTGCACCATCTCATCTATATGCCGTTCCAGTTCTCGGCGCTGGGCGGTTCCATGACTGTGGGTTCGGTGACCTACACGGGAGCCTATATGGTCACGATGGCGGAATACTCCTACGGCCTGCCCCTGACCGATGACGTCGTCTGGATGTACACCGGCTTCACCAAAACGTTCGGCTATCTGGGCATCGCGGCGGCGTTCATCCTCACTGCCAAAAAGGAGCGCCGGAAGCGCACGGCTGCGGCCATCCTGCCGCTGGCGGTCACAGCGTCGCTGGCGTCCATCACCGAACCGGTCGATTTTCTGTTCTGCTTCGTCTCGCCCGTGCTGTGGGTGCTCCATGCGGCCCTTGCAGGCGGCTTTATGGTCCTGTTGAATGCGCTGCAGGTCCGGGCGTTCACCTCCAACCTGCTGGGTTCGTTGGTGTTCAACCTGAGCGCCGCCCCGCAGCAGACGCATCGCGTCCCGCTGCTCTACCTGCTGGGCGTTCTGGAGATCCTGACCTATGCGGTGGTCTTTTCGGTCATCATCCGTGTGTTCGACCTGCCTACGCCCGGCCGGGCACCGGAGCGGGAAACAGCCGCGCGGCAGATCGACCCGGAAGGCATCCGGCGGCTTCTGGCGGCGCTGGGCGGGCCGGGGAACATCTGCACGGTGGACAACTGCTTCACCCGGCTGCGCATCACCGTGAAAGATCCCGACCGGCTGGATACGGCGGCGCTGCTGGCCATGCCCCATAAAGGGCTGGTGCAGGACGGCCCCTATTTGCAGCTGGTCTGCGGCTTGCAGGCAGCACAGGTGCGCCGGGCCGTGGACCGGGAGCTGGAACAGTGTGCGGCGGTCTGAGTTGCTTTTTGGAAATGCAAGGGATATAATTGGAACGAACCTCTCCGTCATCGCTGCGCGATGCCACCTCCCCTGATAGGGGAGGCATTGGCAGTCGGATGAAACTTGCTGGATACGCCAGAGGCTCCCCTATTAGGGGAGCTGGCGGGCCGAAGGCTCGGCTGAGAGGTTGAGAATAAAATAAACAGAAGGAGAACCCAAGATGCAGAAGTTTGAACTAGAGGGTCTGTTTGATTTTTTGAACAAAGGCGTCAGCGCCTTTCACTCTGCCGCCGCAGCAGCGGCCATTCTGGAGGCCAACGGCTATGAGGAGCGCCCCGAAAGCGCAGCCTGGGAGCTGGTGCCCGGCGGAAAATACTACACCACCCGCAACGGTTCGGCAGTGCTGGCCTGGCGGATGCCCAAAGGGGAGCTGACCGGCTGGCATGTCACGGCCAGCCACAGCGATTCCCCCACCTGGAAGATCAAGGAGCTGGACGGCGGCAAGGACGCCGTGTTTGCCCGCGCCGAGACGGAGGGCTACGGCGGCATGATCATGCCCACCTGGCTGGACCGTCCCCTGAGCGTGGCGGGCCGCATCCTTGTCCGGACGGAGAACGGCGTGAAGAGCATTCTCGTCCATCCGGACCGTGCGCTGGCCTGCATCCCGAACCTTTGCATCCACTTTGACCACGAGGTCAACAAGGGGAAGAACTACAACCCGCAGGTCGATCTGCAGCCCATCTTCGGTGCTGCGGGCACCACCCTGCGGCAGGTGCTGGCCGAGGAGGCCGGCGTCCGGGCCGAAGACATCCTCGACAGCGACCTCATGCTCTGCACCTGTGAGCAGGCCGTGCGCGTGGGCCTGAAGGGCGAGTATTTCATGTCCGGCCGCATCGACGACCTGGAGTGTGCCTACACCACTCTGTGGGGCTTTTTGCAGGGCCGCGGCGAAGAGGAAGGCCGCGGCGACGTCTGGGTCATGTTCGACAACGAAGAGGTCGGTTCTTCCAGCCGTCAGGGCGCACAGGGCACCCTCATGGCCGATGTGCTGGCCCGCATCGAAGAAAAGCTGGGCGTCACCCGTGAGCAGAGCATCCGTGCCTGCACCAACAGCCTGCTGCTGAGCGCCGACAACGGCCACGCCACCCATCCCAACCACCCCGAAAAGAGCGACCCCGCCCATCCGGTCACGCTGGGCGGCGGCATCCTGCTGAAATCCAACGCCCGCCAGACCTACACCACCAGCGGCCTGACCGGTGCGGCCTTCAGCGCCATCTGCCAGAAGGCCGGTGTGCCGGTGCAGTTCGCGTCCAACCGCGCCGATGTTCCCGGCGGCTCCACGCTGGGCAACCTGCTGGGCCACCAGATTTTGATCCCGATGGTGGACATCGGTCTGGCCCAGCTGGCGATGCACTCTTCCATGGAGACCGCCAGCTGCATCGACGCCGAGTACATGGCCAAGGCCGTGGCCGAATTCTATAACACCCCCATCTCTCAGCCGAAGGATGGCGAGTGGAAGCTGGGCCTGTGAGCCCGGTCATCGGGCGGTTTGCCCCCAGCCCCAGCGGGCGGCTGCATCTGGGCAACCTTGCGTGCAGCCTGCTGGCCTGGCTGAGCGCCAGACATGCGGGCGGGCGCATCGTCCTCCGCATCGAGGATCTGGACGCAGAGCGCTGCCCCCGGAAATACGCAGACCTGCTGGAAGAAGACCTGGCCTGGCTGGGCCTCGTCTGGGACGAGGGCGGGAGCCGGGGCGGCCCCCACGGCCCCTATTACCAGAGCGAATGCGCAGAGATCTACACCCGCGCGTATCAGATGCTCGAAGCGCAGGGGCTGGTCTACCCCTGCTTCTGCTCCCGCGCACAGCTCCATGCGGCCAGTGCGCCCCACACCTCGGACGGCAATGTCATCTATCCCGGCACCTGCCGGGACCTGACGCCTGCCCAGATCGCGGAAAAGCGCCGGGTCAAGGCACCGGCCTACCGGCTCAGAGTGCCCGATGAGGTCATCACCTTCCGGGATGGCTGCATGGGCCTTCACAGCGAGAACCTGCTGCGGGACTGCGGCGACTTCTACCTTCGCCGGGCGGACGGCGTCTTCGCCTACCAGCTGGCCGTCGTCGTGGACGATGCCCGGATGGGCGTCACCGAAGTCGTACGCGGGGCAGACCTGCTCTCCTCCACGGCGCGGCAGCTCTATCTGTACCGTCTGCTGGGCCTGACGGCCCCGCGGTTTGCCCACTGCCCGCTGCTGCTGGCCCCGGATGGGCGGCGGCTGTCCAAGCGGGATGGCGACCAGAGCCTGGAGAACCTCCGGGCAAAATACACCGCCGAAGAGATCGTGGGAAAACTGGCCTGCGTCTACGGCTTGCAGGAAGAACCAGCCCCCCGCACACCGGAGAGCCTCGTGGCAGACTTTTCATGGGAAAAAGTCCCCCGGCACGACATCTGCCTGCCGGAAGGATTGTTTTAAGCAGCAAAAAAAGCACCTGCGGCGCAGGTGCTTTTTTTGCTGTATGAAGCTCAGGGATTCTGCAAAATGCGGTACTCGCTCCGCTCCAGCAAAGTGGCGGCGCTGTCCATTGCCATGGCCAGCAGGATGCCCATGACCACATCAATGCAGCTGTGCTGTTTGAGCAGCACGGTGGAGGCGATGATGGACAGGCACAGCACCGCAGACGCCGGGCGCATCCAGCGGCGGCGGGGCTCTTCAAAGATGCGGCTGCGGTAGTAGGCCATCATCAGAGTGACCGAGTTGAAGACATGGATGGACGGGCAGACATTGGTGGCAGTGTCGGTGGAGTAGAGCTGACGGACGATCCGGGCGAAGATGTCCGAACCGTAGACGCGGTAGGGGCGGAGGTCCAGCCCGTTGGGGAGGATGACATAGACCGCCAGCGCGATGGTCATGCCCGCAAAGAGCGGCAGGCAGAGCCGCCAGAAGTCCGCGCGCGGGGCCTTCCACAGCAGATAGAACAGGGTGAACGGGATCCAGATGAACCACGCCAGATAGGGGATGACGGCATACTTGCAGAAGGGGATGAGGTCATCCAGATGGCAGTGGACCCAGACTTCCGGCACGGTGATGTTGACTTCGAGCCAGTGGAACACCGAGAGATAAAACACAAGATAGAACGCCATGAACCAGATGGGATGGCGGGAAAACCAGTTTCGCATGGAACACACTTCCTTTGTTTGGAGTTGGAAGGCAGAGCCTTCTTAAAGTTCTTAGCAGCGTATCATTATACGCCGGTCATCGCGCAAAAACAAGCCCTAAACAGGACAACTTCTCTAAAATATCTGTGAAAAATTTGTGCGACATGGGAAATTCGGGGGAGAGAGAACGGCTCCGGAACCGCCCTCTCTGAAAGGAATACGATCCAGAAACGGATCTTCCTGCAAAAGGGTACAAAAAAACCAGCCGCTTGCGCGGCTGGCGTTCGGGGAATCCGTCAGTTCCAAGGGGTCGCGGTCACTTCGTAGTCGTCATAGGCGGCATCCTTGTAGTGCAGGATGCTGTATGTGGCAGTTCCACCGGCAGGGATGCTCAGCAAAAGTGTCGGCGCATCGACCGAGACGAGCTGGCCGTTCTTTTTTAGGAAGAGAGAGACCTTCACTTTTGTGGCGTAACGGCTGGTGTTGTTCACCGCACCAGAGAAGGTATTATAATCGACTTTGGAGTTCTTGGTCTCAGTCGGCTTCAGGATGAGCAGATCACTGGTCCGCACGACCTGTTCCGGGGTCAGATAATCCGTGGAAGAGGTCAGTGAGTAGCCCGTGGGGTGAAAACCAGTGTAGCTTTTTGTGTACATGAAGCAGACGGTATCGCCGGGTGCGATGACCGGAGAAAATGTGAAGTCCGTTCGTTTCTCCCCGGCAGCACTGGTCAGAGTCAGGCCCAGACGCACCTTGACGCTGTAGGCCGTATTAGGGTTGGTGATGGTGAATCGGTAGTTTGCGGTGTAGGTGCTTTCCTGCGCACCCGGCTGGACCACCGAGGTCATCGAGACCGAGGGCTGCAGCCTGGCGGAGTTGGTGCCGTTTGCGTCATCGGGTTCGGTGCCGGAGTTGGTGCTGCCAGAAGAAGAGCCGTTGCTGCCTTCGCTGCCGCCCGGAACATCGGGCGTCGGGCCGCAGCCGGTCAGCAGGCAGCAGAACAGTGCCAGCGTGAGCAAAAGTGCGGTCAGAGAATGTTTCATCAGAGCGCCTCCTTTTCATCCAATCGTTTCCTGCTTTCTATTCTACACGTTTTCGGGCAGGAAAGCAATCCGGAAGCGCAGGCTCAGATGACTTTCTTTTCCAGCCAGCTCCCCTTGAAGAAGCGGATGGCAAAGAAGAGGGAGCGGAACAGCCAGTCCAGGAACATGCCGCCCCAGATGCTGAGCAGATTGCCCTGATGCAGGCCCAGGACCATCAGGTAGCAGAAACCCACCCGGAACACCCACATGGAGAAGACGCTGACCGTCATTGTGAAGGTGGCGTCGCCGGCGGCGCGGAGGATGTTGGGCAGGGTGAAGCTGGACGGCCAGATGAACAGCGAGATGATATTGAACCAGACCATCACCTGCAGCGCCATGGCGTTGGACTCCGGGGAGAGGTTGAACCAGGACAGAGTGATGCGGTTCAGGAAGAAGAAGGCCGACAGGTTCATGATCCAGGCACCTGCATAGGCCACCAGCAGGAAGCGGCGGGCGTAGTGTTTGGCCTGCTCTTTTTCGCCTGCACCCAGGCACTGGCCGATGACGGTGAGCACCGCCATGCCGACCGCGTTGGCCGGAACGTTCAGGAAGGTGGTGATGTTGCCCGCCACGGCGTTGGCCGCAATGGCCGAGGTGCCGAGGGTGGACGTCAGGCTGGAGACCGACAGTTTGCCGATCTGGAACATGCCGTTCTCGATGCCGGCCGGGATGCCCACCCGCAGGATGCGGCGGATGAGGGGCAGGTCGGGCTTCAGATCGGTCAGGTGCTCGATGCGGAGCAGGCAGCCGGGCTTTTCCAGCAGGTAGATGACTGCAAAGCAAGCGATCATCCGGGAGACAAGGCTGGCCAGCGCGGCACCCATGACGCCCATCTTAAAGTAGAAGATGAGCACGGCATTGCCGCCGATGTTCACCACGTTCATCACCAGACTGGACAGCATGCTGATCTTGCTGTTGCCCTGTGCGCGGAAGAGCGCAGCACCGGCGTTGTACACACCGATGAAGGGATAACTCAGCGCCGAGAGCAGGAAATACGTCTCGGCGTAGCGCATGACGTCGGCGTCAATGGAGCCGAAGATGCCCCGCAGGATGCCGTGCCGCCCCACCGCTACCACGGCGGCGACCACGGCGCTGAGCGAGATCATGATGAACAGGATCTGGGCGGCGGCGGCCTTGGCGTTCTTCGGTTCCCGGTGGCCGATGTACTGGCTGGCGACGACGGCACCGCCGGTGGCAAGCGCGCTGAGCAGCTGGATCATCAGCACATTGAATGAGTCCACCAGGCTGACGCCCGACACGGCCGCTTCGCCGACCGAGGAGACCATCAGGGTATCGGCCAGACCGATGGTCACGCTGAGCGCCTGCTCGGCGATCAGCGGCAGCAGCAGGGCGATGAGCTGTTTGCGGGTAAACAGCGGCTTGGTTGTTGTGGTTGTCATAGTTCCTCCTCTTGCTCCGGAATGTCATGGAACTAAGCATAACGCGGAATCGCAGGAAAATCAAGATGTTGTATCCAAGAACCTCGCAAAATTTTAAGAAACAAAGTGCCGTCGGTTCCCTTTACCCCTGCGGTGGGATGTGATAGAATGAAACCGGACTTCTGTGTGCAGCACAGAAGAAGGTAAATGAATGAACGATTCCATAGAGAGAGGAAAGATTATGCCAAAGGCAGCCCATAAAGTCGTGGTCATCGGGCACCGCAACCCGGACACCGACTCCATCTGCTCCGCCATTGCGTATGCGGAACTGAAAAACAAGACCAGCGACCTTGTCTGCGAGGCGCGCCGCGCGGGCCGGATGAACCAGGAGACCGAGTTCGTCCTGAAAAAGTTCGGCGTGACCCCGCCCCGCATGTGTACTGACGTCAACCCGAAGATCCGGGATGTGGATTACCGCGAGATGCCCGGCATCCCCGGTGCCACCAGCCTGCGCCGTGCGTGGGAGATCATGCGCGACCAGAAGATCGACACCCTGCCCATCACCAGCGCAGAAAACGATCTGGAGGGCATCATCACGGTCAAGGACATCGCGACCGCCAACATGGACGTCTTCGACACCGGCGTTCTGGCCAAGAGCCGGACCAGCTTCCGGAACATCCTCGAAACGCTGGGCGGTACCATGGTGGTGGGCGACGAGAACGCCGTCTGTACCACTGGCCACATCAAGATCGGCACCGCCACCCCCGAAATGCTGGAAAGCAGTGTGGAAAAGGGCGACATCGTCATCCTGACCAACCGGTACGAGAGCCAGCTGTGTGCCATTGAGAAGGAGGCCTCCCTCCTCATCATCTGCAACGGCTCCAAGGTGGGCCACACCATCCAGCGCATCGCCGACGAAATGGGCGTCGCCATCATGACGACCCCCTACGATACCTACGCGGCCGGCAAGCTCATCAGCCAGTGCGCCCCCATCTCCTATTATATGACCCGCGAAGACATCCTGAAGTTCACCCTCGTCACGCCGGTGGCGGATGTCATGCGCGTCATGGCCAAGGTGCGCCACCGCTATTTCCCCATCCTCGATGAAGAGGGCAAATACTGCGGCATGGTCAGCCGCCGCAACATCATCGCCCTGCGCAAGCGCCGCATCATCCTGGTGGACCACAACGAGGCAACCCAGGCCGTGGAGGGCTTTGACCAGGCGGAGATCCTGGAGATCATCGACCACCACCGCATCGGCAGTCTGGAGACCAGCGGCCCGGTCTACTTCCGCAATCAGCCGGTGGGCTGCACCGCAACCATCATCACCCAGATGTACGACGAGAACGGCGTGGAGATCCCGGCCCAGACCGCCGGTCTGCTGCTGGCGGCCATCCTGTCGGATACGCTGGTCTTCCGCAGCCCCACCTGCACCCCGGTGGATGTGGCGGCGGCCAAGCGTCTGGCCCAGATCGCCGGTGTGGACATCGACGAGTTTTCCACCGAAATGTTCGAAGCCGGTGAAAAACTGGACGGCAAGACCCCCGAAGAGGTCTTTTTGCAGGACTTCAAGGTCTTCATGTGCGGCGATATCCGCTTCGGCGTGGCGCAGGGCAGCTACATGACCCGCAAGAACCTGCTGGCCGCCGAAAAATTGCTCAAACCCTACCTCGAAGAGGCCCGCAACAAGCAGAATGTGGAGGATATCTATATGCTGCTGACCGATGTGCCCAAGGAGGAGAGCGTCGTCATCTGCGAAGGCCGCTATGCCGCCGAGGTGCTGTCGGACGGCTTTGAGACCCAGCCCGCCGAAGACGGCAGCTGGACCCTGCCCGGCGTCGTCAGCCGCAAAAAGCAGTTCATCCCCGCCATGATGAGCGCATATCAGGAACTGTAAAGCCCCGAACAAACACGAAGCCCCCCGGAAGCCTGCATTCCGGGGGGCATTGTGTTGAGTGGGAGTTCAGCCTGCGATGCCTTTTCCATTTCTTTATAAGAAGCATAACACAAAATCGTGGTGAAATTGTGTAAATTCGAGACGAATTTTCACAGCCTGCGGCGGCTCGTGTGCAGATCGTTCCGGAAGATGCGCCCGGCCACCGGTTGAGAGGGCCTGTTTTTTGTGGTACAATAGAGGCGGAAATTTGCGAAAGAAAGGATCTTTTGATGCAGCTGTTTGAACTGGTCTCCCCGCGTCTGTTCCGCCCGCTGGCGGGGCCGAACCGGGCGTTTTATGCCGAGCTGCTCCTGCTGCTGTGGGAGGAGTGCCGCCATACGGCGGATTACAGTATCTCCCGCGCCGAAGCCGTCTCCCGCGCGGAGGATTACTTTGCGGCGCTGGCAAAGCCGCTGGCGCTGGACGCCGACGACGCCGGAGACGAGGCCGAGCAACCCACCCGCGACCCGCATCTGCTGGCGCTGGGCTTCCTGCTGCGGCTGCGGCGCACCGGCTGGCTGGAAGAGCAGCCCGGCAGCTATGAGGAGGAACCCTCGCTGGCCTTTGTGCCGGAGGTGACGCCTCTGCTGGAAGCGCTGGAAGAGATCCTGAACCCGCGCGTCGTCACCTATACCGGCAAGCTGTACAAGGCCTGGCAGCTGCTGCGGGGCATCGGGGAGGAGAAGAGCCCCTACGAGAACGTCCTGCGGGAGGTCGCGTCCGACCTCGAAGCGCTGAACAAGTCGCTCCGTGCGCTCAATGCGTCCATCGGCCACTACATCGACCGGCTCACCCGCAACCGCACCCCGCAGGAGGTGCTGGAGCTGTTCGACCAGTACGAGGAAAAGGTCGTTGCGGCAGCGTACCACCGGTTCAAGACCAGCGACAACCTGTTCAACTACCGCGCCTACCTCGAAGAGGGGCTGGACGACTGCGAGACAAACTATCTGCCGCAGCTGGCGCTGGATTATGCCCGCGTGGAGCGCTGTGCGCCGAACGAGGCCGCCCCGGCGGTGCGGGCTCTCATCCAGAAGCAGCGGGATGCGCTGGAAGAGATGAGCGGCCTGATGAAGCAGATCGACGCCAGCCACATCCGCTACCGCAAGCGTGCCGTGCAGCGGGCGCAGTTTCTGCTGCTGAGCGACCGCTCGGCGCAGGGCAGCGTCACGGCGCTGCTCCGCCGCTATGCCGAGGAGATCAAGACGCCGGACCAGCTGTTCGAACCGGATGACGGCCCGGTGGCAAAGCATCTGCACCTTTACCCGGTGCAGGTCTTCGGCGAAAAGCCGCTCTACCCGCCCGCCGCGCCCCGCAGCGAGGTGCCGCTCAGGCCGGTGGAGACCGGAACGCTGGACCCGGAACAGCTGCAAAAGGAGCAGCAGCTCCTGCTGGAATACGCCCGGATGGCCGTGACCGAAGAGAACGTGGCCCTGCTGGCGCAGCAGGCCCTTGCCGCCCGCAGGCAGGTGGCGGCGTCCACGCTGGCCGACGAATATCCCAGCGACTTTGCCCGCATCATCGGCCTGCACACCTACTCGCAGTCGCCGCGGCGGGACTATGACATCGAACGGACCGGGAAGTGGGTCGAGCGGGGCGGCTTCCGGTTCGAAGAATTTATCCTGATGCCCCGCAAGGAGGAACCCCATGGCCGAAACGAATAAACTGCTGGAAGAGACCGCAAACTATCTGCTCAGCCACTGCTTTCTGCTGGGCGGCGTGGAGGATCAGCGGTCGAAGTATCTCTATGTGCAGGACCACCTGAACGAGGTGCGGGCCGTGTTCGCGCCGCTGGGCTATGCGGTCCTGCTCTACCCGGCCCCGCTGCAGGCGGCGGCGCTCGTCAACGAGCACGAGGGCAGCCAGGCCCGGCTGCTGAAATACGAGAGCATCCTGCTGCTGGTGCTGCGCCTGCTCTACCTGCAAAAGCGGGAGAGCCTCTCGGCCAGTGCAGACCAGGTGCTAGTCACGGTGGAAGAAGTGCAGGCCGAACTGCAAAAAATGAACCTGCCCCGGCGGCTGGACCAGCTCACGCTGGAAAAGCTGCTGCGCACCCTGCGCCGGTACAATCTGGCCCGGCCCGTGGGCCGTCTGACCGGGCTGGACAGCCGCATCGAGGTCTTCCCGACCGTGCTGCTGGCGCTGCCGGATGCCGACCTCGCCGATGCCGCTGCCGAGAGCAGCCGCACCCGGAACGAGCTGGCCCTGTACGAACGCCCGGAGGGCGAATCCAGTGCGGAGGATGAAGAATGATCGAATTAAAATGCCTGAAACTCATCAACTGGCACAACTTTGAGAACGTCACCTTCGACTGTGCCCGCCTGACCTATATGATCGGCGTCAACGCCGTGGGCAAGACCACCATCCTGGACGCCATCCGCTACTGCCTGACCACCAACCGCAATTTCAATGCCCTGGGCAATAAAAAGAGCGGCCGCACCCTGCAAGGCTCCGTCCACGCCAAGCAGCGCGGCGAGAACGCCTACCGCCGCCCCGGCCGGACGGTGGCCTATATCGGTGCCGAGTTCTGGGACAGCGCCAAGCGGACGCCCTTCGTCATCGCGGTGCGCGTCGAGTCCGAGGGGCCCATGCAGGAGCTCCACCCCGGCGACCAGACCTGGTACATCTCCGAGGATGGCATCACGCTGGAAAAGCTGCCCTTTCTCGACCCGCGCACCGGGGCCCCCAGCGCCAGAGAGGATTTTAAGCCCGCCGTGGGCCGGCTCTCCTATACCCGCAGCCCCAGCGAGGCACGGGACCGCATCTGCCGTGCTCTGGGCATCGGCCGCGCATCCAGCCCGCTGGGCAAAAAGTTCAATGAGGTGTTCCAGATGGGCACCAGCATGGACGAGATCCCGAACTTCCGGGAATTTCTGTATCAATACATCCTGCCCCAGCCGGAACTGGATCTGGACGCGCTGCAGGGCGACCGGGTGGAGCTGGAAAACCTCCACGCCGTGCTGGCCGAGGCGCAGACCCGCGCCGCCGCGCTGGAACAGATCGTGGAATACGGCCGGGAAGCCGCATCCAGAGAGACGGACGCCCTGGTCAACCGGGGCGCGGCCCTGCTGGCCCGCGCCGAGGCCGACGCCGGAGAAGACGCCGTCTGGCAGGGGCACCTCGACGCCGGACGCCGCCAGCTGGCCGAGCGGAACGCCGCCTATGAAGCGGCCAAGAACGCCGAGGCCGAGGCCCGCCGGGCCTATCTGGCCGCCCATGGGGCAGCTTCGGCCAGCGGCGAGGGCCGTGCGCTGGACGCCATGACCGAGGAACTGGCCCGCAGGAAGACCGCACTGGATGCCGCCGCCCGGAAGGTGGCGGCGCTGGAACAGACGGCGGATGCCGTCACGAACCTGCTGACGGTGCTGGCCCGCAGCGGCTTCGGGGTCGAAAAGGCGCTCTGGCCGGTCGCTCTGACCGCGGAACAGCTGCCCGCGCTGACCGAAGCGCTGGACCGGCTCGAAAAGCCGCTGGAAGAGCAGTATTTTGCCGCGCGGCAGAACGCCGCCGACCTGGCCCGCGCGCAGGAAGAAAAGCGCGCCGAGCTGGACGCGGTTTCGGGCGGCAAGTGGGTCTACCCCCACGGCGATGCCGCCACCAGAGTCCGCGATGCCGTCAACGCCGAGCTGAAGAGCCGGGGCATGACGCCGGACGCAAAGATCTTCTGTGAGCTGCTGAACGTGGCCGACGAGAGCTGGCAGGACTGCGTGGAAGCCTGCCTCGGCGACCGCCGGTTCGATATCCTCGTCCCGCCCAACCACTACGCCGCCGCCAAGAGCGCCTTTGTGGCGCTGGGCGAAACGGTCGGGCCCATCAGCCTGCTGGATACGCCGGGCATCCGCACTGCCAACCGCCGCGCGGAGACCCGCCCGGCTGACAGCCTTGCCGCTCAGGTGGAGAGCGAGAACCCGCTGGCCGCACAGTATGCGGACACCATCCTCCGCCGCATCGTCTGCTGTGAGACGCCGGACACGCTGGAACACTTCCCGGACAGCGCTACCCGTGACCTGCTGCGCCACCATCCGTTCCGGCTGGAACGCCTGCGCCGGCCCCAGCGGTACATCGGTCTGGACGCCCGCCGCGCCCGCGCCGGTGCGCTGGAAGAGGAGCTGACGGCCCTCGGTGAACGCCGCCGCGAGGCCGTGCAGGCCGAACGGTCGCTGAAAACGGCCTACGACCAGTACCAGAACATCCTGCGCGGCCGCGCACTGGAAACGCTGGCCGGCCTGTGGGAAGGCCGGGACGCCCTTGCTGCTGCCAAAGCCGACTATGCGGCACAGGCCCAGAAGCTGGCCGACTGCCGGGAGAACCCGCTGCTGCAGGAGCTGTATCGGGAAGAGGAGACCCGCGAAGCCGCCTGGGAAGCGGCTCGCAAGGCAGTGGAACAGGCGGGCGGCGATATCCGCGTCTGTGAAAAGCAGCTGGCTTCCTGCGCGGCAGAGCAGGGCCGGGCCGTGGCCGCAGCGCAGCAGAGCGCCGGGGCGGCCCAGACTTTCTTTGAAAAATATCCGCTGCTGGAGCCGCTGGCACAGGAGCGCAAAAAGGGCCTCATGACCGGGGGCCGCACAGCCCGCGCCGCTGCCCAGGCGGCCGAAAAAGCGCAGACCAAGCTGGACGACACCCTGCAAAGCTACCTCACCGCCACGCTGGAACCGGCCCAGAAGGCGTACAACGAGCGGTACGTTTGCGATTATCCGCTGGGCCTTGCGGGCATCGAGCAGTACCGCGCCCAGCACGAGAGCCTCGTCCGCATCGACCTGGAGCGTTACGCCGCCCGCCTGGACCAGGCCCAGCGCGACTGCAAAGACCGCTTCCGGAAAGACATCCTCTTCCGGATGAAAGACGACATCTTCAACGCCCGCCGCCAGTTCCGGGAGCTGAACAAGGTGATGGAGCAGCTGACCTACGGCGAAGAGGTCTACCGCTTCGAGCTGGAACCCAGCCGCGACCCGCAGCTGGCCGCGTTCTATCAGGTCATCGTGGACAAGGGCAACCAGCAGATGACCGACGCCGACTCGCTGGACAACCTCGCCGCCACGGCCGACCCCGTTTACGAGCGGCAGGTGGATGAGCTGATGGAAAAGATCATGGCCGACGTGGACGAGAACACCCGCGCCCGGCAGGAGGGCCGCAGCACCTCCGGTGCCACCTTGTCCGACTATGTGGATTACCGCACCTATCTGGACTACGACATCAAGGTCACGAACACGGTCTCCGGCCAGCAGGCGTATCTGTCCCGTGTCAGCCGCGATTCCTCCGGCGGCGAGAATCAGGCCCCGTTCTATGTGGCCATCTGCGCTTCGCTGCTGCAAATTTATCAGAAGAGCGAGAACAGCATCCGTCTGGTCCTGCTGGACGAGGCTTTCAGCAAGATGACCAGCGACCGCATCCGCCCCATGATGGAGCTGTTCCGCCGCCTGCAATTGCAGGTCCTGCTCATCTCCACCGTCGAGAAGAGCACGGCCATCCAGCCCTATTGCGACATCACCTATTCCATCGTGCGCCATGGCGACGCCAACGCCATCGCGCCGTTTTACCGGCTGACGGCCCCGCAGCCCGTGCCGGAGAAGGAGACTGAACCATGAGCGATACCCTTGCAAAATTCTGGCTGTTTGCCACCCACTGGACCAGGCTCGACACCTTTGACAACGAGGACGAGCTGAACGACGAACTGGAGCTGCTCCAGCGCCAGAGCCTGCCCACCAAGGTCCGCACGATGAAAAACAAAGAGGGGAAGGAAGAACTCGTCCTCTACGTCAAGCAGGCCGACCGCGATTATGCCCGCTACTGCACCGGCTGGCGCCCCGGCGGGATGATGTAAAAAGGAGAATTTATGCCAAAGCACCCCATCCAATTGTCCGATCACTTTACCTATTCCCGGCTGATCCGGTTCGTGCTGCCCTGCATCGGCACCATGCTGTTCACCTCCATCTACGGCATCGTGGACGGCCTGTGCGTCTCGAACTTCGTGGGCAAGACGGCCTTTGCGGCGGTCAACCTCATCATGCCGCTGCCCATGCTCATCGGCAGCGTCGGCTTTATGCTGGGCACTGGCGGCAGCGCCATCGTGGGCATCACGCTGGGCGAGGGCGATGGAAAAAAGGCGGACGAACTTTTCAGCCTCTTCCTCAGTTCGGCCCTTGCGGCGGGCATCGTGTTCAGCGCCGTTGGTCTGGTCATCATTGAGCCGGTGGCGGAGCTGCTGGGCGCAAAGGGGGAGATGCTGGACTATGCGCTGCGGTATGGCCGCATCCTGCTGGTCAGCCTGCCGACTTTTATCTTGCAGAACATGTTCCAAAGCTTTTTCGTTACGGCCGAAAAGCCCCACCTGGGCTTCGCTTTCACCGTGGGCGCGGGCTGCACCAACATGGTGCTGGACGTCGTGCTGGTGGGGGTGCTCCGCTGGGGCGTTGAGGGTGCCGCTGTCGCGACCTTCCTCAGCCAGATCGTCGGCGGCCTGCTGCCGGTGTTCTATTTCCTGGACCGGAACAACACCAGCCGCCTGCACCTGAGCCGGACGAAGTTCCATGGCCGCGTCCTGCGGAATGCCTGCATCAACGGCTCGTCGGAGCTGATGACCAACCTCTCCATGTCGCTGGTCAACATCCTCTACAATTACCAGCTCCTCCGCTTTGCGGGCGAGGACGGCGTGGCGGCCTACGGTGTCATCATGTATGCCGCCTTCCTCTTTGTGGCCGTCTTCGTGGGCTATGCCGTTGGCAGCGCCCCCATCGTCAGCTACCACTACGGTGCCCGCAATCACCGGGAGGTCCACAACCTTTATTTCATGAGCTTCCGCCTCATCGGCGTGGTGGCCGTCGGCATGACCATTGGTTCGATGTTCCTCATCCCGCATGTGGCCCGCATCTTCGTGGGCTACGATGCCGGGCTGCTGACACTGACCACCCATGCCTTCCGGCTCTATGCGCTGAGCTTCCTCATCATGGGCTTCAACGTCTATGCGTCGTCGTTCTTTACCGCGCTGGGCGACGGTGTGACGAGCGCCCTCATCTCTTTTCTGCGCACCCTGTTGTTTCAGGTGGCGGCGGTCTTTGCACTGCCGGCGCTCATGGGGATGGATGGCATCTGGCTGGCCGTCACGGCCGCCGAGCTTGCCGCACTGGGGGTGAGCGTGTATATGTTCGTGACAAAAGATCGGAAATTCCATTACCGTCATGTGTGACGCGCCAGGACAAAGAAAGCCGCCGGGGCCACCGGCGGCTTTCTTTGTCATTCAAATGTATACTCGACGAACTCGCAGTTCCGGATGCCGAAGGCGGCATACTCCTCGTTGGTCATATCGTAAAAGTAAGACCGCACCACGCGGGCGATGCCATTGTGGGCGACCAGCAGATAGGTCTTGCCTTCGTCGGCCCGCAGCTCGTCCAGCAGGTCGTAGATGCGCTGGGCCAATTGCAGCATACTCTCGCCGCCGGAGTAGCGATCGGCGAAGTGGGTCTTGGAGACTTTGAACTCGGCCCCATCGCGGGGCGTTCCCTCGTAGCGGCCAAAGCACTGCTCCCGCAGGCGGGGTTCCGGGCGGGCCGGGATGCCGGTGGCCTCGGCGATGGCCAGTGCGGTGTCGGCAGCGCGGGACAGGGGAGAATACAGGATCTCGTCAATGTGGACCACGCTGTCCCGGACATTGGCCCCCAGCGCAGCGGCCTGTGCCCGGCCGCGGGCGGTCAGCGGGCTGTCGGTCATGCCGCAGATCTTGTTTTCAACGTTCCAGACGGTCTCGCCGTGGCGGGTAAAATATAAATTGTGCATAGAGGCTCCTTCAGAGTTTGATGAGGGTATGGTGGTCGAGCCGGACAGTGTCGCCTTCGTCGATGCCAAGGCGGGTCAGCGCAGCGTCCGGGTAGGCGATGACCCGGCGTTCACCGGTCTCGTCCTCCAATAAGACATCGCAGCAGACGGGCTGCCCTTCCGGCAGCTCCTCGCAGCCGTACAGCTGCTCGTCGATGCGCAAAACGCGGTATGTCATACGATCTTCCTCGAAAAATACAGTGTTCTCGTTTTACAGATGATTCTCCCGGCCGGGGAGAACGTGGTATTCTTATTATAAAGCCCGGATGCGCTGCCGTCAACTTGACAGCCCGGCGCCGGGGCTGATACAATAGGACAAAATGGTTCCACACGACGCCAAAAGGAGAGAAGAGCTTGAACATTACAGAATTGCGCTATCTGGTCGCCATCATGCAGTGGGGGTCGGTGAGCGCTGCGGCAAAGCAGCTGTATGCGGCCCAGCCCAACATCAGCAAGGCGCTGAAAAATCTGGAAGAGGAGTATCACATCCGCATCTTTGAGCGCTCCTCCACCGGCATGATCCCCACCGAGCAGGGGCGGCGGTTCATCGAGCAGGCCGAGCGGGTGCTGGAAGATGTGGACCGCCTGAGCCGGAGCGTCGAGGAAGAGCAGGAGCGCTGCGCGGAGCTGCGGGTGATGCTGCCCCATGCGACCTATGCGTCCTATGCGGCGGTGGATTATCTGGAACAGGCGGTGCATCTGGAGCGGGTGCACATCCACATCCGGGAGGGCGGCTCGATGGAGGCGCTGGATTTCGTGCTGCGGCGGGGCTATCACCTGGCGCTGCTGCGCTATGCGGTGGAGGACGATGAACACTACACCCACTACTGCGCCCGGCGGGGGCTGAAGATGGAGCCGGTGATGGACTTCGAATATCAGCTGCTCACCAACCGGGACGGCCCGCTGGCCCGGCACGAGGTGCGCGACCTGACCGAACTGAACCAGTATATGGAGATCCGGCACGACGACTTTCAGCTGCCCGGCGAGGAGGGCGGCGACGGTGTGCGCTGGCATGTGAACCAAGCCCGGCGTATCCATGTGTATGAGCGGTGCAGCCAGTTTTCGATCTTGCAGCGGCTCCCGTCTGCGTATATGTGGGCGTCACCCATGCCCCGCAAGGCGCTGGAACAGTATCATCTGGTGCTGAAGAAATGCCCGGCCCAGCGCCAGCAGATGCGGGATATCCTGGTCTATCCGGACAAGGGTGGCCTGCGGGCGGAGGAACAGGCGTTTGTCGATCTGCTCCACAAACAGGCGGCCCAGACCATGAAATGAGAAGCCGCCGGCAAAGAAGCGGCTAAAGTTTTGGCTCCGGAATTGATAAAAATAGAGAAATGTGGCAAAGAAACGAAACCGAAAATTCGGTTTCGTTTCTTTTTTGCTGGCTTTTCGACAAAAAACGGACCGGACAACGGTAAAAATTCTTAGCAGGTATATCGGATACGATATACCCCTATGCTGGAAAAATATTGTGCAGATGATGAAAAATATGTTACCATGAAGCCAGAGATTGGGAGCTGCCCGGCGGCGGAATGGGGCCGCGGACAGCACCGAAAAAAGGAGGTTTCTGGTATGATCAGTTTCTTGCTCTGTCTGGCGCTCTTGATCGTGGGCTACTTCGTCTACGGTAAGATCGTAGACAACACCTTCGGCCCGGACGACCGCGAAACTCCGGCTGTGCGCATCAACGATGGCGTTGACTATGTCGTGATGCCGCAGTGGAAATTGTTCCTCGTCCAGCTGCTGAACATCGCGGGCCTCGGCCCCATCTTCGGCGCCATGCAGGGCGCTCTGTGGGGGCCGGTGGTCTTCCTGTGGATCACCTTCGGCACGATCTTTGCGGGCGGTGTCCATGACTACTTCTCCGGCATGATGAGCGAGCGCAACGACGGCGCTTCCATCGCCGAGATCACCGGCAAATACCTTGGCCCGGTGATGCAGAACGTGATGCGTGTCTTCTCCGTGGTTCTGCTCATCATGGTGGGCACGGTGTTTGCGGTCGGCCCTGCGGGCCTGATCGTGGAGCTGTGCAGCCAGAGCGGTGCATCCGGCGTGTTCACTTCGCTGCTGTTCTGGCTCATCATCATCCTGGTGTATTACTTCATCGCAACCTTTATCTCCATTGACGCGGTCATCGGCAAGATCTACCCCATCTTCGGCATCTGCCTCATCATCATGGCCATCGGCGTCATCTTCGGTATCTTCACCAACCCTGCCTATACGATCCCGGAGATCTGGGATCACTTCGGCAGCATGCACCCGTCGGGCACCCCGATCTGGAGCTTCATGTTCATCACAGTCGCCTGCGGCGCGATCTCCGGCTTCCACTCCACCCAGTCGCCTCTGATGGCGCGCTGCATGAAGAGTGAGAAGCAGGGCCACTTCGTTTTCTACGGTGCCATGGTCTGTGAGGGCGTCATCGCTCTGATCTGGGCCGCAGCCGGCTGCTCTCTGTACGAAGTCACCGGCGGCCTGAACACCGGTCTGGCACAGGCGCTGGCCATGGGCCAGTCCAAGGCCATCTACGATGTCTGCTCCAAGACCATGGGCGGCGTGGGCATTGCGCTGGCCATGGTGGGCGTCGTCGTCTGCCCCATCACTTCTGGTGATACCGCCTTCCGTTCCGCGCGTCTGACGCTGGCCGACTGGTTCAAGATCGACCAGGACGGCTACGCGAACCGCCTGAAGCTCTGCATCCCCGTTCTGGGCGTGGGTGCGTTCCTGGGCATCGGCAACGCGTTGGGCTTCATCAACTACACGGTCATCTGGCGTTACTTCAGCTGGACCAACCAGACGCTGGCCATGATCGTTCTGTGGGCCGCTTCCATGTACCTCTTCAAGGAAAAGAAGAACTACTGGATCACGGCCGTGCCCGCAACGTTCATGAGCGCTGTGTCCTGCACCTACTTCGTGCTGGCTCCGGAGTGCCTGGGCGGCCTGCTGAACAGCAAGACTGCGGAAGGTGCCACTATCTACAATACGGCGGTCGCATACCCTGTGGGTATCGTCTTTGCCGCTGCGATGCTGGCCCTGTTTATCCACGCCACCAAAAAGGCTGGCGTCAGGAAAGCCGCATGATCCGATGCGATCCTGAGTTCCTCTTCTAATATTTGCCCATTCACAGAAGACCGGCCGCCGGGAAGTCCCCGGACGGCCGGTCTTCGTTTGCAACGGGAGAAACCCGGCTGAATAACACGAAAAAACACTGAAAATCGCGAAAAAATTGCAGGCGTAGTCAAACTGCACAAAAAACAGGCGGAAAGTTTGGGAGCTGCAACTTTTGGCGGTCAAAATCGCACAAAGAACGTTTTCGGAAAAGAAAATTTGCCGAGGAGACGCTAAAAATTTTTGCCAAAAGAAACGCCGGGAGCCTCGCCATATACTTTTTGATATGAGGGCTATGCGGGAAAGATATTGTTCGAGTTATGAAAAATGTGTTAACATGAAGCCAGACATGGACCACGCACGGCAGAATGGGGCCGTGGGCGTGGATCTGAAAAAGGAGGTTTCTGGTATGATTAGTTTCTTACTCTGTCTGGCGCTCCTGATCGTAGGCTATTTTGTCTATGGCAAGATCGTGGACAACACGTTTGGACCGGACGACCGTGAAACTCCCGCTGTGCGCATCAACGATGGCGTTGACTACGTCGTGATGCCGCAGTGGAAGCTGTTCCTCGTCCAGCTGCTGAACATTGCGGGCCTCGGCCCCATCTTTGGTGCACTGCAGGGTGCTCTGTGGGGCCCTGTGGTGTTCCTGTGGATCACCTTCGGCACCATCTTTGCAGGCGGCGTCCACGACTACTTCTCCGGTATGATGAGCGAGCGCAACGAAGGCGCTTCCATCGCAGAAGTTACCGGCAAGTATCTGGGACCTGTGATGCAGAACATCATGCGTGTGTTCTCTGTCGTGCTGCTGATCATGGTGGGCACGGTGTTCGCAGTCGGCCCTGCTGGCCTGATCGTGACCCTGTGCAAAAACAGCGGGATGAGCGGTGTGCTCACCACCACCCTGTTCTGGCTGATCATCATTCTGGTCTATTACTTCATCGCGACCTTTATCTCCATTGATGCCATCATCGGCAAGATCTACCCGGTCTTCGGCATCTGCCTGATCATCATGGCAGTGGGCGTTATCTTTGGCATCTTCACCAACCCCGCCTACACCATCCCCGAACTGTGGGATCACTTCGGCAGCATGCACCCGTCGGGCACCCCGATCTGGAGCTTCATGTTCATCACAGTCGCCTGCGGCGCGATCTCCGGCTTCCACTCCACCCAGTCGCCTCTGATGGCGCGCTGCATGAAGAGTGAGAAGCAGGGCCACTTCGTCTTCTACGGCGCAATGGTCTGCGAAGGCATCATCGCTCTGATCTGGGCTGCTGCCGGCTGCTCTCTGTACGAAGTCACCGGTGGTCTGAACACCGGTCTGGCCGCTGCTCTGGCCGAAGGTCAGTCCGCCGCCATCTACGACGTCTGCTCCAAGACCATGGGCGGTATCGGCATTGCCCTGGCAATGATCGGCGTCGTCATCTGCCCCATCACCTCTGGTGATACCGCGTTCCGTTCCGCTCGTCTGACTCTGGCCGACTGGCTGAAGCTGGACCAGGACAGCTACGGGAACCGCCTGAAGCTCTGCATCCCCGTTCTGGGTGTCGGCGCCTTCCTGGGCATCGGCAACGCGCTGGGCTTCATCAACTACACCGTGATCTGGCGTTACTTCAGCTGGACCAACCAGACGCTGGCCATGATCGTCCTGTGGGCTGCTTCCATGTACCTGTTCAAGGAGAAGAAGAACTACTGGATCACCGCTGTGCCCGCTACCTTCATGAGCGCTGTGTCCTGCACCTACTTCGTGCTGGCTCCGGAGTGCTTGGGCGGCCTGCTGAACAGCAAGACTGCTGAGGGTGCCACCATCTACAATACGGCGGTCGCATACCCTGTGGGTATCGTCTTCGCCGTTGCAATGCTGGCCCTGTTTATCCACGCTACCAAGAAGCACACGGAGAAGAAAGCCGCATAACCCATTCAAGGCGGCATAACCCCCTGTGATCTCAAGACCGGCCGCTGCCCACACCAGCGGCCGGTCTTGCTTTTGGCTAAGAGTGGAAAAGACTCTTGCATTTTGCGAAAGACAGTGGGACAATGGGTACAAACAAAACGCAAAAGAGGGATACACTATGCTGTTCAAACCTGCACAACTGGGTCTGGCAAAACTCGGCGCTGCCGAGCTGGAAGCAGACAAAAAAGCCTGCAAAAAGATCGGCCCCTGCGGCGTCGGCAAAAAGGCGCTGTACCTCAACAGCTTTTACATCGACCGCTGCTATTATCTGCCTTACGGCAGCATCACCCGCGCGTTCAAGCGGGTCGCCATGAGCCAGGGCGGCTTTACCGGCAAAGGGATGTTTGCCTCCATGGCCTATCTGGTGGTGGAGTACGACGGCGGCAAGCAGAAGCAGTGCAACTTCAAGGATGAGCGGGACGTGGACGCCCTGCTGGACGTTCTGGCCAAAGAGCAGCCGCAGATCAAGCGGCTGAGCGCGGCAGGTGAGCAGACCGTGCAGAAGAAGGAGGCCGAAAAGGCCGCCCGCAAGCTGCCGGAGCTGACGAAAGACGCCGAGCACAGCCTGACGGTGCTGCGCCGGGCAAAAGAGTATCTGGAAGCTAAGCCGGAGATCTCGGACGAGCTGAGCGCCGCCGAGCGCCGCAAGCGCGCCCAGCTGCAGAGCAAGCCGGTGTACCGCTATGTCGCATTGGCCATCTTCCTGTTCGGCCTTGTGGCCGCAGCCTACGGCCTCTATGCCATCACAAACCATGTGGGCAATTACGGCATCTACTTTGCGCTGTTCGGCTTTGCGGCCATCTTCCTCTTTTCCAGCTACAACATGCTGCCCACCGCCCGCAACAACCACAGCGCCATCATGAAGCGGGCCGACCGGGCCGAGCAGGCCGCAGCAGACTATGTGAAGCGCTACCCGAACGGTGCGTTCCCGGTGCCGAGCTATTACGCACATCCGACCGTCCTCAAGCAGATGATGGACGCCATCGAAGAGGGCCGCGCCGTCACCGTGCCGGAGGCGCTGGAGGCCGTCAAGGCCCGCCTGAAGGCGCTGAACGCCGATGTTCAGGTCGAGCAGGAGGAATACGACGAGGTCGTCCTCATCAAGGCGATGTTCCTGAACCACCAATACGCATAAGAGAACCAACGAAAGCTCCTCGTTTCCGGGGAGCTTTTGTTGTGCCAAACTTCGGTCTGGATACGCCCGCGCTGCTGGCCCGCAATTACGAGGACTATCAGCGGGTGCTGGCGGGAGAAGTAAAGGTGTAATGAAACAAAAAAGGCAGATGCCGCATCGAACGGCATCTGCCTTTTCTTATGTCTGAACGGTTTACAGCGACGCAGGGACCGGCTCCCGGAAAATTTTCATGGCCTGCTTGTAGCAGTGGACGAAGTAGACGATCTCCGCCAGAGCGGTCAGCGTCCAGGAGCAGGGGTAGAGCAGATAAAGCGAGGGGATGGTGTGGAAGTGGGCAAAGATGGTGTACACCCAGATGACGCGGAAGACGCAGGAGCCCAGGATGACGATGACGGTGGGCACGACGGTCTTGCCCAGGCCGCGGGAGGCGGCGATGGTGCAGTCCATAAAGGCCGAGATGCAGTAGGCCAGACCCATGACGCCCACACGCTTCATGCCGGCGTCGATGACGGCAGGCTCGGTGGTGAAGAGGGCCAGGAACTCGCGGCCGAACACGAACAGGCTGCTGCCCAACAGCAGGCCCACACCAAAGGAATAGCCCAGCGCGATGAAGTAGCTCTTTTTCACGCGGTCCGGCTTGCCTGCGCCGTAGTTCTGGCTCATGAAGCTGGCACAGGCCATGTAGAACGCGGCCATGCAGTCGTAGATGAGGTTGTCGGCGTTGGCGGCGGCGGAGTTGCCCTTGACCATGAGGGAGTCGAAGGAGTTGACGCCTGCCTGGATGAAGAGGTTGGCGATGGCGAAGACGGCGTTCTGGAACCCGGCGGGCAGGCCCAGCGCCAGAATGCTCCGGGTCATGGCCGGGTCGAGCCGGGCTTCCCGGAAATGCAGGGCGTAGCAGTCCTGCACCTGAGTCAGCGCGTGGAGGATGAGCCCGGCGGAAACGCATTGCGAAATGGCACTGGCCAGCGCCACGCCCGCGACATCCAGCTTGCAGACGATGACGAAGAAGAGATTGAGCAGGATGTTCAGCACACCCGCGATGCTCAGGAAGTACAGCGGCTTTTTGGTGTCGCCGATGGCGCTGAAGATGGCGTTGCCAAAGTTGTAGAGCGCCAGTGCGGGCATACCGAGGAAGTAGACCCGCAGGTAGAGGATGGCACCGGGCAGCAGGTCTTCCTTGGTGTTCAGCAGCCGCAGCAGGGCGGGGGAGCCCAGCAGACCCACGAACAGCAGCACCACACCGGCGATGAGGCTGACCACCAGCGCCGAGTGAACGGTGCGGCGGACGTCATCGGTGTGCCTGGCCCCATAGAAGCGGGCCACCAGCACGTTGATGCCGTTGCTCAGGCCGATGAGAAAACCGGTGAACAGGGTGACGAAGATGCTCGTGGAGCCCACCGCACCCAGCGCCGTGGAGCCGGCGAACCGGCCCACGACCGCGACGTCCGACATGTTGAACAGCACCTGCAGCAGGTTGGACAGTGCCAGCGGCAGGCTGACCAGAAGGATCTGCTTGGCCAGAGGGCCTTCCGTCAGCGATTTGGTGTTTGACTTCATAACTTGATGATTCCTTTTCCTGATCCGAAACTGTGCCCGCGCACACCGGGGCACAAGCTCTATTATAAGGGCCGGCGGCGCTTTTGCAAGATGGAAAACCCAAAAAGCAGAGGTGAAATTTTTACGCGCCGCCCGATGATTTTTCAGAAGGATGCTCCGGATGCAGAAATTGGGCCGACAAGGGCGAAGATTTCTATTTGCAATTTCTGTCCGGCTGTGCTATACTACCTTATACTGAATCCATTCAGAAGATGTGCGATCGTAGCTCAGCTGGATAGAGCGTTCGGCTCCGACCCGGAAGGCCAGAGGTTCGAATCCTCCCGGTCGCATAAAATCCCCAGTACACTTTCGTGTGCTGGGGATTTTTATTTGCGGCCGGGAGGATTCGAACAGCACGGCCCCGCCGGAGGCGGGGTAAGCAATCAGCCCAGCGGGCTGTTGCTTAGTGCGCGGTTCCTGGACCCGTAGGAATGTCTAACAAGAGGGCTGGCGTTTATTTGCGGCCGGGAGGGTTCGAACAGCACGGCCCCGCCGGAGGCGGGGTAAGCAATCAGCCCAGCGGGCTGTTGCTTAGTGCGCGGTTCCTGGACCCGTAGGAATGTCTAACAAGAGGGCTGGCGTTTATTTGCGGCCGGGAGGGTTCGAACAGCACGGCCCCGCCGGAGGCGGGGTAAGCAATCAGCCCAGCGGGCTGTTGCTTAGTGCGCGGTTCCTGGACCCGTAGGAATGTCTAACAAGAGGGCTGGCGTTTATTTGCGGCCGGGAGGGTTCGAACAGCACGGCCCCGCCGGAGGCGGGGTAAGCAATCAGCCCAGCGGGCTGTTGCTTAGTGCGCGGTTCCTGGAGCCGTAGGAATGTCGAACAAGAGGACTGGCGTTCATTTGCGGCCGGGAGGATTCGAATCTCATTTCAAATTCTCCATCAGTTTTGCCGCCAGCGTCTCGGCTTCTTTGGCCGGGACCCAGATATCCGGAGAAAGGCCACGCATTTCTTCAAAATAATCTGCACCCTCCGGCAGCAGATAGACACATACGGATGTCATTATAACCGAGCATTTGCTGTTCGGCAGTTCCACATGCCCACCATTTCCGATCATACATCCATTTGTGTTTTCTCCGATGATCAGGCTGTTTTCCAGATTATAGGCAAGGTCCATTGTGATTTCTGCAGAAGAGGCAGAGCATTTTCCACTTAAAAGAATCAGAATGTTGTCGTGCGTTTGCCACCGATGAGCTATCGCTACGGATACCGGATTAACAACGTCATAGCGGACTCCATTGCCCTGTACACGCTGGCGGCTGTATCGGGTGATCCACTGATGAGCTACTTCTTCATATCCGCCGACATTGGAGCGTAGATCCAGCATGGAGATCGCAGCATCACTCATTTGTGCCGCCGCAGCATTGACCTCCTGCAGGAAAGAGCCATCAAAGCTGTTGAACTGGAACACCGGGATTCCATCTGTCTGGCGAAGATCGGTATTCTGGTCTTTGGGGAGATCTTTGTAATACTGGCTCCAAGTGTCTGCCGTCAATACATCCGTACTGCCATCGGCATAGTGCACGGTCAATTGCTCGTCGCACACATGCTTGTCCCACTCGGTTCCATCAAATTTTGCTTCTTTCAGCAGCACAGGATAGTACACAAGATATCCTTCTTGGGAAATGGAACGTTTGAACAGTGTATCCAAGTCTGGATGGCCGTCTACCGATACGACCGTCTTACCTTTGGAATCCTGATATCCGCTGTCGGTTTTAACGAACATCACCTGCCGGAAAAAGAAGGGGATCTCCTTTTCCGCCGGGAAGTTGTGATTGATATTGAAATGGCCGTCCTTGATAAAGGTGAGGTGTTTCACCAAAACCTCCTGTAAGTCTTTGCAGGTCAGGTTGTCTTTTGCTTGAAGCTCTTGTAAAATCTCTGCTTTTGCCTGATCGAATACAGTGTGCCCGCCAAAATAGTCATAGAAGGCAAAATCATAATAGAAGGCATCGAAGAGATAGTTCACATCTTCTTCGGCTTCTTCCAGACTTAATTCTTTGGCGGCATTGTATTCGCTGTAGGTATCGGTGACGTAATCAAAATATTTCTGTGCATCGGCGGGGTCATCGTAATGCCGCAGATAGGGTGTCGGGTCGGCGGCAGGAGCCGCTTCCCAACGCTGATGCTCTTCGTTGATTTCTGCGAGCAGTTCCGCTTTGGTTGGTTGATTGTCTTTTACAAGCTGTGTGACCTTGGTACAGCCGGAAAAGCTCACGAGCATGATCAGACAGCAGAACAGAGATACGAGTTTGGAATTCATGGTGTGGCACTCCTTTTGATTTTGATATTACCCTTTCCGATTTTTCTGCCAGATGCGGTACAAGCCATCGGTGATGAGGGTCTCGCGGTAGAGAATGTTCGTGTGGCAGGCTTCGCGGATGGTGCGGGGCAGATTGCCGGTGGCGTAGAATTTGAGCTCCGGGCCGAGTTCGGCGCGGAAGCGCTCAGCCAGTCCGTCCAGCAGGCTGGCGGTGCCCAGCACGAAGCCGTTCTGCAGGCAGGCGGCGGTGTTCTTGCCCAGAATGGAGGTCGAAGCCGGTGCCGAAAGGTCGATCTGGGGCAGCTGGGCGGTCTTCTGGACCAGCGCTGCCTGCGACAGCTGCGGGCCGGGCAGGATGACGCCGCCCACAAGCTCCTGCTTCTCGTTCACGGCCATGATGGAGATGGCTGTGTCGGCGGAGATGACGGCCAGTGGGCCGGGCGTCTCGGCCAGTGCGGCAACGGCACCACACAAAAGCTCTGCACCCAGCTGGGCTGGATTGTCCAGCCGCAGCTTGATGCCGCTCTTCAGGCCCGGCCCAACGGTCAGGAAGCGAGCAGAGCAGAGCATCCGCAGCGCCGCCAGGACGCGGCCCGTCAGCGCGGGCACGACACTGCCCAGAATGCCTCCCTCGATGCGCTCGGTCTGGACGCGGTACAGAGAGAGCAGATTCAGCAGATTCATGGCATATTCGTCAATGGTCGCTGCTGCGTCGGAGTGCAGACGCCCGCTGAATTGCAGGGTGTCGTGTTCGTATCCGGCGATGGTGATGTGTGTGTTGCCGATGTTGACCGTCAGGATCATGGTCGGGGGCCTCCTCTGTCTCTATAATGTAATTATATAATATAACAGCGCCCGCAAAACTGCAAGCTCCCCTTGGAAAAGGGGAGCCGGGACGGCCGTGGCCGTCCCGGAGGGGTCCGACTTTCTGCCCGAACGCAGCAATTTGAAGTTTTTTGAAAAAACTTGTAAAAAAGTGTTGACATCCACC